>Ga0182013_10001182_pt1 | contig 35904 bp, 23 predicted proteins | sample 612S2MmetaG_FD_120487 | JGI IMG/M metagenome (GOLD analysis project Ga0182013, IMG submission 120487) | Permafrost microbial communities from Stordalen Mire, Sweden - 612S2M metaG | ecosystem: Environmental > Terrestrial > Soil > Wetlands > Permafrost | place: Sweden: Stordalen | collected... | reverse complement strand
CGGCCGCGGATCTGAGCCCGTTCCAGTCGCTCCAGCCGCCGTTGCGCTCCGATGAGGCATGGTACATGATTCGCGGCTTGTCCGCCTGGACGCCGTTAGTGGACGGCGCCACATGGGATTCGACGGCCGTCCCCGAGCGCTGGAAGGATTCATCGCTAAGCTTCCGCTGCGCGAAAGACGCGAAGTAGCGCACGCGCCGCCACGACGAGCAGCCTCATAGCATGCTACAGTAATCCGCGATGAGACGCTGGTTGCCCGTGCTGGCGATGTTGCCGCTTCCCGCTTTTGCCCAATACACGCTCTACGCCTGCGGGTCGAGCACTAAAGACTACGTGGTGGGCGCCAAACTCCCCGCCAGCGGCATCTTTGTGAGGCCCGCGAACGGCGAGTGGAGACACGCCGGCTTCAACCATCCCTTCATCTCCGCGTTCGATTTCGATCCGCGCGATCCCTCGGTGGTCTACGCCGCCGCCGGCAACGGACTGCTGCGGGTTTCCGCAAACGGCGAGCGCTGGAAGATCCTTACCGGCAGCGATGTCACCGAACTGCTCGACGTCGCGGTGGACCGCAACTCGCCCGGCGCCATCTACTTCAGCCACACGGCCGGCATTCAGGCGACTCACGACGGCGGCGCCACCTGGCACGATGCGTCCGCGGGACTGCGCCGGAAATATACCGCGGCGCTGCGCGTGGATTCGCGCCGCGCGGGCGTTCTGCTGGCCGGCACGGAGCAAGGCATCTTCCGCAGTGAAGACGGCGGGGCATCCTGGCGGCTCGCGGGCGCCGCGGGCATACAGGTTCTGCACATCGAACAATCGCCCCACGATGCCTGCTTCTGGATGGCATCCACCGAAGGCAGCGGCCTGTTCGTCTCCACCGATTGCGGCGACACCTTCGAGAGCAACGGCAACCTGGGCGTGGGCCGCAACGTCTACGACCTGGCCTTCGACCCGGCGTCGCCGAACGGCATCGCCGTGGCGGGTTGGGGGGGCGGGGTGGCCGTCAGCGAGGACCGCGGCAGGACGTGGCAGGCGCGTAACTCCGGGCTTCCGTCGGCCAATATATGGAGCGTGGCCTTCGACCCCGCGCAATCGGGACGCCTGTACGCCAGCGTGCATGAGGAGGCCGTCTATGTCTCCACCGACAGTGGCCGGACCTGGCGGAAGGACGGGCTCGCCGGCAGCTCCATCTTCCGCATGAAATTCGTACCGGAGGCGCCATCCAAATGACTCGTCTGGCGTGGATATGCCTGCTGCTGCCGGCCGCCTTACCGGCGCAGACTCCGGATTTCGACGGGCGCGTTCGCAGCGTGGTGGAGGCTTACGCGCATCCCGCCAATGCCGGTCCGCTGGGCTACGCCAACATTGCCGCCAAGTTGTGGCTGCATCAGGACGCGGACCTGTGCTCGCGCCGTCTGGAAGAGCTGCTGGCAGCCGGCCCCACCGGCGATATGTTCTGGATGTACCCGGTTACCGCCATCGCCTATCTCGACCGCGGCCAACTTAGCGATTCAGCCCGCCGCGCACTGCGCGATTCGTTCCGCACTTATATGCCTTACCGGGGCGACACCGAGAATCACTGGGTGATGTATTACACGTCGCTGTACCTGATGGCGCAACTGTGGCCCGATGGGGATGGCTCGCAATGGTACACCGGTAAGTCCTCGGACGAGAACCGGCGCGAGGCCGCGGGCTGGCTGGAACAGTGGGTGCATCTTACCACTACGCGGGGGCAAGGCGAGTATGACAGCCCCAGTTATATGGGCTATTACTTCCTCTCGATGTCTTACCTGGCTGCCTGGGCGCACGACCCGGCGATGAAGAAGCGCGCCGCCATGATGGTCGAATATCTCACAGCGGATTACGCCGCCGAGACACTGGACGGCGTCTACGTGGGGGCGCATTCGCGCGTCTACGATCGCGAGGTGCTGGAGAAATGGGCCGTTCTCTCCAGCGATTTCGGATGGGTGCTGTTCGGGCTCGGCCATCCGCTCGACTCGCCCTCCAATGCCATCCTCTTCTATGTGCTGGCCAGCGCTCAGCGGCCAGCGGAGATTTTGCAGCGCATCGCCACCGACCGCAGCCAGCCGTACACCCACTACGAACTGAAGCGTACGCGCAACCGCTGGCGCTTCTTCGATGAGTTACACGGCCCGGTCTATAAGACCACTTACGTGCGCCGGGAATACGCCGTCAGTTCCGACCAGGGCGGCACGCTGCAACCTATTCAGGAGCACCCCTGGGATGTAACATGGCAGGTGTCCGATCCGCGCGGAGTACAGAACACGCTGTTCACGCTAAATCCGCACTCGTCGTTGCATGAGCTCCAGACTTACTTCACGTTTCCCGCGGATATCGGCATTTCGGGAGTAGTAAGTTCCAAGAAGAGCTATGACTCTCCCGATAAGTTCAACGGCGGCTCGCCTTACGAGAAGATCCTTCAGGACCAGGACACTCTGATAGCCTTGTACGATATCGCGCCCGGCGCCCGTTTTCCGCACATCAACGGCTTCTTCTCGAAGGACCTGGCTGAAACCATTGAGGATCCCTCGGGCTGGATCTTCGCCCGCGGCGGCGACGCGCTGATTGCCTGCCGTCCGCTGGAGCCGTACACATGGAAGCCGATCGAAGGCGGCGGCCGGCGCCTGTTCAGCCCTTACCTGAAGAACGGAATCGTGGTGCAGGTGGCCGCCCGCAGCGAGTTCGCCGATATGCAGGCGTTTCGCCGCGCGATCCTGGCGCTGCCGCTGGAGTACTCGGTGGACGGCGTCCCTTGGGTCCGCTTCCGCTCGCTGCGCGGACGGACGCTGGAGTTCACCTACGGCCAGACGCCGCGGGCGGACGGTACGCCTCTCGATTACGCGGGCTGGCCGCTCTACGGCGGACCGTTTCTGGAGGCCGCGAAGGACTCCGAGATGCTGGTGATGAAATACCACGAGATGCGGCGCACGCTTGACTTCCGGCATCTCACGGTGACGGACGGGCGGTAGACTGCCGGTGTATTTCGAGGTTATGTAGCCTGTCCCCGAAATAGGCGCCTAACCTAGTTGGGGCTATGTAATTGCATGGAGCCAAGCAATTGCAGTTACGAGCAATCTAGCGATGGGCCAATCTGCCGCATCCACAAACAGCGTCTAACGCAAGTGGCAATGACAGGCGACCAGAACCCACAAGGTGTCGGCCACGTAACAACATGGATATGCTCCGTCTCACCCAGAGAAAACCGTCAGCCACGTTGAAGGCATGTAGAGAAGACCTTTGGCGGAGGGCTAGTCGCCGGCCAGTGAGGCGAGCATGAGCTGCGTCGCTCGCACCTCCGGATGCGGGCCGGTGTTCTTCCTACTGCTTCACCAGTTCCACGCGCCGGTTCGAGGTCCGTCCATCTTCCGAATCGTTCGACGTCACGGGAGCATAGGGGCCATCCCCGTAAGCCGCCAACCGGTCCGCCGCAATCCCGTACTTCGAGGTGAGTTCCTTGACCACCGCCACCGCTCGTTGCCGCGACAATTCCATGTTGGCCGCCAGCGCGCCCACGTTGTCCGTATGGCCCACCACGTAGACCTTCAGCTTTCCATCCTGTCGCAACACTTTCACCACTTCCTGCAAAGCCGCCGCCGACTCCGGCTTCACGTCGGCTTTCCCCGTGTCGAAAAGAATGCCGCCCACCACCGCGTGCCCGTTGCTGGTCAGACCGCTCGTTAGCCCCGCCGCCGTCGCCACCACGTCCTGCATAAGAGTGGTCTCCTTGACGATCGTTTGACGGTACCAACTGCTTTTGCTGACCTCGATCAGGATCCACGTCTTCCCCAGATGCACCGTGAAGTCCCCGTAGTCCCCCGAATCGTAATCGAAAATGTACCCCGCCGCCTGCACTGCCGTGTGCAGGTTTCTCAGCACCTGCGCCTTGCTGGCCGTCTTTGGAAAGTCGTAATTCAACCAGTGGTATTCGCCTTCAATCTTCTTGTCCGGCTTCCCCGGCCCCATGGGGAAAGTCCCCTGGTCGTCATCCTTGTCCACACAATCCGTAATCACGCTCCCCGGGAAGCGGCTGATCAGTGGGGAATCCTTGCAGCCCTGTTTGTCGGCTTGCGCCTTACCGCAGGGAATCAATGACAGGAATACCGCGCTCGACACAACAAAAAAGTGAACAGATCTCATCGCTTCCTCCAAGCTTGAAATGGTGCCACAGTATAGCACATTACGCTTGTCCCCCGGCTGATAAGAATGGGCCTTCCTCTGAGCGGATCGTCGGCAACTCGGAGAGAGCCCGGGCTCACCGCAAATTCCACGACATCAGGAGTTCTGAACGTGCTTTGCACGCGGGCCGACGGCCGGGATGAGTCCCGGCGCGGACGACTACGCCGTCAGATACTTATCGATGGCCTGCGCGGCCTTGCGGCCTTCGGCAATGGCCCACACGACCAGCGATTGTCCGCGCCGCATATCGCCGGCGGCGAAGACTCCGGGGACCGACGACATATAATTCTCGCCCGTCGAGACATTGCCGCGCTGATCGAGCGTGACGCCGAGTTGCTCGATCAATCCGCCGCGGACCGGGCCGAGGAAGCCCATGGCGAGCAGCACCAGGTCGGCATCCACGGTAAATTCCGTGCCGGGAATGGGCTGCAGCCGGCCGTCCACGCGCACCGTGTGGAGCAGCTTCACGTTGCCGTCTTCATCGCCCGAGAAGCGCACCGTGGAGACGCTCCAATCGCGCGCGCCGCCTTCTTCGTGCGCGCCCTCGGTGCGCAATTGCATGGGCCACAGCGGCCACGGCGTCGCGGGCGACCGCTCGTCGGGCGGTTTGGGCAGCAGTTCGAACTGCGTTACCGAGAGCGCGCCCTGACGGTGGCAGGTACCCAGACAATCGGCGCCGGTATCGCCGCCGCCAATGATCACCACGCGCTTGCCGCCGGCCAGAATAGCCTGCTCCGCGGGCACTTCGTCGCCTGCGTTGCGGCGGTTCTGCTGCGGCAGGAATTCCATGGCGAAATGAATGCCGGCGAGCTCGCGGCCGGGAACGCGCAGGTCGCGGGGTTGCTCGGCTCCGCCCGCCAGCAGCAGGGCGTGATGTTCGCGGCGCAGATCTTCCACGGCGACGTTGACGCCCACGTGCGCGCCGGTGCGGAAGCGCACGCCCTCGGCGCGCATCTGCTCCAGACGGCGGTCGATGAGGTGCTTTTCCATTTTGAAATTGGGGATGCCGTAGCGCAGCAGCCCGCCGATGCGGTCGGCCTTCTCGAATACCGTGACCTCATGGCCGGCGCGCGCCAGTTGTTGCGCCGCGGCCAGGCCGGCGGGTCCGGAACCGATGACGGCGATGCGCTTGCCGGTCTTGGTGGCCGACGGTTCGGGCGCGACGAAGCCGTCCGCGAAAGCGCGGTCGATGATGGTCTTTTCGATCTGCTTGATGGTCACCGGAGGGGTGTCGATGCCCAGCACGCAGGAGGCTTCGCACGGGGCGGGGCAGACGCGGCCGGTGAATTCCGGGAAGTTATTGGTGGCGTGCAACTGGCGCACGGCCTCGTGCCAGCGGCCGCGCGAGACAAGCTCGTTCCAGTCGGGGATGAGGTTCGAGAGCGGGCAGCCGTTGTGGCAGAAGGGCACGCCGCAATCCATGCAGCGCGTGGCTTGCGTACGCAGCTTCTGCTCGGGGAACGGCAGGTAGATTTCGAACCAGTCGCGGACGCGTTCGGCGGCCGGACGGCGGGGCGCAGTCTCGCGCGGTTCGGTGAGAAACGCGGTGGTGTCAGACATGGATGGCTTCCTGGGGAGCTGCGACCGACAAGGCGCGCAGATCGCGGGGATAAACTTTCAGAAATCGCGGCGACATCTGGGTCCAGTTTTCCAGCACCCACTGGGCGCGCGGGCTGCCGGTGGCGGCAACGTGTTTTTCGATCAGCGAACGGACCATATCCTCGTCCTCGCCCATGGGCACCAGGTCCACGGAGGTGAGGTTGCAGCGCTTCTCGGCGAAATCGCCCAACTCATCCAGCACGTAGGCGAAGCCACCGCTCATGCCGGCGGCGAAATTGCGTCCGCACTTGCCCAGCACCACTACCGTGCCGCCCGTCATATATTCGCAGCCGTGATCGCCGGCGCCTTCCACCACGGCTTTGGCGCCGGAGTTGCGGACCGCGAAACGCTCGCCGGCCACGCCGTTGAAATAAGCTTCGCCGCCCGTGGCGCCGTAGAGGGCCACGTTGCCGATCAGAATATTCTCTTCGGGCAGGAAGGTGGAATTCTTCGGCGGATAGACAATCAGGTGGCCGCCGGAGAGCCCCTTGCCCACATAGTCGTTGGCGTCGCCCTCCAGTTCCAGAGTGACGCCGGCGGCCAGGAATGCGCCGAAGCTTTGGCCGGCGGAGCCCTGGAAGCGGCAGCGGATGGTGTCGCGGGGCAGTCCCGCGGAGCCGTACCGGCGGGCAATTTCGCCCGACAACATGGCGCCCACGGTGCGGTGCACATTGCGAATGGGCAGGCGGATCTCGACGGGCTGGCGGTGGTCCAGCGCCGCGCGCGCCTGGTCGATGAGGGTGTGATCGAGCGCGTCGGTGAGACCGTGGTCCTGTTGGTCGACGCAGCGGCGCGCCACGCGGCTGGGAACCGGCGGGTTGTAGAGGATGGTGGAAAGGTCGATGCCTTTGGCCTTCCAGTGGTCCGGAGTGGGACGGCACTCGAGCATGTCGGAGCGGCCCACCATTTCGTCGAAGGTGCGGAATCCCATCTGCGCCATGTAGCGGCGCACCTGGTCGGCCAGGAAGAAAAAGAAATTGATCACGTGCTCGGGCGTGCCGTGAAACTTGGCGCGCAGCAGGGGATCCTGGGTGGCGATTCCCACGGGGCAGGTGTTGAGGTGGCACTTGCGCATCATGATGCAGCCCATGGCCACCAGGGGCGCGGTGGCGAAGCCGAACTCCTCGGCGCCCAGCAGCGCGGCGATGGCGACGTCGCGGCCGGTCTGCAGCTTGCCGTCGGTCTGCAGGCGGACGCGTCCGCGCAGATCGTTCATCACCAGCACCTGGTGGGCCTCCGCCAGTCCCAGTTCCCACGGCACGCCGGCATGTTGGATGGAACTGAGGGGCGAGGCGCCGGTGCCGCCGCTATCGCCGGAGATCAGGATCACGTCGGCATGCGCTTTGGCCACGCCGGCGGCCACCGTGCCGACGCCCACTTCGGCTACGAGCTTGACGGAAATCCGCGCGGAAGGGTTGACGTTCTTGAGGTCGTAGATGAGCTGCGCCAGGTCTTCGATGGAATAGATATCGTGATGCGGCGGCGGGGAAATCAGGCCCACGCCGGGAGTGGAGTGGCGGACGCGCGCGATGTTGCGGTCCACCTTGTGGCCGGGGAGTTGGCCGCCTTCGCCGGGTTTGGCGCCCTGCGCCATCTTGATCTGCAGCTCGTCGGCATTCACCAGGTAATTGGCAGTGACGCCGAAACGGCCGGAGGCCACCTGTTTGACGGAACTGCGCTTGTCGGTGCCGAAGCGGGCTTCGTCTTCCCCACCCTCGCCGGTGTTGGAGCGGCCGCCGATGCGGTTCATGGCGATGGCCAGGGTCTCGTGCGCCTCCTGCGAGATGGAGCCGAAACTCATGGCGCCGGTAGCGAAACGCTTGACGATTTCGCTGGCCGGTTCCACGTCTTCGAGCGCGATGGGCTCGGGCGACGATTTGATTTCCAGCAGGCCGCGCAGGGTGCAGAGCTGGCGCGTCTGCTTGTCGATCAGGTCGGTGTATTCCTGAAAGGTCTGGGCGCTATTCTGCTGTACCGAGTGCTGCAGCTTGGAGATGGTCTGCGGATTGTAGAGGTGATATTCGCCGTTGGCGCGGAAGCGATAGTTGCCGCCCAGGCGCAGCTCGGGCTCGGATTCGGTAACGGGCTGGAAGGCGTGGGCATGCTTGCGCAGGGCCTCTTCGGCGATGACTTCCAGGCCGACGCCCTCAATGCGCGAGGCGGTGCCGGTGAAGTAGCGCTCGATCACGTTCCGGTTGAGGCCGATGGCTTCGAAGACCTGCGCCCCGCGATAGCTCTGCAGGGTGGAGATGCCCATCTTGGAAAAAGTTTTCAGCAGGCCCTTGTTGATGGACTTGATGAAGTTGGCGGTGGCTTTGGCCTGCGCCTCTTTGTTCGGGCCGGCCTCGGAGGCCACGGTTTCGAGGGCCAGGTACGGGTTCACGGCGCTGGCGCCGTAGCCGATCAGCAGGGCGAAGTGCATGACCTCGCGCGGCTCTCCGGATTCGATGACCAGGGCCACTTGTGTGCGGCTCTTCTCGCGCACCAGGTGGTGGTGCACCGCGGCCAGGGCCAGCAGGCTGGGAATGGCGGCATAGTCGGGGTCCAGACCGCGGTCCGACAGGATCAACAGGGAGTAGCCCGACTGAATGGCCAGCGAGGCGCGGCGGCAGAGTTGATTCAGGGCGCGCTCCAGGCCTTTGGAGCCCTCGTCGGCGGGAAACAGCAGGGGGAGCGTGGTGGCCAGGAAATCGCCTTGCGATACGCGGCGCAACTTTTCCAGGTCGCGATTGGTGAGGATGGGATGCTCCAGCTTGAGGGTGTGGCAGTGCATCGGCGTTTCGTCGAGGATATTGCGCTCGTTGCCGATGTAGCTGGTGAGGGACATCACCATGTCTTCGCGAATGGGGTCGATGGGCGGATTGGTCACCTGGGCGAAGAGCTGTTTGAAGTAATTGAAAAGGGGCTGGGGCTGGTCGGAGAGGCAGGCCAGCGGGACATCGTTGCCCATGGAGCCGATGGGCTCCTCGCCTTTGACGCCCATGGGGCCGAGGATCATCTTGAGTTCTTCGGCGGTGTAGCCGAAGGCGCGCTGGCGCAGCACCAGGGTCTCGCTATCGGCGCCATGCTGGCGCGGCGGATCGTTGAGCTGCTGCAGGTTGATCTGGTTTTCCTTGAGCCAAAGCTGGTAGGGATTGCGGCCGTAGAGCGCCCGCTTGATCTCCCGGTCGGAAATGATGCGGCCCTCCACGGTATCCACGAGCAGCATCTTGCCGGGCTGCAGGCGGCCTTTGCGGACTACCTGCTCGGGCGGAATCGCGAGTACGCCGGACTCCGAGGCCATGATGACCAGGTCGTCCTGCGTCACCAGGTAGCGGGCCGGCCGCAAGCCGTTGCGGTCGAGCGTGGCGCCGATGGAGCGGCCATCGGTGAAGGCGATGGCGGCGGGCCCGTCCCAGGGCTCCATCAGCGAGGCGTGGTATTCGTAGAAGGCGCGCTTCTGCGGATTCATGTGCTCGTTTTTGGCCCAGGCTTCGGGAATCAGCATGGCCATGGCGTGCGGCAGGGAGCGGCCCGACATCACCAGGAGTTCGAGGGCGTTATCGAAGGAGGCGGAATCGCTGCCGCCGGGCTGAATGATGGGGAAGAGCTTGGCGAGATCGGCGCCGAACAGCGGCGAGGACAGTACCGATTGCCGGGCGTACATCCAGTTGACGTTGCCGCGCACGGTGTTGATCTCGCCATTGTGGGCGATGTAGCGATAGGGGTGCGCCAGCGGCCAGGTGGGGAAGGTGTTGGTGGAGAAGCGTTGATGCACCAGGCAGAGGGCGCTGACCACCTCGGGATCGCACAGTTCGCGATAGAATTTGGCGATCTGCGGCGCCAGCAGCAATCCTTTATACACGATGGTGCGGCACGACATGGAGGGGATGTAGGCGTCGGTCAGCTCGGTCTCAATGCGCTTGCGCACGAGGTAGAGGCGGCGCTCCAGTTGGTCCTCATGCATACCGCGGGCGCGGGCCAGAAAGACCTGCTGAATGTAGGGCTGCGAGCCGCGCGCCACGCGGCCGATGGTGGACGCGCCGATGGGGGTGTCGCGCCAGCCGAGGACCGTCAGGCCCTCCTCGCGGGCGATGCGTTCGATGACTCCCTCGCATTGCAGGCGGCGATGCTTCTCGACAGGCAGGAAGGTCATGCCGACGCCGTACTCGCCGGCGGGCGGCAGAGTGAAGCCCAGGCGGACGCACTCGCGCGCAAAGAACTTGTGCGGGATCTGGATGAGAATGCCGGCGCCGTCGCCGGTCTCGGGATCGCAGCCGCAGGCGCCGCGGTGAGTCAGGTTGATGAGGACTTCGATGCCCTTGACGATGATGTCGTGCGACTTATGGCCTTTGATGTGGGTGACGAACCCGATTCCGCAGGCATCATGTTCGTGACGGGGGTCGTAGAGACCCTGGGCTAGAGGTAGAGCGGTGGTGGCATGAAGGTCTGGCATGGTGTTTCACGTGGAGACTCGGTCGATCCGGACGGTAGTCGGACCGGGGTCTCAATCAGGCGGTTGGTTACCTTAAAGGCCAGTGTACCATCCACTCTACTATTAGGCAAGAGCGACAATTACAGTTTGTAAAATTAGCTGTACTTATGATATTATCGGCCCTGTGAGCTTCTCGGAACTCCTACTTTTCAAAGAGATAGCGGCGAATCGCAGCATGAGCAAGGGAGCAGCTAATTGTGGAGTGAGTCAGTCCGCTGCTACCCAGCACGTCCAGGAGGTGGAACGACGGTTGGGGATAGAGTTGTTCGACCGCAGCAAACGGCCGCTGGGGCTGACCGATGCGGGCAAGCTTTATGCCGAGTTCTGCCGCGACGCGCTGGATCGCAAAGAGCAATTCGAGCTGGTGCTGGAGCGGATGAAGAGCGAAGTGGAGAGCGCCGTGCGGGTGGCCTGTATCTACTCGGTGGGGTTGTCGGAGATGGGCCGGCTGCAGGAGGAGTTCGCGGCGCTTTATCCGGAGGCGCGTCTGCAGGTGGAATATATGCGGCCGGACCGGATCTACGACGCGGTGCGCCAGGGGACGGCGGATTTGGGATTGGTCAGCTATCCGGAAGCCAGCCGCGAAATTGCCGCGGTTCCGTGGAGAAACGAAGAGATGCAACTGGCGGCGCCGCCGTCGCACGCATTAGCCCGGCTGGAGGAAGTACAGCCCGCGGATTTGAACGGCCAGGACTTCGTGGGCTTCGACGAAGACCTGTCGATCCGCAAAGAGCTGGAGAGATTCTTTCGAACGCACGGGATTACGGTGAACCTGGTGATGCATTTCGACAATATCCAGATGATCAAGGAAGCGGTGGCGTTGGGGCGCGGCGTCAGCATTCTGCCGGCGCGCACCATGCGGGCGGAAATCGCCCAGGGGCGGCTGGTCGCGGTTCGGTTGCGGGCGCCGGAGCTGGCGCGTCCGGTAGGCATCGTACACCGCAGGCGGAAGCCGTTGAATCGCGCGGCGCAGGGCTTTCTGGCGCTGGTTACGAACGCGGCGCCGCCGGTAAACGGGCACGGGTAAGGTAGCTTTTGTTTTTCCGGCTCGTAACGGCAAGACCGCTCCCTGGCGGGGTGCCCTCTGGGCTGGCTTCAGTAACAAGTCCCGTGGAATCATCGCGGCGTTTTCCGAGCCGCGCGCGCAAGCAAGCGGTCCTTGCCACTTGAAGGCAGTTTCATGACACAAACTAGCTAGTTTCTGTCATGAAACTCCGGCTCGTAACAGCAAGACCGCTCCCTGGCGGTCGCGGCTCAGTAACAAGTCCCGTGGAATCATCGCGGCGTTTCCGAGCCGCGCGCGCAAGCAAGCGGTCCTTGCCACTTGAAGGCAGTTTCATGACAGAAACTAACTAAAGCGCTTCGGCGGGCCGATTGCGCTGCGACCTGATGGCTAAGAGCTGGTTTCTGTCGCGAAACTGCCATGCGGAGGAGCAGCAACGCTCCCTTACGGTACGTACGCCAGAGTTTCTCTGCTCAAGAAAACGCCGACGTCAGTCGGCGCCTGGGCTCTGTGGTGAACATTCGGTTTCCTACGACAGCACGACCACTTCATGATCCAGAATCGACTTCACCTGCAACTCAGCCCAGCCTTGCCGGACCGCGACGGTCGCCGCTCCCACCGAGACCAGCCGCCGCGCCGTCCGCCCGGCGACCGCCGCGGGCAGCTTGATCCGCACTTGCAACGGTCCGATGGGAATTAACTCGTCGACCGGCGACCGCCATGTCCCCGCGCTGGTCAGATTGACGAGATGCAGAATCAGCCGCCCCGGCTGCTGGTACAAGTGACAATCCACCAGCCCGGCGCCTTCGACGGAAAGGGGAATGCTCCCCTTGGCGGCCCAGCGGACCAGGTTGGCCAGCAGATGGGCGTGGTCGGGCAGAAGTTCCCGCTGATAGCGGCGGTCGAGATCCGCGGCAAGATAGGCAATGCGCGCGCCGCCCGCCGTTTGGCTCACCACCAGGCCGGGGATGCCGGAATCGGGCACGCGCATCCACGCCGTTTCGGGCGGAAACACCGGGAATTCGGGAACAAAAGTGAGCGGTACAATCGCCCCGTCATCCACTTTTAGCGGCTGCAGCGTTCCGCCGAACGGGATGACGTCGGTCTCGTCGAAACCGGACAGCGCCGGGTGCCGCTCGCCCACCGGCGCGGGTTCCTTGCCGTTCTTGGGTCCATAAACGCGCGCGCGAAACTCGGGATGCAGCCGCAAGTAGGTATTCGCCGACCCGCGGACCGGCTTCGACCCGCCCGCGTGCGCCCGCAGCAGATCGGCCAGGGCGAAATCCGGCCGCGCGTCGCCCCATTCGTTATAGAGCGTGCTCTCGCCGGTGGAAATCAGCGATCCGCCGCGCTCGACGAATCGCCTGATGGCGGCGCATTGTCCGTCAGAGAGACCCCCGACATTGGGCAGAATCAGCACCGCCAGGCCGGCCGACTCGCGATCCAGATCGTCGGCGTGCACTGGCAGGTAAGGAATACGCGCGCGGACGAGCGCCTGCACGAAACCATCGTAGGGCGCATCCACCAGGTCGGCCGCATTGTCGCGCCCGTAGAAATCGCAGTTGCGCTGCGACCACAGCAGCCCCACGCTGGCCACCGGCCGGCGATCGGTGAGAAAGGCTTCATTGACTTGGTGCCATTTCATCACCGGTTCGGCCGTGGCATAGGCTCGCCGGTCTTCCTGATACGCCCCCACGTGATGCCACCACGGCGCGATGCCGCCCGCGATCCCCGCGATCATCCACATGCGCGCTTCGGCCGCGGGCTTGGCGGCCAGGCGGAAATTGGTGCGGCCGTTTTCGTACATCGCCATGCTCTCGGCCGCCAGTTTGTACCACCCCACCAGCGAATGGACGCGCTTGCCGGTATCGCCGTTCTGTTGAAAGCCGGTGGCGTCGGTGCGCGCCTGGTGGTCGAGCATCACGATGTGGGCGCGCTGGCAGATCTCCTTCAGGTCGCGGAACGAACTGGCCTCGGCCGATACCGAGCCGCTGTTCATGCCCGACCAGATGCAATCGCCGCCGCCGGCGTCCTGCGTCACGTGGTTATTGAACTCCCACAGCTCCGTGCGGCGCTGGTAGTTCCACATGATCCACTCGCGGTAAGTGGGATCGTCCCAGTTGGCGCGCCGCGGAATCGCCTGCGAGGTTCTCTCGCGGAACTTACGCTGGCAGTTGTCGCAGTAGCAAATGCTGGCGCGGCCCATGCCGGCCCAACTGTTGTCGGTGAAGCCTTCGGGATGGGAGCGCTCCACGATTTCGCGCAAAACGCCGGGCAAGTACTCGTCGTAATAAGCGCTGTTGACACAGGCGATGTACTTGTCGGCCGAGCGATAGGGCGCGCCGTCGGCCATGCGGGCGAACCAGTCGGGGTGGGCTTCATAAAAATCTTCCGCGGCGCGATTGGAGTCCATGCGCGCCATCACCACCAGCCCGTCGCGATGCGCGGCCTCGGTCAGTTCGCCATAAAGATCGCGTCCATTGAGGAACTGCGCGCGGTACTGCAGCGGAAACTTGCTGGGGTAATAGGCCACGATGCCGCCGGCGTTGACGATGACGCCTTGTACCGCGGTGCGTTTCCAATAGTCGCGCCACCAGGCGATATCGTATTGCACGGGGTCGATCTCGGTGATGTTCGTCTGTCCCCAGCGATACGTGCGCAGGTACCAGGGCTTGTTCTGGCCGGACGACTGGGCCGGCAACGCGGCGGCCAGCGGGAGTTGCAGAAAGGTTCGGCGGGTGGCGTTCATACGCAGCTTGCCCGCCATGCCTCGATCTCGTCCATTTCTCCGTCGCTCAAGCGGAACTCCATGGCGCCGATGACGCCTTCCACCTGCGCGGCCGACCGCATCCCCACGATGGCCGCGGTCACCGCCGGATTGTGCAGCGTCCAGGCGATGGCCACTTCGCCCGCGGAACGGCCGTGGCGCACGCCGATCTCCTGCATCAAGCCGGCCAACTTCAGGTTCCGGGAAAGGTTCGGTTCCTGGAACGCCAGCGCGTTTCGCCGGAAGTCGTCCGAAGGGAATGCGGCCACTCGTTCCTTGGTCATGGAGCCGGTCAGCAGGCCCGATTTCATAGGCGAATAGACAATCGCGCCGATTCCGCGCTGCACGCAATACGGCAGAGTTTCCTGCCCCACCTCGGGCGAAATGGCCGAGTACGGCGGCTGCAGGCTGGTGACCGGCGCGATCGCGCCGCAGTGCTCCATCTGCAACTCGCTGAAGTTGGAGACGCCGATCCAGCGCACTTTCCCCTCTTCCCGCAGGTTGGCCAGCGTGGCCCAACCTTCTTCGACATCGGGTTCCGGCATAGGCCAGTGAATCTGGTAAAGGTCGATGGTGTCCACCGCCAGGCGGCGCAGGCTGCCCTCGCACTCGCGGCGAATGGAGTCCGCCGTGAGCGAGCTGCCAATCTCGCCGGCATCGTCCCAGACGCGCGAACACTTGGTGAAAACGTAGGGACGGTTGCCGCGGCCGGCCAGCGCGCGCGCCACCACCTCCTCGGAGTGGCCCAGGCCGTAGACTGCCGCGGTGTCGATCCAGTTCACGCCGTGGTCGAGCGCCGCGTGGATCGCCGCCACGGACTCGGCGTCATCCTGCGGGCCCCAGCCGAATTTCCATCCGCCACCGCCTATTGCCCAGGCCCCGATGCCGATGGGCGTCAATTCCATATCGCTATTTCCCAGACGTTTGGTAGTCATCGCTCTCCCTCACTATGATATCCGCCCATGGGCGCCGCCGACTTCAGTATCCTGCTAAGAGTGGTCGATATTCCACCGTTCCCCGCCAGCCGCCCGCCCGCCTGGTGGCGCTGGGCCGCCGTCCTCGGGCCCGGACTGCTTCTTTACCTGATTCCGCTGCCCTGCCTGAACCTCATCCAGCGCCATCTGCTGGCGATCTTCGTGGCGACCATCGTGGCATTGGTGGCGCAGCCTCTGCCCATGGGCGCGAGCGTGGTGGTGGCCATGACGCTGCTGGCGCTCACCCGGACGCTGACTCCGGCGAAGGTTCTCTCCGGCTTCAGCAATATCACCGTCTGGCTGATTTTCCTGGCCTTTCTGTTTGGCCGCGCTTTTACGGTCACCGGACTCGGCAAGCGCATCGGGTATCTCTTCGTTCGGCGATTTGCCCACAGTCCGCTCAGTTTGGGATATTCGCTGGCGGCGGCCGACCTGGTGCTGGCGCCCTTTATTCCCTCCGATACGGCACGCGGCGGCAGCGTGATCTTCCCGGTGACGCGCAGCGTGGCTGGCGCCCTGGGGTCTGAGCCGGGCCCCACCGCGGGCCGCATCGGCGCGTACCTGGTATTGGCGTCGTTCCACACCACCTACACCGCCTCCGCCATGTTCCTCACCAGCATGGCGGCGAATCCGCTGATTGCCGAGTTTGCCATGCGGGTGGGCCATGTGCAACTCACCTGGATGCGCTGGTTCGCGGGAGCGTCGGTGCCCGGATTCCTCACCTTGGCGGTGGTCCCCTGGGTGCTGTGCCGGCTGGTCAAGCCGACCCTGCGGGATATGGCGCCGGCGCGGGAACATGCTCGCGTGGAGCTTCACAAAATGGGTTCGTTCCGCCGCGAAGAGAAGTGGCTGGCGGCCATCCTGCTGGCGGTAATGGTGGGCTGGGTGACGTCCAACTGGCACGGAATCTCCAACACCTTCGTGGCCTTCGCCGGGATTTCGGCGATTCTGCTGACCCGCGTCTTGAGTTGGGACGACCTGCTGGCCGAGCGGCGCGCCTGGGACGCGCTCATCTGGTTCGCCCCGCTGCTGATGATGTCGGACGCGCTCAATGAGACCGGCGTCATCAAGATCCTCTCCGGCTGCCTCTTCAGCATGATGGCGGGCTGGCCCTGGATGCTGGTGCTGATGGCGCTGGCAGTGTCGTATTTCTATCTGCATTACACCTTCGCCAGCCTGACGGCGCAGACCACGGCGCTCTACCCGGGCTTTGTGGCGGCGGCGTTGGCGGCCGGCGTTCCCCCGCTGCTGGCAGCGCTTCCGCTGGCTTACCTCTCCAGCCTGAATGCCGCCCTGACGCACTATGGGACCGGTTCGGCTCCGGTCTTCTTCAGCGCCGGGTATGTGCGCCAGGCGGAGTGGTGGCGCATCGGTTTCCTGATCTCGGTGGTGGACCTGGTTATCTGGATGGGAGTGGGAACAGGTTGGTGGAAGCTGATCGGATTCTGGTAATCAACGTTTTGGCCGATGGCGGCGTCAATTAGTTGGCAGGTTGCCGAATGTCTCTTAGGCGGACATTGAGTCCGCCCTTGTTACCCCCTTGTGAGATCTCCCCGGCAACCTGCGATGTTACTCTCGTGACGGTCTCCGAGCCGCGACCGTCAGGGAGCGTTAGCCTTTTTTGCCGTAAGCCGCCCGGTTGGCAGGGAAGCGCTGCGTGAAGATCGAGCTGCGTTAAGATCGAATTGACCGATGCCTCCGATTACATTGGTTTCCGCCCCACCCGCCACGGATCCGCTGGCGCGGGGATTTCGCCGGGCTGTAATTTCCTGGCGGCGGCGCGCGTCCAAGAGTCTCTGGGTGGCGGCATACGGTGAGCTCCCCTGAGGATTTCATGGGCGAATACGATAGCGAAGAACTTTCCAAAATAGTGGCGGAGTTGAACCGGGCGGCGCCCAGCCAGAAGCAGCCGGCCGGTATAAGGCGCGGCGCGCAGAGCACCGCGTCGCTCGACAAGGTACTGCAGCAGGCGGCCGGCCGCATGGCATCGGACATCCTGCTGGTGGCCGGCGCGCCGGTGATGCTGCGCGTTACCGGAAGCCTGGCGACCGTGCCCGGGCCGCTGCTCGACGGGGAAGACGTCCGCAGCCTGGTGCTGCCGCTGCTGGAAGCGCATCAAGCCGAGGAGTTACACAAGAATAAGACCGTGGACTTCGGCTTTTTTCGCGAAGGCCTGGGCCGCTTCCGCGTCAACATACACCATCAGCGCGGCACGCTGGCGGCGTGCATCCGGCTGCTGCCTTCGAAGATTCCCACGCTGGAATCGCTGCATCTGCCGCCGCACCTGGCGAAGCTGGCCGAAAAGCGGCAGGGAATGGTGCTGCTGACCGGTCCCACCGGCTGCGGCAAGAGTTCCACGCTGGCGGCGCTCATCGACATCGTGAATACCCGCCGCGCGGCGCACGTGGTGACCATTGAAGATCCGGTGGAATACCAGCACTCGAACCGCAGTGCGGTGATCGAGCAGATCGAAGTGGGCCGCGATACGCCGGACTTCGCCATCACGCTGCGCAGCATTATGCGGCAATCGCCGGACGTGATCCTGGTGGGCGAAATGCGCGATGCCGAGACCATGGCCACGGCGCTGACCGCGGCGGAAACCGGCCACCTGGTGCTCTCCACGTTGCACACCAACGACACTATCCAATCGGTGTCGCGCATTCTGGACGCGTTCCCATCGTCCAACCAGCCGCAGATGCGCCAACAGGTTTCGCTGGCGCTGCTGGCGGTGATCGCGCAGCAACTGGTGCCGGGGGTGGACGGAGTGACGCGCTGGCCGGCGGTGGAGATCCTGATCGCTACCGATGCAGTGCGCGCGCTGATTCGCAAAGGCGACGACCATCAACTGCGCTCGTCGCTCTCGGTGGGAAAGGCCGATGGCATGACGACGATGGAGCAATCGCTGGTGGAATTGGTACGCGCCGGCCGGATCGATCGCGAGACGGCGTACGCGCACTGCTATCGCACGGACGATTTGCAGAGGTATCTGTCGTAAAGGGGGCTGGGGGCGCCTGGACGCGCTGGAGCGACTGCCTCGTCAGCGGGTCCGTTCGCCCGAAGTGCCCTTGCTACTACCCACCCTGCGCAACTGCAACACCAGGCGCAGGGCTTCGTTCACTGCTCGCTCGCTGCGGAACGCCTTCCGGATGTCGGGGTCCAATAGAATAAGATTTGTGCCGGCATGGTAGCGCTTCGCGTACTTGCCCCGCACTCCGGTCTTGAGCAACTCGTGAAGATCGTACTCCGGGCGTAACTCATCGTTTATCTTATCGCTGTGTTTCTTCATAGGCTCGTTTTTCGTTTCGGGTGAGTTTTCGAGCACTGATAATCCGAATCCGTTGTTGGCGGTCTGCATGAGCGACTATCAGCAGTCGGTCCCTTTTAGTCATCGTCTGAGATCCCCGGTTCTTAAAACGAAACTTACAGGAAACGCCTGACCATCTCGCACCAGCGGCGAGGACTGTGAGAATGGCTATCCCATACGTGAAAGGCGTGCCAAATGCCCTTGTCCCACAGTGTTCGACTGAATGCACGGTTGTTTTCGACAAACGCGTCGGACTCACCTGTCACAATCGTGATGTCCAGTCTGCGCAATTGCTCCAATAACCGGGGATCCGTCAGATTCGCCATGAAATGACAGGGAGTATTGAAGTAAACGTCCTCATCGTAATAACCGTCCATAAGATCGCGGAAGCCGCCAAAACTCTTCGTGAGGTCGTAACGCCCGCTCAATCCAACCACGTGAGTAAAACGAAGAGGATGTCGAAAGGCAATGTTCACGGCATGAAACGCGCCCAGACTGCAGCCGTGCGCGGTGAGCGCCGGATTGGCGTTTCTGTTCTGCGAAAAGGGCAGCACTTCCCGTAAGATGTAGCTCTCGAAAGCGACATGCCGCAAAATGCGTTCGCGCGGCGGAAGGCCGCGGTTATACAGACTCTCCAAATCCGGACTATCCAGGCAAAGAAGCTGCAAGCCGCCACCTTCCAGACGGTCTCGTAGAGCCTCCACCATGCCGAGCTCTTCGTACTGATAGGGGGTCCCGTACAGGGTGGGAAACACCAGCACCCGGCGTCCAGCCCTGCCGATTAACAGCAACTCCATCTCACGCTGCAGGTGCGGGCTGAACCACTTGTGCCGCTCGCGTTGGAACCCGGCGCCCTCCCCGGTGAGGTACGACCAAACGACCTCTTTCCACACGGCATATCCGGCGGGAGCCATGTGGATACCGTCATCATGGAACAATTCGGGCCGGCAGGAACCGTCGGGCCGCAGCATCTTCCCGAATACGTCGAGGAACGCAACCTTATCGAGACCGGACGTGAGATCGCGAATTAGAGCGTTCGTCTCCGTGATTGCCGTCAGGTTGTTGCAGTATGCGGGGCTCGGCTTGATGGAGATCACCGCGAGGAGTGACGAAGGAAGGTACTTATTTACCAGCTCAAGAAACTGCTTCAGGTGGTCCAGGAGGTGGGCCGGCTTACCCCCGTGCACCAGATCGTTATCTCCGGCGTACAAGATGACACCCTTGGAGCATAAGGCTTCACCAGACGATGGAACAGTTGGACACAATCGTCGAAAGTGGCACCGCCGAAGCCGCGGTTCATCACCGGACGGCCCGGAAAATCACGCTCCAGCTCGGGCCAAAAGCGGATCGAGGAACTGCCGTAGAAAAGCACCGGCGCGTTGGGCGGAGGCAGCCGCCGGTCGGCTTCTTCGTAGGCACGAACCTCGGATTCAAACGCGGTCTCGTCAAATGTCTGCATCTGAAGAACGATTGCGGGATGTTCTTCGATTGTATACCGCGGCCCGGGCGGTCAAACATGGCGAGGATTCTACCAGGAAACTTCTTGCTCCCGGCCCGATGGCGCGCTGATATAATTGACGCTGCCGGGTGAATGCCATGGCCTTTGTTGCCGGTCACAAACACGATCTATTCGTCAGTTATGCGCTCGGAGAAGCGGAATGGGTCGAGGCATTCCTCAAGAAGCTGGGCGAGGAATTCCATGCTCGCACCGGGGAAGCGCTGTCGATCTGGCAGGACAGCAAGCGGTTGCGCCTGGGTCAGAAATGGGACTGGGAGATCGAAGAAGCCATTCGGGTTGCAGCCGCGTTTCTGGCCGTCGTCTCTCCTTCTTACTTGAACTCGTTCTATTGCAGAGAAGAGCGGGAGATTTTCCTGGCGGAGGGGCTCGAATCCCGGAAAGCCGGTTCGTTTTACCGGATCGTCAAGATTATCAAGACTTTCGATTCTTACAGACCTCGTACAACGGTTCTGCCGAACCTTCAGGAGATGTTCTTTTGCGACGAATCGGACGGCTACGAGCTACCCGAGGGGTCACTCGAATTTGCAGTCAGAATTCGCGCTTGCGTCCGGCAGATCCGGGAACTATTCAGGATCTTGAACAATGAGAGGCAGGCAGTATACCTGGCCCCGGGTCACATCGAAATGAAGGACCGGCGCGAGGAACTGAAGCACGAACTGAAGGATCAGGGATTCACGATAAAGCCCGAGGTTCTGCTGGATCACACCACCCCCAGGGACGCGATCCGGGAAGCGATGGAACACGCATCGCTAGTGGTTTTCCTGTTCGCTTCGGTCTACGACAAGTTTACGGCTGCCCAGGTTGAGGTTGCGCAGGAACTCGACAAGCCCATCCTGTTCTGGGTGCAGGCTGGCAAGCAGCAGGAGGATTTGCTCCGCCGCCTGGACGAGATGCGCGATTTGCCGGCGCGCTCCGAAATCGTCAAAGGCCGTTCCCTCCAGGAGTTGATCCCGCAGTTGCTGGACAAACTCCGTCTGGCGAAAGTACGGCAAAAGGTTACTGCGGAATCCGGCAACGCGCTGGTCTATGTAAACTACGATTTCACCGACCCGGTGGATTCCAGTACGGTCATGCGCATCGCCGACGTAGTCCGCGCCAACCGGTTCGAGGTGGCCCAAAGCAGCCGCGAAACCGATCACGACGAGTTGATGCGAACGTCGAACGCCGTTCTGGTGTTCCGCGCCGCGAATCCCAAGCCCGATGAATGGCTGAAGCACAACGCCATGGAACTGGTTGTCCCCGCTTACGCGCTGGAAAGGCAGGCGGAGTTCGACGCGAAAGCCCTGCTGGTCAGCGAACCTGGACGCATTCAGTTCAGAGTTCCGGGCGTTCCGGTCTATGCCTACTCGGAGTCTTTCGACCCGGCAACGCTGGGGCCTTTTTTTGACAGCATCAAAAGACCAGGACTCTCGCAATGCGCGCCACTGAGGCCCTAACCGCACTCCGCCAGCCTTACCCGGGCTTGCGGCCTTTCGAGCCCGACGAAGCCCTAAAGTTCTACGGGCGCGAAACCAATACCGCCGACCTGTTGCGCCGGCTTTCGGAAAATCGATTCATTGCCGTGGTGGGAAGCTCGGGAAGCGGCAAATCGTCGCTGGTGCGGGCCGGATTGCTCCCGGCGCTCCATCGTGGCCGGTTGGTGGGCGCCACCTCCCGATGGCGCATCTGCCTGCTGAGTCCTGGCGAGGCGCCGATGAAGAGGCTGGCCGAGTCACTGGCCGGACAGGAGGTATTTTCAGCCGACCGCAGCCAGGTCCTGAAAGAAATCCAGCGCTCCAGTTTCGGGCTGGCCGGCGCCGTTCGGGCAAGCCAGTTCTGTCCCGGCGAGAGCCTCCTGCTGGTCGTCGATCAATTTGAGGAACTGTTTCGCTTCGTGCGCGAGCGCAGGGAGGAAGACGGCGGCGCGGAGGCGCGACTGTTTGTCTCATCGCTGCTCGAGGCCGCCGATCTGTCGAGTGCTCCGGTATACGTCGTTCTCACCATGAGGTCGGACTTCATAGGCGATTGCAGCCAGTTTCCCGGATTGCCGGAGGTGCTCAATCGCGGCCTGTACCTGATTCCGCTCATGCGGCGCGAACAGATCCGCGATGCCATCGAGAAACCGCCACGGCTGGTCGGCGCTCAAATCAGCGGCAAACTGGTGGAGCGGCTATTGAACGAGATCGGGGACGATACGGGCCGGCTACCGGTTCTGCAGCACGCGCTGGCGCGCACGTTCCAGGAATATGAGAAGCGCGGGGCGGCAGGCGAGATCGGGGAGGCTGATTACACCGCTGCCGGCGAGATGCAAGGCGCGCTAAACTCACACGCCAACGCGATTCTGAATTCTCTTCGTGAACAGGATCCTCAACTGGAGCGATGGACTGAAAAGGTCTTCCGCTGCCTGGCCGCGATGGAGAGCGGCCGTAAGGTTCGCCGTCCCACGCGCCTCGACCGCATGTATTCCGTGGCAGGGGCATGCGATGACCAGTCGAGAGAGAAGGTTCGCCGGGTGATCGAGAAATACTCGGAACCCGACCACACCATGCTGGTCTGGTCCGGACCCGACCTTGCGGACGACAGCGTCATCGATATTTCTCATGAAAGCCTGATCGGTTACTGGACGCTCCTGGACAATTGGGTTACGTCCGAGGGCGAGGCGGCGAGCCTGTACCGGAGCGCGGTGGAAGATACGGTTCGAAGCCGGCGTGGGGCGGGAGCGGCTTCCAGATGGAGGTCTCTGAAGCTCTCCGAGGCGCTGAGTTATCTCGAACAGGGTGTCTGGAACGAAGCCTGGGCCGAACGGGTGATCCCCGGCTACACGCGTTTTGAAGACGTCAAGGCATTCCTCGAGGGCGAGAGCGCCGCGCAACTTTTGGAGGAGACATGGTTGCAGCGCCAACTCGACACGGAGCGCAAAGCCAAGGAAGACGCCGAACGCCACGCGGGCATCGCGACCGCGCAACGGCTGGTTGTGGAATCTTCGATTGCGGCCCATTCGCACCGCCGCCTGCTGCTCGCCCTGGCGTCCGCGCGGACCACCGAGAGGCGCGGCGGGCTCCCGCTCCCCGCCGCCGAAGCGGCGCTGCGAGAAGCGCTGGCGGAGGTCCGGGGCCGTTCGCTCGGGGTTGGGCACCGGGCGGCTGTCTCCGATATTGCCATCACGAAGGACTGCCGCTGGATCGTGACGGCCGGCGCGGACAAGACAATCAGGTTGTGGGACATGGAGTCCGCGGACCCTGCTCTTGACGGATTCCTGATTTACACGGATCCCGCTTTTATCTATAAGCTGGCGCTCAGCGGTGACCGCATCTTTGGCGCGGGTACCGATAGCGCGGTCCGGGTGTGGGACATCGGCACGGCTCGCTCGGGCGCGCCTCCAGTAGTGCTCGGGCCTCTTGAGTGGCGGATCCGGTCGATCGCTGTCAGCGCCAATGGCCGGTGGCTGGCGGTGGGCACGGAAGGGAACGCCGTGTACCGCTGGAATCTCGAGGACCTGCGGCAGCCGCCCGATTCGCTCGTGGGCCACAGGTGGGGCATTCGGACTCTGGCCTTCAGCCCGGACAGTAACTATCTGGCGTCGGGAAGCGACGATCACACCACCCGGCTGTGGCGAATGGACTCTCCTCATGTGGACTCCCGTACGTTGGCGGCCGAAAACGCTATTTCGGCTGTCTGCTTTACGCCCGACGGCAGATACGTCGTAGCCGGCGGAGTAGATAAGAAGGTGTGCCTTTGGGATGTTCGCGACAGTTCGTCGCCTCCGCTGATTTTAGGCCAACTGGACAACAGCGTGGTGTCGCTCGCCGTTTCCGGCAATTGGCTGGCGGCGGGTATCGCCAACGAGCAGACCGTCCGGGTTTGGGACCTGACCGACCTGCAACGTCCTCCGGAAGTGCTGGCGCCGCACGACGACTGGATCAGCGTCCTCCGCATCAGCGAGAATAGCCGGTGGCTGTTGACAGGAAGCGCGGATAAGACCGTCCAGGTGTCGACCCTCGGATTGCCGTCGTCACCCCCGTTCCGTTTGCGGGGGCACGACCGTAGCGTTCGATCGGCGGCGATTAGTCCCAACAGCGAGTGGCTTGCGACTTGCGGCGATGACGGCGCCGTCCAGTACCTCGACCTCAATCATCCTGGACCGGTGTACCCTCGCGTGTTCGAGGGGGGGCGCGCGCCGGTCGCTCTGAGTAAGGATGGGCGATGGTTCGCAGCCATTGCCGCCGGACAGAAGTGCGCTCTATGGAATTTGTCCGAGGCGGATCGGCGGATGACGGCGCCAGGTTCCGGGGGCGCGCCGGTACGCGATCTGCAGATCAGTCCCGACTCGCGCTGGCTGGTCGCCGCCACGGCCAGCCCGGACCTGCGGGTGTGGGATCTGCGGGAACCCGATCTGGCCGGGACCGTGCTCCACGCTCACTCATGGGACGTTCGCTCGATCGCCTTCATGCCCGACGGCCGCCGGTTCCTGTCTGGCGGCGATGACTCGAACATCTTCATCTGGGACATTGCGGAGCGTTCCTCGCCAACGGGTTGCCTCAAGGGATACTCGCCGATTTACGCGATCGCCGTATCGCCTGACGGAAACTGGATGGCCTCGGGAGATTGGAGCGGGTATGTCAGCCTGTGGAATGTCTCGAACGGGGAGATCGTTTTCCGGCTCAGCAGGCAAGTCGCGCAACACCGGATCTGGCTACTGAGGTTCAGCCCGGACAATCGCTGGCTGATTGTGGGCGGTCATAAGGAGAGTACTGTCCGGCTGTTCGATCTGCTCGATCCGGACCGGCCGTGTACCGAGATTCTGGGCCACGCGGAATGGGTCACTTCGGCTGTTTTCACCCCCGACAACCGGCAACTGATCACGTGCAGTGAGGACGCCACGATTGCGCTGCGGGACCTGGAAAACCCGGCACAGGCATTTGAGTACCTGCGCGGCCATGAGTGGGGCGTGAGGGAACTGAGTGTGCGATCCGACGGAGCCTTCCTGGCGAGTTGTAGCGATGACCGGACAGTACGTTTGTGGAACCTGCGGAACCGGCCGGAAGCTCCCGTCGTGTTTCGAGGTCACCGGAACCCCGTGACTCACGTTCACTTCGCGCCTGACGGGGAATGGCTGCTCTCGGCGAGTCCTTACGGTTCCGCCCGCATGTGGGACCTTTGCGTCGGGCGGCTGGAAAAGCTTGCCTGCGGCATTGTTAAAAGGAACTTCAACCTGGAAGACTGGAAGCAGTATTACCCGGACGAGGAGTACTGGCTTGTGTGTCCGGGCGCGCCAGTGCCGCTGGACGTGATGGAGGAAGAACTGCGAAGGGTCAAAGGGCTGGCTGGCACATCGGATCGGGATTCGGTGCGAGCGGCGTACACGCGGCTGGTGGGTTGGGCTGCCCGCGTCAACGACAGCCGGCTGATCGCGGAGATCGGCCGGGAGGGATGTCGTGCGGGAGTGGCTGACGCGGTGCTCCCCGCATGTGAACGCGCCGTTGCGCTCGAACCGCAGAACGTCGAGTACCGGGAGCTTCTTGCTACTGCCAAGGCCTTGAGTGGTGACAGCGCGGGCGGCGTTCAGGAAATCGGCCGCCCCGAGTAAGCACGGATATTCAGAACTCCCGATGTCGCCCCGCAGTTTCTGCCTGGCGGGGAAAATGGGCTGAGCCATTCCTTTCGATGGCGATAGCTTCGCAGGTGGGGCAGGCGGTGCTCGCCTGCCCGCCCGCGCTCAATTAGTTAGTTTCTGTCGCGAAACTCCGACTCGTAACGGCAAAACCGCTCCCTTGCGGTCGCGGCTCGGTAACAAGTCCTGTGGAATCAGACGCGGCGTTACCGAGACGGGCCCAGAGGGCACCCCGCAAGGGAGCGGTTTTTTGAGTTTCGCGACAGAAACCAGTTCGGCCCGACGCTCGAATAGGATCGATGGCAGGCGAGCACCGCCTGCCCCACCTACGAACTCACTGCAAATTCCACGACATCAGGAGTTCTGATATTGCGGTGCGGCGGGGCAGCACCGCTGCCTGGCGGGAATCATCGCAGCGTTTTCCGAGCCGGGCCCAGAGGGCACCCCGCCAGCAAGCGGTCCTTGTCATTTGAAGTGAGTCACTCCCGTCTGAGCTATTTCGGCAGCGCGCCCTGCACGAACTTCACCAGGTCGGCGTGGTACTTCGCCGCCGAGGGCTGATCGATATACACCATGTGCCCCGCTTCGTAGTAGCCCGTGGAGATATTATTCTTCTTGATTTCGTCCGACACCTTCAGGTGGGCGATGGTCCACTCCATGGGGTAGAACGGGCAGGCGAAATCGTAGTATCCCATCCCCACGAAGAGATGCATGTGCGGATTCTTGGAAAAACCTGTCTCCAGGTTGACTACCGTATTGTATTCACCCGACCATGGCGGCGCATTCCCAGCGACATAGTACAGGCCGTCGTTCTTGTAATTCAGGTCGTTGCGAATGTAAGCCTCGAAAGCCGTCAGGAAACAATCTTCGATGTTGGCGTTACTGTAATCGAAGCTGGTATTAGTGGCGCCGGCATCCAGTTGGTAGCCTGTAAACCGCGAATCCAGACGCGACGTCATCAGGTGCTGGTCGCGCAGCAGTTCGGTGCTGAACGGCCCCAGGGGCACGCGTAGATCGAGGCCATCGATATAGCTCTTGGAAAGCCCGGTGTAGCGCGAAAAGTCGGCCAGCACTTTGTCGCGCTGCGCTTGGGTGGCGCGGGCGCCGTCGAACAGGTATTCCAGATATTCGCCCGATGAAAATTCGCGCGCCTGTTTGGCCATCTGGTCCACCGGTAGCTTCTGCAGATCGGGCGGCAGTTTTTTGTGGAAATGCGCGGTCATGATCTCGGTGGGCAGCGTGGCCAACTGGCGCTGCTCGCCGGCGTTGGCGTTGACATCGATAATCGCCGAGAGCAACATCACTCCGTTGATGGGAATATCGTGGTCGGTCAGATAGCCCGCCAGGCCGGCCGCGCGCGTGGTGCCATAGCTCTCGCCGCCCACAAAAAGCGGCGATCCCCACAGGTTGTATTCGTTCAGGAAGCCGCGGATGAACTCGCCGAAAGCCGCCAGATCGTTCTCCACGCCGCCGAAATCGGGACCGAAATGGGGCTGCTCCGGCCGGCTGAAGCCGGTGCCCATGGCGTCGATGAAGACCAGGTCGCCGGTATCCAGCAGGCAGTTGGGATTGTCGACGTAGGTGTATGGCGGCGGCGTTGCCAGGCCGTTCGATTCGAGCTTGACCATCTTGGGACCGAAGGCGCCCATGTGCAGCCAGACGGTGGCCGCGCCGGGTCCGCCATTGAACAGAAACCAGACCGGCCGCTTGGACTTATCGCTGACGCCGTTTTTCGAATAATAGATGTAGAACAGGTGTCCCTCGGTGACGCCGCTGGTGGCCTGGTGGATGGGCAGAAACCCGACATGGGCGGTGTACTGAATGGTCTCGCCGTGCAGCGTGATCTGGTGCTGCGTGGCGACCGGTTCCGCCGGGTAATGGATGGGCTGCATCTCTTCGGCGGTGTAGTTGAAGCGGTAGAAATCGTTGGTGGCAGCGGCGGCGCCGGCCCGTCCCTGTGCGCAAGCTCCCACACCCGTGGCAGCGATGAGAATGAGGATGGTCGAAAGTTTCTTCATGGCATGGCTCCTTAGTCGGCGCTTACTTATGCGGTGCGGTTGCTTCGCTGACGAACCTGGCCAGTTCGCCCTGTAGTTTGACCAGCGACTTACTGTCGACATAGGCCATCTGCCCGGCCTCGAAATGGCTGACGGTGATATTGTGGGCGCGGACTTCGGGTGAGACGTTCAGGTGCGCCAGGGTGTACTCGGCGGCATAGAAGGGCGCATTGAGACTGAAGTAGTTCACGCCCACGAAGAGATGCAGCTTGGGATTGCGGGCGAAGGCGACGGCAAGGCTCTGGTCATCGTTGCCGGTGGATGTGAAGGTTCCGATTCCGCCGCTCGACAAGTAAAAAATTCCGTTATTGTTGCCGCCGAAAGTAAGTTCGCGCCGCAGATAGGCATCGTAGGCTGCCGCGAAGCCGCCCGAGAGATTGCTCTCATGGAAGTCGATGGGCGGCGCGGCGGCAAAACCACCGCGTCCACCGCCGCCGCCTCCTCCTCCTCCGCGTCCGCCCGCCGCGGGTGGGACGAAGCCCGTCACCCTTGCATCCGAACTGGACAATCCCAGGTGCTGGTCGCGCATCAGTTCGGCGTTGAAGCGCTCGAGCGTTACGCGCAGGTCGTTATTGGCGAGGAATGCTTTGGAAAGTCCGGTGAGCCGCGAGAGGTCGGCGATCGCCTTGGTGCGCTCCTCCGCCGTCATGCGGTCGCCTTTGTACAGGGCGTGCAAATAGGGGCGGGAGGCGAACTGGCGCGCCTGTCCGGAGATCTGTTCCGCGCTCATGGCGTTCAATTCCGGGGCGAGCTTCTTGTGGTACCAGGCGGACATGATCAGGCTCGGCAGAAGCGTGATGTACTGCGTATCTCCGGCGATGGCGTCGGCGTTCGGGGCCATGGAGAGCAGCACCACGCCGTCGACCGGGATCTGGTGTTCATGGAGAAAGGCGGCCAAACCCGCGACGCGCCCCGTGCCGAAGTCCTCGCCGGCCAGAAAGAGCGGCGAATTGCGGCGATTGGCGGTATTGAGGAAACTCCGCACGAACTCGGCCAGAGACGCAATATCGCCGGCAGTGCTCCAGAAACTGGGGCCGCGCGACGGCTGGTCGGGCCGGCTGAACGCCGTGCCCACGGGATTCACGAAGACCAGGTCGGCCTGTCCCAGCAGCGTGCCGGGATTGTCGACCCACCCGTAGGGAGGCTCTCCCGCGGCGCCATCGCCGGCCCACCGCATGCGCTTCGGGCCGAAACCGCCAAACTCCTGCCAGGCGGCCGACACACCCGGTGCGCCGCCCAGAAAAAACAGGAGCGGGCGCGCCGAAGCGTCGCTGACGCCGTCCTTGAAGTAGCTGGTGTAAAACAGATGGGCTTCCGATTGTCCCGTGGTGGCGTTGTGCAGGGGAAGGTAGCCCGTGCGCGCGGTGTAGGCGAGGGTGTCCCCGTTGACGGAGATCTTCTGGTGCGTTTCGGCGGGCGGAGAGTCGGGAATCGCGGGAGCGGTGGCTGCCGCGGTGTCATAGGTGAAAAAGTCGTCGGCAGCGGCTGCTTCCCCGCCGCGGCCGCCTCGCCCGGCGGGAGCGGTAGGCCCCGTCGCGGGAGGAGGAGCGGCCTGTTGCGCCGCCGCGGCCGCCCGGCCTCGGCCGCCGCCCTGGCCCCAGGCGATCGACGATGTTGCCACCGTGATCGCCAGCAAGATTTGTCCGTACCTTATAGATCGCATCGACTGGCATTCTACACGCTATTTCGGGGACAGGCTACATAACCTCGAAATTAATTTCGAGGTTATGTAGCCTGTCCCCGAAATAGCCTACCGCTTCGCCAGCGCGTCCAACAGGATCTTCACCGGGCGAGTCCCCGCCAGCAGCACTTCGGCGCTCGGACGGGCGATGCGCGTGAGTTCCTTCGACTGGGCAGTCAGCCAGTCGGCCGGGGCAGGCTTGCCGCTCCCCAGATAGTCCAGGATCTGCAGTCCCATGACGCCCAACGTGGAAAGATCCTTCGAAAGCGGCCTCACTTCCTCCAGCAGAGCGTTGTCTTCCGCCAATGCCTGGAAGCGGACATCGTTGGCGGCCCACACCTCGAACACCCCGCGCAGCGTGGTCAGGTCCGCCGGATCCGCTTTGCGAGCCGCCAGCTCCAGATGCCGCACCATTTCGCTCTCCGGCCGCGCCGCGTCCACGAAGCGATTCAGCGGAGTCTCGGTGTCTTTAGCGCGCCGCCCGGTGCCCAGCCCGCGAGCTTCCGAGGCGTCGGCCAACACACGCAGCGGCTCCACGGGACGCGCCCCGGCCAGGCGTCCGAGCATCTCGCCGTAGCTCGAGCGGTGCGTAACCCCGGTCCATTCAAGCTGCCGGCTCACCGCCTCCATGCGCGCATACATAGAGTCGACATCGGTCAGTTCCCGCGCCGACCAGAAGCGTTCGGCGATGGCTGCCGTGCGCGGCCAGACGCGCGAATCCACCGTCTCGGCGTCCACCAGTTCGGACCACATGCAGGCTTCGCCGCCCAGAATGTGCGCCGCCTGCTCCGGCGTGAGTTGCGCCGCCGGACCGGCCAGTGGGTCCACGGCATAGTGGTACGCGGCCGGCCGCGCGTGGTCCAGGTAGTAGCCGGCGGAGAGAATTCCGCGATAGCCTTTGCCGGCGGCGGTAGCCAGAGAATCGGCCCCGCGCCAGGATTGAATCACCGCGTCCCGGGGAAGATCGGGGCCGAAGATCTCATCCCAACCAACCATGTTCTTGCCGTACTTCTGCAGGATCTTCAGAATGCGCTGGTTGAAATACGTCTGCAAGGCCAGTGTGTCGTTCAGGTTGTGCGCTTTGGCGAAGGACTGCACCTGCTCGGACTGCTTCCACGCCTTGCCGTTGACCTCGTCGCCGCCCACGTGAAAGAACGGGTCGGGAAACAGCGCGGCCATCTCGCCGATGAAGCCATCGAGGAAGGTGTAGGTCTCTTCGCGGGTGGGATCGAGCACCGGGTCGAACACGCCGAAGTGGCGGCCGATCTCGAACGGACCCGTGCCGGCGGCCAGTTCGGGATAACCCACCAGCCAGCTTAAAGTGTGCCCGGGAATATCGAACTCCGGGACCACGCGGATGCCGCGGGCGGCCGCATAGGCCACCACTTCGCGCATCTGGTCCTGCGTGTAGAAATTGCCGTCCGAGCCAAATTGCTGCAGCTTGGGATAGAGCTTGCTCTCGGCGCGAAAGCCCTGGTCATCGGAGAGGTGCCAGTGAAATACGTTGAGCTTCACGGCCGCCATGGCGTCGAGGTTGCGCTCGATTACTTCGACCGGCGGAAAGTGGCGCGCGCAATCCAGCATCAATCCGCGCCAGGCGAAGCGCGGCTGGTCGGCGATGTGGACCGCGGGAACCTGAAAGCCTTCGGGGCCGGGTTGGATCAGTTGCAGGAAGGTCTCCATCCCGTGCAGCGCGCCGGACACCGTGGCAGCTTTAAGATTTGCGCCCGAGGGAGTAACGTCCAACTGGTAGCTCTCATCCTCGCCCAGCACCGGCCGCGCGGTACACGGCGCGCAGGCGATGTGCAGAGTCGCGGCCGTGCCCGAGGGCGCCGGGAAGATCCCGGTCTGCCGGGCCACGCGCGCCAGGAAGCGCTTTACCGCGGGCGCCAGGCGGGCGTCGGTATCGCTTGCCACTCCGAAGGTGGCGTCAATCGGCAGCTTACCGGCGGCAAGGTCCACTTTCGCCGGCATGGGCATCAGCGCGGGTGGCGCCGCGTGGACCACGGCGGCGGCGCAAAGAAGGGCGGACAAAAACGTGGTTCGACGCATCCACTATAGTGTAGAAGATGTCGCTGACAATCTGGCTGATACGCCACGGTCAAACCCCCTGGAGCCTTTCGGGCGCACACACTGGCCGGACGGACCTACGGCTCACCGCGGAGGGCCGCAAAAACGCCGTCGCCGTGGGCCGTTGGCTGGCCGGGCGGAAGTTCTCCCTGGTTCTCACCAGCCCGCTCTCCCGTGCGCGCGAGACCTGCCGACTGGCCGGCTACGGCGAGGCCGCCCAGGTGGAACCCGACCTGTGCGAATGGGACTACGGCGACTACGAAGGCCGTATCACGGCGGACATCCAAAAGGAAAGGCCCGGCTGGTGGCTGTGGCGGGACGGTCCGCTGCACGGTGAGACGGTGGAGCAGGTGGGGGCGCGGGCGGGAGCGGTGCTGGCGCGCGTCGCGGGGGCGGAGGGCGACGTAGCGCTGTTTGCGCACGGCCACGTTCTCCGGATCCTCACGGCGTGCTGGCTGGGCCTGCCGCCGGATTGCGGCCGCTTATTCGCGCTGGGCACGGCGACGGTGAGCACCCTGGGGCACGAGCACGATACGCGCGTGATCTCGCTGTGGAACCTGCCGGCAGGGGAGACGCCATGATCGAAGCCGAACCGCAGGTGGAGAAGCGCATCGCTCACGATTACTATTGCCGCTTCCACATGAGCGTGATCCTGGCCGCGGTGATCTCTTCGGGCCTGCTGGCCAGCAAGGGTCTGTTGGAACTCGGGGTCGCGCTTCAATATCGCTATCCCATTGCGGTGCTGGTTTCCTACGGCGTGTTTCTGTTGCTGATTCGCGTGTGGATCTGGTACGTGTCGGTGCGCACCGTGGGGCGGACCAGCCGGGGCGGTCTCGGTTTCGGCGGGAGTAGCGGTTCGGGTTCGGGTGGCTCCTTCAGTTTCGGCGGAGGCTCGGGCGGAGGCCGTTCGGGCGGCGGTTTTTCCGGGTACGGCGGAGGTGATTCCGGGGGCGGAGGCGCCAGCAGTTCCTGGGAAGGCAATGAGGCCGCCGCGGTGGTCTCGCAATCGTCTTCCGGGGCGTCTTCGGGATCGTCGGGTGGCCATTGGTGGTCCGGAAGTTGGGGCGGCGGCGGTGGCAGCGGCGACAATGACGGCTGGCTGGTGGTCCTGATCCTGGCCGCGCTGGTGGCCTGCATCCTGGGAGGCGGCGTGTACCTGGTGGTGGCCGCGCCCCACATTCTGCCGGAAGCTGCCGCGCAGGTGCTGCTCGCCGGCGGTCTGACGCAGGTTTCCAGGGAGCACCATCACCACTGGATGGCGGGTGTGCTCCGGTCCACGTGGATTCCGTTCGTGATCGTAATGTTGTTGGCGAGCGGCCTTGGATGGGAGGCGCACCGCTACTGCCCCACCGCGCCGCGGCTCATCGATCTGCTCAATTGTCAAGGTAAGTGAAAACTATGACTCGTCTATTCTCATTCGCTCTTATTCTCTCGGCGGTCGCCGGCGCGCAGACTCCCGAGGTGAAGCCGCTGCGCATCGCTATCGCCGGGCTGAACCATGGCCACGTTTCGGGATTCCTGAACAGCGCGCGCCGCCGCGCCGCCGATGTCGTCATCGTTGGCGTGTGGGATCCCGACGCCGCGCTGCTGGCAAGTTATGCCAAGTCGAACCACTTTGCCGACGGTCTGATGTATACCGATCTTAGTAAGATGCTCGACGCCGTGAAACCGGAAGCCGTCGCGACCTTTACCGATACTTACTCGCACCTCAAAGTGGTGGAGGCATGCGCGCCGCGCCACATACCCGTGATGATGGAAAAGCCGCTGGCCGTGGACATGAAGCAGGCGCGCGCCATCCAGCAGGCCTCCGAGCGTTACAATACTCCCGTCCTGGTGAATTACGAGACCACGTGGTACCGCAGCCACGGCGAGATATGGAGCTTGTTCCACGACCAGAAGGCCGCGGGCGAAATCCGCAAGATGGTAGCGATGGACGGCCATCAGGGCCCCAAGGAGATCAACGTACCGCCCGAGTTTTTCGCCTGGCTGAGCGATCCGGCGAAGGGCGGCGCCGGCGCGCTCTTCGATTTCGGCTGCTACGGCGCCAATCTGATGACGTGGCTGATGGACAATCAGCGGCCCCTGAAAGTGACGGCACTGACGCAGACCGAGAAGCCCGAAATCTACGCCCACGTGGATGACGAAGCCACCGTGCTATTGGAATATCCCAAGGCCCAGGGCATCATACAGGCATCGTGGAACTGGCCGGAGGGCCGTAAGGACTTCGAAGTGTACGGCGCCACCGGCTACGCCATCGCCACCGGCGGAGACCATCTGCGCGTGCGCCTGCCGGGGGCGATGGCCGAGGAATCCCGTACGCCGCCGGAATTGAAGCCGCAGGATGCCGACTCTATCTCATACCTGATCGGCGTGGCGCGCGGCAAGTTCAAACCCTACGGCCTCTCCTCGCTGGAGAATAACGTGATCGTTATCGAGATTCTGGATGCCGCGCGGGAATCGGCGCGCACCGGCCGGACTATTACGCTTCAGAGGTGAAGGCGGTCCATCTGCGACCCGGCCAGCAGAAAGGCTCCCACCCCGTACACGTAGCTCGAGGTCGCCTTAAACTGGCCCGGCGCCGCGCCCACCGGCTGGATGCAGCCCAGGCGCCCGTCCGCATAGACGTGCGCCAGCAATCCGGCCCATGCCTTGCGGGCGGCGGGTGCGTAGGTCTTACGGTCGAGGATGCCTTGATTCACGCCCCATGCCAGCGCATAAGTGATAAATGCCGACCCCGAAACTTCGGGCAGCGGATAGGCCTGCGCGTCCAACAGGCCCGACCGCCAGAGACCGTCGTCGCCCTGCACTTTGACCGCGGCCGCGGCCATCTGGCGGAACTGCTCCACGTACTTAGTCCGCGCCGGATAACTCCCGGGCATATAGTCCAGCACGCGCGCGATCCCGCCCATCACCCAGCCGTTACCTCTCGACCAGAAGAGCTTGCGTCCATTGGCTTCGTGTTTGCTCAAGTACGTGGCGTCGCGAAAATATAAGTGCTCTTCCGGATCGTAAAGTAGCTTTGAAGTGATCCACCACTCGCGATCCATGAAATCCAGGTATTCCACTTTTCCAGTAGCTTTGTAGAGGCGCGCCAGCGTGGGCGGCGCCATGAACAGCGCATCGCACCACCACCAGAGAGGCTTGGCCGGGGCGTCCTTCAATCCCATCTGGTAGGCGAACCGCTCGATCAGCGGCGGGAGAATTTGCGGGTCCTTCCGCTTGAGATATAGCTCCAGGTAAGTCTGTCCCACGGCGACATCGTCGGCGTGCTCCGGACGTTTGCCCGGCTGCCACTTCAGCTTAGTGCCCATCTCCCACATGGCCTGCCGGTACTTAGCGTCACTAAGGGTGGCCGATGCGGCCATGAATCCGTCATAGAGGGCGGCAAACGTCCAGTCGTCGCTGAAATAGGGACGTGCCCGTTCCAATTGCCAGTCGGCAACCTTGCGCATGGCAGCGCGGACGGCATCGTGTGTCAGGTCGGGGCGCAGGTCCGTGGCCCGGGCCGGTTCGACTTCGGGAGAGTCGCCGACTCCGTGATTCTTCTCCAGTTCGTTCGGGGTCTGGGCCGGTGCAGCGACGGCCAGCAGGGTTGCACTCACGAGGGCAACCACTCCTCCGCGGTAGATCGTCATGGTCTGTACCAGTGTACTGCGTCGCTGGGTGGCAAGCGGCGCCGGGTGCTTAACCGATCTGGTGCGATATCCACTGTCCCTTCCCGGCGTTTCCGTGGAGATCGTTGGCACCGGCCACATCGATCGCGATAAGCCGGAAGCCGACCAGATGGTCACGAATCTGGCCTCGGCCGTCAAGGATTCGCCTTCGGAAGTCGAGCGGCGGCGCATTGAGCGCGAAGCTGGCGCACGTCATGCCGCCTCGAATTATTTCCAGGAGAAACGCGGCCTGGTGCAGCCGTCCGATGTAAAGGTAAAGCGCGACGGCGACCGCGTGGCAGTCTCGTGGAACACTGCCCTCGCCGGGGCGGAACCGCTGCAATCGTATGAGATTCGCGCCGGGGAACGGTTGTTACTGTCATTGCCGTTCCGTCCGCAACTTACCGAAGCGCCGTTGACAGCCATGGTTCCGGCCGACGGTGTCGGGTCGGATAAGGTCAGCGTGATCGCATCGGAGGCGCCGCCTCGGGCGCGGGCGTGAAATAGCTTCGCGTCTCTCGGAGCGCGCAATGGCCATCACGGCAAGCTGGCCAACCGGTGGCTTGGGGATATGCGTTGACTCATTCTTTGCTCGGTGGGGCAGGCGGTGCTCGCCTGCCCCACCTCCAGAACTCCTGACGTCGTGGAATTTGTGATGAACCCGTTTTCGTGGCGCAGGCACTCCTGCCTGCTGGGTCGAGACTCAGAACTCCTGATCTCGTGGAATTAGGCTGAGCCGGGGGGTGGGGCCAGGCTTCAGCGTGTGCCCTAAAGGGGCAGATTACCAGTGGGGGAAGGACCCACTCGAATAATTGACGGTTAGATTCGATAGCTGGCGAGCGGTTCGGTTGGGAAACTGGCTGGGCTGGAACCTCGCGACAAAGTCCACAGAAAGGTGGGCGAGCGACTTGGCAGGCCGTAACGCGAGTGAAGCTCGAGCAGGCCCCGAAAGGCCCAATGTGGTGCCGACCCGGCGCTGAAGCGGGGAAGGCGGAATCGATCCGGAAGAACCCGGCG
>Ga0182013_10001180_pt1 | contig 35958 bp, 26 predicted proteins | sample 612S2MmetaG_FD_120487 | JGI IMG/M metagenome (GOLD analysis project Ga0182013, IMG submission 120487) | Permafrost microbial communities from Stordalen Mire, Sweden - 612S2M metaG | ecosystem: Environmental > Terrestrial > Soil > Wetlands > Permafrost | place: Sweden: Stordalen | collected... | reverse complement strand
CTGTTGTTCGAGGCCGGGTAGGAGGTCGGCGAGACGCCGGTGATGGCAGGCGCCGCACCAGATGTGACCTGAATAGTCGTCTGAGCTTGGACCGCAGGTGCTGAGCCTCGCTCGACAATTACTTTGGCGATTTGCGTCCCCGATGATAGGTATGTGTGCGATGCCGCATACGACGCGGCAGATTGGTTGTTGCACTTCAATCCCGTGGAATTGGATTGGCAGTTGGCAGTTTCCGCACCGCAGGATGCCAGGGCCTGAGAGATTGACGTGCCGGAGTAGAGACAGTTCCACCAGAAGGTGTAATTTATGGTACCCGTTTCCGTACCCCCGACCGCCGCGGTTAGCTTCGTGGTCAACGGCGCCCCGCCGCTGGACACCGAAGCACTGAGGCTAACCGTCAGCGTGGTTTCTGTGTTGTCCAACTTGTCCACGAGGCCATTGACGTTATCTTCATCGACCTGGAAGCCAAGAAGATAGGGATCCGTGCCGTCCAGTGTTTGCGGAATGGCATCCGGGCAAATAACCGGCACGCCATCCTGTGGCTTTGATCCATCACTGCAATACTGAACGATCCAGCTCTCTGGCGTGGGGGTCTTCGGTGGCCAGTTTGCAGAGGGCCAGCCCTCGTAGTAATTTCTGTAGTTCCAACTGGCGACCCAGATCGAGTCGGGCTGCGGATTCAGTTGTGCCGCATCGGCAAGGTTGCCCCCGCCGATGTAGATGCCCGCCTTGTAACCATTCTTCTGTACCTGGGCCACCCAGGAAGAGAGGAATGTGATCACCGGATTTTTGCAGGGAGTTCCGTCGGGCAGGGAAATCTCCCGATAGTACTCCATGTCGTAATAGATAATCCCACCAAGTTGGAGACTCCCGGCGCGGCTGGTGGCTGCATTTGCCTCGTCGATGCCTTTCTGCTTATACGCGGCAGTTGTCGAGCCCCCTTCGCTGGCGTCGTCGCCCAGTCCCCATAACTTGTCGCCGGCGGTGTCGAGTGGATTCTGGCAGATCTCCGGAGCCTGGATCCCAACCCAAATGGGTATCAACCCCCAATCCTGGCTGGAGCCCTGGCCGAGTTCGAGGGCCAACTCCGACTGAGTCATATAGAGGTTATATTGTCGTTGGCATGGCGCGCCTGTGGCGGTTTTGCAGCCCTGGAAGATACAGTACCGGGGATTGGTTTTAGAATCCGGTACGCAGGAATCCTGCTGGGGAACGCACTTGTCGATACCGGTCGAAATGCCGGTCGTCGGTGGGGGCAGACAACTCACGCTGCAGCCGCCGATGTAGACGCCCGCATTGGCATAGGGGCTTTTGCCCTCGTTCCAGTCGTTCCACCAGCTTTGCATCGTCTGGTGGCTTGCGCTGCAGGTCATGTCGAAGCCTTTTGCCTGGCTCGGCTTGGCGGTCGTGATCGTCACGATGTTCGGCGCCACGGCGTCTGATGCATCAGGATTCGATTGCGAACTCAGTTGCCCGCATCCAGCTGCCGCGAAGAACAACAACGCAAAAGCAGCCCCAGGGATTCCCGCGGTGCTTTTGGGGGTAGAGTCGTTTCTGGCTGAGTTGTTCGAATGATTACGAGACAAGAACGGGCGATAACACGGAAATAGATCGAGCATTCCGAAGACCCTCTGGGACTTGTAAGGCACTTAGCATCATTTGGTACGTGAATATACGCTCATAAACACTCGCATGGAATAAACACCGGAAGAAGAAATCCTCGAGAAAACGACGAAGGCCCGTACCCTTCCCACCCAAAGTCCAGGAACTGACATGCGCGGCGCGAAAAATCGACGCCCAAAGACCCGCGACAAAGAATCTAATGGATGGTCGAATTGATTATGATCTCTTTCTGTTCAAAGAGTTCTTAACTTTAGTAACGAGGCTCTTACTTCTCGTAACTGTTACTCGTCTGGCAGCGCGCACCTTGGGATATTGGAGTGAGAATGGCTGAATCCTCCAACTAAATCGGCGTGATGGCGAAAGCTCGCGCACTTGCACAGCAGATCGGCGACCGATCTTAACCAGCGTTCCAATCGCCACGAGACGACAACGTTGATTTCCCTGGGAGGAACTGCTTTCTGCAGTTCCTCCCGACGTAGCCGTTGGGCTCCTCCGGAGCCGACTCTATTCGACTGCATAGCGATGGTCCGGCAACGCCGCACGGCATATTCGCGCATGACGCGGTTCTGCTACGCAACGTCTGCTGATCCTGCGTGGAAACGCGGGCATAGAGGCCGGCACGGATTCCTTTTGTCTGCCTTTTGCACCTGGCCAAAAAACTTTTCGGATTGCCTGATGCCGGAGCCTTGTTTCACGGGCATTTCACGAAGCTCAATGGCCATGGCCGCAGAGTATCCTTTTCGGCCATGTCGGATTCATCATAACTCTTCTGAATCGGGGAGCGGAGCGATGCGCGTCAGAGTTTCGCGATAGTTCCACGGCATCCATTCCGCAGGCCGAGCGGCCAGTTCCTTGGCATGGCGCTGCAACTCGACCAGGTAGTCGAAGGAGTTCGTGCCACACAACTGGCAGGTGTGGATCAGGCTCATGAACAGATCGCCTACGTGCGCCCCATTCAGGGTGCGGTAGAACAAGGCGTTCTTTCGATGTAAAACGGCTCGCTTCAGTGATCTCTCGACTATGTTGTTGTCCAACGGGGCTCCGGCCTGCCGGAGGAACAACGTCAAGGGCTGCCAGTGACGCAGCAGATAGGTGATAGCCTGGCCGAGTCCGGAGTTCGGCTCCGTCTTGCGCTCGTCAAGTTGCGCCTCCAGCCAGATGTGCAGCTGGTCCATCACGGGTTTGCTGCGATCCTGATGAAGCCGCAACCGCTCGAGCGGCGTCAGGCCGCTCTCACGCGCTTCGGCATCGTGGCCATACACCTGACCCAGCATCTCCAGCACATAGCGACATTCATTGGGGAAGTTCTCCGCCACATCCACGAACTGCCTGCGGCCGTGCGCGAGGCAATTGGCTAGCAGTATCTCCGCTCCCGCAGGCAGTTTCGGCACATTGCGCGACAGCGCATCGCACATTTGAATCGGGCTGGGCAGTTCCGCCCGGCGCTTCTTCAACACCTCGGCGAGGTTCTCGCCAGCGTGACGACTGCCCGTGAAGTACAACGCGATCTTCCGCTCCTGGCCAACAGATACGATCCCGCTGGTGAACACCCCGGTTCGCTTCTCCGCCGGATCGCGCTTTAGCGCCAGCACCCGCATGCCGGTATCGTCGTTATGCACCACGTCGTCCTGCGCTGCCTGCCGGATCAGCTCATCCAGCGCCGGCTTGAGCGGTTGCGCTGCCTCTTCGACGATTTCCCACTGCGTAGCCGCCGGCAGCGGGATACCCAACTGGCTTTCCAGTTGCTCCAGCCGATAGAACGGAGTCCCGGCGCCGTACTTGAGCTGGGCGATCATCGCCGCCGCTGTTTCATCGTACTTATCCGGACCTACCCCTTCCGGCTCCTGTGCCGTGAACACCTGCCCGCAGGCACCGCAACGCAACCGCTCCAGCGAGTAGACCGTAGCCGCCAGTGGCGCTTGGCCGATGATTCGCACCAGCACCTTCGGCTCCTTCTGCCCGTACACATTGCCTTTCCCGCACTCCGGACAGCGGTCGCCGTGCGTCAGCTTCTGGTGCTTGATGTCAACCTTCCGCGCACCGCCAAACGCCTCTACTCCATTGCGGCCGTGGCCAGGCGGCGGTGGTGCATTGTCATCCGGTTGTTTAGAACCTTCTGGCTTTTCCAACACTGCGCTGGTCTTCTCCGTATTTCGCGACCGGCTCAGCAGCGCCGCCATCGCATGCAGCGTGTCTTTGAGCTTGCTGTGATCGGCTTCGCTCAGCGGCGCCTGTCGCGCATCGTCCAAAACCCGGTCCAGTTCCTCCAGGTTCACATCGATGCGGCGCCGGGCGGTCTTCATGCCACGCCTCCCAGCAGTTCGCGAAAACACTTCGTCAACGGATAGCCGAGAACCTCCTTGATTGAACGGTTCGGAACGTAACTGTTGGACTGCTTGCCACGTCCCGTTGTTCTACCCATCAGCACCCAGTTGGCAGCACGGTAACAGGTTCCGCGGAACCGCTCCGGATCGATGAACGTCTCCAGGAAGTAAATCGGATGCCCGTACATCTGCTGCCAGTCAGCGGAGATCTGCGCCGCCATCCGGCCCAGGATATGCGAGGCCAGATGCTCGACCCGCACCCACGGCAGGATCAGGAAGCGCGTGTTGTAAGCGATGAAGCGGATCTGGCTACGGCGTGCTGCAGCGTTCCAGCCGATGTAGCGGTCGCGGCTGCCAAGATGGCGCGGAGCTGATGACCAGGCCAGGCATGCTATCGGACGGCCCGCACCGGGGTCCCCGGCGACAGGTCCTCGTCGCTGGGGTGGTTGAGCCCACACCAGATATTTGAGGTGTTCTCCCACCGGCTGTTCGTAGCCGAGATAGTGATGCTCCTCCATCAGGCTGTTGAACAACGATTCCTGCGCGGTGCGCCGTACCTGCTCGAACTCCAGCGGTTGCAGTGTGCGCAACCGATCTTCGATGGGAGTCTTATCGATCAGCACCGGCTCCGGCCGGGCTCTGTGTGCCAGCGGATTATGCCGCACATAAGTGACCGGAGGCAGCGCGATCTGGCCGGCCCGCTCCAGCTTCAGCAGCATGCCACGGCACACCATGTCACGCAAAGCGCCATTCGCTTGCCGCCACTGCCAGGCTTCACATATTCGGGCCGATAGCTTGCGGCGACTTTCCTTCGGGTACTGCTCGATCAGCGTGCGTATATAGAGGATGTCTTTCTCAAGGATCTCGCGCCCGCGATATCTGATCTCTGCCATTCGACAGCATTATGAAACAGTCCTTCTTGGAACGCAAGGGGGTAATTGAAGTATTTTGGCGATCCTTACCTCAGAGCGCTCACTCGCCGCCACATCGGCGCCGCTTGGATTCGCGACACATCCCCGGCCACTATCAGCAACTGCGCTTCGTAAGCCTCGAGCGCTTTGGCAGGTGAGGACGCTTCAGGCCACCACGTGAACCGACCTTTGGAAAGACGCTTCTGCGCAAGCCAATATCCCTGGCCGTCGTAGCTGAGCAATCGAATCGACGTTCCTCTCCTACTCCTGAAGATAAAAACGCAACCGGAAAATGGGTCTTCTCCGAGTTGGCCCTGGCAGACGCGGACCAAGGAATCTATCCCTTTGCGTCCGTCTACGGGTTCGATCGCTACAAGCACCCGCATCTGCGCCGTGATGTGGATCATCGTTCTGCTTCCCGCCAGGCACGGAGCAGGCTTGCCCAGTCGGGGGCTGAAGAATCCTTCCACTGAATGCGCATCTTGCTTCCCATCGAGGACTCGAACTCGATCACGCACTCCGATATCGTCGCCGGTCGAGACGCGATCAACTCGACGAACGCAGGCGCCGTTGCCTTCCCTTCGATGCTCGGAACTCCATCAAGCCGCTTCTTCAGCTTCGTATAGTCCAAGCCCAGCGGATGAGCAACCGAATAAACCCCGTGTTGCCTAGCCAGTTCCACTGCCGCCTCCCAAAGCGCCTCAGGAAGCTTCGTCCGATGCGGTCGGGTGCTGCGAAACTGTTCCAGTTGACGTTGAAACTGGACGATTGGCTCGGGGATGGGAGATGTGATTTTGCTGTTCAATACGAGCCGACCTCAGCGGCTGATTGAACTTAGCAATGGGACTCATATGGCGTCACGCACCCTCGCCGAAATCTCACCTTTGACTACAGCGGTTCCACAATTGCTGTACCCAGAAGCCACAGCCCTCAAGTGCCTTTTTCATCAAGAAAAAGGCACCCTTCGCAGCCCACAAAGGGCATGGGAATTGTGGAACCGCTCTAATAGCCGCTCGGGATCGAGAACTTGAGTCGGAAGTTTCTTGGCGATGTCAGCGCGTTGCCGTCGAATGTCACGATTGCCAGCGGAGCATAGTGGTGCTCGATGCCATGCGGCGCGAGGGGGCGCGGTTCACCGCCTTGCTGCGGCCATTCGACGCTGCCGGTGGCCGTACGCGCCGGGATAAGCCAGTAGTCCCCGGCACGGTATTGCTGACCGGGCTCACTGCTTGCAAACTGAATCTGGACTCCGTTTTCCAGCTTCATCCATGCGTTTGCTCCTTCGCCTTCGCGGATCACCGCGCCGCCATCGCGCAATTCCAACCCTCCCTTGCGAGGATCGCCCTGTCTCTGATCCCAGCGAATGAGGATGGGATGGCGACCGGGCTTGGTTCCCACAGTGGAAGTTCCTTTGCCCTTGAGGGTAACCTTTCTATGTTGATTGTCGACAGACTCAACCATGCGCAAAGGCTGCACATCGTGCTCGAAGATGGAGTCGTCATCGCAAAGCTCCACCCAGTCGCCGGCCACCAGTCCGGAACGAGCGTCCCGGCCCAGCGTGGCCAAGGTGAGTATGGGATCGGTGAACGACTCGACGGCAAACTCGACCGAGCCGTTCTCGCGTGACCATTTGAAGGTCGCTCCATCTTTCGCGGTGCCGGAATGGTGAATCTCGACGCGATAGAGTTGGTTTTGCGGACCGCGATAACCTGCCTGGGGAGAGATCACCGTAGGTTCCATCGAGCTGCTTTCCAGGTTGCTCACGGTCTTGGCGCGCAGCAGCCCGCGCTGCGCCGACTGCCAGTGCTCGGTGAGCGAAGGCCAGTCGTTCGACACGACATCCCAGTCTTGGGGCTTGGGCTGATCGCCGGATTTGAGTTCGAAGCTTCGCACCTGCCAGATCAGGCGGGCGCGGTTTGCTGTATCCGCGCCGCTAAGAGCCACTTCGCGGATCGACTCATCCTGCAAAGCGGAAAGTTCGTGCTCCCAGATATCCAGGTAGATGAGGTGGGCCGCGCTGGATTGGCGTAGCGGCTTGGCGCGCTGCATGTGACTTTGATGGGAGTAGCGGACGTACTCCTTGTTCACCGCCCGCAATCCGTCGACGTAATAGTTCCCAGGGCCAATGAGGAAGTCGCCAGGATCTTTGAGCAGGGCGCGAAGACGGTTCTGTTCGCCGTCGGCGAGGCCCAGCGTGTCGATGTCGCCGGCTGGAACGACGGCGAAGCCGCAGTTTTTCTCCGGACCGCCATGGGGCCCGAGAAGATCGCGAGTGAGGGTCCGCAGGTAATGCCAGACGATGGAGTTCTGCTCGTTCCAGTCGGCGTCCAATTGCACTCTGCCCTGCTGCATGAGCACGCGGGTAAAGGCCTTTGCGGGATTGAAGCTGTCGCGGGTGTAATCGCCTCTCATGGGGTAGCCTTTCTGAAGTATTAAGTCACAAAGAGGATGCCTGCATCGCAGGCCGCCGGCGTGTACTCGAACAAACGCGTGCGCAGGTTGTTCGCGCGCTGAGGCGCGTACAGGTTATGGAATACGCCCATCTCGGACCGATCGTCAGCCCCGGCAGTGATCTCGGCAGCACAGTCGTCCGCGAGACGGCAGTAGTTGGGCGTTCCGTAGCGGGTGCTAAGAAATTGCGGCTCGACGCGGAGTCCCTCGACGCGAACCAGGGAACGAGTGTCTTCAACCGAAAGAGACTGTGCTTTGGCCTCGCTTGCAGCCGCTTGTTCAACCAGGTCCGGCTGGCAGTGGAACCGTTGCGGGGTCCGTGAAGAAGGCGAGATGTAGCAGAAGCGAACACAGCCTTGCTGGCGGCGGGCTACTCGCAACTCTCCGATGAAAATCGAATTTTCGGCCAGGATGACAGAATGCGTCTGTACTTTTCCGATGACAGTGCAGTGATGGAAATGGATTGCGGCGGGCGCGATTCTATCCTCGGGCGCGTTGATGACGAAGGCATTTTGACGATGGGTTGAGTCGATGATCGAGTTGGCGACGCGCAGCCGGATGGGGTCGACGTCCTGCTTCTGCTGATAGATTTGAATCCCGCCCAGGATGGAGTGATCGATCTTGACATTGGCGGTTAGGTTGTTGAGCGCGAGGCTGGGTTCATTCGTCCGGCGCGGCGTGCAATCCGGGTGCAGTGACCATCCCGGAACCAGCGTTGAATGGCGGATGGCGAGCGTATCGAGTTCGCCGCTGACCTGGATTCCGCGGCCGACGACGGTAACGCCATCCAGTGTGAAGCGGCTGTGTGATTCGCCGGCAACGGTGATGGCATCAGGGCGAGTGGCATGCAGATCCAGGTGCAGCAGGACAGGTCGCGCACCACTGGAAGCGCGGAGTTCGAGGGAGTGCCTGGCCGGGATGGCGAGGTGAACCTGTTCCTGATATACCGAGCTGTCGATGAGTTCGATGACCGCGTTCACGGGTTTCTGCTCGCGCCACTGCTCGCTGGCGTCGTGGATCGAGGAGAACTCACAGCCCACTCCGACCTGGTAAATCCTCGTGGAAGGGCTGTAAACCAGCGGGCGGGGATATTCGCCGCCGCCCATATCGGCAGCGAAGGCGTAGTTGTAGGTGACGTAAACGTCGCCCTGGGGCAGCTGCTCCGGTGGAAAGGCGATGCGACCGAGTTCAGGATCGAGCGCCACATGATTGTTCGCCGGGCGGTAACGCCAGTCGGTCAGATCGGCAGGAATGATTCGGGAGGCAGGGATCGGCGTTTTGGAATCGAAGCCGCCCCAGCCATCGGTCCAAATCGCGAGGCCATGCTCCACGCCATAGACGTGGCTCGAGGCGTGGTCCGGTTCGTGCCGGTCCGCGCCGGCTGGGCGACCGGCCTCCGACGCATGGGATGCGTGAGATTCGTGTGGCTCAAGTTGCAAAGCGCTGCGCCGCAAGGGCACCGGAAACGGCGGACTTGTTGCGGCGCGTGCGTGGGGCCGCTGGTAGTTTGTATAAACAGGCTGGTTGTTGCCCAGAATGCTGAAGGTGTAGCACTGGTCCCCTGCCTCGTCCACGGAATATGCGAGCGAACGCGTGACCGAATAGTTGCGCAGGCGGCTGATCAGGACTCCAACGGCTGGAGTGTTGTAGCGACCAGGTGAAAGAAGTGAGTCGATCTCACGGATGTCTACGGAATGGCTCAACGGATCGAAGGCGGCCGCGGATGCGCTGGGAGAGACCAGATCCAGGGGGGCGGGGTCGTGTAACTCGGCAAACCGGCCTTTGCTCAGGTGTAGGTGGTCGAGGGCTTGCGTTACCCCGACCTTGCCGTCGAATTCCTGAACAATCGCAGGCCATCCGCTCACCGCAACTGCCAGATCGGGGAGCAGCGACAGGGTGCCTTTGCGGCGGCGAAAACGGATGGTATTGGCCACTTCGCTTCGCGGAACCAGGACACGCTCCAGCGCAGCGGAGGGAGTGACGGTGGGATCAGGAGGATTGACAGGCTGGTATCCCAGCAGGTCAGCGATGTACGGCACAACCCAATCCTGGCAGGTCTCAATGAACCAGTTATCGTAAAGTTGGAAAATATCGTTCTCGACGAGATTCACCTGTTCGGCGATGACGCGCAGGAGCATCTGCAGCGGACTGCCTTCTTCGAGATCCCGCTGTCGATAGCTCATTGGAAGCAGGTTGAAGAGCCGGTCGATCTTGCCGGTGTCTGCTGCAGGGATGTTGGCTGTCTGGGTCATGACGTGATCTCTGTGAGGAGGATTGTGTCAGGTACGGCTGGGTCAACGTAAGCGATTTCGGAGGGCTGAAACTGGCCGCTGGCGTCGACATGTTCGAATGCAATGGGAATACTGGCGGGCACGACGCTCTGCGCGGCAAGCTCGCTGAATTTGGCGCTCAGGCGATTCGCAATATCCACCTCATTGCGGCTGATGGTGCTGAAAGCATCGATGACGCAATATTGCACACCAGGGACTTTCTGAATCGCCGCGGTGACCCTGCTGAGATAGACGGGAGCGCCGGGTTGCTGGGAGTCGAAACAAAAGGCCTTCAGCAGGCTGGTGCGAATCAGTGGGGCCACATCAGTCCACAGGTAATCCGCGAGGATGCTGATACGAGCGCTGATGACCAGCAGCAATGCGTTGGAGGTCAGAACCGCAACAGGGAAGTGCGGGTCTCCCAGGTCGAGCAGGGCCTCCTCAAGTTGCTGCGCGATTTGGGAGTCTGCATCGAGAACCGCGCCCTCCGCTCCCGTGACGCTCACGACCACAACTTGCTGATGCCCGTCCGAGAGCAAGGCGGAGGTTGCTTTGCCGATCCCGGCAAAGGTGCGGGAAAAACTTGCGTAGTCGGTCACCGACACAAGCCGGTCGAGCGCGATCGAGGCCAGCGGCGCGTTTCGGCGTCCGGTGTTGGCCGAGTCCGCGTCGGCGCCGCCCGTGGCCGCTACCGGATTGGTGACCGATCGAACCCCGAGCGGCCGGTTGGTAAGCAGCGTCAGGGTGCCCGGATCGAGGTTGCCGCCGCTGCCGATACCGGTGCGATAAATGGCCTGAACGTTTTCCATCCCGGTGGGCAATCGCATGCCGTGTTGGCCGTCCCCGAAAGTCACGGTGACATTGTTCTGACTGTCGGCCGAAGTTACAAAAACCCGATCAGTGGGACCGGCGGTGGTGAGCGAGTCGATTTCCTGCCACCTTATGCCGTTGACATAGACCGCGAGAGTGCTTGCAGCTCCGCTGGGCGTGGCGGCGGAGACATACGTCAGGGGCGCCCCCTGCAACTTGAATTGCTGGAAGCTTTGAGAACTGTCTCCGCTGCCAATCACCTCTTTTTTTGTGGCTCCGTTAGTGGCGGGAACAACATTCCCGGAAATGGTTACGGTCTCGCGCGTGTAACTGTATGCCAGAGGGCTGGCCAGTTGCAGGAAGGAATGCGTCGTATCGCCGGGGAGCGGCTGCGTGGTGCTCGGAGCTACGGAAGCACTTCCAGAGTCGCCGTTGGCGGACGCGCTGTTGGGCGAGGCGCTGTTGCATGCATCCCCGGCACTCGCGGTTGCACGCCCCAGGGCAACTGGGGAAGTTGAGAGCGCCGCGGACGTCTGCGCGGGAGCCGGAATTTGCTGCACGCCCTGCTTTACCGAGGCCAGCATTACAAGCTCTGAGGCCGTGATGCCCTTTGTCTTCGCGATATCGGCCCGCTCTCCAGTGACGATCAGCCATCGGCCCGGCTGCAGGTCGCTGTACAGATCGCCGAGTTCGATTGTGGCGCCGGCGATCAGGTCGGTTATTGGTTCGTCGGCTGGCTGCAGTGGGTCACTTTGCGCGTAGACCGTGGTGTTCCGAGCCACAGAGAGCATGCGATCGGTAGAGGGATTGAGCCACGACTGATCGAGTGTCAACTGTGTGACGCGAGCCGAAACCCCGTAAGTATTGAGTGACACTTGCACGGCACTTTGAACCTGCGCGACAATCGAGGCGCCCGGCGTGTCCGCGCGATCGACGTAGACATAGCTGCCCGGCACGATTTTGTCATAAACGGCGTCGAGGCTGATGACATTGAGTTGATTGGGTGGCTGCGGCGCCTCGTCGTTCAGCACGAACCCGGATTTGGCAGCGACCAGCAGGTGGCGACCGCTCTCGTCGGCAGTGGCTGTCTGCCCGGAAACCACCGTGACGGATGGGCCGTCCGTCTCCACTTTGATTAGGCCAAGAGTTTCAAAGGTAATGTTATAAACGCGCTCCAACGCAGGGAGCCAGATGGTAAGCTGAGGCTGTTTTCCGTTCATGGCGCCTGTCACGTCGACTTCCCATGCGCCCACAGTCTGCGTTTTATCGGTTTTGTTATAGGGGATCTTGACGGAACCGGAAGCGGAGCCGCTTCCCTGGCTCACGCTGACGAAGGCTTCCACACCGTCGCGCATGTAGGTTTCGGTCGATACGATCGGAGAATTCGCCTGCAGATTGGCCCCACCGCCGATGGAAATGAGAATCGAGACTCCTCCGGCAAGCGGCCAGTCTTCCGTGCCGATCACGCTCCCGCTGCTGTTGAGAATTGGCTTGGGAGGGGCGTTGTGCCCGAAGACGGGGGCCTTCACCCGGAAGGCGAGTACCTGCGCGGTTACAGGTGGTGTAACTGTGGCGTTGGCCAGTGCCGGATATATCTCGTCCGCAGCTTCGGGATGCAGCGCGCGGACCAGTTTGGGAGCAGTATCGAGGTCGGTCTGGTAGACGTCCGCGGCGCGCCGGGTGAGATCGAGCGCGGTGGCTGGATGCTTGGCCGGCGGAGCCGACAGTTTCGGGATGAAGCTCTCAATGGCGCTCACAGCAATCAGCCCCGTCTGAGATTGCTGAGCGGGGGGCGCCGGAATCGGCGTGGGGACAACCGTCCCCGTGAGGTTTGTCGGCGGAGCTGGCGCGGTGGACTGCTCGGCCCCGTTCGCAGGAGCAGCGAGCGCTTTGAACGCGGGATCTACTGAACCTGAGGAGTTGTTGCTCACTTGCAGCGTGGCTACAGTCCGGTTGTTGGCTACGTCCAGATCAACCGAGGCAATGCGAAGTGGAATTCCGGGGCTTGATACCAGCAGAAGCACATCGTTCGGGTTCAAATTGTTGGTCAAGCCCTGAACGTAGATCGCCGGGCTTGAAGCGGAGAGTTGCGGTGGACGCGCGAGACGCGGCGCGAGGTTGGTAAACTCTCCACTACCCGAGGCGTCTTCCGATGTCTCAAAGGTCTGCGGCAACTGACCGGGGCCGGGTACGCTCTGCACGGAACTGCCGGCGGGTATGATGCTGTCTGAGTTGGGATCGATGGTGTAAGCAAGGTAAGTGGAAGCCGCAATTCCGGGACGAAGCACTGCGCCCAGCAGCGCAGAGAGGTAGACAATCGATTGGCGCTCCGTTGCTGTGCGCAGGTATCCCTCATTCGCGATGCGCTCCTGGTAGAAGGTCAGCACATCGGCCAGCAGTGCCCAGGCATCGAGTATGGCGATGGCGGCGTCGCTCTGGTCGCGTGTTTTGAGAGCCTGAAGCGGCGGCGTCGCCGGCGGAAAGCTGAAGTCCCCACTGGAGAGCCGGGCCTTCATGGCCTCGAAGAACGAACCGTACGTGCCGATCCGGTAGCTCAGCGCCGAGAGTCCCGGCCGGTTGGTGACTCCCGGCGTGGATGTCGAACCGCAGTTGCCGCAGTTGCAGGAAAGGCCTGTCGGTTTCATCGACCACCTCGCATTTCGAGCGTCAACCGGCCGCGCTCCGGGTGCGCCGGATCGTTGTCCAACTGGGCCACTTCCAATGCTCCGATGGAAAGAACTCCATCGATCAGGTCGTTATGTTCTTCCTCAAGCAGCCGCTCAAGCCTCGAAATGGATACGCTCTCGACTCCATCCAAAGACTGCGCAGTGGCCACGACCTGGCTGGCGTAGATGCTCTGGCCAAAGGTGAAATTGTCCGGATAGAAGAAGCCGGTTTGTCCCGAGGCCAACTTGCGATTGCTGAAAGCGTCCAGCAAAGCGCGCTGCACATGCGCGGCTAGGTAGCCCTGCGAAACCTCGACGGACAGCGCAAGATCGAGCGGCACATATTGCGCCTGGACGACCCGAAGATCATGGCCGATTCGCCGAAATGGATAGAGATATTCCTCGATCTCACGCAAGAGGCCGGGATCTGCGTTGTCCGTTCCCAGGGGGTCGACCGCTACGCGCGCCTCATAGCGGCTGCCGGTCCAGACCAGTGTGGCCGCCGCGCGCTCGACCAGAGGGTTTGCCTCCGCAAGTTGCGCGTAATCGTCGGCAGTGATGGCGCGATCCAGTTGATTGAGAAAAGCGCCGGGAGCAAAAAGCTTGACTTCATCCACGGGCTCGGAATCGGTCCCGCCCTGGGCCGCAAGCGGGTTGGTGAGGGTCAGAGTCAGGCCGAAAATCTGCTCATCGACCATAACAATATGATCGATCGTTTCGCGGCCCGCATTTCCGGCGCTGCCGGAGGCGATGCGATAAGATGCCACGAAGCTCTCTCCTGCTTGCGGCGCAACTCCGAGCATTCCATCTCCGAAGCGAAGGTGCGCGACCCGGTCATCGTCCATTTCCACCACAAAATCGCGCGCGCTGGAGACACTGTTCAACAGATCCACCTGCGGCGTCCACGTGCGAACAAACGGTGCCATCTCCGCTGCCAGGGCAGTCGCCAGTGCAGGTTGAATTGCCTTGGCCGGATCGAATTTCTGCAGCAGCTGAACCGTCGCCTTGGGTAGCCGCGAAAGCAACAGTTGGGAGGCTGCTGTGAGCGATGGAGCGGCGAGCCGTGCTGCGAGCAGAGCGGGATTCTGCAGTTCGCCTGGACTGAAGATCGGGCCGGACCCGTCTTCGAGCGGAGCAATGCTGAAGAGTTGGATCTGCGGCACAGCGGCGCGTGGATCCTGCACCGCTGCCAGACTTGCTAAAGCCTGAGGGTCGGGTGGAACTCGATAACACAGTCCCGCCTGCGCTAAGGACGGGGCGAAGTTGCCGGGCTCGAGTGCAAGGTCGCTGGCGTGATGCTCTGCCATACAGGTCTGTGACATGGAAACGACGGGAACCGCACCCAACTCCTCGTTACGGATCCAGGTGCCCTGGTCGGCAAGCAACAGATTCCCGCGAGCCACGCTGACGTGTTTGATCAGCTCGCAATGCGGCGCTGGGCCAATCGTGGAGAGACAAAGATCGAAGGGCAGCGCGTCTGATTTGGCCCATTGCACTTCTAGGATAGGCAGGTCATTGAGAGGATCGACCGTCACCACAACCTGGGTCAGGCGAACCACCCAGCGATGCGTGGGGTCGGCATCGGCAGCCGCGCCGGTCTGCGGACCGAGCACTTCCTCGAGCAGCAGGTAGTCACCCGCCTGGAGACTGAGACTGCGCAGCCGCTCCTGCTGCGGAGCCTGTTCCGCAGCGCCAGCCTTCGCCGGAATCCACGGATCTTCAAAAGTAGCAGACGTTGCGCCCTGCGGCAGGCAGCATTCGCGATCGCCCCAATTGTAAAAGAGGATGCGATTTGCGGACTGCCGCAGGGACACAGGCTGTGTCGCCACCGCCTCAAAAACAAGATAAGGATTGTCGGCGGCCGTGGCCAAATCGGCAGGCTTCAGGATCGTGCCCAGGTTGGCGCGGCCTTCAAAGCCGCTGATGAACCAGAGCGAATCCGGAGTCGCCGCAAAGTTCGTGACGTCCTGGGAGGTCTGAATCTGAATCCATGCGCGTGCATTGCACCCCTCGTGCATGCGGTAGTCGAGCAGGCGCACGTGGCGGCGGACAGAAATGCGCTTCCTGGCTGTGGCGAGATAGGCCTCGGTAGCGACGGCATCCTGCGTATAACTGAGGTAGTCGGCGACATAAGCCAGTATTTCAACCAGCGCGATGCCCAAATCCGGGATATGCTGCTCCGTCCATCCCGGCATGATCAGCGCGAGGCGATCGAGCACCAGCTGACGGAAGGTGGAAAAATCCTTGGCCAGGTAGTTGATATCGATCTCTGCCGGCACAGATGAACTGCACGGGTTCGACTGGGCGCAGTCCATACCGCTTGAATTCGCCGCGTGGAAATTGAAGTCGATGGTCGAATAGCGCGGATCGAAGCCCTGGAGCGGTTCACCTGTCGGATCTCCGGTTGCGGATAACCCAACCAGGCGCAGGGTATACGGCGACAGGCCTCCGGGGCGGTCGAGGGTGATACGGAAGCAGTCAACCTGATCGGGGTCTTCAACCGGACACAGCTCGAAATCCGTCACCTTGATAGGAGGACTGCCCGCGGGGCCCTCGACGATCACGTTCTGCATCGTGAGATCCTCGGGAACAGCGCGCAACAGATTGACGGTGATGGCGCGCAGGTCGTCGTCGATGTCGACGTAGTCGATGCCATTGCTGCGGTTGGCGCGAATTTCCACGCGGCGACGGCTATCGAGGCAGACCGGATTGGTGTTGCTATTCATAGGCTCGTTGTCTTGCTTCGGGTTATCGCTGCTAGATGTTCTGTGAGAATGTCACGCTCACCGGCTGATTGGTGGCGCGAACCACGTATTGAAGATCGATGTTGAGTTGAGAGTCATTGCTGGTGACGGCAAGCGTTTGCACCTGGATCAGATCGCCGAGCCAACGCTGAATTGCGCCCTGCATGGTGAACTGCAGGGCAGCCGCCAATTCAGGACTGTTCGGGGCGAAGACAAGCTGCATCAGCCCGCAGCCGAAATCCGGCTGATTGACGCGCTCGCCTGGGTTGGTGAAGAGCAGTTGCTCGACCATCTCGAGCAAGTGGCGCGCGTCAGGGGACTGCGCCGTATGGCCGCCCTTGTTGATCCGAAATGGAAAGGCGATGTTCATCGGATTACATTCCAAAAACACGAGTCTGGGTGGTAACGACGGTCAGAGGAGTTCCGGACGGCGCGCAGAGACTTTGGCTGTCCACCAGCAGCACTGGATTCCCGTAACTGGTGACCCGCAGAGCCGAAGTCAGGAAAGTGGCCGTCACACAAGGACCATTGGCCACCGGTGGCGGAGGCAATGCGCAGCCGGCAACCTGCCATGGAATGGGCATCACCGTGATCGGCTGGGCCATTACCAGGACATTGGGAATCGAAGACATGGGCATGGCCTGTCCGCCGTGTGCGCATATCACAACCGCGCCTTGATGAAGCAGAAATCCCGGCATTCATAAACCTCTCTGGTCAAAGTTCCGAGTTGTCTCGTGGTAGCTACTTGACGAGTAAAGCTCCGTTGTTGATGCTGACGGCGCCCAGCGAGACCATGATGCTGCCGCCTTTGCCGTCGGTGATGACAATACCTGCCTGCGTGATCTTGATCTGAGGGCTGGTAGGAGTCATTGCCGGGCCACAACTGATGGTGATGCCTGAAACCGGATCGCCGCCGATCCACAGAGTGTTCTGCCCGACCGTCTGCATGACGATCGGCGCTGTTTCCGGGGTTCCGGCCAGGGCGACCACCGGGATCTGGGTTTGCGATCCCCAGAAACACCCGCTCCAGATGGGGTAATTCACATCTCCATGCTCGAACTCGATCCAGACGTTGGCGCCGATCGCAGGCAGGAAATATGTGCCGCTTTGCACACCCTCAATGCCCGTCAATGGAAGGCAGGGCAGTGCGAACGTTGTAGGGATCATACCCAGCACGTCGGGAACCATGGCCTGAATGCGGCCTCTCTGCTCCACGTCCACATTATTGAAGACGGTGCCGCGATATTTGCCGAAGTATTTCCTTTTCGATGCAGCAGTATCTGGGCTCATGGTGCCACCACCGGAGTAAGTGAGATCAGGCCTTCGCGGGCCAGGTTGAAGCTTTGCTTGTATTCGCCGCGCTTGATGTTGTGCGTGACGCTGGTGACGTAATAGAGACCGTCGTAGGCGGTTCCAGAACCGCGCACGCCTACGAGCTGCCGAGCCTTGAGGGGCTGGCCATAACGCAACACATCCAGTTGGCCGGTGGCCGTGATGGGATCGGGGTTGGTGCTGGCCGACAAGCCAAGCAGCGCAGCTCGAATCGGATCGAGGTTTGCCGTGTCGGGTAGCTTGGTTGTACGCAATGCCGCCGCGGGCCTCACCGCAAGAGGCGGCCGCAACAGACTCACATTCGGAATCGGGATGGTAATGGGAATGGCGTTGGTGATGGGATCGAGGATCGTGATCGCCGGTTGCTGGCGCGAGAGTCCGTCGAAGGTGAAACTCATCGACTCGACATTGGTGTCCGCGTCCATGTTGATGTTGAGCGCCGGCTGAGGAACGCCCACACGAATCTCCGGGCCGAAGTAAGCGATGTTGGCGCCGGGCAGCGGACCAGGCTCGATATAAAAGACATACCCGGCTTCCTCGGCGAGAGTATTGATGTACTTCAGATCGGAAATCATCCCTTGCGTATCCCAGCTGTCGGTTGGGTTTTCAATGATCAGTTGAATGGGCGGAATCACCAGCGGAACCATCCCGTAGAGGATGTACTTGAGGAGAATGAGATTGACCACTCCGACAACCGGAACAGCCGGATAAGGCATTGGCTCATCTTCCACGAGGTCCATCATGAGCGTCAGATCCTGACCGGTCACCGATAGCGTTGATTGACCCGGCTCGCTGCTGGGCGCAACGCTATGCTGCGTGATGATGCCGTCCATCAGCACGACGGGAAGGCTGTTGACGCTCACCATCAGGATGACGCGGATGCCGGGGTCGAATGCGCCTGCCGGCAGCATGACGGTGTTGAGGATGGAATTCTTGCTCAGCGCGAAGGTCAGCTGAAAGCCGCTGGCGCTGCCTGCCGATGTCGTTACCTGCGCGCTCTGCAGCGCGTCGATAACCGGCTGCGGCATGGGCAGCGGGATGGTCGGACCCATCATCAGCGTCAAGTAGAAGCCCTTAAGCATAACTGGGAAGCGCGAAGCCCTCCGGAAGCGTAATGCGAATCTGACTGCCCGGCGTCTCGGTCAGTTCGTCGGGACTCATGACATTGTTGGCATCGCAGATGCGCCAGAAAGAGAGCGGATCTCCGAGGTACTTATTGGCGATGTTATCCAGCCGGTCTCCCTGGGTCACCGTGTAGATCTGCAACAATGCGAAGTTATCCGGCGAAGGAAGAAAGCGGCGTTTGAGATAGACCACGGTTTTGCCTTGCGGTGTCACCACCGTCGCCGTCGCCGTGGAGTAATAGCGGCTGGTGACGGCAAACTGAGGCTGCGCGAGCGTAACCTGGCTGGGGGTTGTCATGGCGTGGCCTTCAGTCCGAGCGCGCTCAACGCTCCGTGGGGACTCTTGAGTACCAGCTGCTCCTTCTGTTGCAGATAAGTCATGAAGAGTGTGCCTCCACGATGGGTAAAGCCAAGGTCATTGACCGTAAGCACACGCATTCCGATACTCACCTTGGCGCGTACGGGGTTCAAGTTGGCGTCGAATGCTTCCTCGGTGATGCTGAAGTCGGTGAGGCGCATGGGCAGCACCCGCTGCTGGCTCCAGACAAAGAGCGCAAGCGGAGCCTCCATCGGAGCGATTTCCAGGGTGCCGGTCTGCGACTGACTCTGATTGCCGCGTAACTGCGCGCTGGAAGGATAGACCAGCATTTCCAAAGCCGCGAGCTGGGGATAGATGCCGAGTTGCGCCGTGGTTGGGTCCGCCGTCTCCATTTGATCGGTGGCATCGATCTCGGCTTCCAGCTTGATTGACTCGAGCGGCGGAGCCTTGAAGCGCAGCGCCTCCAGGCGGTCCCCGGGCTCCGGTCCAATGCCCTGCACCTGCAGAGTGCGCGTCAAGGTATCCGGGTTGTACTGCAGCACGATTGTCTGCAGCGCCTGACCCGAGCCAGGATCAAGCAGCACGATGCCGCCTTTAATGAGCTGCGGCGATCCGGGAAAGCTGGTCATATTCTGCCTGCAACCTTTCCGCCCGACGACCGGGCTGCGTTGTGTACCATCGGGGGAAGAGTCCCGGGTCGATCGTCTGTCCCAACTGCAGTCGATTCCTCATTGTTCGACCTCATTGTTCGGCAGGATGCTGGGATCTCGTGGTGATCCGCTTCTTCGCTGACCGTCTTCATGGCGCTCCCGGCAGAACCCGCACGTGCGAGGTCCCGACGAACGGGATCTGGATGTCTTTGCGGCTGCACGCGCCGCCGGCCACGCAAGTCTGGAAGAGTGAGTCGGACCAGGCAGCGAGGAAGGCGTCGTCGTCGGAGATGGCGGACTGAGCGGACCGCAGCGATGCCGAGGCAGAGCGCAGGCTGCCCGATATGCGCTGCAAGTCCTGAGAGGCGGCGAAGATCTCCGCGAGCTGGGCGGTGCCGAAGGTCACAGCGGCGATCGCCCCGCTGGCCTGGGGATCGTTGAGGATATTCTCAGCGGCCTTCTGCTTGGAACTCGCCTCTCGCTCCGCGCGTTCTACCCGCGCGATCTGGGCTGGAAGATCGGCGCCGATCGAGTGCAGCTGTTCCTGCACTTCGGAGATGGATGACACCGCTCGCCCGGCGGCGGTTGCATCGCCCAACGCCTTGAGCAGATTGATTTGCGAGTTGGTGATCGATGCGGAAAATGTCTTGTAGTCGGCGTCGAAGGCCTTGGCCTTGTCGGCGATGTCGCTGGACTCCGCGATCTCCTTGGTCAGGATGAATCCCTTGCCCGCCAGCGAATTGTTGGTCATGTTGATGAACTCGTCCAGCGTCTGGAGAGCAGAGATGAACTGGATGATGTTCAGGGCCGTGTTGATGACCTTGGCGACGCGGAGGATCTTGAAGTCCGTGGCGACGGATGCTGCCGCGGCGCGCGCTGCGGTCCGCGCCTCTTCGCTGACAGCGGATGCCGCGCCGGCGGGAGCTGCCGCCGCCGGCCGAGCGCCTCCGCCCGCGAGGTGCGGAGTGTCTCCAACGGCGCCTCCAGCTCCTCGGCCGCCAGGGCCCGCGTGCTCTCCCCCGCCTGCGCCTCCGCCTGGTTTGGGCGGCAGCTTCTCCGTGGTGACGGCGCGAGGCGTCGTGGGCGGCCGCCCGCCCTGGAAGACCGTGCGCGATGCCTGCTTCGCCGTCACCGACATCGCCGGGTTCGTCATCGAGGCGCGGTCCGGCACGTAGACCGTGTACTCGCTCAGGCCGAGATCCCTCGCCAGGTCCTTGATCGCGTTGGCGCAGTTTGGGCAAGGCTCCTTCTCAACGGCCACCATCATGCTTCCGCCCGTGACATCGACACCCTTGGGCAGACCGGAGCGAAGCGCCGCGACTGCTTGCGCCTCGCCATGGGCGTCGCCGCCACCAAGGTAGGCCCCGATCCCGACCCGCACCTGAGAGCCGTCCTTGGTGAGAATCTGGACCGCGGCATAGGTCTCGTAGCCCTTGCCCGCGGGGCTGCCAATCCCCTTCGGGTCGACCGCTGGCGGGCCCGGCGTGCTCGATCCGAAGCCGCGCTGTTCGTGCAGGAACTTCAATAGATCATTGGGGCTCAGGGCAGGCAGTAAACCACCGCCGCTGGGCTGCCGGGCGACCGTCACTCCGCTGCTGCCGGAGACGGGCGCGGGGGCTCCGCCGGCGACTGCGTCGGCTGCGCGCTCGGCATCGTATTCGAGCGCCGGGTCGGGGTCGGCGCCGCTGCCGCTCACGCCACGACTCTGCTGGACGACATGGGCGAGCTCGTGGGCGAGCAGGCGTCGGCCGTCGGCCTGGGTGGGAGCGTAGCGCTGCGGCGCGAAGACGATGTCCTGCCCGACGGTGTAGGCGAGCGCGCTGATTGCCGGGGCCGAGGCGGAGTCGGCGTGAATCCTGACCCCACTGAGGTCAAAGCCGAAGCGCGACTCCATGTAGCCGCGGGTTGCCGGATCGAGCTGGCGGCCAGGCGAGCGCAGGGTGTCGTTCACGATGGGCGGGATCCCCATATTTCGTGCGCTCGTGGCGCGATCCCCAGTACTCGTAGCACGGCGCTGCAACGTCGATTCGCGCTTCTCGCGGCATCCGTCGCACTCGCCGGCGATGGTGTGCCGGCCGCAAGCGCACTTGCGCTGCAGAAAACGTGAGGGCGTAATCGATGGTGCGAGCATCGCCCGCTCCGATGAGGCTTTCGTGGCCTGCGCGATGGATTGTTGGCTCATTTTCGGTTACCAAGGCCTCCGTGAATCGACTGTGCAATATGGCGGCCGAGTTGGGTTGGATTCGAACCTCTCGGAGGGTTAAATGGGCCTGCGGTCGTAGAGGGAACGGCGCCGCCTGCTCTGGATAGGGGATGCACATCGTCCCTATGGCTCTTCGCATTCAGATGGCCGGGGCGCGAAGGCTCCCCTTGATGCAGGTTCTGCGCGGCGAGCAGACGGGCAAGCTCTTGTTCCACTGCATTCTGGAGATGCGCGCGTTCGGCCGGCGTGAGTTCGAACCCATCGAGCAGCAGTCTTTCAACGTGCACGTGTACAGTCATGCCACCTTCTCCTTTCGCGCCGATTTGTGGCTGGTGGAACGTGTCGTTTGCTGCCCCACAGGCGCCAACTCCGGCTCTTCCTCGCTGGCTTCCGACGCTGGCTCTGTGCTTTGCTCCCTTTCATCGTCTTCCCAGACAAAGTCCGCCGGATTGGTGGGGCGATCCAGTTTGATAAATTCCTGGCGAATCGAGGCCAAAATGCAATTCATGGTGACCGGGCCATCGGCGTGCGCGGCCAGAAAGGCGGAATTGATCGCCACATTGGCGATGGAGCCGCCGGTCAGGTTGAATCGCGCAAGGCGGTCGTAGTCGAGCCCATGGACCGGCGTCTTCGCCGGATAGGCTTTCTTCCACATGCGCCTGCGATCGGCCACGCTCGGGAAAGGAAAGTTCACGATGAAGCGCAATCGGCGTGTGAATGCGATATCAAGCGCACTGCGAAGGTTGGTGGCCAGAATCGCGAGACCGCCGTACGACTCCATGCGCTGCAGAAGATAGTTGATCTCGATGTTGGCATAACGGTCGTGGCTGTCCTTGACCTCGCTGCGCTTGCCGAAAAGCGCGTCGGCCTCGTCGAAGAAGAGAATCGCGCCGCCATTCTCCGCCGCGTCGAACAGCTGGGAGAGGTTCTTCTCCGTCTCGCCGATGTATTTGCTCACCACCGCGGAAAGATCGATGCGATACAAGTTGAGCCGCAGATCATGAGCAATCACTTCCGCGGCCATCGTCTTGCCCGTGCCGCTTTCGCCGGTGAAGAGGGCACTGATACCCAGGCCGCGGTTCATGCGCGTCGAGAATCCCCATTTTTCGTAAACAGTGGCTCGACCCCGGACCTGGGCCGTGATCTGACGGAGCAACGCTTCCTGTTCTTCTGAAAGGACGATATCCTCCCAGGAGACTCTTGTTTCGATACGGCGGGCCAGTTTGTCGAGCACCGGACGAGCCTTCGCCAGGCAAAGGTCCCAGAGCCGGTCCTGCAGCTTGTCGCTGCTCCCGTTGGCCGGGGACTGGTAAGCGATACTTTGAATATCGGACAGCGTCAGGTTGAATTGCGCAGCCAGCGCCCCCGCGGTGGCCTCATGCTGAGAGCCCAGCGCGGCCATCCAGGCCAATCGCCGCTCCTCCCGCGTCGGGCTTGACACTTCAAGGGAGCAACTTTCGCGTCCAATGGCGGACCATCCCTCGCGAGTGCAGAGGAAAATCAGACCGGGCGTGCGGGAGAGAAAACGGCGGGCTGCCATCCCGTGCGCTTCCGACATGGAAGAATCGATGCTCTGCGCGTCCAGGAAGAGCGCCAGCGGCAGCAACCTGCTCTCGCGCTGCCAGAGGCGGGAGAGGGTCTCGATTTCCGCCACCGACGACGGGAGCGCATCCGCGGCCAGGCGAAACAACCGGTGGCTCAAGGTTGTGGCCACCTTTGCGGCGATGCTTTGCTTGCTCGCATAGTCGGCTCCGATCAGTTGGATCAAAGAGACGAATTGAGTCTGACCTTCTGGGACAGATGTCTGCCACTGATCCGTGATCGCGTCTACAGTCGCCTGCTGTGACGGCGGCAGCATCACTGCGGCTTCGGAGCCTTGCGGGAGAACAGGAGCGAGGAATGGAACCAGCCGGTCGTCCAGCCGGTTCAGGCCTTTCAAGAAACCGACGACGCGCTCATCGGCGCGCAACGGACTCGAAATGAGCGACTGAAAACCGGGCTGGTCGATCTCGATAAGACGCCAATAGCGCAACGGGCCGTCGGGCGCAAGAGCATTCCAGGCTGGATCCTCCAGAACGGTGAGCGCCAGTGCGAAGGTCGGCATTTCGCTCCCGGATTCTGTGGCTTCCTTGCCCTGGAGGCGAGCATACAGGTCCGAAAAAGAAGGATCGAACTCGACGGCTGCGCACAAGAGCAGAATCTGGCTTTCGAACCTGGACAGGCCCAGTGCCTGAATAAGGAAAATAAGCGCCGGCGATGAAGTCATGCGGTCCGCTATCTTCTGCATCGCCAATCGGGCCTCTTCTTCGCGCTCCTTGAGCGTGTCCGGCAATCCCTTGGCCGCCCGGGAAGTGGAGTCCTTTTTCGGCGGCGCGGCGCGCTCCGTCTTCGGGGCCGGTTGGAGATTGGATTCGATACCAGGCTCACTTCTCTGGGCAACGCACCACTCCAAACGCAGACGAAGCCACGCGATGGCCGCGGAGAGGTAAAGCGAGTTGTCCTCAAGCCAGGTCGCCGCATTCGATGAGGTCGTCATGGGATGGTCACCTGCTGCTTGGGATCGAATTGCGGCGGAGTGACGCTGTGGTCTATCAGTTGACTGTCGACTCCATCCACGCGAAGGCGCACAAAGTAAGTCCCGGGTTGGATGGCCGTCAGCGGAAAAGTGAATTGGCCCGTTGCCGCGGTGGGAGACGCCGCGGGAAACTCCTGGTCCCCTAACAGGAGCGAGACCCGTTGACCGGGCAATATGGCAGGGGAACAAGCCAGGCTCAGCGTCATGCCAGTCTTGTTGCTGGTCGCCTTGAGAGGAAGCGGGCTGGTGATTCTCGGTGCGATCGCCAGCGGCAATTCATTGGTGACGCTGGCGGAGACGCCGGCTCGCGTGAGAATCGCAGACACGGTATAGACTCCCGCTGGCCACTCGGTCGTTTTCGCGGGAATCGCGGCCGTGATCTGTTGGCCGGTCAGTCCGCTGCCCGTAACCAGCAAGGGTGTGGCGAGGCGCAGGTTTGAGAATTGGACCTCTGCTGAATCGCAGGTGAGATTTTGCCCCACGAGAGTAATGCTGTCTCCCAGTTCTGCCGTCACCTGGCCGTTGGGAATTGTGATGGCGTTCACCATGGGCAGCGGTGAGCTCAGGTTGGCCTGGGCAAAGTAGCCCGTGTCCGCGGGACCGCGCATGAGTACGGGCAGCGGCGTTCGCGAAGGCCGCACGCTCTCAATCAACACAACCGCTGCTTCATAGGCCACAGAGAGACGATACTGAGTTTGAAATCCGGTCCACAGCTTGGCAATCTCTTCGATCGCGAAGGGCTGCAACGTAATCCGCACCCGCTCCAGCTGCGCCCAGAGATCGTTGTTGGGGAGCGCGGATTTGATTTCGTCGGCTCCCAGAAGCGGATGATCGTTCAGTACGCTCATCGCCCGCCCCATCAACTGATGACTGAAGGGTTGTTGCACGTCGTTGTCGCGGCCAAAGGCGGTGATCAGGTAATAAAGGTTCAAGCCCAGCGCCGGATAGCCGCTTTCCCCGGATCGTACGCGGCCGGGAATGCCCTGGTTCCTCCATGCGGGGCTGGGAACGACATGATAGAGAAACAGGTTGATCTGATTGGCGTTGCCGCCATTGGTGCGGGCGCGGTCCAAAGGCTGCATGGTGATTGACGCGTCGGCCAGATCGGGCTCGTTGGTCACGCCTGCATGCAGCAGGTTACGGAGTGTCGCGGTCACCGCCGCGATAGCCAGCGAATTGCTCATTCGCGCCCTCGCTGCGATCGCGTGCGCAGATACTCTTCGAGGGTCGGGCCGCTGGTGGCAGTGCGCTGCGTAGTCCTGGTTGCACACGTATTGGAAGCAGCGCGTACTTCAATGCGGCCGATGGTCACCTGGATTGCCGGCTCGGCCGCGTGCTCCAGGCGTGCGTTCGGTCGGCCCGTCTGTGCACTTGCCTGGCCGAGGCTGCGAAGCTGCGCAGGAATCTCAGAGGGAGCCTTGATGCGCAGGTTTTTGGGAACAGTGGCGAAGGGTTCGACGAACGGCGTGGAGGTACTGGACTCCGGACCCGTTGACGGTCTCGCCTCCGCAACGACCGCGCCGCGGAACCTCTCGATGTCCTCACTGGGTGTCGGATGCCTTGCGGGTTTGAAGGGCGAATGGAATCCGCGATCGTCTGCTCGCGGCGGAAAGGCGGAAGGGCTCTCTGCCAGCTCAGCCCTGGATGCGCGGCCGGCGATGGGCCGCGAAGACGCGGGTGTCAAAGGCGCACGTGTCAGCGCTGAAGATGGATGGAACTCACTCGATTCGCGGCTGGCCCTCTCTTGGGGACTCGAAGCTTGAAAAGACTGGGAGGGCAATTCTGCCGCAACGGCCTGCCGAGCGATAGGCTCCTGAGGCGCGCGCACAGAGTCCATGACTGGTTCAGCAACCGGTCCTTTGACTCTATTCCCTCCCTGCGAACGATTTGCCGGCTGAGACTCCTGCAGAGGATGCTGGGTCGGAACAGCGGATGAAGTTACTTGATGAGCCACTGGTTCAGGCGGCGCAGCATGAACTTCCGAAGTTGCGGATTGTCGACCTCCAAGTGTGCCGGAATTCACGGCTCTCATCCCGCGGGATTTGTCGCTGGCAGGCATTGGCGGAGCGGACTGCCTTTGGCCGTAACCTGGGTGCACGCTGGATGGCGTGGCGAGGTTCGGCGCATCCGAGAGGATCTCCGATTCGAACGGCACATCCTCTGCAACTCTCGGGGCGGCGAAGATCGAGGGCAGCTCCGGCCGCAGCGCTTTCGCCGGAGTCAGCACTCGGGCCGCCTGGTGTGTAAGATAGCCGCTCATACGCCGAGCAACTCCATATAGCAGCGACGCCGCCATGGGCTCAAGCGCAAAATCTCCGCTTCGCTCCAGCCGTAAGCTCGAGCAAGTTCGTGGATCTCGCGCAAGGTCCGGACCGCCCAGACCTCGACTTCGGTCCAGAGAAACGAGGCAATATCAAACAGGGTGACGGTGCGGCAATGACACGCATCGCAATCGAAGTTGAGCCGCACATAGGCCTGTGGTTCAATCTCCGCCATCCGTGATTCCACGCGGCTCAGCAGGCCCTCGGGTATCTCATCGAGACACGCCGGGCTCCCGTTGTGCGTTGCCGTAATCAAGAGCCGCTCGAGGAGCATAAGCCGGCCTTCAGAAACGGAACCCGCATCTGCGAGGGGAAGCAGATCGGCGCTGTTGGGCAAGCGGAAACTCACGGCGTAATCGTCCTCCTCAAGCGCGACAGGACCCACGGAACTGGCGCCAGCCGACAGGCGAAAATCCTCGACATCCAGATCGACCGAGAGCGTTTCATTGCACTCAGCGCAGTTCGAAAGACCGTGCATCCGCGCCCCGAAGAGCTGTTCGCGCAGCGCGAGCAGTAGCGAGTCGCGTTGACCGATGGTCAACTGGCCAAGCGAAGCAGCGGACTGTTCCGGGTAAGCCGCCGCGAGCAGCGCCATAGGCCCGCGCGCGCTAACCCCATGGGCACGGCCCCTCTCCCACGCTGTGAGCAGGTCAATCTCATCAAGGTCGAGCATAATGATCAAGAAGCCGGGACAGTAAAGGAGCCCTCGGTTGGTTCGGTCACAGAAACATCGCGCTCCCAGCCTTCGTTCTCCAGCTTGATGTGTTGAATGGCGACTGCATTCGCGTTGGCATCGAAGTCGGGCATAGCCTGATACTCGGAAACCCAGCATCGATAGATGTTGTAGGAAATCGCCAACTGACCCGCTTCGTTGTACATCTCGAGGATGACGTCCTTGCGGAAGTCTTTGAGCGATACTTCTTTGCCCAGGCCGCTGCCGTAGTTCCAAACCTTGTTGGCCCATTGCTCGAAAGCGACATCGTGAGTGACTCCGCGCTCGAGCGTAATGGCATCGAACTCGGTTCGGCCGGGAGATTTGCGGCTGCTGCTGGGGTCGCCGCCTTCCCGATGCTTGACCACTTCCGTGCTCTTCTTCAGCGGGCCGACCTTGCTTACGCCGGCGACGTACTTGCCGTCCCACTTGAGTCGGAACTTGAAGTTCTTGTAGGGATCGAAACGCGTTGCATTCACAGTGAACTCGGCCATGACGTGGCTCCTAGGTTAGGATGTTTCCTGCGATTTGCTGAATCTGAAGAATGACGAACTCAGCCGGCTTCAGCGGAGCGAATCCGACCACGATGTTCACAATGCCGAGGTCGATTTGATTCTGCGGGTTGGTGGTGCTATCGCAGCTGACGAAGTATGCATCCGCGGGCGTTTGACCTTGAAACGCTCCCTGCACAAACAGGTTATGCATGAAGGAGCCAACGTTGAGGCGAATGGAGGCCCACAGCGGCGTGTCGTTCGGCTCGAAGACAACCCATTGAGTGCCGCGATAGAGACTCTCCTCAAGGAATAAAGCCAGGCGACGCACCGGGATGTACTTGTAGTCATCCGCAAGCTGGTCAGCGCCGGCCATGGTGCGCGCCCCCCACACCACGCTGCCGTAGACGGGGAAGGTGCGCAGGCAATTGATCGCGAGTGGATTAAGGCTTCCGTTCTCCGCATTGGTGAGGTTGACCTGAAGAGCGTTGATGCCGCTCAGAGTTGCCTCTACGCCAGCCGGCGCCTTCCACACTCCGCGCGAGACGTCGGTCTGCGCCATGATCCCTGCCACGATGCCGCAAGGCGGGACGGTGATCAGCTGGCCGTTGCTCAAGGGGTCGGACTCGATCACGCGAGGAAAGTACAACGTCGCGTTGCGCGCCGCATCTCCCGTGAGACCCAGTGCTCCCACGCCGGCGAGGGCGTTGGCCGCCGCAGTCACAGGATTTGCGCTCCATGCCGAAGGAGAATCTACAATCAGCACGGCGCGCCGGGTTACGCAGTAAGCAAGCGCGGCCTGATAGACGCTATTGTCGGTATCGCCACCCGGCGTGTCGGTGGGGATGCAGAGGAGGTTGAACAGATCCGCCGTTTCAAGGGCATAGATCCCGGTCTTCTTGTCCGGCAATCCGATCAGGTCCGCCGGTTTCAACGGCCCACTATCCACTCCGTCGTTATTGTTCTTGAGCGCAACCGGCGCGGGTGCTCCCGCTGGCGCGGCGGCGGCGGCCGGCGCAGCAGCCCCGCCATCCTCTGGCGCTCCAGCAGCAGCGGCGCCTTTGGCAGCCGCAGGCTTGCCGAGCGGACTGCTGGTCGGCAGGTTAGGCGTTATGCCGTCCTTCTGCAATGCCAGCCGCACCAATTGGGAGGACTGACTCAGCACCCGGTCGACTCGCTGCGCGCGCGCGGCCGCGGAAACTCCCGGCCCATCCGCCTTGAAAGATAAATTGAGGAAGCGCTCCTGGCTGATGGTTCGCGTACCGACTACCTCACTGACTGTAAGGTTGAAAAGGTCCGCCGCCGTAAGACCATAGCGGGCCGCCACCGCATCGGTGATGTTGAGGTTATCGACGGATGCCACCAGCGCATTGCCCCATGTTCCGGGGCTTGAAGCAACCAGCGTAAGGCCATTGCCGCTGAGCGTGGCGTTGGCCGCGGCGGATCCGGTGACCCGCACAATGATCGCCTGGCTCCCGCCATTCTGGTAAAAATCGTTCACCGCGTAACTGAGTGGACAGTCTACGTCAAGTCCACCGAACTGTTGGTCAAAATCTCCAAAGCCATTGATGACAACAGGCTGTTGCGCCGGCCCGCTGACGGTGCGGCCAATGAAGGCGGTTATCGATGTTGCCACGCCAACGATGGTGTGAACACCGCTGGGAATCTCCTCAATGTAGACGCCGGGATAAGTCGGAGCGACTGGCATCGTTGATCTCCTGATTGTCGTTGGAGCCGCATAGGCGCAGCACCAGCGTGAGGTGCCCAGCTCCAAACATGTGATTTTAACTGCAATACTGATACTTGCTGGTCGGAATGGGAAGCCGCTAAATGGGATGACGCTAAGTCACGATGGCCGTGAGGTCGAATCTGCCGAGAGCAACTTTTTACACTACACCTTGTGCAGTGTCAAGCCTTTTCCGTCTGAAGCCAGATGCCCGTGTCGTTGCGCACCTCTGGCACGATCCACATCAACTCCGGAGCCGAACGGTAGCGTCAGAATACCGACCACTTGAAAACCGCTTCCGACGAGCCTTTACCCTGAACGCTGATCACAACTTTCTGCCACCCATTGGCAGCACTGGGCGGACTGGAGATCGTTGTGTTCTTGCTGGCGGGCTCGATGATCAATGGGACAGCCGGGAATGCCGATCCGCTCAGGGACTGGAGGGTGATATCGGAGTCGCTCGTGGCGCGAAAATGGTCGATCGTGATACGGGACGGCTTGTCACTCTTCGCCGTATATTTGACCGTCACAACGCCCTGGGTGGGGCCTTTGTAACTCAGGTATGGATGGTGGCTGATGACCTCCTGCAGCGCGGCTGCCTGCGCGGCTCGTGCGGTCAACTGTTGAATTTCGGTGCGCGCCGCCTGCAGCTGTTGGTCCTTGTCGCCAATTGATTCGCGGTCTCTCACAATTTGAGTCTTGGCGCTCGCCAGCTCATTCCTGGCTCCGGTCAGTTGGCTTGAGGCAGCATCGGAACTCTTCTGCAAGTCGCTCATCTGGGAGGTCATCTGCGTGTTGTTTTGCTGATCTGAAGCGAGTTGCTGCTTCGTCTGATCCAGTTGCTGGGTCGTCGCGGTCAACTGGGATTGCAGAGATTGCAACTTCCGCTCCTGCTCCCCCTTGCCACTCAGTGTCTGGTTCAACTGGGACCTGTACGGGTTCAATCCGCTGTAAGCGCCAACCGCCAGGCCTCCCGCCGATGCGATCACCGGCAGCAAACCCCAGGACAGGATTTTGGTCCATAGAGGCCGCGTGAGTTGGCCGACAGGAGAAGCCTTCAACTTCTGAATCTCGACAACCGCAACCTGCAGATTCTGTTCGGTGATCTTGAGCTTCTGTTGCAACTCCGCAATGAGACTTTGGACTTCAGCCTCGTTGGGCGGGTTCCCCTCGATACGCTGTTTCAGTTCCTCGACCTGGGTCACAAGGTCTTTGATCCGGTTCTCAGCCTGCTGCTTTAACTGTTGTAAACCCGTGAGTTTACCGAGCGCCTCCTGGTGTTGGCCTTGCAACTCGGCGTGAGCGGATTGAAGCTCCTCGTGCTCCTTCACCAGTTCGGGCGGCGGCGGCGGCGGCGGCGGAGGCGGCGCCTGCACTTTCGGCAGGCGTGTTCCGCAGAACCTGCAGTAAGTCAGCTCCGGCGGGTTCGGATTGTTGCACTTCACGCATAGGACATCAGCCATTGCGGTCGCTCTCGAATTTGGAATTGCTGGCAGGCCGTGCATCTATTGGCCGCGCCCAGGTCGTCTGGAAGCGCAGATTGAAAGACGCACCCATCATGCCACGGCGTAAACAGAGCGTCAATCTGCTGTCGTCTGTGCGGGCGTTTTCGCCCTGGTTTTTGCTTTTGCCTTTGCCTTTGCGTCGGCCTTTGCTTTTGCGTCTGCGCGCTGCTTCACCGCGGCCTTGGTGTCATCCCCTGAAGCGTTGCCGCCTCCCCGCTGCCTCTTTCCACGCTTATTTGCCGGGGTTGCCGCTGCTTTTTGGGGTTGTATTTCCTTTCTTGTGACCCTTGCTCACCTTCGGCGCATATCCTGACTTTTGCGTCCTGTTCGCCTTCCTTTCGGCTGAAATTCTTGCCTTCTCCGCTGCCCGGAGTTCGGATGCTCTTGGGTCCGGTACATGGGCCACCACCAGCGTGCCCTTCCCGTGATCGTGAAGCGCTGGACCACAGTCCGGACGCATGGCGCGAGTGGCTCCGCATGATGAACCCAGCCGCCGCACCATTGGAACTGGTCGCTGCAAACGCCATGCGTGCGGCCATTCCAGAATCTCTCTGGTCTTCCCTGTAGCACCCGGAACCTACGAAAATCCTGGGCCAGTACAGGCCCTCCGATATTATTTAAACTCAGAGGAGATCGCTGCGCCATGAATGCTGCGAACTCAGCACTGTCCAGCTCAAATCCGGTCTGCCGTAATTCAGACCTTGAGGTCATCTGCCGCTTTGCGGGCTTCACAATTGGGGCTTAGTCATTCCAGGACGCACATTTGCGCCTGTCATGGGTTGTCCAACTCGGCGCGGAGTTTCAAGTTCTTGTAAGTATTTAACTGCATCTCGATGAAGGTCGGCTGGACCATTCTCTTCCGTCCACCAAATGTACAAACGGACATATCTCTTTCGGGCTTCCAAGTCGCGGGTGTCCTGAAGCGATGGCTGTGTGTACCACCTGGTTCGGTTATATTTCTCGTCCTCTTTTAATGTGGGGGTTTCGCCCAAGTGCGATCCCTCGATCAGCCGTGCCGACTGATGCCGCTGCACGGCCTTCGTCGCATGAAATAGGAGCGCTAGCTCCTCACGTTGTTCGCGAGTTTCTCCGAATGTGATTTCCGCTGGATAGGTCTTCCGTGTTCGGACCATGTGCTTTCTCTTCAATTCCGCGGGTAGAAGTGAGAGCATACCGTTCCTTTTCGCCGTGTCTTGAGTAATATGCCACAGCTTTTGGTCTTTATGTTGTTGCGCTCTCTCAATGGTGAGGCCTATGAAGCTTACTCCGACCAATGCTTGAGGCGGAGGGTCGTCGCTATTGAAAACTTCTAGGTCTACCTCCCAGATTTGATCGAGATCCAAACTGATGTTGGCATAGATTGGAAATTCTGGATCCACCATTCTTAAGGCCAAGGCTTCTGGTGCGCGTGCCTTGAGTACAGCTTGGATCGCAGGTTCGACGCTTTGAAATAGACCAACGATCTTAAATCTAATTGCCGGCTCGGAGTCCGGTCCCGCATTCTTTGAATATGTCAGCCAATCATAGGCCAAATCCTTCAGCAGAATGAGGTCGCTCACTATACCGATTCCCTCAATCAAGGGCGCTATCGCTTTCAGCCCACCGCGGAGCGCCAGCTTCGCACCCCCTTCCTCGGCAGCCCCGGCGGCTATATTTGCCGCTTTCCCCGTCACTTCATTTGCCGCTTTCCCAGTCACTTCCGTGGTGGCGCTCATAACATCTTCGGCGGCTCCAGTCGCGCTTACAGAGTCGCCAGTGGCGGCCGCTACACCAGCAGCGCCAGGTTGGCTAGCTAAGCCCCGCTCGGTTCCGGCTATTTCACGACCGGTTCCTGAAACTCTCGCGGCGGATCTGTCCGCGGCTTGATTTTCAGCCATGACCTCGACGGTTGGCTCGCTATTTCCGTTTCCTGCACCTTTTGTTCCGGCAGAGGGTTGATGGTCGACGGCAATAATTTCCCCTTCAGTGCCGACTGCCACTCTGTTGTCGCGGGGCGGTGTCTTGCTTCGGTATTTCTTCCCAGGTGTCAATCTTTGGTATGTAGCGGTAGTTACTGGCCTTGCGACGCTTCCAGACGGATTAACTAATCCACGCGATGCAACGCGAGGACTTATATGTGTAAATCCGGGAATCTCATCTATTTCCCGCACGCAAAAAGCGCATCCTTTGTTTGAAGTGCCCACCAACGCGTCTGTCACTCCGCGCTGCGCCAACGCCCTGGCTCCAACGCTCTCTGCATGCCCTGTCAATCCGGACTCTAGAAATTGTTCGCCAGGCTCCAGCGCGTCTTTGATGTAGGAATCGAATTTCCCTGTGTCGCGGACTTCTTTTACGTTTGGATTCACGTATGTAACGACCTTACCGTCCTGTATACCTTGAATTACATCCACGGTAAGTTCAGTGTTCATCCGACCCAGATACGCTTCTGTCACTTCTTTACCCTGTTCCTTCCTCAGGGCGGTTAAGGCATCCACAAATATTTTCTTTGCACGTGCCTCAATTTGTTGATAGGACATTCGGCCGACGGCTATTTTTGAACTTGGCGAACGCATCAAGAGAGGGTCGAAGAAAAGACCTATCGTGTTTCCCATCTGCTCTTTTCCGCATTGCTGGACTACATGTGTTAATTCGTGCGCAAGCAATTGACGGCCCGTATTCGAGGTAGATGATGCCTGCTCCTCGCCAAACACAATGTGATGACCAACCGTGAACGCTTTTGAATTTGTCAGACGGGCGGCCTCAACAGCAGCGGCGCCGCTGTGAGTCCTCACTTTGCTAAAATCCATTCCGAAACGAGGTTCCATGAAGGCACGGCTGACGCCATCGAGGGGACTGCCCGAAGAGCTAAGAACTCGGTGGACAGCGGGCGGTGCGGCTAACGCTCCGGCGGGTGTCGCAAACGCAGCTTTGCGCCGCAGTGCGTTAAGTTCAGTTTTGGGCATCTTGTTATCACAGTCGGTGCATTTACCGCCGCACTGACATTGACCCTGGAGACCAGAGGCTGCTGATCGAGATGCTGCAGAAGCAGTTGTGAGCGCAGGTATGGGGCTAGGCATGCTCATCACGCGCTCAGCCACCTGGTCCGCTTCCCGCTCCAATGGATCGTCCAGGGCGCCAACTTGAAGCTTTGCCTGGATGGCGCCCGCAAACCGCGCCGCATGAGGCGAAAAGGATGGCTGAGCCTGGCTTCCGCGTTCAGGCGAAAGCGTGGGAATCGCGCTGAAATCCCGCGAGATAGCGCGCCCTTCTGTTGAGGTCTCCGTGTTCCCAAAGCCGGTCTCTCGATCTGGGCGCAAAGCCCGCTGCGCCAACAATTGCAGTGTTGCCTGATTCCCGATTGTTCTTTGCGGAAATACCGCCTGCTCGGTCGGAGCGCGGCCATATCCATGCCCTGCATGCGTCCGACGCTCCAGCGCCAGCCTGCTGGTTGCTTCCCTCGCCTTGGTCTGTGGATTGTTGATTTTTGGAGCGAGCATCGCGTTTCCTCCCCGAGACGGTACTGAATACGACGAGTTGGGCTGGACTGCCCGTCTCAATAGTGCGACCGGCCTACTCGTGTCTGTTTACCACGGCGGAGTAACGAAATGGAATCTCCACCTCAAGTAGATGGGGAAAAGTGTGACACAGTGCCCCAAGGGGTTCAAGAACTATTGGATGGACGAAACCGGCAATATCCATGTGCGGCAATGCCCAAGTCTCGACGAGCCGTTCCCCCGGTCTACCCGCAACCCTGGTCCCACAAAAATCAAACGCCGCTTCCCAGCCCGTGCGCGCTCACATACCGAGCCATGCCTTGTCCCCGCCGACCAAAGACGCGGCTCCAAACCCATCGAGGATTAGAGACATCGGAACCAGCCAACTGCCAGCACCGTCCGCTTCCGGACGATGAGGGTGGGCGGACGAGAGATCGGCGGCAACTCTTGCTATTGCTGCTCCGAGCGAGCCATGCAATGAAGCGATAGTCGTCTTGGATGGAGGGAAGGTTCGAAATCGACACCAAAGGCGGAGCGAAACTGAGGTCATTGCCGGCGTCGGGCGCGGAATAGACGACAAAACGGCCGTCGGGCGCCGACCACGCGGGCATGGTGGCCGCTCCGCCATGTGAAGCAACTTATCGGTCTCTCTCGAACTCGTCTACGGGCGGTTTGCGCACCACGCCATGGATGGCTTGCGAGCCGAAATGTGTCGCAGCAGGCCCGGAGAACACCAGCGTAATATTCGAATTTGTGACCGAGTAGGGGATTTCGTCGCCGCCGGAGATACAGACCTGCAGCGACGATGAAGGGGTACTTGTTTCGAAGGGGGCATTGCTCCCATTGCCCGTCAACAGGCTGACCGTGTCAGTAAACTGGAGGCCCATCTTGGTCGCGGGGGGAAGGTACCCAGCGCAGCCGGTTATGTCCCAGGTGATTCTGGCGTTGGTCAGCCGGATGTGGTGTGTGTGGGGGTTTTGAAGGGGCTGGGTCGGATCAACCGCACCCGAAGGGGTTTTTCCAAAGCCGGACATGGTCATGTCCGCCGAGAAGTCGGCGGTTCCCCGTTCCGGGTGGATATCCAGGGACCATTGACCATGCATTTCCCATGGGCTGCCCTTAACGGTCGGACTAAGGGGTGAGTAGTCGTTGATCAGGCCGCTCAGATGAACTGTCCTGCGGCCCTGGGCTAAGGCGCCGGCGTTCGAAACTAGAGAGAACATTGTAAGTAGGCCTACCGCCGAAATCAGCGCTTTACTTTTCATCGAGGACCTCCGGTTGGGGTTTTACCGCAGGGACACCATCGCGTGTTTTGGTTGCCGGCTTCAAGCGGCAAAACGCAGAAATGCGGCCATTTCAGTGTTTTGCCGTCGAATGCAGCCTTTTGCCGTGCCTTTGGGAACGGAGGACGCTACAATTCTGATTCCCGGGTTCGTCACGACTGCGGACCAACCGACGAGGAGAGTTCAATGGGCGAACCATTCCCTGGTGCACAGCGATCCGAGAAACTCGTTGAAGATCGTCTGGGTTCATGGAAGGAAATTGCGGCCTACCTGAAGCGCGACGTGACGACGGCTCAGCGCTGGGAAAAGCGGGAAGGGATGCCGGGTCGGCTGACAATCGAGCCGAGTCGTTGGCGTCGGCATAACCGCAGCCGATGGAGAAGACGCGCTGGGCAAAAAGATCCCGCAACGAATGGTCCACTTTGCCCGCCTGCCGAGGATCACG
>Ga0182013_10001178_pt1 | contig 35971 bp, 16 predicted proteins | sample 612S2MmetaG_FD_120487 | JGI IMG/M metagenome (GOLD analysis project Ga0182013, IMG submission 120487) | Permafrost microbial communities from Stordalen Mire, Sweden - 612S2M metaG | ecosystem: Environmental > Terrestrial > Soil > Wetlands > Permafrost | place: Sweden: Stordalen | collected... | reverse complement strand
CAAACACACCGTCGGCAAGGGCGCGACCGTTGACGATGCCGTCGTGGTTTTTGATGCTGAGGGAAAATTTGTCCGTTCCTGGGGCGCGCCTTACAAAGGAGGCGCCCACGGCCTGCATTTGAGCCGTGAGGGGAATGAGGAGTTGTTCTATTTGAGCGATCCCAAGCGGCATTTGTTTGCCAAAACCTCGCTTCAGGGGAAAGAGCTTTGGCGCAAATGGGCGCCGGAATCATGCGCGGGCTATGCGACGCCGGATGAATTTAACCCCACGAATATCGCCATCGCGGCAAACGGTGATTTTTATGTCGCCGACGGCTATGGCAAAAGTTTCATCCATCAATACGACCACGACGCCAAATACATCCGCAGTTTCGGCGGCAAAGGCAAGGAGCCGGGCCAGACGGATTGTCCGCACGGCTTGATGGTTGACAACCGCGGCGAAAAATCGGTGCTCGTCGTGGCCGACCGCGGCAATCGCCGGCTTCAAAATTTCACGCTCGACGGGCGGCACATTAATTTTGTCACCGAGGAATTGCGCGCGCCGTGTCATTTCCACACTCGGGGCAGTCTGATGGTGATTCCCGATCTCGAATCCCGTGTCACGCTGTTCGATCAGAACAACAAACTGGTGGCGCACCTGGGCGACGGCGGTTCCTACCAGGGCGTTCGCGACCAGACCCGCGATCATTTTACGCCGGGCAAATTTGTCGCCCCGCACAGCGCCTATTTCGATCAAGACGGAAATATCTTCGTCGTGGAATGGGTCGAAGTCGGACGCGTGACCAAATTGCAAAAAATCGTCTGATATTTCGGCTTGCAGACCGAAATTCGACGCCCGCCGCGAGTGGTCTTCCCGTCATTCAGCCATTCGGAGAATCCATCCGCAGTTCCACGTGGCCGGTTTAGAAGGAGTTGAACTGCACGGTCCTCATGGCTCCCAAACGCCGAAGGCGGAGCCTGCTTCCTGGCCAGCATCTCGCCAGCCGCCACCGATAGCCGTGGCCCCTTCGAAGAACGAATCAAGCATCAAATCCAATAAGACCAGCGCCAACTCCTTTAGGAATTGCCCGGTCATTTATTCGACCGAGCGGTCCGGCCCCGAAAATATATTCAAAATATTTTCCGTTTTCGGCGTGGAAAATCGTTCTTATGAATGGAAAACATGTTTTGTTTTTTAAATTGTTGCTCAATACGGTCTTTGAGGCAGCGTCAACTTTTCGTCTTCAGTCTTCCGCGTTTGAAGTCGAAGGAATTGAATGCAGGCATGTTTTCCGCCCTAAATGCTTTTGCCGCAGGCTCTTCGAGCATGGATAGCGGCGGAGGCTCAGTGCTGAGACGCTCACTACAACCCTAAACCTTACCATCCCATTGTTTAAAATAATGTGAATCTTGCTGAACAGAGGAAAGCTGCGATTTCTTTATTGAAAAACAAAACCCACCATTAACTCGTATGATAAAAAACCTCCAACTCGGTTTATGCCTGCTGTCGGCAATGCTGCTCCCGCGGCTTGCCTCTGCTTCGCTCGTCGGCCCTTACACCCCGGACGCCAACACCCCAATCCTGCTGCACCTTAACGAGACCTCGGGTTCCGTCACCACCAATGTCGGCACTCTGGGCGGCAACTTCATCACTGTGAATGCCGGGGCAGGTGCTTCTCCGGCCCCGACCGTCACTGGCATGCTGGGATACCCGGGATTTTCCACCGCTTCGCCCGCGATCTCCTTTAACAATTGCGAATCCAACCAAACTGGTGGCTATATGCTGGGCTATGATTACAACCGGGACGGTAGTTATGAGGGTGATATCGGCAACACCACCCCCCCCAGCCCCTCGGACTATGTGACGATGTCCAGCCTGGGGATCGGCAACGGTGGCCAAACGCCATTTACGCTGGAAGCCTTGATCTGCCCGACCGCCTTGACGAGTGGAAACCAGGATATAATCAGCACTGACAGCCACGAGAGCGTACGATGCTTTTTCTTCCGGATTAACGCCTCTCAGCTCGCTTTTCAATATGTCGGAGGCGGTACGGTGCCGTCGCAGCAAGCTTCCGCCACCATCCCCACAATTGCGCAAGACCCGGAAAATGGCTTTGTGGCGAACACCTGGTATCATGTGGCATTCACCTATGACGGCACAAACGGCACGCTTTATTGGACCAAACTGGATCCTTCACTTGGGGCCGCCCATGTGCTGGGAACCCCGACTGCCATGGCTCTGGGCTCGGCATATGGCCCAGGCATAGGACCGCTCGGCCTCGGCGACCGTGCCCGCGCCGGCGGGACCGAGGAGTTGGGTGGCGCCATTGACGAGGTGCGGATCAGCAGCGTATGTCGCGCCGCAAATCAGATGCAGTTTTATTCGCCGGTGGTGACTATCACTCAGAATCCGGTCAGCCAGAATGTGGATTACAACCAGCCCGTGTCATTCATCGTGGGAGCCACCACCACAGGCAGTACGCTTGGCTACCAGTGGTTGTTCAACTCCAACAAGATCGCGGGCGCCACAAGTTCAACTTACAGCATTCCCAATGTCGCAGCAGCCAATGCCGGTTATTATGATTGTATCGTGACGAACACGGCTGGCTACAGCGCCACGAGCTCGGTGGCGCAATTGGTCGTGGGCGCGGCAAATTTCCTGAACCACCGTTATAGTTTTCTAACCAACTACACCAACCCCTTAAACAACTTGGTTTACACCCCCGATAGCATCTCCGGCGCCGATGGCACCAACTTCGGCAATGCCGCTGAAGTCAATGGCCAGTTGGTGCTGGATGGCACCACCGGCACTTACCTGCAGTTGCCTTCCGGCATTGTCAACGGCTCCACGCAAACGGCGTTGACGGTCGAGTTCTGGGCCACTTTTGGCGTCAATCCTGACGCCGTTTTTGCGTTCAACTTTGGTAACATCAACTTTAATACTGTCAGCAATACCGCGCACGGCTTTGTGGGTTTTTCGCCACACAATCTCAGTGAGCAGATAATGTACGCCAGTGCGGCTGACTTCGAGTTTTCACAAACCCTCACTGCCCCGGGAACGCTTGACAGTGAGATGGTCCATGTCGCCTGCGTCTTTGATCCGCCGAATCAGGTTATGTCCATTTATACCAACGGCGTGCTGGAATCTACTGGCCCCGATACCGTAACCCTCGCCAGTGTCAATGACGTATATTCATACCTTGGCGCTTCGCTCAACAGCGCAGACCCCTATCTGACAGCGAACTTTACCGAGTTGCGCATTTTCAACGGCGCGCTGTCGCCCATCACCATCGCGCAAAGCCAGGTTCAGGGACCCGGCATTGTGCTGGCCAGCGGCCCGGCCAATTTCGTGCTCCAGCCGGCCAGTACTTCTGTGCCCGTGGGATGGACCGCCAGCTTCTCCGCCGCGGCCACTGGTTATTTACCCATCACCTATCAGTGGTTCAAAAACGGCACCGCCATTCCTGGCGCCACCAACGCCACTTATTCCTTCGCCCCCACTCTGGCAGATAATAACGACAGCATCTACGTTCATGCGACAAACACCATCGGCGTAACGACTTACGTGACGAATAGCGCAACGGCCACCCTGTCGGTCTTCCTGCCGCCCACGCTCGCTTGGCTGGGCACGGGAGATGGCGGCGCCAATAACACTTGGGACACTTCCTCCCTTGATTGGACCGCCGTTCCTGGTGGCGGCATTGTTGCGTTTGCCCAAACCAACGGCGTGCTGTTTGACGACCGCAGCGGAGGCGGTGCAGTGGATCTGGAGCAAACCATCACTCCCTACACTATCACTGTCAATACTGCGGACGGCTATGCCTTCACCTCTGGTGGGGGACTTAGCTCGCTGTCTGGCCCATCCACCCTCACCAAAACCGGCTCCGGCACGTTGGATATTGACCTGAGCAACAACCTGAGCGGTTTGGTGACCATTACCAGCGGCGAGTTGCAAGTGGGCAATAACGACAGCTCAGGCTCACTCGGCACCAGCCCGGTGACAAACAAGGCTACGCTTTCTTTCAACCGCAGCGACACAGCGCTCGTGGTCCATAACCCGATCCATGGCCCGGGCATTTTGAGCTTTGACGGCGGCGGGACGGTTGCCATCAACGGGTCAAGTGATTACACAGGCGCCACCTTGCTGAACCAGGGCATCGTTGATCTGAACAGCGGCACAGGCTTCGGCAACACGTCCGGGGCGACTGTGGCCAACGGCGCCCAACTGTATATTACCTCCGCTGTGACCGTGGCGGCGCCGCTCACCCTGAATGGGGTTGGTGATGGCAATGGCGCGCTGCGCGCAGGCGGGGCGGGAACTGCGGTTTACTCCGGGCCGGTGACACTGGCCTCCGCCGCCACCATCGGCGTGGACAGCGGGGCTACGCTCGTGGTGAGCAACACGATTTCAGGGGCCGGCCAGTTGACGGCAAGCGGCAGCGGCACCCTGACCTTGGCGGTGCCAGGCACGTACCCCAACGGCACGACGATTAACGGTCCGACGGTGGACCTTAACAACGGCGGCGCCCTGGGTACCGGGCTGGTCACCTTCTCCGCCGGCGGAAGCAAAATGGTGCTGGCCACGGGGATTACGTTCACCAACTCTGTTGATGTCCAGGTTGTCAATCCAGGTGCAAGCAACGGGGTGTTCATGGTCAACGATAACACCAATGGCACGGTCACCACGATCAGCGGGCCGTTGGAGTTTGATGGCTCAGCCGCAAGTGGCGGCTGTTTTGTGGGTCCCCTATCGTCCGGTTATTTGAACATTACCGGCCCGATGATCAATCCCGTGACGGGATTCATAACCTCCCGCTTGGGCCTGGTGCGTTTCTCCGGCGGGGGAAGTTATTCCACTTTTTATCTCACCGGCAACACTTCGTTGGGGGCTAACAACGGTCTCAGTACGAGCGCCGAGCTGTTTGTAGGAACCTCAGGGAATGGCACCTTTGATATGAACGGCTTCAGCCAAACCCTAACGGGCTTGACCGACGGGCAAAACCCTGCCACGGCGGAGTTGGTGACGAACAGCGCGGCGGGCGCGTCAACGTTGACTTTGAACTTGTCATCCGGCTTGACCTACAGCGGCGCGATTGCAGGCAACATTTCGCTGGTGGTCGAAGGTTCGGCGAACGAGGATTTGACCGGAACCAATAGTTACACCGGCAATACGACTGTGACCGGCGGTTCGCTGGAACTGGCCCAACCCACGCTGGCGGCGGCATCTACGGTGACGATTGCCAGCGGGGCGTCTCTACAGATGGATTTCGCCACCACAAACAAAATCACCGGCCTCGTCCTCGACGGCGTCAGCCAGCCGAACGGGATTTATAACGCCACCACAAGTTCGCCTTACCTTACAGGTTCCGGCAGCCTGCAGGTGACGCCGTCTATCTCGACCGTTCCACCACACATTACCGCCATCGCCAATGGCAGCATCCTGTCATTGTCGTGGCCGGGGGATCACAAGGGCTGGATCGTGCAATCCAATTCGGTGAGTCTGACGTTGCCGTCAGACTGGCAGGATATTCCCGCCACGGCGAACGGCACGAATTATAATGCCACTATCAACCCGGCCCAGCGGCAGGTATTTTATCGCCTGCGCTATCCTTGAGGCACCGTCCCAAAGCTAGAGGCTTTCCACCACGCGTGCCAGTGGTGGAAAGCCGCAAAAAATAATAAATTGAGTTTGAGATCTCACCAAAGCCAGCCATGAATCATGGTATAAGTCGTCGTCAAAGATCGGAGTGCAGAACTGATTAGTGGAGAAGCCTGCCAGACATTTTCATTTTTAAGGAAGCTTATGTTGTACTATTTTTCCAAGCAGTCCGAAGCCCCGCGGTTCCGAGTCCGGCGCCGGTTCCCTGCCTCGCCTTGGTTTCGCTGCCTCTGTTTGTTGGCGACGCTGCTCCCACGCTTTGCGTCAGCCGTGCTCACCGGACCTTATACCCCAGACGCCAATACCTTGGTTCTGTTGCATCTGGGCGAGCCTTCGGCCAGTACTGTCGCCACCAACGTCGGCCTCATGGGCGGCAACTTCATCTCTTGTAATTACTCGTCGGCTGCGAACGCAAACGCAGGCGTGCCGGTGGTTACAACCATGCTGGGATTCCCGTCCTATTCCATCAGTTCGCCCACGTTTATCTCCTTTGACAATTGCGAATCCAACCAAATCTCCGGCTATCTCCTGGGCTACGACTATAACAACGATGGGACGTTCGAGGGAGATCAAGGCAACGGAACCAGCCTGGACTTTTTGGTCATGACCAACCTCAACATCGGCAACGGCGGTCAGACGCCGTTTACCCTGGAAGCCTTGATCTGCCCGTCCAGCACCGTTGGGAACCAGGAAATCATCTGCACGGACAGCGCCGACGCTTCCGCCCGGGGCTTCCAATTCCGGATCAACAGTGGGACCCTTCAGTTTCAATTCGTCGGCAACGCCGGCAGCGGCGGCAGCATTCCCTTGCAGGGGTTTTCCCCCGGCATCCCCACGCTCGCGCAGGATCCGGCGAACGGTTTTGTGGCCAACACTTGGTATCATGTGGCTGTTACTTACGATGGCGCGAACGCCACAGTTTACTGGACCGCGTTAAATCCTTCGACCGAAGCCGCTAATGCGATAGGCACGGGGTCGCTAACACTGGGAACTGCGTATGGCGCGGTAGCGGGACCGCTCGTCATTGGCAATCGCGGACGCCCCACCGGGACGGAGACATTCCTCGGCGCCATTGACGAGGTTCGCATCAGCAGCGTTTGCCGCGCCGCCGGTCAAATGCTCTTTTCATCCGCTTCCATTTTGGCGTCTCCGACGGTCATCACACCTGCCAATCCGGTCGGTGCCGGCACAGAAGTGACCTTGAGCGCGACGGTCGGCGGTTCGACTCCAATCAGTTATTTCTGGCAGGGTGACGGCGGCAGCGGTGGTTCCACCTGGACCAACCTTTCCAGTTCCGCCACCAATACTTATTTGATTAACACCACCAGCATGAAGGTGGGAAATTACCAATACCGGCTGGTGGTCACCAACGCCGGCGGCGCATATACCAACACGCCCGCAACACTGAATCTGGTTGCCGCCATCATTCAATCGGTCAGCCTGTTTCCGACGAACAACCCGGTTTATGCCGGCACGCCTGTGAATTTGAGCGCGTCGGCCTCCGGTTTCTCGATGGCTTACCTCTGGCAGACCGACAATGGCGGCGGTGGCGTCACCTGGAGCAATCTTTCCGGTTCAACCACCAATTCATTTGCCGTTAACACCGCCGGCCTTCCCGCACGGAATTACCAATACCGTCTGGTCGTCACCAACAATTATGGCTCTGCAACCAGTTCGGTCGTCACTCTGAATCTGGCCAACGCCTCGGGTCCAATATTGACTTCGGACACCTTGATAAATCCTTCAGCGGCTTATGTTGGGAATGCCGTAACCATGACGGCAGCCTTTGCCGGAACTGCGCCGATTACTTACCAGTGGTTTTTCACGCCGCAGGGCGGCGCGACATCAGCGCCCCTTGCTGGAGCGACGAGCCCGACCTATTCCATCGCCAGCTTTCAAACTAATAATGCCGGGAGTTATTTCTTGTTGGCTTCCAACAACCCGCCCGGCTTGGGTAGCCGGACCTCATCGAGCACGACCGCGGCACTGACCATCGCGACGAGCGGCATGCTCTGCGAACTGCTGGAACACCCCGAGCAAACTGTCATCACCGCACCGACCCCAAAGTTCGGCTGGGTTTATAATCCCTCTTTCCGCAATGATTATCAGACGGGTTACCATATTATTGTCGCCTCCAGCCAGGCTTTGGCCGATGCGGGCACGGGCGACATGTGGGACTCCGGCGTCGTCACCAGCCCCAACTCGATAAACGTGGTATATGCCGGGGCGGCGTTACAGCCAAGTGCCAGTTATTTCTGGAGGGTGCAGACGGCGGACAGCCTTGGCCATCGCTATGCCTTTTCCGGGATTCAACAATTCCACATGGCCGCGCAACTTTCGAATGCGCTGACGGCTGGCGGAGTGGTTTATCAACCGCCCAGCGCCGGCTCAGCCAACTGTTATCCGTTGCAATACGTGGCGGTGTCGCCGGTCCTGGTCACCACCAACAGCCTCGGACATTGGTTCATTGACTTTGGCAACGATGCCTTCGGATTCGCCACCGTGCAAGTGAACGGGAATTACAACGGCACCAGTGTCGGTTTTGGTCTTGGCGAACTGGCCACCAACAACACCGTCAACACCAGCCCCCCCGACACTGTCCGTTACTGGTCAGGCAGCTTCACGCTCCAGAACGGCAATCTGATTTATACCAACCGGTCGTCAACCGCCGTCGGACTCATCAGTCCGCCGACGGCAACTTATGGGATCGTGTCGCCATTCCGCTATCTGGAGTTGTCCGGCCTCCCCGCCGGGGTCACGCTCACCACCAACAGCGTGACGCAACAGCGGCTTCAGACTGAATTCGATGACACCGCCGCCACGTTTAGCAGTTCCAGCGCGGCGTTGAACCAGGTCTGGAGCTTGTGCAAATATTCGATGAAGGCGCTGAGCTTCAACGGCATCTATGTGGATGGCGACCGCGAGCGCACGCCCTACGAGGCGGATAGCTACATACACATGATGAGTTCGTATGCGGTGAACTACGAATTTACGGTGCAGCGTTGCTCGTTTGAATATCTCACCAACAATCTGACCTGGCCGACCGAATGGCCGATGCACATGGTGTTTATGGCCTGGGCCGATTATCAACAGACGGGCGACCCCTATCTGATGACCAAGTATTATGGTTTTCTCACGAACAAATGTCTGTTATCCGGCCGCGCCAGCCCAACGTCGGGATTAGTGAAAAGTTATCCGGAGACGGGCAATTCGACGCCGGGAAGCAATCCGCCGGGAGACATCATTGACTGGTATCGGATCGGCAGCGATGGCCTGGGCAACACCGACGGCTACGTGGCGGGGTACACCAACGCCGTCATCAACGCATTTTACTACCGCTGCCTGACGCTCATGTCGCAAATGGCCCAAATCACCGGCCATTCGGCGGACGTGACTAACTTTGCGGCGCTGGCCACCTTGGTTTCCAACAGTTACAACACGACCTTTTGGAATGCCAGTTCGCAGAGCTACATTGATTGCGTCGGCACGACCCATTCGTCGGCGCACGCGAATTTCTTCCCGCTGGCCTTTGGCCTGGTACCGACTAATAATCAGGCGGCGGTTGTGAATTTTCTCCATTCCCGGATTGTCGCCAACAACGGCATGCCGCCCGGTGTGTATGGCGCGCAATATATGCTGGAAGCAATGTTTCTGGCTGGTGACGCGGATGTCGCGCTGGGGCTGATCACCACGAACGGCCCGCGCAGTTGGATGAACATGATCAACAGCGGCTCAACCATCACCGGCGAAGCCTGGAGCTTGGGCAACAAAGGCAATGAGGATTGGAACCATGCCTGGGGCGCGGCGGCTGGCAACATCATTCCGCGTTATGTGTTGGGGTTGCGACCGCTTACCGCTGGATTTGGCCAGGTCCTCATCCAGCCGCAATTGGGCCGGACCTTGTCCTTTGTGCAGGCCACCATTCCGACCATTCGCGGGCCGGTCTTCATCCAAGCCAGCAACGCGCCGGGACAATTTCAACTTCTGCTGAATATTCCCGGCAACGTCACCGCGACCGTCATGCTGCCCACGCTCGGGGCCACCGATCCAGCGGCGCTGTTGGATGGCAACCTGGTAAACGGCACGGTTTCCAACAACTGGCTCACGGTGACCAATGTCGGCTCCGGCCAACACGCAGTCTGGTTGTGCACCAACAGCGCGATTTCACAGGCCGCACTTTACAACAACTGGGCCGCCAGTTGGTTCGGCACGAATATTTCAAACGCCTCCATCGCCGGCATGAATGCCGATCCAGACGGCGACGGCGTGCCCAACCTCTTGGAATTTGCCGTGGGGGGCAACCCACTGGTCGCCGATGCCACAAATGCGGCGGTGCGCGGACTGCCGTTTTCCGCCAGTCAATTCGCAGTTCAGTACCTGCTGCGTAATCCGCCCAGCAGCGTCAGTATGCAATTTCAAAGCTCCGGCAATTTAATGAACTGGTCGAACACCAGTCCAGCCGAGGTGAACGTGCTGCAAAATTTAGGAGCAAATTCAGTTTATCAGGCGGTTTTCCCGGCCAAATCCGCGCCGCTATTTTTCCGGTTGTGGTATGGCGTTACGAATTGACCAGGTGGAGACCGCCCATGACTTTTGATCCGATTAGTCACGCGGGTAAGAATCCTGCAGGTTTTCTGCCTCGCGGAGAAAAATACGCGCGGTGAGCCATCCGGGCAACTGGCCGGATTGAGGGTCGCCCCATTCGAGCTGCTTTTGAAATACTCTATTGATCATTTGCGAGCCGGTTCTTAATTCGGCATCGGCTTCATCCAGCTTGCCGAGTTGGAACCAGGACATGCCTATTAGAACATGGGCCAAGGCGACGCATGACGGAGTCTGGCCCGCATAGCTTGAACCTTTTTCCAGCCACGCGACGGCGGCGGGGTAATCGCCCCGGCGATACTCCAGCAATGCCAGCGCGAAGGTTCTCCAAGAGGCATAATATCCGCGGTCGTTGATTTTAGGATCGCTGCTCGCCAGCGAATCGGCCAGCATTTTTGCAAGCGGATCCAGTCGCCGCATGACGGATGGATCGGCAGTCAGCAACAGGCTGGTCTTGACCAGTTGCTCGGCGGCAACCAGGTTTTTCGTGCCGGCCAGCCGGTCGAGTTCCATCTTGCGCAGCTGGTCGTAACCGGTCAGGTTTCCCGCCTCGATCATTAACGGCGCGGCCATTAGCAAGTCACGCGTCGCGGCATCGGTCTGGTCCTCCTTGTCAACCTGGCCAACTTGAACCAGCACCAAATAACGGTCGGCAGCCTGCGTCCAATTTCCGTTGAACACATTCCAATCGCCGAGCTCGCGGAATGCGGTGGTCGCATCCAACGACGGCGAAAACAATTCCGCGGGCACCTGGGCCAGGAGATCGTCCGCCTCCAGCATCCTGTCGTGAACCACCAGCACCCTCGCCTGATTGATCTTCTCACGCGCCTCGGCTTTCTTGCGCAAAAGACTTTCGTTGGCTCGCGCCTGCTCGGCTTCGATGCGGGCCTGGTCGGCTTCCTGACGCAACCGTTCCTGCACCTTGAGCGATTCGCGTTCACTCAGGAAAAGATGGGTCGAGACGCCCAGGCCGGCAATCAACGTGGCCATCACCGTCGCGCCCGCGGCGAAAGCCACCTTGTTCCGCCGAACGAGTTTTCGCAGCCGGTAAAACTGGCTGGGCGGGCGCGCCAGGACCGGCTCGTTGATGAGATAACGCTGGACGTCCATCGCCAGGCCGTTCGCAGTCTGGTAACGGCGCGCGCGGTCCTTCTCCAGTGCCTTCATCACAATCCAGTCAAGGTCGCCCTTCACGGATTTAATGAGGTTCGGCGGTTCGGTGTGACGGCGTCTCGCGGTGGTCGTCAAATCCGTATCGGCCAGGGAGGTCAAACGCGCGGAGGGACGCGCGGGTTCCGTTTCCAGCAAGGTCCGGCGCATTTCGCCAAATCCAGAATCAACCAGCTCCTTCTGGTCGAAAGGCGGGCGGCCGGTCAGCAGTTCGTACAGCAACACACCCAGCGAATAAATGTCACTACGCGTGTCAACGTCCATGCCGCTCAACTCGGCCTGCTCGGGACTCATGTACGCCGGAGTGCCGATGAACTGACCGTAGGCGGTAAAAACCGTGTGGTCCGTCAGTTTTCCCTCCGTGGCCTTGGCGATCCCGAAATCAATCACCTTCGGCATCGGCACCTCATCGTTCACCGTGACCAGGATGTTCGACGGCTTGATATCGCGATGGATGACTCCCTTTTGGTGCGCGTGCTGGATGGCATGGCAAACTTGGAGGAACAGGCGCAACCGTTGCGGCGCGTCGAGATGATTCTCGTCGCAATATTCTGTAATTCGAGTGCCTTGGACGAATTCCATCACGAAAAACGGCCTTCCCGATTCCGTCGCTCCCGCGTCCAGAACTTTCGCGATGTTCGGATGGTCCATCAGCGCCAGCGCCTGCCGTTCAGTTTCGAATCGCGCGATGACACTGCGCGTGTCCATGCCCAACTTGACCACCTTGAAGGCCACGCGGCGGCGCAACGGTTCCTGTTGTTCCGCCAGATAAACGGTTCCGCAGCCTCCCTCGCCGAGTTTCTGCAATATTTTGTAACGCCCAACGCGCGCGCCAATCAACTTCTCGTCAACGACCTGTTCATCCCCGTCAGTCGCCCGCGCGGGCGAGCTTTCCTGGATGAACTGAAAAACGCGCGGCGTAAACAGGCGCTCGGTTTTGGCGTGCGCCGCCAGCAACTTTTCGAGTTGGTCGCGCAACTCCGCCTCGCCCGCGCAGGACGCGTCCAGAAATCTTTCACGCTCGGCGCTGTCCTCGATTTGAAGCGCGGCCTCAAACAGCGATTCTTCTCTGGCGATTCCGGAGTCCATGATGAAATTCAGCGGCGCGGGTCGAGTTCGTTCTCAATGGTCTTGAGCAGCCACGCCTTGGCGAACGTCCATTTGTTTTGCACCGTCCGTTCGGTGATGCCGGTCATCTCCGCGATTTCGGAGTTCGTCAGGCCGACAAAGAATTTGAGCATGACCACCTGGGCCAGTTCCGCATCCTTGTTCTGAAGCCGCTCCAGCGCTTCGTCCACCAGCACAATGCGCTCCTCCGGCATTTGCTCAGCCAAGTCAACATCGTCGAGGCTGACATATTGCGGGCGGGCGCCGTGCTTGAGGCGTAATTTTTTGCGGGCGCGTTCGACCAGGATGTGCCGCATTGCCTGCGCCGCCGCGCGGAAGAAATGGGCGCGGTTGTGCCACACGCGCGCGTTGCCGTCAGAGAGCCGCAGCCAGGCTTCATGCACGAGCGCCGTGGCCTGAAGCGTCTGTCCAACTACCTGTCCGGCCATGTTCGCTGCCGCCAATCGGCGTAAATCATTGTAAACCAGCGGAAGCAACTCTTCTGAAGCCCGCCCATTCTGATAACCCGACTGCAAAACCCTCGTAATATCACCGTTGGCTTGATTGTTAAACATGTCAGTCGGCGTGGCTGTAATCAATATGCGCTTATGCTGGCATTGATTTAAAGTGAAGTCATCTCTAGATGAATTTGAATCCCTCATCAAATACTGCTTTTCGAATTTTTGCAAGAAAATTCCCTGTTCGTTTTTGGGAAAAACCTTATTTTTAACACGCTCGGCCAGCCGGATTTGCCTGGCCTCACTTTACCTTACCTCCACCGTCGCCGTGCCAGTAAAGTCCTCATCCAGAATCCACCACTCGCCATCGCGATGCGCCCGGAGCGGCCGGGTCCCAAGAAATACCCCTCGCGAACCCTCCGCCGCCGGAACCTCCAAGTGGCAGGCCGTGTGCGGCGGCAGAACCACTGTCAAAACGAAAGTCGCCCCGCGCTTCCAATCCACCGTCAGCGGCCCCCTCGGCGTGGGAATTTTCCCGGCGGCGAAAGCCAGCCCTCCCGTATGCGGGCGAATCACAATCCGGCTCCATCCCGGCGCGAGCGGTTGCGCGCCGAGAACAAAACGCGAGAGCAGATTCGCCGGCGCTGCGCCCCAAGCGTGCGTCCAATCCAGGTTCGGCTTGTACCGCAGGTCCCAGGCCTCCCAGGTGATCGTCGCGCCGCTTTCCACCATATGCCGCCAACTGCGGTCTGTCGGCGCGGCGATCAATCCAAGCGCGGTCGCATCCGCGTCATTCTCGAACAAACCTTCCAACAAATATTGCGCCGCGTAAACCGAACACGCCATGCCTCGTTCACCCAGCCACGAGGCCACATGAGCGCGGTCCTCCGCAGGCACCAGCCCAAAGGCGAGCGGAAATAAATTTGCATGCGGCGAAATGTGATCCGTCTCTTCTCCGTCGCGGTAAAGTTTGCGCGCCGGATCAAAAAGCTTTTCCTGGAACACCGCCCGCGTCGCGCCTTCGCGGCGCGCAAACTCCTCGGCGTCCTTCGTGTGGCCCACCGCCCGCGCCACATCAACCATCATCGCCAGCGAGCGCAGGTGGAAAGCGTTCACCACCGTATTCACGCCGGTCAGCACATAGCCGTCCCGTTCGCCCTCCGGCCAGTCCACCAGATCACCGTGACCGAATTGCGCGGCGGAACTGGTGATCAGGCCATCCGCCCCGGCCCGGTCGAGCAGCAACTTCGACTTCAGCGCCTCATAGCGTGGCGCCAGCCAGTTGGTATCGCCGGTCTGCATCCAATCCGCGTGCGCCATGAAAATCAGGTGCGACGCCCATTCCGTCGGCCACGTCGGATATTTCATCAGCCGGTCAAATGTGTCGCGCGCCATCTGCGGGTCGGGATCGTTCGCGTAATGCCCCAACTGGTCAATATAGGCGTCCGCCTCGTAGGCGATGCGCTCACGGTCGCCATCCACGTAAACGCCCGCGAAAGTCGTTGCCTTGATCGAGTATCGGCACAACTCCCAAATGCGGTTCAACATCACATCCGAAGATTTGAAATCAGCGGCGTCATCGTCCCAGGTGCTGGCGAAAGCCGCGCGGCGCCGCAGATTTTCCACTTCCAGTCCGCCAGGCCACCCCTCTATTTCCACCCAGCGGAACGGCAGCACCACGCCCCATTCAGGCGGCGTTAGCACGGCGGGTGGCGTGGTGTTGCGTTGGTCCGCGGAGGGCGCGACGATCAACGGGTTGGTCCCGTCCAACAATGCCTCGACCCTCGAATAGCGTACTGATCCCCGCGGATGGCGGTTGACATGCCCAGCTTGCAATGCCTCACCGAAATGAACAACGACCCGGTTCGTAGCCGGGAACGGCGGCGCGAGCCGCAAGTTGCCCCAAGCCTCTTGTCCAAAATCCACCAGCCATACTCCTGGCGCCACGTTCGTGATTTGCAGCGGTGCCTGCTCGACCAGCTTTGTCGGAGCGCCGAAGGCCGGCAGCGCAGCAATGAGCAGAGCGAGGAACACGAAGGTTAAGGCCGAAAAGCGGGCGGGAAGTATCAGCATAACTTTCTGGAAAACAATTTGTTCCGCCCCGGCACGGTGGTCAAGATTTATAACTCCGCCTGACATCCTCCTGGTAATTTTTGGCTCTTTTTTTGTTATTGGTGGCGGAAATCGCGCTGCGATTTCCCCGCCCGAGTCAGCGAGGGCGGAAGGTAGGGCATGCGGAGGGCGTTTGTCGCACTTCGTTCCGTCGCCTGACGCTTCGTTCGGCGACGGGGCAGGCGCAGCGCGCCAGCCCAACCAAGAATTATATCGAGTCTCGCCCACACCTCCTTATGTGCGGCTCCGATCGAAAATCCACCGACGAACAATCCACTCCGCGCCTCACTTGGCCGCGCGAACGGCCCGGTCGGATGTACCGGCGGGGTCGCCGATCAATGCGCTTGACTCGCGCAACAACGCCTGGCAGATGAGCCAGTCGTTCCAGAAACTGTTGCCCACTTCTCCCTTGTCAATCCGGGGCATCTTGGTGGTGATGGCTTCAAAGGCTTTTCCCTGCGAGGCCCGGGCCAGGTCAGGTTGATTTAATTGCTGCTGCGACATGGCCAGAACAAGTTCAGCGCTGGCGCTGAGATAAGGAATCGGACTGGCCTCGGCCAACAGCAAGTGCTCCTGCGCGATGGCGAAATGGCCCTGGCGGTACTCCGCCATGCCTTTGGCCAGTCGATACCAGGGAAAGCTCTTGTCTTTGGTGACGGCGAAATCCGCCAGCTTGCCAGCCGTCGCCAGGTCTTTTTCCGAACCGGACGTGATCAGACATGCCTTCGCCATGCGCTCGGCGACCATCGCTTCGGTCGTGTCGGCAAAGCGGGCGAGCATATTGGAGCGAAGGTTCTGATAGGCGCCCAGGTCGCCGCATTGCACCAGCAACGGCGCCAGGACGTAGTAATCAAAATGGTTTGTGGGCGTCAACGCGATCACCTGGGTGTAATCTGCCGCGGCTTCCTTCCAACGACCGTGCTGGGCAAAAAAGGTGCCGCGATTGCGCAGGAAGCCGGCGCTCTCCGTTTGTTTGACAAAGTCGGGGGTCAGGACGGTGGCATACAACTTCTCTACGTCGTCAGTTTTCTTTTCACTCACGAGCAAGTCCGCCAACTGCCGCACCGTGCCGTCCCATCTGGCAACGTTGCTTTCCCAAAGTTTCTGTTCCAGGGCAAGTTCTTCGCGCCAGGCTGACTCGGCCTCGGCCAGCTTGCCGTCTCGTTTAAAATGCGCCGCCTGCCGGTTGAGCATCGCGGGTTTGTCCGTGCCCTTTTGGTAGCCCTCCAGCGTTTTCTGATAATTCGGCTTTTCGCCGATTCCGGCGTAATTGATGGCTTGTTCCTCCAGCGTCACCGCCCGCTCCTGCTTACCTTCCTTAAAAGTAACGCAAGCCAGGGCATCCAGAGCGAACGCGTTCGTGCTTTGGGAAATCTCCACTGCGCGCGAGGCCAGCTTTTCGGCCAGCGCCAAATCAGGCTTTTCCACCGACGGATCAATGATCTCAGAGACCAATCCAACCTGCATGAAGGTGTTGATGAACGTATGATCCATGCGCGCATCGCTGATCTGCTCGGCCAGCTTGTAGGCAGCCGCATAGTCTTGTTTATTCATCAGGATTTCAAAACGCTGCATTTCCAACCCGGAGCGCTGCTTCTCCGGCATCAATTTTTCGACTTCGTCGAGTTTCGCTAGCGCCTCGTCCCATTGTTTTTTCTGAATGGCGGCGAGCAATTCCTTCCGGACGGCGGTCATGTGCGCATCGTTTTTGGCTTTTTCGGCGAAATCGGCGGCGGCCTTTTTGGTGTCGAACTTGCCCGCCAGCACGTCTTCAATCATGGAATCTTCCAAGCTCATGGGATGGCCGATCCAGGCGATTCGTCCGTCCTTGCCGATCAGGAATGCCGAGGGAATGCCGTTCTGCCCGGCGGCGGCCAACCAATTCTGGGCCATGGCACCCTTGGTGTCCGTGGTCTTGTCATCCATGGCGACGCGGTAACTCATCTTTTCGCCCATCGTTTTGACGAATGGCGCCACCTTGGTGTCATCCGTCTCCCAACAATCCTGGCCGATGACCACCAAACCCTTGTCCTTGTATTTGAGGTAGTGCTCGTTCAAATGCGGGATGGACGCTTTGCACGGGCCGCACCAGGTGGCCCAAAATTCAACGATGTAGGCTTTGTCGTGGTCGAACTCCTTGACCGGCTCGCCTTGCACCCATTTTCCCATCAGCAGTTTTGGGGCGACATCTCCCACTTTAAGGGTGGGTTCATCAGCGAACGCTGATGTGCCAACGGTAAGCGCCAGCAACAGCATCCAGGATTGAATTCGTATGTTCATAGTTTTGTGTGCCTCAGCGAGGCAATGAGGTTATTATTAGCAGTGGGTTGCAATTTTCTGGTTTCGATTCAGTTCTGCCTTTGACCAACCGGTGCCTTGAGAACCGGTGCCTTGAGCCCTGCACAAATCAACTTGCCGTCCCCTTGGATTCTGCCATAGTGGTTGCCGTTGCTGACGTATTGCAGCAGGCAGTGAACCTTTGGGAAACGAGCGCCATTGGCCGTGTTTGGAAATGGTTTCTTTCCTTGTTCGACTGCTGGCTTGATGGTCGGTCTCGGACGGCACTTTTGAATATTGCAGTAGTTGAAGGCAATATACAAAGAAAAAAGCTGAGAGACTGGCTCGGTTGCATTTCGTGATAGCAAGCAACGCCGATGTGGCGGAATTGGCAGACGCGCTAGACTCAAAATCTAGTGTCTTTATTGACGTGTGGGTTCGACCCCCTCCATCGGCACCATTTCGGAGGATCATCATTCAGTCACCTTCCCTTTGAATGTCAGCTTCAACACCGTCGCATAGGGATCCACTTTGGCGGGCTGCTTGATGGTCAGGACGGTGGCGTCTTTATCCACAGCGCTGGTAAATTGGACTCGAGGCAGTGATTTATCCAATAGCTTCACTCCGGCCAAATCTTTCCGACCGACGCGCACAGTTAATTCTCCACTGGCCGGCCATTTCACAACGTGAAGATAAATGCTCCTGGCCTTCTTGGTGGAATAACTTTTGATATCGTCGGTCACCGTCGTGGCGCACTCGGGGGCGGGAACCGTGCCGTAAATTGCCTCACCATTGACCGCGGTCCACTTACCCATCACCTCGAGAATCGCCATGTGTTCGGGCGGAAATTCTCCCGAGGCCATCGGCCCGACATTGAGCACAAAATTGCCGCCCTTGCTGGTGCAATCAATCAGGTTTCGGATCAAATCGGCGGGCTTCCGGTAATTCGTGGCCCCGCGCACCCAACCCCAGTTGTCGTCATCGGTATCCGTCATCACCACCTCGAAGTAGCGGCTTTGGCGGGAACCTTTCAGTTGGTTTTCGGGCGTGGCATAATCGCCGTCGGTGGATGACGCGCCGCGTCCGCAACGGTCGTTCACCAGCATGTCGGGCCGGAGCGCATGCACGAAAGCGTAAAGTTCTTTCGCATGCTGCTCATCGTTTTTCCACTGGTTGTTCACGTACCAAAAATTGTCGAACCAGAGCATTTTGCTGTCGCCGTAATTACTCAGCAACTCCTTCAACTGCGCCCGCATGTAATCCGGGTAGGTTTTATATTCGGGATTTTTCACGTCGTCGGCGCACCAATCACCGATCGAGTAATAGGGGCAGAAAACGATGCCCTGCTTCTTGCATTCGGCGGCCAGCTCCTTGATGACATCGCGGGCGAACGGGGTTGCGTCCACCACGTTATAGCTCGTGGTCTTGGTTTTAAACATGCAAAAGCCGTCGTGATGCTTGGTGGTGGCGATCACGTATTTTTGACCGGCCTTCTTGATCAGGCCCACCCATTGCTTCGCGTTGAAATTTGTCGGATTGAATTTCCCCGCCACTTCCTTCCGATACACACCGGGCGGAATGACGTCGCGCCGGTCGCCCAAGCCGATGATCTGTTCCGCCGGATCGTAAGGCCCTTTGCCCTGATAGTAGCCGCCGAGTTCCGAGTACGCGCCGAAGTGGATGAACGCCCCAAACTTCGCGTCTCGAAACCACTGACCGCGCTGGTCCGGAAAACAGCCCCGGGCGTTCCACGCCGAATCCTGCCAGGCGGAGTTCGTCCACGCGAGTTCCTCCGCTTGCACGAAGCCAGCGGAGCCGGCCAACAACACGCCAGCCGGCAACGCGAACTTTAAGAAGTTAATTTTAAATTTCATATTGTGTTCGTCATGTTTCAAATCGCCGGCAAGTACATCGTATCAGCGCTTAAATTCCAATTCATAATTTGACACCCGCGCAAACCTCCAAGCTGCGGAAAAGGACTTGCCCTTCCGCCCCGAAGTCGCCACAGAACAGTTGCTGCCGCAGGAGGGAAATTTTGGATTTTCGGTGCTGGCCGTCTTTGGACAGGGCCGCCTTCGAAACGAACTGGTCACAACGTGCTGCAAGCTACGACAAGGTGTCCGACATATTGCAAATCAATAACTTGCATCGCAGCAGTTAAGGTCAAAGCGTCAAAACACCATTTTTGCGTGCAAGAATCGCATTATTAGAGATAATGGGGAGTGCTTCCGACGAGGGGTACGAGGATGAAAAAAGACAGGGCGCAGCGCGGCCAATGCGGTGTGCTTGAAAGAAGAATGCAAATAGAACAGTATTCATCTCTGGCGGCTTTATGCCCCTTCGATGAACGTGAAAACAATAAAATACTTAACCTCATTAGGGTTTGTGGCATGCTTAGTCTGGTCCTGCACAAGGACTAAGACTCCGCCTCAAGTTTATTCTTCACCAGGCTCTGCTTTTATCCCTGCAAGAAGTAATAATTTAACAGGAGCGCCTGCCGCAACCTTTGTACCAGATGGGGTAAAAGTCGAACAGGGCACGTGGGAAGAACTTTCTAACGCACCGACGATATCGCTTGAAGAAATAACTAATACAATTAATTCTCGTTTGAGTTCGATGTCACCGCTGCGGCGTCGTCAATATGTAAAACAACTCATATCCGCCGGATTTACACTAAATCTTCCAGAAGTATTGACGGACGTTGACGATGCCCAGACGAAGATGGATTATCTTGAGCGTCTCAAAGAACCCTTTTCGGACGCGATGCTGGATGTGATGGAAAAAGTCGCATCGGCGGAACAAAATCCTGAATTAAAACTTAAGTATGGCGCATATTTATACCGGTTCGGCCACAAAGGCGCGGTTCCCATTTTGGAATCTTTTCTATCAAACAATAATACAATAATAAGGGGAGAGGCAGAGATGGCACTCGCATTAAATCAACAGGATTCGAGTACGGAACTTTTGGTTCAAGCCATGGAATCGCAGACAAACCTCTGGCCGGGCTTGATCACTGCCATGGGCAAATGGCAAAATCGGAGCGTCCAGGATTTCATAAGACGCCTTTTCGCAAAATACCCGCGTTCCGAGGAGTTAGCCTTGGGGGTGGCCCTGGGCGATGGAAAAGAATATCTTCCACAAATTGAAAAAATATTCAAACGTCGCAAAAATATGATGCAAAAAGTTTTATTAGCAGCAGCTAGTTCCAGGCTGTCGCCTGACCCCAACGACAATGAGAAAATAAAATACCTTTTTGATCTTTTTGAACGCTCTTCGCTTCAAACCGATCCTATTCAAGCCGATCAAATTGCTCCTGTGTATGTGGTCGAAGCCATTGGATATGCCAGCTCTAACCGGAGTGAACTGTTTATGCGCGGTTTGATTGCGAAGTACGCCTCAACCCAGCCATCGGGTCAAAAAGGTATTTCAGGTGCGGTTGCGGGCAAAGCAGCGGTTTTCTTGGCTGATAACCTAACTCCCGAAAATACAAAAGCTATAGCCGCATACCTTGAAAAGGCTAAACTGGAGGATTTGTCAACGCCCGACCGCAATCACTTCGTTTGTTCAATTCTAAACAACAAAGGCTACCCCAAATTAAGGGAGGCAATCAGTGTATTTGTCTCTACAAATATAATTGCGGTCACCACACACACAAATATTAAAGAAATATCCCCTGAGTTATTACCCCCATTGCCAATTGATAATTAGCAATCCGTTGAACCACTATGGATTTTTCTGATCCGGCCTTTTTCATGCTTTGTGAAGGGGTCGTGAAGCAGTCAGTGATGAATTGGTAATTGACCGACTCTGCCCTTGAATTCCATAGTCAAAGGATTGAACATCTTTCTCAATATGAACGCCCTCATCAAATCCCGTTGGCCCATTTGCGCGTTGACGCTTCTCCTTTGCGCCGGTTCTCCCGCGCGCTCGCAAAGCAGCACGAACACCCCGGTTCCTGCACCGGCCGCCCCTGCGGTCAAACGCCCGGCGCGGCCCGTGATGCGGTTCACCGAGCCGGACCCGCTCGAGTTTACCAATCACGACGGCTATGTTTCGCTCTTCGACGGCCAGAGCCTCAAGGGCTGGGATGGCAATAAGAAATTCTGGCGCGTGGAGGATGGCGCGATTGTCGGCGAAGCCACCAAGCAAAATCCCTGCGGCAACACGTATCTCGTTTACCGGGACATGAAGGCGAAGGATTTCACCTTGAAATTTGAGATGAAGATTGTCGGCAATGGCGGCAGCGGTTTTCAGTATCGCAGCCAGACCGGGATTCCCTGGCTGATCCCGATTTCGCCCGCAGTCATCTCGAACACCGGACCGGTCAATCTGGACTGGATGATGACGGGGCCACAGGCGGATTTCTGGCCGAGCCAGATTTACACGGGGCAATTCTATTCCGAGAACACACCCATGCGCATCATCGCATGGCGCGGCCAGGTGGTCGAGAGTTTTGGCGACGACCGCAAACGGCTCATGGGCACGATCGGCGAGCGGAGAGCGCTCGGTGAGCTGGTGAAAGCCGACGACTGGAATCAATACACCGTCATCGCGCGCGGCGGCACGTGCCTGCACATCGTGAACGGCCAATTGATGGCGGTGCTGGTGGATGACGATCCCAATTCCTCCAACAATCAGCCCGGCCTCTTCGGCATTGAGCTGGAATCCATCACCCTGTTGTATGTCCGAAATATCTGGGTCAAGAAGCTCGATTGAGGTCTTTGCGGGACCTGCTGGCTATAGGAAAACGATTATATGCGATCATTCGGGGCGGACCCGTTTACTGCTCTAACGCGATTCGCCCGAAAGATCATAAGGGTCGAGTTTTGGCATGGCGCATTCCAGCTACCTCAAAGAGGTTGCGGAACGAAGCCCAAGGTTGGCCCGCTCATGGCTTTGCGGGCCTACCTTGGGTCAAAGGTCAGAAATGATTTCAACCTCGAAGAGGTTGTGGCTCACACAGAAGTTGAACTGGCGAATTGCCACAACCTCTTCGAGGTTGAGAACTTTGTGGGATGATTTCCCAAGGTAGCCTCGCGGACGAGGCAACCTTGGGCTTTGTTGCAAAACCTCTTCGCGGTTTCGGGATCAAGCAAATTTGACTCCCACTTTCAGTCGCACCCGATTAGGCCGTCACATTCAAACTGCTGCCATCGTGGTCACCGTCGTTGTCCGCGGGCGCAGCTTGCGCGCTACCCTGGGCCGCTTGTTGCTGGGCCAATTTGAGCTTTGCCTGGGGATCGCCTTTCGCGGCTTCGGCTTTGGTTTGGGCAGCGGTCTCGAGTGCCTCTTGGGCAGGTGTTTGCGTGGTGGATGAGCTGGCTGAGCTTGTTACGTTTTGCAACGCTTTTCGCAATGCAGCCGTGGGGCTGGCACTGGGACTGGGCGCAGAACTTACATTTCCAACGGTCATTTGATACCTTTTTGTTATGCGCTACGACAGCGCGGTTCCACAGGTATCGGAATAAAGCCAGGGAACTTGAGCCGGTAGAACGATAAAGCGTCGAAAGCCACCACGGCCAAATTGCCGCCGTTAGCTCGATTGCGGTTTCGCCGAATGGAGGCTGTCTGCTGGATTTGACTGCTTGACCGGCTTGACCGCGGTTAAGTATGCGATGGCATCCCTCTCGAATACTTGCCCGGATTCGACTAATGGACGAAATTCCACCTCGAATTGCCATCTTTCCTCCTGGTTGAAAGAAGTGGCCAGAATTTCCCGCAGGCTCGGCGTGTGCGGACGCGGAGCCAGATTGATGAAGGTATCCCAAGACTTCGTGGATGCCTGGCGGACATCAATATGCAACTCGAGATGCACTTCAGCGAATCCGGCATACTGACAGAGGGTGACCAAATCCCGTTCCGTGAAGTTGGTGAGCGGATTTTTGAGAATCTCCTCGGTGGTTGAAGGAAGCTGGGCCGCCTTCCAGCGTTGATGAAGCCGAGCCTGCGCATTTGTGGCATCGTTTTTTTGGGTAGCCAAATATCGCGTGAGTGCCGCAAGCTGCATCGCGTCGTCCTGGTAGATCGGTTCGCCGAGAGAAATACGGCCGCCGGGTTTTAACACCCGGTAAAACTGGCGCAGGGCGGCGGCCTTATCCGCGATATAGGCCAGCACCGCGCGGGTCGTCAGGACATCTGCCGTCGCGTCCGGCACCCCTTCGAGTTGCTCGGCGGGCGTCTCGATAAAAGTGCAACGATCACGCAGTCCGCGCTCGACCGCCCGTGCTTCGGCTCGATTCAGGAGCGGCGCGGATACTTCTGTGAAAATGGCTTGCAGAGTTGGGCCGACCCGGTCAAACGCCCCGAACGCGATCAGACCGTCGCCCGCCCCGACATCCACGAGCGCCATTCCCGGCGAGAGTTTTGCTCCGTCCAGCACCCGATCCCGGATGCGTTCCACCAGGGCGCGAACCACCGGCTCGTGGTTCGGATCTCCTCCGTGCCGGCGGTGCCACAACCATTGTGACCAGGGGTCGGCCGGAGGGTTTGAGTTTTGGCTGGTCGTCATCTTCTGACGCTTTGTTTCCCAGACATTGTTGCCCGATTCCAAATGTGTCAATCAGGTACTTGACAGCGATGCAGACTGTAGTAGTCTTGCAAATATTGTCGGGCACAGGACAAAATCTGGCTTACCACCGCCCGGCGTTGCAGAAAGTTTCGGACCTTTAAAGCAACAAAATCAACCGTTCTTTTTGTGAAACAACCATTGCATTTTATGAAAACCAACTGCTCTTCAGTTTATCACCGGATTGCTTTGATGCCGCACTCCGTTCTTCGCTGCCTCGCGTTTGCCATGTTGGCTGCTCCGGCAGCGCTCATGGGCGCCCAATATTCGGAAATCAAAATGGGCGAATACCTTCACTATGCCGTGGTGGCCGCGAATGGCGGCGTCTATGCCGGAATTGACGGCATCGGATACACTGGCGTTGGATTTGGCAGCCCTTCGGTTTATAGGACCAACACCGGTTGGGTGGATCTGCCAAGCTCGACGGGCTTTAACACGGCGAATCCCTACTTCGGCCAGCCCAAAGGCATCAGCCATGACGGCTCGGTTGTCGCCGGCTATACCGAGGGTGTGGCGACCAACGGGATTTCGACCGAATACGCGGCTTATTGGGTAAACGGCGTCGAGTCGCTGGTTCCCGCCCCGCCGGACGATCCGATGGCGACCTCGATGAAGGCCACCGGTGTTTCTGGCGATGGGACGACTCTGATCGTGCAAGATCAAACCGCCAGCGAAGTGAACAGTTATGTTTTCGATGTCGCCAGCGGGATGTTTACTTCGCTTGGTTTGCCGGAAGTAACCAACCAGCAAGTTTACGCAACGGCGATCAATAATGATGGCACCATCATTGCCGGCTATTATTCGCTCGATAACGGAACCACGCTCCACGGTTTTATTTGGGATGCGGTGAATGGGTTGACCGATATGGGCATTCCGGCCAGCCATCCCAACACCTATTATCTGGAACCCACGTGCATCAGCGATGATGGAACCACCGTGTTCGGCCAGCTCACCGAATTTAACGGCTGGGTGGGCTTCCGCTACAATACCACGACCGGGTACCAGGATATTGGTTTGGCGCCGAGCGCCTGCACGGCGGATGGCAACGAAGCGGTCGGAATCGAAGATATGTATTTCCCCGCCGTCTGGTCGGTTGGAAACGGCAGCGGTTTTCTGGACCATCTCCTTTCCGCCAACGGCACCACGCAGGCGCTGGGGACCACCGAAGGCCCGGTCACGATTTCACCCGATGGCTCGGCCATCACGGCGCTTGGGCCGGATGCTTATCCGGTTGATCAGATTTGGTATGGGACCTGGCAAACTTCCCTGCCTTCCCCTTTGAAAACGGCGGCGTATCTGCCGGCCAAGCTGTCCTTCTCCACGCCTTACCAGGAAACACTCATTGAGCCGGCGGGAACGCTCATTCAATATGCCGAGTTCAACACCGGCGTGTCCGCAGTTATCGTCACGAAGCCGCACTACGCAGCCTCATTTGTCCTGAACGCGGATGGATCATTCGTTTATACACCCAAACCGGGATATATCAGCGCTGGCAGTGATCCCGAAGAAGGCACGCCCAACGACCGCTTCACCTACCAATTGACCAGTCCGAACGGAACCAGCAGCAACGCCACGGTGGAGATTGTCGTGTCCGCGCCGATGCCCCCGACGGTTGATACGCCCACGGCGGTGAATGTCACCGGCACGACGGCGACGCTTGGTGGCATTGTGGAAAGCGATGGGGGTGCAGCAATCACCGGCGTCGGAGTAGTCTTTGCGCCCACGGCCATTGACAGCAATCCGCAGATCGGCGACGGGTTGGCGAGCATCGCCACTGGAACCGGCACGATGGGCGCTTTCGCGGTCAATGTCACCGGCCTTGCGCCCAATACCGAATATTCCTTTGCGGCCTATGCGACCAATAGCCTGGGAGTGAGCTACAGCTTGGCCGGCAACTTCTTTACCTTGGCCACTGGCGGAAGCTGGCAGCAGACCTGGTATGGCGACGCGACCAATAGCGCCGCCGCCTGGAATGCGGATCCTTACAACACTGGCGTTCCGAACTATGCGGTCTTCGCCTTTCTCGGACCGTATCAGGATCCCAGCACCGCCAGCCCGGCCCAACTCCCGCAGGTGCAGATCAGCGGCGGCAATCTGTTCTACAGCTTTACCGAACCTTACGGAGTCAGCGGCATCACCTACGGCGCGCAATCAAGCGCGGTGCTGCAACCAAACGGCTGGCAACCAATCCCCGACACCGGCGACGCCTCCGCCACGCCGCCATCGCACCTTTTCAGCATCCCTGTCGGCACGGCCAACACCCAAGGCTTCATGCGATTGACCGTGACTGTTCAATAGCGTTTGTCATTGCATGAAATGAGTTTGCGCCGCTTGGAAGCTGCCTCGGTTGATATGTGCTATGGCAGCAAGATGACCTGGTAAAACCGTTGCGGGTCCACGCTGGTGAGGTCGGACATGGTGATGACGCCGTTGGTCGCGGTGATGGGCGCGCCGAGGTTGATCCAGTTGGTGGTGGTCAAATCGGTGTTGTATTGGAGCTGGTAGGATTGCCCGGCGACCGCGCTCCAACTGAATTGGATCGCGCCATTGTTCGCCGTCACGGTTTGGAACGCGGGCGGCGGCAGGATGACGGTCAGCACGGCCACGCTGCTGGTCACGCTGCCGTAGGCGTTGGTGATGATGACGGTGTAGTTGGCGGCGTCGCTGACGCTGGTGGCGCTCAGAAGCAGCAGATTGCTCAACGAGCCGGAAATATTTCCGCCGTCGGTCAAGTTGGTCCCGTTTTTCTCCCATTGATAATAAAGCACCGGCGTGCCGGTGGCGGTGACGCTGAACATCGCCGGGCTGCCGTTGGTGACAGTCAGGCTTTGCGGCTGGTTGGTGATCGCCGGCGGCAACACGACGTTGAGTGCGGCCACGCTGCTGGTCACGCTGCCGTAGGCGTTGGTGATGACGACGGTGTAATTGGCGGAATCATTGGTGGTGGTGGTGCTCAAGGTCAACGAATTGGTGGTCGCGCCCGAGACATTGCCGCCGTTGCTCAAATTGGCGCCATTCTTCCGCCATTGATAAGCCAGCGCCGGGGAGCCGTAGGCAACGACGCTCAAGTTGGCCGGTTTGCCATTGGTCACGATCAGGCTTGGCGTGGGTTCCGTGGTGATGCCGGGCGCTTCCGGCAACGCGGCGGTGTAGTTGGACAAGGTGAGGGCCAGAACTTCGACATTGTTGTTGTTGGGCAGCGTGACGCTCTGCACGACGTTGTTGCTGTTCAAGCTGAACGAGTATCCGTACAGATTTACCGCCGGACCGTTCTGGCCACCGTTGCCGCCATCACGATAGCCCATCGCCACCACGGTGGATTCGCCGGTGAAGTTTTGGGGATTGGCCCAGTCGCTCATGGTGGCCGTTAAAGTCGTAGAAGTGCCGTTGGTATAATGAACGGTGAAAACCTGGCTGGATTGGGAACCATTGACGCTCGTGGCCAGCATGAGCAGGGCCGAGTACTGGCCCGGCGGCAACGGGATGGTCTGGCCCGCGGCGCTGACCACGTTCGTCTGATTGGCCAGCCCGAATTCAAAGAAGCTGTTGTGCCAGGTCAGCGTCGGGCCGAGCAGCGTGGCGGAAAGCGCGTTGCCGTCATTGTCCAGTCCCGCGCCGGTAAAGCTGGTGCCGTCGGTGTAAATTCCCGCGCGGTTATAATTGCTCAGGAGCGAAACGGGCAAGGGCGCGTTGTTCAGATTGAGAGCCAGGACTTGCACGTTGCTGTTCGTGGGCAGCTTGAAGCTTTGCACGGTCTTGGTGTTGTTCAGCCCGAACAAATAACCAAACACGTGGGTGACGGAGGAGTCCGCTCCGCCGCTGGAAAGGTTCCGATAGGGCATGCTGACGGCGGTGAATTGGTTGGAATACGCCGTCACGTTTACCCAGTCACTGATGCTTTGGACGATGGGTGTCGTGGTGCCATCGGTGTAATTCACGGTGAACGGTTGGGAAGTCTGGGCGCCGTTCGCGGCGGCCGCCAGCAACAGCAGCGTTGTGTAACGGTTGGTCGGCAACGCAATGTTCTGGCCGGCGCATTCGATGGTGTTCGAGGAATTGGCAGGGGCAAGGTTAAATGCCTCGCTGTCCCAAATGGGCGCGGTGCCAAGCAAAGTACCCGAGTAGGCATAAGCGCTGTTATCCAATCCGGAACCGCCGCCATAGGTGGTTCCATCTGTGTAAATCCCGATACTGTTGAAAGCCGACGTCAAGGAGACTTGCGCCGGGACATTGGCCAGGGTCATCGCCAGGAGGGTCACGTGCGTGTTGTTCGGCAAGGTGACGCTCTGGACGGTCTTGGAATCATTCAAGGGCAGGACGTAGCCATAGACATTCACGGGCGCGGCGGTGCTTTCCGTTCCGGCGCTGGTGTCGCTGTAGGCGGCGCTGATGGCGACGGATTCACCCGCGTAATTCTGCGCGGCGGTCCAGACGCTGATGCTTTGCGTCACTGTGACGAAAGTTCCGTCGGTGTAACTCACCTGAAAAACCTGGTTGGGCTGGCTGGCATTGGTGGCCGCACCCAATAACAACAACCCGGTGTATTGTCCGGCGGGCAGCGCGATGCTCTGGCCAGAGCAGCGGACGACATTGAGCGCGCCGGAAGTTCCCAGATTGAAGAGGCTGCCGTTCCAATTCGGCGCCGAGCCGAGCAAATTGGCCGAATAAGCGTTGCCTGCGCCATCGAATCCGCCGAGAGCGCTGAACGCAACGCCATCATTGTAAAAGCCGGTGGCGTTAAACGCAGACGTCAGGCTGACCGGAGTGGCGCCGGTAATCGGCGTAATGACCGAGAAATTCGGAGTCAAATTGTGCGTGATGCCGTTGAGCGTTCCGCTGATCACCACGACGGTGTTGACCGGTTGCGCCGTGGCAGCAGCGGTCAGTGTGAGAATGCTGCTGGTAGTGGACGCTGCCGGGCTGAACGACGCGGTGACACCGGCGGGCAAGCCAGTCGCGGACAGGGCGACGCTGCCGCTCAATCCATTGGTGGGACTGGAGATGAGATAGCTGGTGGATTTTCCGCCTGCGGTCAAAACAATCGAAGGCGGCGAGCCGTAGAGCGTGAAATCGTTCGCGAGCGTCATGGCAAAGACCAGAACATCGCTGTCGTTGGGGAGCTTGATGTTCTTGACGGTTTTGGTGTTATTGAGTCCGAAAGAATAACCATAGAGGCATGCCCGCGTGACGGTGTCGGTGCCACCGGAGCCGGTGAGGCGATAGGCTTCGGGGACGACGATGGTTTCACCGGGATAATTCAGCGGCGAGGTCCAATCGCTCAGGCTTTGGGTGAAAATGTTGGAGGTGCCGTCCGTGTAGTTCACGACGAACGGCTGCGCGGTTTGCGTCCCGCCCACAGCCGTGGCCAAGATTTGCAGCGAGGAAAAATTACCCGAAGGCAACGCGATGGACTGATGCGAACATTTGACGACGTCGTTCGCATTGGCCGCGCCTCGGGTGAACAGGCAGCCGTTCCAATTCAGCGCGGAACCAAGGAGGCTTGACGAATAGGCGTTCCCGCCGCCGTCCGCGCCGCCGCTGAAAGTGGAGCCGTTGTTGTAAATGGCGGTGAGATTGAAAGCGGATGAAAGGCTGACTTGCGAAGTGCCGGGCGTCGCCGCCCCGACGGTCAGGGTGAGCGCGACGGTTTGGGTAATGCTGCCGGACACGCCGGTCAATGTGAGGGTATTCGTTCCGGCCGCGGCGGTTCCTCCCGCGGTCAACGTGAGAACGCTCGTGCTGGTGGTGGCAGCCGGGCTGAAGGAGGCGGTCACGCCCGTAGGCAAATTGGAGACACTGAGATTCACGGTGCCGCTGAATCCGTTCATCGGCTGCTCTGAGACCAGAACCGTGTCGCTGCCGCCAATGCTTAAATTCAGCGTAATCGGACTGGCGTAGAGGAAGAAATTATTCGTGCCCACCGTCGTGAGCGCGTTGATCAAATTGCTGCCGGTCGGACTGCCCCAGCCGGTGGCAAGATCGTAACCGGTGGCGGCGAAGAATTTGGTCGGACCGCTGTTGTAATTGGTCGTATTGCCGCTAGTGATGTCGTGGAAGCAATTGGTGTAATTGGTTGACTTGCCAAGGGCGTAAAGGACGGGGTTGAAGAAACCGATGGGCGGCTGTCCGAGCGTGGCCGCCTGCTCGTTGGCCAGGGAGTAGAACGCGGCCCACAGCGGCGACGAACAACTGGTCCCACCCACTTCCCCGGTGCCATTATTGGCCGCCAGGAAAATGACCGTGTCCGCCATCATGGACACGTCGGGGAAATTTCGCATGGTGCTTGAGCCCTGTAGCGGCGCCATATTGATGCCCTGCTGGTAATTCGGAATCGCATAAAACGTGCTGACGCCACCGCCGCTGCCCACCCAGGTCAATTCTTTTTGCCACGCGCCCCCCGGAGTAACGGTGTATAAAGCCGTGCCGCCCACGATCGTGACGTAAGGCTCAGCGGCGGGCGGATTTATGGTGCCGACGTAAGCGCCGGCATCGCCGGAAGCCTGGAAATAATTCTGACCCTGCGCGACGAACTCTTGATAGAGTTGTTCCGTCGTCGCGTCTATGCCAAAGCCGAAGGAGCAACTGATTTGCTTGGCCAGATTATCGGAAGCGATGCGGCCAAGAATGGAATCAACCGAATTTCCACCGTAATAAAGCACCGTCGCGCCCGGGGCCATGGCAATGCACATTTCGATGTCCAACGCCTGCTCGCCGGCATCGGTGCCGTTCGCGGGCGGCAAGGTCACACCGTTCAGAAAAATGTTGGAAACGACAATGTTGGTGGAACGTCCGGCGGCGATTTCATAAGTTGTAATGTCGTTCGTATAGTAAGGCCCAAACTCCATGAGCCCGATATATTGTCCAGTCCCGGTGTTGGTCACCCCCGGAACGTAAGCCGTGCGAAAATCATTTCCAATGAAGCTGCCATTCGCGCCGGAGCCGATTTCGGCGTATGGCGTGATACCCGAGCCCGTCGGAACGCCCGGCTTTTTTCGCCGCAGATCCATAGGATGCGGCACGATGTAATTATCCAGCCCCATCACCGCCAGCACGGGCACATCCGTATCAACCGACGGTTCCTGGTCCGGTGAGAAAAAATTTCGTGGTTCGGTCGGATGCCGGTAAACCTGGAGCCGCACATGAAACGCCTGCTCGACATCCGCCGCTGCGCCATCCACATCCAGCACCATGCGATTGGAATATGTGCCGGTGACTTTCAGGCCGCGAGATTGCAAATAATCCATGACCTTCTGACAATCCTCGGGGGTCGGCCCGAATTGATCGGTGAATTGCGCCGTGGTCAAGTAATGATGATAGTTCGGGCTGGCGGGGTTATAGAGGTCTTCGATGAGATTGGTCAGCGCCGATTTGTTTCGCATTGGCAGCCCGATGGCCAGGTGCAGATTCGTGGTCGCGTCGAGCCGGTTCACCGGCTGCAAGCCCGCCACGGCGGCTGGCACATGACCGCGCAGCACCCTTGGCTCGGCAGCCCGGGCGCGCGTGCTAATAATCAACAAAAGGGTGAGGAAGACGGCGAACGTGGCGAATCCGGGGAGGACTCGCTGCCTAACAGAGGTACACATATTTCCTCAAAGTTAACCGATCTCGCCGAAAATGCGAAGCAGAATTACTTGTCTGAAAACAAGACCGGCGAGCGCCAAAAAGAGTTGTTCCGCAGGAAAACAATCTGGAAGGAGGGGTGCTCATCACCATATAATAACGGATCTTCAATTTGATTCGTCTTCGCGGGTAACATGTCCTCTTCCCACAGAGCTTCCCACTTATGATTCTGGCAATTTTACTTTTCCCGTTTCCAGCGTTCCTTTTCAGGTTGCCAGATCGAATTTTCTGGCCGTAAATAGGCACGAACATGGCCCCTGTTAAGAACACAAAAATCAAGAGCGTTCCTCCCGCGCCGCCGGTTGACCTGGCCACTAATTATTTCAGCCGCCGCTTAAAGCAGCTTCGCACGGAGCGCGGCTGGTCTTTGGACGTTCTGGCGAGCGCTTCGGGAGTCAGCCGGTCCATGTTAAGCCAGGTCGAGCGAAATCAGGCGAATCCGACTTTGGCGGTCGCTTTCCGCATCGCCACCGCCTTTGAAATGTCCCTGGCGGAACTGGTGGAAACTCCCGGCGCCATGTCCTCGCTTGTCGTCATTCGCGCCGGCGACCACGCCTATCATTATCGCTCGGACGCCGATTGCCGCATCCGCACCCTCTCGCCGTTGCACCTGGAGAAGGATGTTGAGTTTTACGAAGTTCAATTGCGCGAGGGAGGCGCGTTGCGCAGCGCGGCGCACTTCGAGGGGACGCGCGAATTCCTGACGGTGCAAAAAGGCAGGGTCAAAGTAGAATCTGCGGACGACTCGGAGGATCTGGAGCGCGGCGATTCTGTGAATTACCGCGCCGATGTGCCGCACGCCATCATCAACACCGGCAAGGGCGACGCGGTCGTTTTTCTCGTGGATATTTACCGGTAACCTGGATGTTACTTAAATAACCGGGTTGATTGGCGAAGTCGCGACCTGTTTTGCTCGGTGTCCACGATTTAGCGTGTCCCCTCCGCGGACAGCCTAAAGGCTGGACACCGAACAGGACTTGTTCAACCAGGTTCGAGTCGCGCTTCAACTCACGCCATTGGTTTTTGAGTTTGAATCACGCGGGGCCGGAGCTTGCGCTTTAAGGTTGGCCTTCCATTCGTCCGCCAGCTCTTGAAGTGTTTTGCCGGTGTTGTCCTTCCAAATGCTGGCGCGGTAATTGCCATCGCGCAGCACGGCGTTCACTTTTTTCACGATTTCTTTGTCGTATTTCTCAGACACAAAATTCAGAAAATTGGCCGAGGTGCGATACTTGTCATCATAATGCACGCGATCAACATTGCTTGGGCGGATGTTCGCGCCGTGAGTTTGCGGCTCGAAGAAATAGAAGCGGATGTAATCGGGAATGCCCTCGACCAGCCAGCCGGGATCATCAGTCGCGTCCGGACTGCGCCGCGCGCGCCCGTATTGCTGAATGACATGCACCTCCTCGTGAATGAGCGAGCCAACCGCTTCCTTGCCGATTTGGGTCTTAAGCCAGGTGGAATTCGCGGTGATGCGCGTGCCGCCCGTCGCCGCGACACCGTTTCCCGGAGCGAGGCGCACGCTGAAACGCGCGGGCGGCGTGTAGCCGTCACTCGCCAGCATGGCGCAAATTTTCGGATACCATTCGGCCAGCGCGGGCGCCAGGGTATGCTGCGCCCAATCATCGAGATCGGGCGCGCGCGATGAATCAATGACGATCTCACATTTGCCATCCGTCGAGTTCGTCCTGAATGTCTTGCCCGCCACGTTCACAATGGGCTGCGGCTTGCTGTTTTTTTCCACGATGTCAATTTCACTGTAGAAGGTCTGGGCGAAATCATCGTTCGAGGCCGTCGCTGAAATGTCGAACAGCAGGTAACGATACTTGCCGATCGTGCCGTGTGAATTGGTGATGCTGACGCCGTATTGGCCGCCGACGTTGCCGGTCTTCGGGCGGCTGTCAACATTCGCAAGCAATTTCCAGCCGGATTTCACCGGGTCGTTCGTGCGCGTCGGCTTGGAATTGAAATCCTTTGCAGTCCCCGCGCTGGCGTAGAGTTTGTAAACTTGCGGCCCGCGCGAGCCGGGGTGCCATGAATAACTGTTCACCTCGCTGATATCAATGTTGGTGTGCAAATCAACGAGCACACGCCCGCCATCCGACCCGGCCTGGAAGAAAAAATTCTCCTCCGGCTGGTCCTCGTCGGTGGGAAGCTGGCCGTCATTAAGTTTGCGCAATCCGCCGCCGCTGCGATCCCGCGCGCCATCCACAATTGTGAAAGTCGCATTGGTGGCGGCGTCATTTTGGGACGGCGTCGGAATTTTCTTGAACTTGAACGCGTCCGACGCGGCCGCGCCTTCATTGTGTTCGATGATGACCTTGATTTCGCCGAAGGAAACGAGCGAAGACGCGAGCAATATTGAAATGCCCACCAGATAAGCGCGGATAATTTTCATAAGTTGAATTTAGCGTATGAATTAAATGGTGCGTTCACAATTCTTAAATTCCAAGTTCTTTCTTCACTTCTCCGAACTTCTCGATGGCAAATCCCAAATCCTGCTGCGAATGAGCCGCCGAAATTTGCGTGCGGATCCGCGCCTTGCCCTGCGGAACCACCGGAAAGGAAAAACTGATGACATAGACGCCCTTGGCGAGCATCGCTTCCGCGACGCGCGCGCCCAGCGCGGCGTCATTCAGCATGATCGGCGCAATCGGATGTTCCCCCGGCAGGACGCGGAAACCCAGCTTGCTGATTCCCTGGCGGAAGTAACGGGTATTCGCTTCCAATTTGTCGCGCAATTCCGTGCTGCGGGAAAGCAGCTCCAAAGCCTTGAGCGAACCGGCCACGATCGCGGGGGCGAGCGTATTGGAAAAAAGATACGGACGCGACCGCTGGCGCAACAGTTCGATGATCTCCTTGCGCCCGCTGGTGTATCCGCCGCTGGCGCCGCCGAGCGCCTTGCCCAGCGTGCCGGTGATAATATCAACCCGGTCCATGACGTTGTGGTATTCGTGCGTGCCGCGACCGCGTTTTCCGATAAATCCAACCGCGTGCGAATCATCCACCATGACCATGGCGTTGTATTTTTCGGCGAGCTGGCAAATGCCGGCAAGATTGGCGATGTACCCGTCCATGGAAAATACGCCGTCGGTGGCGATCATGCGGAAACGCGCGGACGCGGCCTCCTTCAGCTTCGCCTCCAGGTCCTCCAGGTTATTATTCAGGTAGCGAAACCGCTGCGCCTTGCAGAGCCGCACTCCGTCAATAATGCTCGCGTGGTTCAGTTCGTCGGAAATGATGGCATCCTCGGCGCCGAGCAACGTTTCAAACAGCCCGCCGTTGGCGTCGAAACAGGAACCGTAAAGAATCGTGTCTTCCGTTCCGAGAAATTCGCTGATGGCGTGTTCCAGTTCCTTGTGCGCCGCCTGCGTGCCGCAAATAAAACGCACGGAAGACAGCCCGTAACCCCATTTCTCCATGCCTTCCTGCGCGGCCTTGATGATTTCGGGATGGCTGCCCAGTCCCAGGTAATTGTTCGAGCACAGGTTCAGCACCGGCGGCTGCTCGCCCACGCGGACGCGCGATCCTTGCGGCGTGGTGATCACCCGTTCGGACTTGTAAAGCCCCTGACTGCGGATTCCAGCCAGTTGCTCTGCCAAATGTTTTTGCATCAACCCAAACATGACGGTCTTTCTTTCAAGCCAAATTCATTTCATCATCAACGACCGCGAAGCCGCACTTTGCTCCGCGACTTTCGCTTTGCCCGCGCCAGAACAGCGCAGAAAATCCAGTTGATCCGACCGGATAAGGCAACGAGTCTCAAATTTCTTCGGTTCCGGCGGACAGGTCGGAGTCGCGCTGCCTCGTCTCCGACTGATTAACCATTCTACTTACGCTCTTTCCAATCCAGAATCACCTTGCCCGTTTGGCCTGAGAGCATCCCGGTGAACCCGGTTTGAAATTCGGTGTAATGATAACGATGCGTAATCACCGGGCTGATGTCGAGCCCGCTTTGCAACATCACCGTCATCTTGTACCACGTTTCATACATTTCACGGCCGTAAATGCCCTTGATGGTGAGCATCCGGAAGACCACCGTGTTCCAATCTATCGCCATTTCTTTTTCAGGAATGCCCAGCATGGCAATCTTTCCGCCATGGCTCATGTTGGCGATCATATCACGGAAAGCGTCCGCGTTGCCGGACATCTCCAACCCGACGTCAAATCCCTCCGCCATGCCCAGTTCCTTCTGCACCTGGCGCAAATCGCGTTCGCGCGGGTTCACCGCCAGCGTCACTCCCATTTTGCGCGCGAGCTCCAGCCGGTACGGATTGACATCCGTGATGACCACAAATCTCGCGCCGGCATGCCGCACCACGGCGGCCGCCATGATGCCGATCGGCCCCGCCCCGGTGATCAACACATCCTCACCCAGCACCGGAAAGCTCAACGCCGTATGCACCGCGTTGCCGAACGGAT
>Ga0182013_10001177_pt1 | contig 35990 bp, 28 predicted proteins | sample 612S2MmetaG_FD_120487 | JGI IMG/M metagenome (GOLD analysis project Ga0182013, IMG submission 120487) | Permafrost microbial communities from Stordalen Mire, Sweden - 612S2M metaG | ecosystem: Environmental > Terrestrial > Soil > Wetlands > Permafrost | place: Sweden: Stordalen | collected... | reverse complement strand
TCGCAGCCGATCCCGGACCTGGTAGACCCACACCCGACTGACCTCAAAGCGAAGCGCAATCTCGGTCGGACGCTCCCCGCGATCCAGTGCCCGCAACACTCGCTCCCGCAAATCCTGGGAATAAGATTGCATTCATGCCTCTCCTTTACCGGCAGAAGCATTATCTCATAACATGTATATACTTAAGTTAGAAATGTTCTAGCTTACAAACAGCAATCAGAAAACGCTCGCAATCTTTCCAAAGGAAACAATTAAACAATCCACGACGTTGTTCGAGAAGCAACTGCTTCCCTGGGCGACGCACCGTGGCCTCATCCCCCTGCGCGATCTCACCGCGTCTGAGTTGGTCAATTTCCGCGCGACCATTAGACCGCCCACAGCTAAATCGCGTGCTGGAAGCTGAAGAGGAACGACTCGGAAGCGGGGCCGACAGTGCCGCGTTCCATGCAAGCGTGCTGCAACTATTAGAAGATCACAAGAACGAAGTGGCAGTGCCTGTCTCGGCAGCAACTGAGCGGGCCATCATCGCGATTCTCCGCGCTTTAGTGGGTCTCGCGTCTATTTGATTGGCCGCGAACCCGTGATGAGAATGTCCACGAGCCTCCTGGCGCTTTGCTGCCAGTCAGGACCGGAGGCCACGTGGGAGACACCGATCAGCGCCCGAAGTAGATCGAATGGCTCTAAATCTCTACGAATGTCGTGGCTCTTGATTGCGCGCTTCACCAACGAATCAATCGCTCCCTGGATCTGACCGCGTGAACCTTCATACAGCTTCGAGGGGCCACCGACGAGCGAGTTCAGTGCAGGGGCGATGATCTGCCTCGTTGCGATGTAATCCACGAACAAGAGCATCCAGGCCCGCAACGCTTCAACCGGAGGCATGGCGTCGGAGAATTTCCGTTCTGCTGCCGCTAGCTTTTCTACTTCAGTCCGATAGACCGCTTCGATAAGTGCGTCTCGCGTAGGAAAGTGGCGATACAGAGTTCCCGCTCCAACCCCGGCCTCTTTGGCGATGTCGTCGAGGCTGGCGTTCGCGCCGGACCGAGTAAACGCCTCCTTCGCCACCTCCAGAATGCGCCCGCGGTTGCGCTGCGCGTCGGTGCGCGGTTTTCGCGGGACCATTTTCTGATTCTTGGTCGGCATACAAAAAAAGTTGCAACCGGAGATAGTCTCCGGTTATCTTATCTACTGATTCGGAGACACTCTCCGTTTTAGTCGGAACGCGGCGTCCTGTCAATAGCGGCTCCCGTCCTTCCGGCTTTGAGAGGTGAGGAATATGAATCTACTCGCTCCTTACAAACCGTCAAAGACTTCCAACTCTGGTTGCGCCGACCTCATGACGATGGCGGAGCGAGAGTTGTCAGCATTCTTCAATTCCGTCACCGAGTTGTTCGGGTTAGAACAGGCGGAGCTCTCAGCAGAAGACTGGCTGCAGGAGTTGAGCGAGATCGACGGTCTGCCCACTTCTGCCCGCCAGTGGAGATTGATCACTGCGAAGGCTTCGACTCGGCTCGCAAGTCGAGTGAGCGCTTCGTCCCTATCCAGTGAACCACAGATTGCTTAGGAGGAAAGAATATGCGTGTTTTTGTTACCGGTGCTACCGGCTTCATTGGTACGGCAGTCGTCGGAGAACTGATCGACGCTGGTCATCAGGTGCTCGGTCTTGCGCGATCAGATGCGGGCGCCCAGTCGCTGATCGCCGCTGGTGCCCGGGTGCATCTAGGCGATCTTGAAGACCTGGAGAGCCTGCGGAGAAGCGTCGCCGCCTCGGATGGCGTGATACACACAGCTTTTGTCCATGATTTCGCGAGATTCAAGGAAGTCTGCGAGATAGACAGGCGCGCCATTGAGGCCGTCGGTGCCGCGCTCGCCGGCTCTGATCGCCCCTTGATCGTCACCTCCGGGACCGGGGTCGCCGTCACGCCGGGCCGCCTCACGACCGAGGAAGATGCGCCCAACTCCCCGATTCCTCGCGTCGCTTCGGAAGAGGCAGCAGCTTCAGCGGCAGCGAAGGGCGTGCGCGTTTTGGTGATGCGGCTTCCGCAGGTCCACGACCCAGTCAAGCAAGGCCTCATCACCTACCTGATCGGGATGGCCCGCGAAAAGGGTGTCTCGGCGTACGTCGGCGACGGGCTCAACCGCTGGCCCGCAGTGCACGTACTCGATGCCGCACGTCTCTACAGGCTGGCGCTCGAGAAGGGGGCTGAAAAAGGGGCTGGGGGAGCCCGCTATCACGCGGTCACAGAAGAGGGCGTGCCGCTTCGAGAGATCGCGGAAGCAATTGGCCGGGGCTTGAAGGTGCCGGTGGTGTCGATTTCCCCTGAGCAGGCAGGCGCGCACTTTGGCTGGCTCGGGCTCTTCGTGGGTCACGACGTTCCGGCCTCCAGCGCGCTGACGCAGGAACGGCTGGGATGGCGACCGACTGGGCCTGGGCTGATTGCCGACCTGAACGCCATGAAATATTTCGAACACTCCGAGGACACCGCGGGTTTGCGCGGTTAACGCGGGAGCGATCGTGAACAGTTATTGAGAAGTATCAGTACAAGGGGGTAGAAAAATGACGAACATACTTGAGGCAACTTCTTTTGGGGCAACTTCGACCACGGACGACGTTTTGTCTGGCGTGAATCTGCAGGGCAAACGGATCTTCGTAACGGGTGTTTCGGCCGGCCTGGGCGTGGAAACGGCGCGGTCCCTGGCCGTCCACGGCGCTCAGGTTGTAGGCGCGGCACGGGATTTGAACAAGGCCAAGGCTGCAACCGAACAAGTGCGCAAGGACGCTGCGGCCGATGGCGGAAGCTTCGAATTGGTTGAACTCGACCTTGCCAAACTGAAGAGCGTGCGTGCCTGTGCCGACGGGCTATTGGCAAAGCGAGAAGCGTTCGACGTGGTCATTGCCAATGCAGGAGTGATGGCCACACCGTTCGGCCACACTGCGGACGGCTTTGAAACGCAGCTCGGAACAAATCACCTGGGCCACTTTGTTCTGGTCAACCGGATTGCGGCGCTCATTCGGTCTGGCGGGCGGCTGATCAATCTGTCTTCTTTGGGTCACCGCTATTCTAATGTCGACCTCGAAGATCCCAACTTTGACCGGACGCCGTATGAGCCCTTCGCTGCCTATGGAAGATCCAAAACGGCGAATATCCTCTTCGCCGTTGCCTTCGACAGACGCCACCGGGACCGCGGCGTACGTGCCGCCGCTGTGCATCCAGGAGTAATACACACCGAACTGGCTCGCCACGTGGACGCCAGCCAAATAGAAAAGATCATCGAACAGAGGAATCAGCAACTCGCGGCGGAGGGCAAGGCGCCGTTCCGCTGGAAGACCATCCCTCAAGGAGCCGCAACTTCGGTATGGGCCGGTGTCGTTGCTCCCGCCGAAGAAATCGGCGGCCGATATTGCGAGGATTGCCATGTTGCCAATCTCGTGCCGGACAACGTGCCCATCGACGCCATGAGTGAAGGAGTACTTGGATATGCGCTCGATGAAAACAACGCCGAGGCGCTCTGGAAGAAAAGTGAAGAGCTGGTGGGAGAGTCTTTCTAGCTTTCCTGGTTACAAATAATGAACAGTTCCAGGAGGAACGGAATGATCGAACAGACTGATCTGGCCGGCAGCTTCACGCTGCCTGGCACATCGATGACGGTGAACCGCATGGGCTATGGTGCGATGCAACTCGCCGGCCGAGATGGCAACAAGTTGGTATGGGGGCCTCCCCGCGATGTCGATACAGCGATCGCTGTTCTGCGAGAGGCCATCGCGAGTGGCGTAAACCACATCGATACAGCCGATTTTTATGGTCCTCATGTCACGAACCAGACTATACGAAAGGCGCTGTCCCCGTATCCCGACGATCTAGCGATCGTCACCAAAGTCAGCGTCCGACGCGGTGAGGATGGATCATGGATTCCGGCTTTCTCACGCGAAGAGCTGACGGCAGCGATTCACGACAACCTCCGCAATTTGGGACTGGATGTGCTTGATGTGGTCAACCTGCGCAGTATGTTTAGCATTCACGAACCCGCCGAGGGGTCGATCGAGGCGCCGCTCACAGTTCTGGCCGAACTCCAGCAAAAGGGTTTGGTGCGTCATATCGGGCTTAGCAACGTCACACCCGCGCAAATCGCGGAAGCCCGACGGATCGCCCCGATCATCAGCGTACAGAACCACTACAATCTCGCGCATCGAACCGATGATGCACTCATAGCCGATCTGGCTCGTGACGGCATCGCCTACGTGCCATTCTTTCCACTCGGCGGGTTCACTCCGCTCCAGTCGGCTACCTTGTCCGACGTCGCCGCGCGCCTCGGTGCCACGCCCATGCAGGTTGCTCTTGCTTGGCTTCTCCAGCGGTCGCCCAACATGCTGGTGATCCCCGGAACATCTTCGATCGAGCATCTTCGCCAGAATCTTCAGTCTTCGATGCTTCAAATTCCCTCTGAAGCGATTGCCGATCTCGACGCCATCGGCGGAAATGCCTGGACTGGGAGGCACGCATCGTAAGGGCCAGTCTGCGATATTTCCAGAGAGTTGAAAGGTTGGGCAGTTCTGGTATGCCACAGTAGTAGGCGTCGAACTCGTACTTCTTGTCCACAGCCTCCTTGGTCTGCACCTTCTTCTCCAAGAACGCATCCGCTTCTGCTTCTCCTCCCCCTGGCGGTGGGGACGCTCCTGAGACTGAAAGGCAGCCGCTCCGTTCTCGAAGAACTCCTTCTGCCAGCCGTAGAACACCGTCGGACGCAGGCCAAGTTCCTCACACAGGTCCGAGACGAAAACCTTGTCCAAACGGTGCCGCCTCAGAAAGGCCACCTTCTCTTCTACGCTGTAATGCCTTCTTTCCTGTTTCATACGTTCGCTCTGCTATCTTAACGGACGATCCCTCTCTCCATTTCCAGCTTAGGCAGGAAATAAGACAAGTCGTAGGAAGTCACGGTTGCGCACCCGGAACCGCAAATACGATCCCGGTGGAATCGCTTTTCTTTGCGGTCTGCGCCGGCTCAGCCGGCAAATGGGCGACGCCAAGCAGTTGCATCGCTGAGAGAACTGCCGGCACGTAGTTACGGGTTTCTTGAGGAAGCAGCCGTAGCCTGCTTATTTGAATGAAGTCTGTTGTTCCAGCCCGGTTGACGGCTCTTTGGAGTGCCTTTTCGCCAGCGTTGTACGCCGCAAGGGCAAGAGGCCAGGAACCAAACTGCTGATAGAGATCGCGCAAGTAGCGTGCCGCCGCGTGGGTGGACCTCTCAACATCCAATCTCTCGTCCCTTGAGGGAGTGACGGCCAATCCGTATCGGCGAGCGGTGTCGGGCATCAACTGCCAAAGTCCGAGTGCACCCTTGGGCGACACCGCGGTCGTTCTGCCTCCACTTTCTACCATGGCAACGGAGACCATCTCCTGCGGGATGCCTTCGTCCTCCAGGATGGGAGTTATCTGCGAGCGCAGCTGGTCCAGCCGTCCAAACCACGCGGCGATCCCGGGCGACAGATTGGGACGATATTTGTGATCGAAGTCGCGGACCAGCGCTTCAGCAGAGCGAGTTCGGACACTTCCGGCGCCATCGGTGGCGGCTTCGGCCATGCGCCGGGCCGCATCGGCAAGCAGGTCGGCGGCGGTGCGGTCCAGCGCTTCGTGGAAGGCGAAAAACTGATCAGGAGCTGCTACTGGCGCAGCAGCGCCTACGGTTGATTGAGCGTCCGCAGCTGAGAGCCCGAAAGCGGCGAAGACCAGGATCGCGCCGGCGAAGAGCGCTTTATACATGCGCCACCCCATTTGCCGGGGCCAGCTCCAAGCCTGCCGGGTTTTTCTTCAGTGCCGGCTTCACTTCCCAGTTCCACTTCCAAATCGCATACACAGGCGGATAAATCACGAGTTCCATCAGGAATGACGTGATGATGCCGCCCACCATGGGTGCGGCGATTCTCTTCATCACATCTGCCCCAGTTCCCGACGACCACATCAGCGGTAGCAGGCCGAACAGCATGCAAGCCACAGTCATCACTTTGGGACGAAGCCGTTTGACGGCGCCGTTGACGATGGCCTCACGCAGATCATCCCAATTGCGCATTTCGCCTTGGCGGATGGCATCGTTGAAGGCGAGATCGAGATAGAGCAGCATGAAGACGGCGGTTTCGGCATCGACCCCAAGCAAGGCGATCAAGCCCACCCATACCGCGATGCTCATGTTGTAGTTCAGCAGGTAGAGCAGCCAGACCGCGCCGATGGCGGAGAAGGGCACCGCCGACAAAATGATCGCGGTCTTGGTTACAGATCCGGTGTTGAAGTAGAGCAACAGGAAGACGATGAGCAACGTGATGGGCAGCACGATCTTCAGCCGTTCTTTCACCCGCTCCATCGATTCGTACTGGCCGCTCCATTCCAGTTGGTAGCCCGCCGGTACGCTGACCTTCTCGGCTACAACCCGCTTCGCATCGGTGACGTAGCTGCCGATGTCACGGCCGGACACATCCACGTAGACGTAACCGCTGAGGCGTCCATTTTCATCGCGAATCATTCCCGGCCCGGTCTTGACCGTGATATCGGCGATTTGTCCCATGGGTATCTGGGCGCCAGAGGGAGTGGAAACCAACACGCGTCTTAGTGCTTCGAGATCGCTGCGATAGTCGCGTAGATAGCGCACGTTTACCGGATATCGTTCGCGGCCGTCGACGGTCGTGGTCACCGGCTCGCCTCCGATGGCCGACACCAGCACATCATTGGCGGCATCAATCGTCAGCCCGTAACGTGCCAACTCGTCACGCTTCAGCGTGAAGTCGAGGAAGTAACCGCCCGTAGTACGCTCGGCAAATACACTGGTCGTTCCCCTCACATCCTTAAGTGCCATCTCAATGTCTTCGCCGATTTTCTGAATTTCGCCAAGATCGGAACCAAGCACCTTTACGCCCAGGGGGGTGCGAACGCCGGTGGTGAGCATGTCGATACGCGCTTTGATGGGCATGGTCCAAGCGTTGGCGATGCCGGGTATCTGCAAAGCGGCATTCATGCCACCCGCACCGTAGACCAGCTCCTGGGTTGACTGGTGGTCTGGCCAGACGCGGCGCAAAAAGTTCTTCATCCAGTTGGGAGCCCAACTCGAGTACCAGCGAAGGCGGGTCGGCCATTGCTCGTGGGGCTTGAGTACGATGACGGTTTCCATCATCGAATAGGGAGCCGGATCGGTTGCGCTTTCCACTCGGCCGGCCTTGCCGAATACGGTTTCGACTTCCGGGAAGCCTTTGATGATCTTGTCCTGCACTTGCAGAATGCGAGATGCCTCCGCCACCGAGATGCCGGGCATGGTGGACGGCATGTACAGCAGGGTGCCTTCGTCGAGTGGAGGCATGAACTCGGAACCCAGTTTGAAGAAAATGGGTACCGTCACCGCCATTGCGAGCACGGCTGCCGCGATCGTCTTCCACTTATGCTCAAGCACAAACTCAACGACTGGGTGATACAACTTCATCAGTGGACGGCTGATGAAATGATGGTCTTCGCTTACGATCTTGCCCACCAGAATCGCGTTCACCACTTTGCCCAGCCAACGGGGACGGACGTTGAAGTTCTCCATGCGGGTAAACAGCAGCCGCATGGCGGGATCGAGCGTGATCGCCAGCACCGCCGCGATCACCATCGCGAAGTTCTTGGTATAGGCCAGCGGCTTGAACAAACGGCCTTCTTGCGCCTCCAAGGTAAACACCGGCAGGAAGGCAACGGCGATCACCAGCAGCGCGAAGAAACTGGGGCCGCCCACCTCTTTTACGGCAGAGATCACGACGTTGTGGTAATCGCCGGGCCGTCCGTCCGCTTCCCAATGCTCCAGTTTCTTGTGGGTCTGCTCCACGACCACGACGGCGGCGTCGACCATGGCGCCGATTGCTACGGCGATTCCGCCCAGCGACATGATGTTCGCTGTCATGCCGCTCATCTGGATGGGAATAAAGATCAGGATGACCGTAACCGGAATCGTAATGATGGGGATAATCGCACTGGGAAAATGCCAGAGGAATATAAGGATGATCAGGCTAACGATGAGGATTTCTTCCATCAGCGTGTGCTTCAGATTGTCGATGGCGTTGTCGATCAGCTCCGATCGATCGTAGGTCGTGACGATCTTCAGGCCCTTAGGCAGCGTTGGTTCGATGTCAGCTAACTTGGCCTTTACGCGCTCGATTGTCTTCTCGGCGTTCTCGCCGAAACGCATGATCACTACGCCGCCGACGGTCTCGCCCCGTCCATCGAGCTCAACTACGCCGCGTCGGATTTCGGGACCGTAGACTACGGTGGCGACGTCACCCACCAGCACCGGCGTCCCGGTCTGCGGGTTGGACATGATGACGATGTCTTGAATGTCTTTCAGCGATTTGATGTACCCGCGTCCGCGCACCATGTACTCGCGGCCGGTCATTTCCACCAGCCGCGCACCCACATCGTTGTTCCCCTTTTGAATGGCGTTGATCACCATGTCGATCGGAATCTTGTACCCCAGCAGCTTGTTGGGATCGACATTGACCTGGTACTCGCGGACGAAGCCGCCGGCGGCAGCGACCTCGGCGACGCCCGGAACCGATTGCAGGGCATAGCGCAGATACCAATCCTGGTAGGTGCGCATCTGGTCCAAGCTGTACTGCGCACTGGTATCCACAAGGGCGTACTCGAATATCCATCCCACCGCCGTCGCATCCTTCGCCAGTTCAACATCCACGCCCTTCGGGAGGCGAGATGTGACCGAGTTGAGATACTCCAGGGTGCGCGACCGCGCCCAGTAGATATCTGTCCCTTCGTCAAAGATGATGTAAACGTAGGAATATCCGAAGTCGCTGAAGCCGCGGACATCCTTCACTTTCGGCATCCCGAGCAAGGCCGATGTAATTGGATAGGTGACCTGGTCCTCCATGATGTCGGGGCTGCGGTCCCACTTGGAGTACACGATCACTTGCGTGTCGGAAAGATCGGGAATGGCGTCGAGCTTGGTGTTCTTCATCGCTTGCCAACCGAAGAGCACGGCAGCTCCAACCAGCAGGAACACCAGGAACTTCCGTCTTGCCGAGAATTCAATAATCTTGTTGATCATTGGGTGTGCGCCTCTCCGAGCAGTTGCTCCATGCTCAGGACCTGCCCGCCGTTCTGGGCGATGAAGGCTTCCGCATCATCTTTCTTCGCGAAGGCGAAAGCGCCGGGCGAGCAGCGATCAAACGCCAACGGGTCGGTGTGCTTCATTTCATCCATGTGCATTGCGTCGTGAGTGCAGGCGAGGGCGCGGCTGTGGTTGACGTACCAGGCTTGCTTGGGGTCGAGATCGTGCCCGGTGGTGTAATCACGCACCGCGATCAGGCGCACCGGTTTGTGCTCTTGGCGCGATTCGCTTACGGCGCACTGCGGACAGCACGCTTCCCTCCGCTGCCCCCCGATCTCGACCACGACGCGCAATTTCTGCTGTAGGGGACGCCGACAAAAGCCACACTCTTTGGGCGCGCGGAATTCCCTGAACTCGTAGCCGCCGAGAGCAAGCATCGCCAGCACAATGAGGCCAAGTACCGCAAGACCTGTCTTTTTCCGTGCGCTCATTTGTCCTCCTCAGTGCCGCATTCCGCCCATGGCGCTCTTCAGGCGGCTCTCGGAATCGATCAGGAAGTTGCCGGAAACAACGATTTGTTCGCCTGGCTTCAATCCGGACAGCACAACGATCAGGTTGTCGAACTGTGGCCCCATGGTGATCTTGCGCGGCTCGAACATGCCGCCGTCACGGACCACGAAAACAATTTGCTCATTGCCGGAATCCAACACGGCCTCGGCCGGCACCACAACCTTGCTGCCGTAGTCGACTTTCAGTTGCGCGTCTGCAAACATCTGCGGTTTGAGTTCCATCTCAGGGTTGGGAAGTTGAACGCGGACTTTCAAGGTGCGCGACTGTGCGTCCACCATCGGGTAGATGTAGCTGACTTGTCCGTGCCATTTCCGTCCGGGGTAATAGCTGAGCTGCAGTTCGACGGCTTGGCCCACGCGGATGTATGGAACTTCGTATTCGTACACGTCAAGATTCGCCCAGATGGTTGAGAGATCGGAGATGGTATACAGCTCGGTATCGGAGGTCACCGAGGTCTGCGGAAACGCTTTTCTGTCGGTTACAAACCCCGTGGTCGGCGAGTAGAAAGTCAGGTTCTTGGTGACTTCGCCGGTTTCATCGAGCTTCTTAATCTGCTCGTCGCTGATGTCCCACAACTTCAGACGGTCACGCGATGCGCGCAAGAGTGAATTCGAGCCATCGGAGACTTCCTGAAAGGGCGAGCTTCCTAAGGACGCCTGTCCTCGCTTTGCGATCAGGTATTCCTCCTGCGTTGCCACCAGGTCGGGACTGTAAAGCGTGAACAGCGGTTGTCCCTTTTTCACCAGTTGGCCGACGTAGTCCACATAGACCTTATCGATCCAGCCGCTCACTTTTACGTGAATGTGGGCAATCTTCGTTTCATCTGCCGTGAGCTGCGCGGTGGTGTGTATCGTGCGCTCGAACGATCGCCTTTCCACTTTGCCGGTGCGGACACCGATCAGTTGCTGCTTGTCGGGAGAGATCATGACCGTACCTACGGGCATTTTCGCCAGGCTGGTTTGCTCCTCCGCGTACTGCGGCACCAGGTCCATGCCGTCGGGCGCTTTTCCGGGCTTGTCGTAGTGGTGCTGCGGATTCATGGCGTCGTAGTAATAGACGACCCTGCGCTGTCCCGCAGGACCTTGAGCGGGATCCTGAGCAGCATTCGATTTCTGCCAAGTCAATATTCGACGGCCATAAACCGTTCCCAGCGCAGCTACCCCCGCAAGCACCAGGGCAGCGATTCGTAATGATCTTGTATTCATAGCCATTCCTTCACTTCTCGGAATTCGCTCCGCCACCGGACGGCAGCGGCTGCGACGAGGTCAATTCCATGCCGGCCAGGCTCTCCATACGCGCCAGTGCAGTCTGGTAATTGGCAAGTTCCCGGTAGTAGTCCACTTCGTAATTGAGGATGGTGCTGAAGTTCGACAGGACCGTGAGGAAGTCGACGTTACCGACCTCGTAGGCGGACATCGACGACTCCAGCGCCAACGACGACTGCGGCACAATTGCCTTCGAGTAGAGATCGAGCAGTTGTTTCGAGGCTTCGGCAGATAGGTAACTCTGTTTCAGCTCGAACTGCAACTCATTCTCACGGTCATCCCGGCTGCGTTCGGCGCTGATCGCTTCTTCCGTCGCCTGCCTGACCTCTTCGCGCTGCTTGGTTTTGTAGAAGACGGGCACATTCACGGTGAAGGTCATGCCGTTCATGTCGGGCAACATCGGCCGCTGCTGGTACATGTAGGCCACGCCGAAATCGGGCAGGTAATCCTTATGCGCCAGCTGCGTTACCAATTGGCTCTTTTCGACGATCTGCTGTTCCCGCTGAAGTGATGTGTCATTCTTCGCTGCCAACGCGTAGAGCACATCAAGCTTTTCGTTCAGTGCCGCAGGTTCGACGCTGGCTGCGGGAGGTAGTGGCGATCCGGGATCCCGGGCCATGAAGGTGTTCAGTCTGGCCTGGGCAGTTGCACGCTGTTGCTCCAGCAGGGTAATCCGCTGCAACAACAGCGATATCTCCACTTGCGACCGCAGCACGTCCTGCTGCATTCCTTTGCCCACGCGATAGCGGGCCTCCGAGATGCTCGATAATTTCTGCAGCAAGTCCTTATCTTTGCGGGTTATTTGCAGCGCCTTGCCGAAGAAGAAATAGTCGTAATAGGCCGCCTTCACCTCGGCCACGAGACGGCGGCGGACTGCCTCGTAATCCCATTGTGCAGCGCCCACGTCCTTGGCAGCGATCTGGCCACGCAGCTTCAATTTGCCGGGATAAGGGACCTGCTGGCTGACGCTGATACCGCGGTAACTGGAGGGATCGCCGTCCTGCACACTAAACGGAGCGAGGTTCCCGTTCCATCCGACGGACACCATCGGATCGGCAAGACTCTTCGCCTGCGGGACCTTGTGTTGTTGAGCGTTGACGGTGTGCAATGCGCTCTGTACCCCGGGGTTCTTTTCCAGGGCCTCACGAATGACATCTGAGAGATCTAGAACTGTTGTTGCTTCCTGCTGATTTGGCCCGGTCACGATTTGCCCTGTGACGCGGTTCGTCTCCGGTTCTTGTGCTAGCGCGGTTACGGCCAGCATCGTTCCCAGGAGAAACACTCCTATCCTGCTCATTGAACACTCTCGTTTGGTTAAAGGAGTAGCTTTCAGGCGCGGAGCGCCTGCACGACAGAGACACTTCGAGCAGGAGCTAAATAAGGAAGGTGCAAAGTGAAGATGATGCAGGCGGGGAAATCATGGGACGTACTTGTTCCGTGATCAGTCGCGCTCGCTTGGGAGCTGTCGTCGCGGTCACAGTAGTTGCGACCGGTCGATCGGTATGTACAGTTCCGGTTTGGACCTGAGACTGAGGTGCGGGAGCCCGTCGATCAAAGGAAAACTGGCAACATGGAGCGGGCGACTCCGAGCCGCCCATCGCCACCCGCGATTGCGGAATTGATTTGGCGGGACAGCAAGGGTGCGAACTGCGAACTACCGTACACGCACCTGCAAGGGCCACCGACGGGAGCACCCCGAGTACAAATACCAGAATCACTCCGACGAGTTTGAGAACATAGCGCATTTAGAACAATTTCAGTTTAGGCGCTGATAGGCAGATAGAGCTGTGACTGTGGTCACACTTCACCGAATCACGAAATCCCGCGTTTTCGCCTCTGATAACGTTCTGCATTATTCTAACCGAAATGACGATGGAGGGTTGGGTCGAGGATGAGACTGCCCCTGGCACTTTTGGAGACGAGTGGCTGCTGCTGACCCGCGCTGTTTCTGGCCGATGAAGATGATCCGCCGGTGCTTCAGGGGAAGGAAGCACGGAGGCGGTGCTGGAGTCGTCACGCGGCAAGAACCGCTTTGCGCATTAGGGCTTCCGTGTGGTAGAAGGCTTGCGTGCGATGCAAGGGTAACAGCTGGAGTCCAGTGCCGGAGAGGTGGCGCTCGAGGAGAGCGCAACCCAATGAACCAGATTCCGGCGCTTATTCGAGTGTTCGCTTATCTATCGCTACTCACCGTCGGCGGCGGCATGGCAGTATTTCCCGAGATGAAGGTCCTGACGGTCGAAGTCCACAAGTGGCTCACCTTTCCGCAGTTGATCCACTTGTACAGCGTGGGGCAGATGGCTCCCGGCCCCAACATGATGATGATCGTCTCCATTGGAGAATGGGCAGGTGGAATGCTCGGTGCTGGCGCCGTATTGATTGCCTTTTTCGGTCCGACGGCCTTGCTCGCGTTTATTGTCACCCGGGCGTGGAAGAAGCTTGAGAAATGGCCGTGGAGGGCCTCCATTCAACAGGAACTTGCGCCTGCATCCATAGGCCTCCTGCTAGCTGGCTGCTTCACTATGGCGAGAGGGGCGATCTCGGGCGTGGAAACCGGAGCGATCGCCGTTGGTGTTCTGCTGATTTTGCTACAGTACAAGATCAATCCTGCTCTCTTGGTATTGGGGGGAGCGGTCATCGGAGTACTCACGTTCATTCCCAAGTGACGGCGGAGACATTTCGGAATGCCAGATGAACCAAAGCACGGCCCCAATATCGGAGGTCGCCTCTACGGGACCTCGGCCGGTCGCCACAACGTTTGATGCGAACCGGCCAAATAAGGAAAAGGAGACAGGAAATGCCACAGAATCCGGAATCAGCCAGACTTGAACAGGCACATACCGCCAAAACACCGTGGAGAAAATGGGGACCCTACCTGAGCGAGCGGCAGTGGGGCACGGTGCGCGAGGACTACAGCCAGGATGGTAATGCCTGGGACTACTTCACTCATGACCAGGCCCGGTCTCGTGCCTATCACTGGGGCGAGGATGGTCTTGCCGGTATTAGCGATGATAAGCAGCTGCTGTGCTTTAGCGTGGCCCTGTGGAATGGCAAAGACCCCATCCTCAAAGAACGCATGTTTGGTTTGACGAATAGCGAAGCCAACCACGGCGAAGACGTAAAAGAATACTACTTCTACCTCGACAGCACACCGACGCACTCGTACATGAAATACCTATACAAGTATCCACAGGCGGCTTTCCCTTACGGCGACTTGATTGAGACAAACAAGGGGCGCAACCGTAGCGACATGGAGTATGAGCTGCTGGATACGGGCGTCTTCAACGATGATCGCTACTTCGATGTTTTTGTGGAGTTTGCCAAGCAGTCGCCGGAAGACCTTCTCATCCAGATCAGCGTGAGTAACCGCGGTCCCGAGGCGGCCAAAATAGATGTATTACCGACCCTGTGGTTTCGTAACATCTGGACATGGTGGCCCGCCACACCCAGGCCGTCTCTGAAGCAGGTCTCTGGCCAGCCTGGGGCGCAGGCGGTTGCGGCATCGCACGCCGATCTGGGAGAGCGCTATCTGTACTGTGAGGGAGACGTTCCGTTTCTGTTCACGGAAAATGAGACCAACAACGAGCGGCTCTTCGGTACGCCCAACCACTCGCGTTACGTCAAAGACGGAATCAACAACTACGTAGTCAACGGAAATCACAACTCGGTCAACCCCGAGAAAACGGGAACTAAATCTGCGGCACATTATCAGTTGAAGGTAGATGCGGGACAGACGTCTACCATTCGTCTGCGGCTAAGCGATCTGGCGCCTGCTGCCCTCGGCGATCCGTTCATAAACTTTACGGAAATCATGCAGACCCGCCAGCGCGAGGCGGACGAGTTCTACAAATCCATAACCCCAACCCGCGTCAGCGCAGACGAAGCGCTTGTCATGCGCCAGGCATTGGCCGGCATGCTCTGGAGCAAACAGTATTTCTTCTTCGACGTGGACCTATGGTTGACGGAACATGGTGTCGATCCGATGAGGCCCACCGGACGTTTCATGCGGAACAGCGAATGGTTCCACATGGTGAACCAGCACGTCATCTCGATGCCCGACAAGTGGGAGTATCCGTGGTATGCCGCCTGGGACCTCGCGTTCCACACCATCGCGCTCTCCACGGTCGATACGGACTTCGCCAAAGAACAGCTGGACCTGATGCTGCAGACGTTCTTCCTGCATCCGACCGGTCAGATCCCGGCCTACGAGTGGAACTTCAGCGACGTCAATCCGCCGGTGCACGCCTGGGCAACGATTTTCTTGTACCGGACGGAACAGGCCCTTAAGGGGCAAGGCGACATCGAGTTCCTCAAGCGGTCGTTTGCTAAGCTGACGCTGAACTTCAGCTGGTGGGTGAACCGCAAAGACCGCTTTGGCAAGAACCTTTTTGAGGGCGGTTTCCTCGGACTGGACAACATCGGCATTTTTGACCGCAGCTCGCCGTTGCCCACCGGTGGCCACCTCGAGCAGGCGGATGGTACGGCGTGGGTCTCCATGTTTGCCCAGAATATGCTGGAGATTGCCGTGGAGCTGGCAGCTCACGACAGCTCTTACGAAGACATGGCCATGAAGTTTGCCGAGCATTTCATTTGGATCGCTCACGCTATGAATCAGACGGGGCCTGATGGGATGTGGGATGAAGAGGATGGATTCTACTACGACGTCCTTCGTCTCCCTGACGGAAGCGCCAGGCGGCTCAAGGTTCGCTCCATGGTAGGTCTGCTGCCCTTGTGTGCCACCACGGTAATCGAACCGTGGCAGCGCGAACGGGTGCCGCGGGTATTGAACATTTTGCGGCAACGCTTGGAACGCATGCCCGAACTGCGCAAAAGCATTCACCCAACCGGGAAGGGGCACCTCGGGTATGCGGAACGCGGCATTGCGGCGCTGGTAAACCCGGAAAGGTTGCGCCGGATTCTGACACGCATGCTCGACGAGAACGAATTCCTCAGTTCTTACGGAATCCGGGCACTTTCCCGCTACCATGACGAACATCCGTACATCGTCAACGTGGAAGGCCAGCAGTTCCGGGTGAATTATCTGCCGGCGGAGTCAGACACAGGCATGTTCGGCGGCAACTCCAACTGGCGTGGACCCATTTGGATGCCGGTGAACGCGCTGCTGATCCGCGCCTTGCTGTCGTTCTATCTCTATTACGGAGATAACTTCAAAATCGAGTGTCCCACCGGCTCGGGCAAGTTAATGAACCTGTTCGAAGTTGCTCGGGAAATTTCGACTCGTCTGGAACGGATCTTCCTACGGAATAAGTCTGGCCGGCGTCCGGTGTACGGAGGTACGGAGAAGTTTCAAACCGATCCCCATTGGAAGGATTACATCCTGTTCTTCGAATACTTCCACGGTGATAACGGCGCGGGTCTCGGGGCCAGCCATCAGACAGGTTGGACCGGCGTGGTCGCAAAACTGATCGACCTTTTCGGGCGCCTCGAAGGGCAACAGCTTCTGGATGCCGGCAAATCAGGCGCTTTTGCGAAGGGTAAATCCGCCGGGTAAGACCGCGTCAATTACTCGGTTTGTGATACCGATAAAAGTGACGAACCCGTCGAAAGATGCAGGCACGCGTGCGGAGGGGCCGCGAGGTTACTTCACCGCACCAACGGAAGAGCCGGAAGGCTCCCTTTGTGGCACTTACCCTGGTGTTGAGCGGAGTGCGCCTAACAATACGTTCGCTGGAGACTGAGATGTCGCTCGTCAGATTCACGCGAAACTTCTGCCGCGAACAATTGCAGGTAGCCCGAGCGACCGTTCGCTACCGTTTGTTGAACTGGGGTTGGAAAGTTCCTCATGTAGGGAACGACAGAACAGCCTATGTTATTGGACTGTTCGGCTCCGGCCGTTGGTATATTAATGAACTATTGCAGCAGAATATTGGAGAAAGGGCGAATTATTTTAGAGATAAGATCTGCTTCCATCCACGTCCGACATCTATGATCTACAGCGGCCATGCCACAATGAGGCATTGTTCTCACCTTCAGTATGCGCCAGCGGTAACGGCCCGTATATTGGAAGCGGTCGGATCGGGATTTGCCGACTTGCTTTTTGTCTATCGTCATCCCCTCGATTCGTTACTGACAAATTGGGTTTGGTGGCGGACATACATTCGCGACAATAAAACAATTGGTGGTATCTCGCAGGTTTATAAGAACACCGACGACTTATGTGCCGATTTGGATAAGAATTTTCCTGAATTCAAGGCCTTTGCCGCAGGCGCCCCTGAGTTTTTCGCGGCTGTACCAAATCGATTCTTGTCTTTCCTGGAATTTGTTGAGGAAACTGAGCTTTATCTGCAGTCCGCGACCCTCGCGTTGCGGCTGGAAGACTTCATGATCGATCCGCGCAAGGAGTTTTCTAAGATCGTTGAGGTCATGTCGGTTGATCTGGACTTGAGCAGTTTACGTGTAGCCCCCCCCAGAACCAAGCCTTATGGCTATTTGGCGGTTAAAGAAAAAGTTCCTCAATTCAGAAACTTTATCAATGGGCTGGATCCATTAGTAAAAAGGCGAATTGAGAAAATCGGTTATGATGTGAGCGCCTGAGCATCTAAGCTAAGTACATCTTGAGGCACCGCAGTAATGACGGAACTGGAGTACTTGATCAAACTCGGGGGGTTGACTCCTAAACGACTCTTGGGAAAAAGTACCCGGCGGGGGTTCGGGGTGTCTGTCCTGGGCGGTCTGGTTGGTGCGGCGGCATCGCGCCTCATAAGTACACCTTCGGCAGCAGTAGCATCAAGCCTCACAAGTACACCTTCAGCAGCCGGCACTGATTTCACAATTGCCATTATTCCCGATCCTCAGTACCTGGCCGAAGCCTGCCCTGATAGGGTTGGTCGATATTACTCCGCCCTGATGAAGTGGATCGTCGACAACAAGAACATTGCTTTCACCTCCAGTCCGCCGACCTTTGACGCTAACATCAAGGCTGTAGTTGGGGTGGGAGATTGCGTGAACTCGACCGTTGACACCAATGAGTTCAAGAACGCCGAAAACGCCTGGACGATTCTTGATGCGAATGGCATTGCTTTCACCACCCCTCCGGGAAACCATGACTATTCGGGCGATACCTCTTCCCGCCATAGCCTCGGAGAGCAATTCAAAAAGGGCTATTTCTCCGCCAAGCACCGCTCTTCAGTTTACGGCTCCGGTATCAATCTTGGTGACGGAGACATGGCTTACTGGGTTGGCTCTCATGACGCTACTGGAGCTAACACGGCGGTAAAGTTCGTGATTTCTGGCATAAAACTGCTTATCTTAGCGATGGATTTCTTTGCCGGCAACGCTGCATGGTCCTGGGCCTATAACATTATGCAGGCGAATTCGGATTGCGAATGCTATATCACGACTCATGCGTGGCTGACCACGAATGGAACCCAGTTCCAGAGAACGGATACTTACGGGCCAGACTTATACTCAATGGTTGGTGCACCATACTCAAATTCTGCCGCGGAAGCGTGGAGCACGATAGGAGTAAACAGCTGGTCAAACTTGTTCGGCATTTTCAGTGGCCACGATATTTTCGGTAGCAGGAATTCAGCTCCGTCAGGTACGTTGTCGCCAGCATGGTTTTGGCAGCAGGTTCCGGTTAAGAGCAACAGTTCGCGCCGGCAGACCGTGCAGCAGCTGTTTGCGAACTCTCAGCAAATAGACAGTGCTTGTAGTATGTCCGCGAGTCAGGCAAGTGGAGCAGGGCAAACTGCGAGCGTTTTCCTGCTCAGTCGCCGTCTGGCATGGGGATTACTCGAAGGCCGCATGATCTCTACGACATCCGGTAACTGGTTTAAATCAAGATCCGCGTCCTTTCCTGGCGGAACAAGCTGGAGTACTTCCGAAACGCTGCTGTTCTCGGTCCCGTTCACCGGGCTGCAGAAGGAACAAACTCCGAACCCTATGCCAAAACGTTGAGTAGCAAACGGGTCCTCGAAATCGCTGAATCCGGATATGGGCACCGGGAGCCGCGAGGTTTGCCATACTCGCCCGGCCGGTCACCGGAGTGCCTAGGCGCGCCGCGCCGCCCAGGCGCGAGTAACATAGGTTGTCTCGATCGTCGTTAGACCCGCTATGCGCTTCTCTGTGAGATCGAGGAACTTCCGGAACAGTTCCGGACCCAATTGCACTTGCAGGTCGTTCACCGAGCGCCACGCGCCGATATACTGCGCTGGCGTTTGGTGCAGGGAATGCCTGCCTTCGAGGTAGAGCACCTCGGCGAATTGCGGCTTGGCGCTCAACCTGTCGGTCAGCTGCTCAGTTATGCCCGACCGTCCAGACGATACGCGCCGGATGTCAGGCTTGAGCCTGGTGATCTGCGCCTCGATTTCGACCAGTAGCGGGTTGGCCTCGATGAAGCGCGGATTCCACAAGGCAACGAAGACGCCGTCTGGCCGCAGGAGGCGGTGGAACTCGTCGCACGCTTTATCGAAATCGGCCCAGTGGAGTGACGAGGCCATGCTGACCAGATCGGCTGAGTCGTCCGCCAATCCAGTGGCTTCGGCCGAACCTTTGTGCCAGACAATGTCGGTGCCGCGCGAAGTCTCGATTCCGCGCCCGCGCATGTCGTCGTTGGGTTCCACGGCGACGACGGAATGCAGGCCGCGAGCGGCGAGTGTGCGTGTCCAAATGCCGGTGCCGGCGCCGATGTCGACGGCATCGACGCTGGCCGCGTCGCGTCTCACATAACTCAAGATTGCGGCCGCGACTTGCGGCGCATAGCCCGCTCTGAACCGGGCGTAATCGCCAGCCAACCCCGTAAAATCTCCGTGCTTCATCATGACTGACACGCCTGCGTCGCTCCCGTCGCGGTTCGGATTAATGCAAAGTTCTAGATGTCCGCACCCACCGCCTGGATCGGTTACCCTTATCCGGCGGTCGGCTCTGTGCCGGATAATGCGTCCTCGAGCAACAGTTCCCCTTCCCGTATCAGGTTCTGATATAGCGCCACGTCCTTCGCATTGTCGATTTCACCCCATTGCCCATTGGTGCCGAATGTGCCAATGGCGAGCTCCTTCCGGGCCAGCAGACGGCGTAGCAGCCCGGTCATGTCGAGGCGATCGCGAATCGGAGCTTCAAGTGCACTGAGCAGCTCTTCGACGGCACTCCATGCCGGCGGCGTGAATTTCAACAGGCCCATATATTGCCCCTCGATATCTTCGATCCGCGTCGTCTTGCCGCCAATCTCCAGCAATTGGCCCGCGGCATCGATGCGAAAGGTTTCGGCGTCGGCCAAAGGATCGGCGAACCGCCGGGTCCACAGCCGGCGCCAGTCCCGGTCGTAAGAGAGAACCAACTGACCGGGAGCAGCAGCCAGATCGCGCACCAAGTCGCTGCGGTAGAAGATGTCGGCATAGCTGACGATGACCGGGCCCGAATGCAGCCATGCAGCAGCGGCGGCAAGTGACATCACCATATTGGTTTCAGCCCATCGCTGGTTGGCGAAATAGGAGAGGCCGGGAAAACCGATCATCTCGGCGCGATAGCCGCGAACGACCCCGATCTCGTCCACCCCGCCACGGCGGAGCGCCGCGATCTGACGCTCAATCAATGGCTTACCTTCGAGCTCGACCAAGCATTTCGGACGGTCTTCGCCGAGTTGCCCCAGGCGGCTGCCGCGACCGGCGGCGAGAATAACTGCGCGCATCATTCGACTCCGAAGACTTGGCGGAACAGTGCCAAGTCGGCAGGCGAGAACGGGGCGAACCGCTCAGGATGCCACATAATTCCGGTTAAAGGCTGGGCCGAATGGCGAATCGCTTTGACGACCCCGTCGTCGGCGACCGCCCAGACCTCGAGCGGCGGCCGCGAATCGAAGGCGGCAAAATGATGATAGCTGTTGACCTCCCTTGGCTGGCCGTCGATTTGGATGACCTGGCGTTGCGCCACATGGCCTTCGACGCGGCGTAACGGAATAGCGAACCGCTGCTGAATCACTTGCATGCCGCGACAAACGGCCAGCACCGGAAGTCCGCGCCGCGCTGCCCAATCGAGCAGAGCATTTTCGACGGCGTCGCGTTCCGGGGCATCGCCGCCCAACGCCGCCAGATCGTTACCGCCGGTCAACACCAAGCCGGCGAGGTTGGCTCGCGCGCACAGGGCAAGGGCTATCTCGGCGATGTTGGGAAGCAACACGGGAAGCAGTCCGCAGGCCGCCAGGAACCTTGTCCATGCCTGATCCAGGCAATCACGGCGCTCGCCATAAGCCGGAACCACCGATACCCGCTGGGTGATGGCGACCGCCTTCATGCGATGACCAAGACCTTCTGGTTGCTGCAATCGAGGCACAGCTTGCGGGCCGCCTGCCATCGCTGAAACAGGACTTCGCCGGCTCCGATTACGGCAGGTATGCCGAGTTCGCCGGCGCGGATCGCCATGTGTGAATTGGCGCCGCCGAACTGGGTGACGAATCCGCAGATATCACGAGTGAAGATCCAGTCGAAGCCGGGGTCCGCGGATGGCACGAACAGAATCCGTCCAGCGAAGGTTTCCGGCGGGTCGCCGATTGAGGCGGTCGGTGCGGTCACGCTTTTTCGCGTAATGAAATTAGGCTGGCTGGGAGGAAGATGAAAGGCGAACACTTCGTCAGGCGACGCGATGATCGGCGGTAGCACGAGATTGCGGGTGAGCGCGTGACGCTCTCTGCCGTGCGCGACACTTTCCCGCAATGCTTCGCGCACCGAACCGCTTTCGCTATAGAGCGTGCGGATGGTGTCGTAGTCCAGAAATGCACAATCCTCCGCCGAAAGACCATGGTCCTCGCCCAGCCGTTTGATCAGCGACAAAGCGTCGCTCAGGCTCCGCGTGAACACGAACTTCGCGTATTCGCGGCCTTCAATACCAGCCTTGATGAACTCGATCAAACTCAAGACGTCGATGTCGAGCTCATGTTCCTTGAGTAGCTGCTCGATGCGGCGCAACTGCTCAATCGAGAGCGCGAAGCGCGGCGGCGCGGACGCCGTCGGCCGGACACTCGACCAGTCGAAGTAGAGATCGGGCGCCTCGTCGTAGCGCGGCGACAGAATGTCGTAGGTTCCCGGGCGAAGATGGCCGTAGCGAGCCAGGAACTCTGCCTTCGGGAGTTGCGCGAAATCTTGCCCGATGCGCGACCCGACGGTATCGACACTCGCCATGAATGTCGCAGCCTCCTCGGCGCTAAGAACGCCCACCTCGACGAAAGACTGCAGCAGCTGGACCGCGATGAAGCCCGCCCGCGCCAGACCGGCGAACGGCAGCGTACCGTAACGCTTGCAATCTTCAATCAGCCAGTAAATGCGGCTGATCTTGTCGATCTCCGCGGTGCAGATTATGGGAAGCCGCCGGGCCAGCAAGTCGATCTTCTCGCGGTCGCGCCGCCACAGCGCGGTCTCGCCATGCAAGATGCGATTGGTGAGGCGCCGCAGCGCGCCGGAAAGTTCAACAAGGTCTTGGGGAGAAAATCCCCGCTCGGCGAGCCTGCCCATCCGATTCGGCAAATCGAGGGTGTAGCAGGAGAAGATGATCTCAAATTCGACCTTGTCATGGAGATGCGGCTCCGAGAGTAGGCGATCGATGTAGTAATTCACCAAACGCCCGGCGAGATCGTCAGGTATATCGCGGGGTATGAACGAGTTGAAGCTGACCCGCACGTCGATGTACGGCAGGCCGTGAAAGCTGACCAGCAGCGGAAAGCTGCGCAGGTTCTGGTATCCGTAATTGTCCCGTTGATAGGCCCAGATTGCGTCGGTGACGAGTTCGCGATAGAGCGACAACGAGAGGGGCCAGGGCCGCAGGCCGATGATTTCGGCCGGGTTCCAGTCCGGCATGACGCCGAATATGGCGCGGCTGCCGTGCAGGTAGGGATGCGGGCGGCTGAGCAACTCGACCTTGCGCGCGACATCGGCGAGGGCGGTGGCGACCTTCGCGTCCGATGCTCGCCCCAGGCGGTCGACAGCGAGCGGGCGGACTTGCAGAAGGTAGAGTTGCCTGTCGCCGCCGACGGCGAATTCCACATCGATTGCATCCCACGCTAGCAGGGCCTCGAGCTCACTGACGAGAGCAATGACCGGTGCCAGCGATGGTGGGCAGGCATCAGGCCGCGATCTGAGGCAAAGAAAAGTCTCGAGATTGTCGCCGACGCCGGCGGTCACGCGATCGGTTAGGCCGGAACGGTCGTCGTAATTGATAATGAAATAGGGACCGCCGCCGGGACTGCGCGAGAAGGCCACTCCGGCCATCGCCACGTGGTCAAGCATGGGCTGCACGAAGATCTGGTCGTCGTCGCTTGCGTTATCGGCGAACGAGGCAATCACCCGGTCGATGGCCTGTGCCACTGCTGCGCTGCCGGCGACATCGAGTACGGAATCGTATCTCCCGGCTTGGGAGCTCGTGGCGCCGTCCTCACCCCGTGCACTGCTACGCACAATGACTCGATCTGAACCCCAGGGTGCAGCGGCGACCGCAGCGAGCACGCCGGCGGCATCTGAGCGCCAATCGCCAACCGAGAATCGGACCTGCGGCAGGACGCGTCCGTGGCGCAGCAGCGGCGCCAGCGCTTCTAACGATTCCGCTTTGGTTTTGAAGGCGACGAGGCGCGCCGGCTTCGCCGCGCCCGCGCCCTCCCGCCTGGCGCACACCGCCAAGATGCGGTCAACCGCTGTGGCAACGTCGAGCGCTCCATAATTGTCGACCACCAAGTCTGGCTTCTCGGGAGCCTCCGCCGCCACGTCAAGGCCAACCACGTCGCGCGCATCGCCGCGCTGAGCCCTCGCGTAGATACCCTTGCTATCCCGACGCCGCAACTCATCTATGGGGACCCGAAGGTAGATCTCACGATAGCCGGGGATGTTCTCGCGGTTCCAACGCTGCACCTCGTGAAACAGCGAGATGGTGGCGCAAACGACATCGGTGCCCTGTTCAGCCAGCAACCGGCACAGGCGCGCATTGCGCATTGCCGATCGCCGTCGATCGCCGGTGCTGTGGCCAAGATCTTCTGCGATCGCCCCACGAAGCGCGTCGCCGTCGAGAAAGGTGACGGGACGGCCGGCGGCACGCAGGCGCTGCCACAATTCTCGCCCCAAGGTGGTCTTGCCGGCACCGGATAACCCGGTAATCCAAAAGACACACCCCCGTGAAGCTTCAGGTTCGGCATCAGGCTCGCGATCCGCCTTCTTGATGTTCGTCAGCATATGAAGTTGTAACGCCCCTGTAACAACGAGCCTTACCCGTTAGTAACATTTCTGTAATAAATTGGCAATATCACTGCGGGGAAACTTGCGTGAGGTTCGCGTAAGCGGTTGGTTGCTGGCGAGATAAAGCGGTTTTGACAGCGGAAAACGATTTAAAGGCGGATACACCGCTTCAGCAAGGCCGGGGCAGTCAGGGGTTTTTCCAATCACATCCCAACCAAACGGAGCTTGCACGGGGGATGCGTCCTGCATGAAGCGGACTGGTGAACACCCTGCGAAATGTCTCCGTGCCCAACTGCTTTCGTTGGCAAGTCCTCTACGGTTTATCGCTTGTGCAGTCTTGTCGCGTAGCGCTCAAACATCTATCGGATAAATGGCGCCGGTCCACATGGTTTTCCTCCACTTCAGAAAGGCGGAGCTGTCCGGACAGGTGGACAACGCGGCCCGGAGGACGTAAAGTCTGCCTGTGATCAGCCGCACCAGCCACCTTCTGCTCATTGGTCGCGCCGGACTGCATCGCGGACGCACCGCTATCGTCGATTCGCAGGGGTCCTTCACCTACGACGACTTGCTGGATGCATCGTCACGCGTGGCGGCAGTGTTGCTCGCCGGTCGCGAGACCCTGGAGGAGGAACGCGTGGCGTTTCTGGTGACGCCGGCATTCCCATGGGTCGCAGTGCAGTGGGGCATTTGGCGGGCCAGTGGCGTTGCGGTCCCGTTACCCCTCAATTCTCCAAGGGCTGAGCTGGAATATTTCGTCGAAGACACCAAGGCATCGACGTTGGTCTTCGACGCTCTAGCGGAAGCCCTGCTGACTCCCATTGCCGCTGCGCGTGGCATGCGAGCGTTGTCTTGCGATCAGGTCCTCGCCGGCCAAGCGGCGGAATTGCCGGACATCACCAGCGAGCGGCGCGCCATGATTCTCTACACCAGCGGCACGACGAGCCGACCGAAGGGCGTGGTCACAACCCACGCCAACATTGCTGCGCAAGTCATGAGTCTGGTTGGGGCATGGGAGTGGTCGGCGGACGATCGCATCCTGCTGTGTTTGCCGCTGCACCACGTGCACGGAATCGTCAACGTAGTTTCCTGTGCGCTGTGGTCGGGCGCAACCTGCGAGATGCTGCCGCGCTTTGACGCGAATGCGGTGTGGGACCGTATCGCCGGCGGCAGGGTGACTCTGTTCATGGCAGTGCCGACGGTCTATGTAAAGCTCATCGCTGCCTGGGACCAGTCTTCGCCGGAGCGCCGCGCAGCTCTCAGTCAGGCATGTAGCAAGCTACGCTTGATGGTGTCCGGCTCCGCCGCGCTGCCGGTGAGTACGCTCGAGCGCTGGAAGGAAATCAGCGGCCACACCCTGCTGGAGCGGTACGGCATGACGGAGATTGGTATGGCCCTGTCGAATCCGGTGCGGGGCGAGCGCGTGCCGGGCAGCGTTGGAACGCCGTTGCCAACCGTGGAGGTACAGCTTGTCGGAGAAGACGGCAGGCTAGTTGTGCCGGGAACTTCCGGCGAGATCGAAGTGCGTGGTCCAAGCGTGTTTGCGGAATACTGGGGCAAGCCTGACGCAAGTCGCGATGCCTTCCGCGATGGCTGGTTTCGCACTGGCGATACCGCAGTTGTCGAGAACGGTATGTATCGCATTCTTGGCCGGACAAACATTGACATCCTGAAGACAGGCGGGCACAAGGTATCCGCGCTGGAAATTGAGGAAGCGCTGCGCCAGCATCCGGCGATTACAGAATGTGCGGTGGTGGGCATCCCTGACCCGGAGTGGGGCGAGCGCGTCGCCGCGGCGGTGGTATTGAAGGACGGCGATGCCCTTGATCTGCAATCGCTTCGCGCCTGGGCCAAGGAGTTGTTAGCTCCCCACAAACTGCCTTCAAGATTTCTGGTTTTGGATGAGCTTCCGCGCAACGCGATGGGAAAGACGATGAAGCCCGCAGTCTCAGCGTTGTTTCAAGCTGTGCTCGGCAACGAGCCCGTCGCTTAGGCGGTAGTGGCCCAGTTTGAGCCCGTCCCCTAACGCGGCGTGGCGTACCCCTTTGACATGCCGTGGTATGCTTCTGCCCACGCCTAGCAGATCGCTGCGAATCGTGGCGTGAGCGCGCGCGGTGCGAGTCATTCGTGCGAGCTGCGAATTCTTTTCGCAGCTCACGAATCTCGGTTCTCAGCTTTGGTGTCTCTTGCGCTCACCGCAGCTGTGCAAAGGAGGACACCGTGGCCAATGAAGCAATGGCCCTTCCGCTAGACGCAATTCATACGAGACTCTCACGCCAGCAAATCACTGGATTCTGGGGCGCGTGGACAGGCTGGACGCTGGACGGCATGGATTCGGTGATCTATGCGCTGGTTCTCAGTCCTGCACTCACCGAACTGCTTCCGAAGTCAGGCATAAAAGCCACGCCAGCCACGGTCGGATATGCCGGGTCCATCCTGTTCGCGCTCTTCCTGGTCGGATGGGGGCTCTCATTAATCTGGGGACCGATTGCCGACAGGTTTGGCCGCACCAGAGTACTCGCCGCAACCATTTTCGTTTACGCCATCTTCACTGGCGCCGCCGCGATGTCGCAAACGGTATGGCAACTCGGGCTGTTCCGGTTACTGGCGGGCATCGGAATTGGCGGCGAATGGGCGCTGGCGGGAACCTACGTCGCCGAAGCCTGGCCAGAAGACCGCCGCAAGATGGGCGCGGGATATTTGCAGACCGGCTATTACGCAGGCTTCTTTCTGGCCTCGGCGCTCAACTATACGGTGGGAGCGCACTACGGCTGGCGCGCCATGTTCTGGTGCGGCCTGACGCCCGTGGTGGTGGCCTTCCTGGTTCTGTTCCATGTTAACGAGCCTGAGCGCTGGCAACAAAAAGTCAAGGTGAAAGCCGCTGGCGGTCTTTCTTCCCTGCGCAAGATCTTAAGTCCTCCTTACACGCGACGCACACTGGTCAACACGGTCTTGCTGGCTTCGGCCATTTGTGGCCTATGGGCGGGTGCGGTTTATGTTCCGACGGCAATCATTAACCTGGCAAAACGTGCCGGCATGTTGCAGCCGCAGGCGGTGCGCATGTCGTCCTTCGGGATGGGCTTGCTGTCCCTGGGGACTATCCTCGGCTGCCTGGCCGTTCCACCATTGGCCGAACGTGTTGGCCGCAAGCGGACCCTCGCCTTTTACTTCTTCGGGATGGCGATCTGCATCCTGCTTAGTTTTGGCTGGGCTTTCTACCTGCCTCAAGGGCTCCATTCCTTTATCGCGATACTGTTCTTCTTAGGGTTCTTTGGCGGCAACTTCGCGGTCTTCAGTCTCTGGCTGCCGGAGCAGTACGGGACCACGGTGCGGGCAACTGCGTTTGCGTTCACCACCTCGTTCGGACGCTTTATTGCTGCAGGAGTGAACTTTGCGGTGGGTGCGCTGGTTAGCCGGATGGGGACGCTCGGCAAGCCGGTTGCGTTCACGGCAATTGCTTTTGGGATTGGACTGCTGGTCATTCCCTTTGCCGTAGAAACCCGGGGCGAAGTGCTGCCTGACTAAGGGCCGTTTAGGAGGTACCGAAACGGGGCATCAGTCCGAGTGATTCGGGCCGAGGCTTAAGCGGTCTGATGGACCCACCTGGGCACGATTTTGAAGTGCTGCCCTCCGCGGACGCGGGTGGGTCGTTTTCTGCTCCCTAACTTTCAGTGGATGAGGGTTCCTGTGGCGACCGGTCGGGCATCACGAAAGTCCCACGTCCCTTGATATATAATCCCCGCCAACTTACACAACCCAGGCGAAGTTTATGATATCGGCGCTAACTCCCTTGGAATTTCTTTCCCGCAACGCCATCGCATATGGCGACTGCACGGCCGAAGTCGACGGCGGTCGGCGCTTCAGCTACTCCCAGATGCAGCATCGGGTGCACTCTTTCGGGGCGGCTTTGCAGCAAGCCGGCATTGCGCGCGAAGATCGGGTTGCCGTGCTGGCGCGCAACGGACTGCTGCCGCTGGAAGCGCACTTCGCCGTCCCGCTCATCGGAGCGGTGCTGGTCCCGCTTAACATTCGGTTGCAAGGCGGCGAGTTGGCCACCATCCTGAACCACAGCGGCGCCAGAATTCTGCTGGGTGATGCTGATCTTCTCGCACCGCTGCAGGCGGTTGGTGGCGACATTCCGCATGTCGAACGGATTATTTCCGATTACGAGACTTTCCTCAGCGAGGGCAGCAAGCCGGTGGCGCCGCACGCGCCAGGCGAGGAAGACGTTATTTCGATTAATTACACCAGCGGGACGACGGGCGTCCCGAAAGGCGTGATGTACACCCATCGCGGCGCGTATCTCAACGCCATTGGAGAAGTGGTGGAACACGGACTGTCGTACCGATCGGTTTACCTTTGGACGCTGCCCATGTTTCACTGCAACGGCTGGTGCTTTCCCTGGGCGGTCACGGCGGTCGGAGGACGGCACATATGTCTCCCCGAAGTGAACGCTGAGCGTGCCGTCAAGCTGATCCAGGATGAAGGCGTGACCCATCTCTGTGGTGCTCCGATCGTGGTGCGGACGCTAAGTGAATATTGCTCGCGTCATGGGATTCGTTTCCCCTCCGGACTAACGATGGTGGTCGCGGCAGCGCCCCCGCCTCCGGCGGTGCTCCGCGCAGCCGAAGCGGTTGGCATCGAGATGACCCATGTTTATGGACTCACCGAAACCTATGGGCCGCATTCGGTATGTGCCTGGCACACCGACTGGGACGACGCGTCGCTGGAAAAACGCGCGTTGCTCAAGGCGCGGCAGGGTGTGCCTTACGCGGTCTTTGGTACCGACATGCGGGTGGTGGATGAAGATATGCACGACGTCCCCGCTGACGCGGTCCGAGTAGGAGAAGTCGTGATGCGCGGCAACAACGTGATGCTGGGCTATTACCGCGATCCAGATGCAACCGCAACCGCATTCCGCGGCGGCTGGTTTCACTCCGGAGACCTGGCGGTGATGCATCCGGATGGTTATATCGAGGTGCGCGACCGGGCCAAGGACATCATTATCTCCGGAGGAGAGAATATTTCCTCGCTGGAAGTGGAGCGCGTTTTGTATGAGCATCCAGCTGTGCTGGAAGCGGCGATTGTTGCCCGGCACGATGAGAAGTGGGGTGAGGTACCGCATGCCTACGTGCTGCTCAGGGAAGACGCCGGGGTCAGCGAGCAGGAGTTGATCGAGTTCTGCCGCGAGCGTCTGGCACACTTCAAATGTCCGAAGGCGATACACTTTGGTGCATTGCCCAAAACCTCGACGGGCAAGATCCGCAAGAACGTGCTGCGCGCCAATAATCGCGCGCCGCAGTAGAAGGAGCTTCGTGATGCCTGAATCGGAAACAACAACCACGATTGCCAAATACCAGAACATCTTGTTCGACAGCGAAGGCGAGGTTGCGATTGTGACGCTGAACCGGCCACAGCGGCGCAATGCGCTGTCGCTGGAGTTGATGACCGAGCTGATTGAATGTCTCAACGAAATTGGGCGAGATCGCGCGCTGCGGGTGGTGCTGTTGCGGGCCGCGGGCAAAGTGTTCTCCTCGGGCCACGATTTGAGCGAGATGGTGGGACGCGACATCAACGAGTATCGCCAGGTGTTCGATGTCTGTACCGAACTCATGACGCGGGTGCAATCGATTCCGCAGCCGGTAATCGCGGAAGTGCAAGGCATTGCCACCGCGGCCGGGTGTCAACTGGTGGCGACCTGCGATTTGGCGGTGGCCTCCGACCAGGCGGCGTTTGCAACTCCAGGAGTAAAGATTGGACTTTTCTGCACCACTCCCATGGTGGCCCTCAGCCGGGCGGTCGGACGCAAACGGGCGCTGCAGATGCTGCTGACCGGCGAGATGATCGACGCGGCGACGGCGGCAGAATGGGGATTGATCAACATGGTCGTTCCGGCGGCGGAACTGTCGGAGCACAGCCACAAGCTGGCCGCGCGTATTGCCGACGCCAGCTCGCTGACCATCGCCTTGGGCAAGCAGGCGTTCTACACGCAGGTTGATCTCGATCAGCCGAAGGCCTACGCCTATGCCAAAGAAGTGATGAGCATGAATTCGCTCGCTGCCGACGCGCAGGAGGGAATCTCGGCATTTCTAGAGAAACGGCGCGCTTGTTGGACAGGAAAGTAGAGCATTTGCCTGATGGTTGGCGGAAGTATCTCAGTCTTGCTCAGTTCTTGCTTGCCAAGATACGATTCCCGGAACACAATCTTCACCGTAAAGAAATCGTAGAAAGTCGCCCGGTAAAGGCTGACGTGGGCTGTGAGAGCGTGGTGGTTCTTAGACAAAGAAGACTTTCGCTCGCGTTTTATTCATCCGTCATAGTCGCCCAGAATCCGGTTGTTGAAGACTCACTATGGATAGCGACTATATTCTCGAGGCCAGAAATCTCGCGAAAGAGTTCAAGGGTTTCATCGCCGTCAGCAATGTCTCGCTGAAAGTTCGGCGGGGGACGATTCATGCTTTGATCGGCCCGAACGGCGCCGGGAAAACCACCCTCTTCAACATGCTGACGAAGTTCCTCGCTCCCACGAGCGGAACCATCCACTTTAAGGGCCGAGACATAACCGGCGAGAAGCCGGCACAGGTCGCGCGTCGCGGAATTGTGCGCTCATTTCAGATATCGGCCGTGTTCCCGCACCTTACCGTGCTGGAGAACGTGCGCGTCGGCCTGCAGCGTAAGCTGGGCACCTCCTTTCAGTTCTGGAGAAGTGAAAACTCCCTGCAAGAGTTGAACGGGCAAGCCTTGGAATTGCTCGATGACGTAGGACTTGCTTCTCAGGCCAACGTCGTAGCCGTGGAATTGTCTTATGGCCGAAAGCGCGCGCTTGAAATCGCCACCACCCTGGCGCTCGACCCCGAGCTTCTGTTGCTAGACGAACCGACCCAAGGGATGGGCCACGAAGACGTCGAGAAGGTGAGAGATCTGATTCGCAAAGTTGCCGCCCATCGAACCGTTTTGATGGTGGAACACAACATGCGAGTGGTGTCGCACCTCAGCGATACCATCACGGTGTTACAGCGCGGTTCGGTGATTGCAGAAGGACGTTATGAGGAAGTCGCCGCCAACCCGCAAGTGATGGAAGCATACATGGGGACGGCGGCGCATGTCTGAGAGCACCGCGCTGGAGTATCTACGCGTTACCGACCTGCACGCTTTCTACGGCGAGTCCCACATCTTGCACGGAATAGACTTCACCGTCTATCGCGGCGAACTGGTCACGCTGCTGGGCCGAAATGGCGCTGGACGCACGACCACGCTGAAGTCGATTTTGGGGCTCGTGGGCAGGCGCAATGGCTCCATCATGGTGAATGGCCGGGAAGTCATCCAATGGCCCACGCATCGAATCGCCCGCTTGGGCGTGGGCTATTGCCCCGAGGAACGCGGAATTTTTTCCAGCCTCACCACCGAAGAAAATCTTACGCTGCCGCCCCGGCTGACCAGCGAGGGCATGAGTCTCGACGAGATCTACAGCATGTTCCCCAACCTCAAGGAACGGCGACGCAGCCAGGGCACGCGGCTTTCAGGGGGAGAACAACAGATGCTTGCGATGGCGCGCATTCTGCATACCGGGGCGCGCTTGCTGCTGCTGGACGAGATTTCAGAAGGTCTTGCGCCCGTGATCGTACAGAAGCTCAGCGAAGTGATTCTCCGCTTGAAGGACAGGGGCTTCACCATTGTGCTGGTGGAACAGAATTTCCGCTTTGCCTCGACACTGGCGGACCGCATGTATGTCGTGGAGCGGGGCCGCATCGCGGCTGAGGTTCGCAAAGACGAAATCAATGAGAAGCAGCAGTTGCTGGAAGAACTGCTGGGGATTTGAACCCGCGCATGGGGCGAGGCAGGTGGGGCTTACCCAGCGCACAACCCGGAGAGGAAATCCCATGCAGAGCAAGTTGAGCATCTTGATTGGATGTGGCCTTTTGTTGGCCAATGTTGCGGCCGGTGGACAAGCGAAGGCAGGCGCGGGAAAAATCTCCGATGGCATCGTCAAAGTCGGGGTAATCACAGACTTGTCGGGGCTCTATTCCGACCTGAGCGGCCAAGGCTCGATCATTGCGGCCCAGATGGCAGTGAATGAGTTTGGAGGCAAAGTATTGGGAGCGCCGATCCAGATTGTCTCCGCTGACCACCAGAACAAGGCTGATATTGCCGCCAATAAGGCCCGCCAGTGGTTTGACACGCAGCAGGTCGACGTCATCGTCGACGGCGTGAACTCAGCGGCCGGGCTGGCGGTGAGCAAGGTAGCGAACGAGAAGCACCGCATTTTCATTGACTCGGGCGCGGGTTCGACGCGGTTTACCAACGAAGACTGCAATCCCTACACCATTCACTACGCCTATGACACCTATGCGACGGGAAGCGTGACTGGCAAAGCGGTGGTGCAGCATGGCGGTACAACATGGTTCTTCATTACGGCCGACTATGCTTTTGGCAAGTCCTTGCAACAGGACACGACCACGGCCATCAATGGAGTTGGCGGCAAGGTCCTTGGGTCGGTCCTGGCCCCCCTCAATGCGCCAGATTTTTCCTCTTACCTGCTCCAGGCACAAGGGTCCGGCGCCAAGGTGATCGGGCTGGCCAACGCCGGCGGCGACACCATCAATTCCATAAAGGCGGCTTCTGAATTCGGCATCAACAAGAAGCAGACGCTGGCCGGGTTGCTGGTGTTCATCACCGACATCCATGCTCTTGGCTTGCAAGTGACCCAAGGCATGTATGTAGCGGACGGCTTCTACTGGGACCTGAACGACGCAACCCGGAAGTTCAGCAAGGCCTTTATGGCCAAGGCCAACAAGATGCCGACCATGGTGCAGGCAGCCGTTTATTCCTCCACGCTGGAGTATCTGCGAGCGGTGCAGGCCGCCGGCACCGACGATGCAGACACTGTGATGAGGAAGCTGAAGGAGATGACCCTGAATGACGCATTCGTAAAGAACGGGAAGATCCGCGCGGATGGACGCATGGTGCACGACTTCTATCTCTTCCAGGTGAAGTCGCCCGGCGAATCGAAAGGCGACTGGGACTTCTACAAACTGGTGGCGACGGTTCCCGGCGACCAGGCATTTCAGCCTCTCTCGGCCTCGCGCTGTCCGATGATCAAGAAATGACACTCAGAGACGGAGCAGAGGTAATTTCACTGCTCCGTCGTTGCCACGCGAACAAAGATGAGCGAAGTCTTCGGCATCCCGCTTCCGGCGCTCTTGGGCCAGCTTATGCTGGGTCTGGTCAACGGGTGTTTCTATGCAATGCTGAGTCTTGGGCTGGCAATCATCTTTGGCATGCTCAATATCATCAACTTTGCGCATGGCGCGTTGTACATGATGGGCGCGGTCTTCACCTGGATTGCGCTGGCACAATTCGGAATCGGGTATTGGTGGTCACTGCTTCTGGTGCCTCTGGTGATCGCGCTGTTCGGAGTCATGGTCGAGCGCACCATGCTGCGGCGGCTATACAAGCTGGACAATCTCTATGGCCTGCTTTTGACTTTTGGGATCGCGCTGGTCACTGAGGGCCTATTCCGGCACCGTTACGGTGTCTCAGGCCTTCCTTATTCAATCCCCGAAGCTTTTTCCGGCACCTTCAACCTCGGCTTCATGTTTCTGCCGAAATATCGTGCCTGGGTCATTGCTGCGTCTTTGCTGACCTGCTTCACGACGTGGTTTGTGGTCGAGCGGACGCAGCTGGGAGCCTACCTGCGCGCGGCGACGGAGAATCCCCAACTGGTGCAGACGTTTGGGATCAATGTGCCCGCCATGATCACGATCACGTATGCCGTAGGCGTGGGTTTGGCTGGTCTGGCGGGAGTATTGGCCGCTCCCGCAACTCAGATCAGCCCGCTCATGGGAACGAACTTAATCATTGTCGTGTTCGCCGTCGTGGTGATTGGCGGAATGGGTTCGATCTTGGGATCGATTGTCACCGGGCTGGGACTCGGGCTGATAGAAGGGTTGACCAAGGTCTTTTATTCGCAGGCGTCAAATTCGGTCGTGTTCCTGATCATGGCTCTCGTTCTGCTGGTTCGACCGGCGGGACTGTTTGGCAGGGAGCGATGATGCCGAATCTTTCCAAAGTGAGGCTTGCCGGTTATGGCGCTCTGCTGGCCGCCGGCCTAGTTGCGCCGTTCGTCGCCTACCCCATCTTCCTCATGCACGCCTTGTGCTTTGCCCTGTTCGCCTGCGCCTTCAATCTGCTGCTGGGCTATACCGGGTTGCTCTCGTTCGGCCATGCCGCCTTCTTCGGGACTGCGGCCTACGTTACCGGCCACGTAGTGAAAACGATGGCTGTTCCTCCAGGACTAGGGGTCCTGGCAGGGACCGCGGCCGCAACCGCTGTGGGGTTTGTTTTCGGCAGCCTGGTGATTCGTCGCCAGGGAATTTACTTCGCGATGATCACGCTGGCCCTGGCGCAGTTGATGTACTTCTTCTTCCTGCAGACCTCGTTCACCGGCGGAGAAGACGGAATTCAGGGGATACCGCGCGGACACTTCTTGTGGATGGTTAACTTAGCGGATGACCGGAAGCTCTATTACGTCGTTCTGGCCACATTTCTCTTCGGCTTTGTGGTGATTCACCGCACTATACACTCGCCGTTCGGGCAAGTGCTGAAGGCGATCCGTGAAAATGAGCCGCGGGCCGTCTCTCTCGGGTATGACGTTAATAAATACAAGCTGCTGGCCTTCGTGATCTCGGCTGGCCTGTCGGGACTCGCCGGAGCTATGTACGCTATCGTGTTCACGTTTGTCACCTTGACCTCATCGGATTGGCACACCTCCGGTGAGGTGGTTCTGATGACTTTGCTTGGCGGACTGGGCACCGTGTTCGGACCCATCGTGGGAGCGTTCGCGGTAGTAACGCTGCAAACCCAACTCGCCGACAAAGTTGGTTCCTTGGTCACCGTGATCATGGGTGCCATGTTTATAGGGTGCGTTCTGCTCTTCCGCCGGGGAATCGTGGGCGAGGCAGTTGGCTTATACAATCGCGTGCTGGGTAGGCGACCGTACTGATCCGCTCCACGTTGATCTGCGACGTAGTTGCGCAACGCTGCGCGCTCATCAACGAGCGTAAGCTGATCGCCGGCAACGCTGATGGGCGGCCTGAATGGAGGACATGTCGATCTCAAGAACTGGGTGATTACGGTGAGAAAGAGAAGTTGGAACAGCCAGGTGACCGACAGCAAGAGCCGGTGCCCGCGCCTGTTCCGTATTTCCCCACGGCTGGCTGAACGGCTGGCTTATTGGTTGAGGGCCGGGAGGCCGACGTACCCACTATTCGTGACCAGCACCGGGTATCGCTTGCACCCTGAGAGCCTGTCGCAGCGCGTCCCGAGGCCAATGCTACCGGAGAAGCAGCAAAAGGGGCGACGCAACTGGCAAGGCAAGGCGGAAGAACAGCAAGCCGTCTACGAGAACCGGCGGCGGGTACGAAGCGAGTACGGCAAGAGCTTACTGTGGCGAGTTGGCGGAACGCAGCTTTGCGCATTGCTACGAAACCGGCGGCCTGCGGCGCTACCATCTGCGCGGACGGGACAACATTTTAAAGCGACAGTTGGTTCATGTTGGCGCGTTCAACCTGGGTCTCATTCTGCGCCACCTGCTCGGTGCGGGCACGCCGCGAGAGCTGAGCAACCGCTCCGGCCAGCTTGTTCTGGGCTTATTCTTGCTGCTCTCGTACGGAAATGGGCAGCAACGATGTCGTAGTAGCCGTATCTCGCCATCGGCCACCAAGTACGTCGCAAAATCGCGTACCCGGCTGCGCCGCCCACTGTGCAGAAAATCGACTCCTTCCACCACGGCCTGCTAGGTAACCTGGAGGAAAAGCTTAATTGAAAATTGCTGGGCGTTTGTATTGAAGCGGCAGGCGTCGCCCGACTCGTGGTTGATACTTGTCGATCCCCTCTGTTTCTTGGATTACAGCCGGCG
>Ga0182013_10001176_pt1 | contig 36027 bp, 35 predicted proteins | sample 612S2MmetaG_FD_120487 | JGI IMG/M metagenome (GOLD analysis project Ga0182013, IMG submission 120487) | Permafrost microbial communities from Stordalen Mire, Sweden - 612S2M metaG | ecosystem: Environmental > Terrestrial > Soil > Wetlands > Permafrost | place: Sweden: Stordalen | collected... | reverse complement strand
TATTTCTTCTCGGAAGCCGTGCAGGGCCCATCCGGCGGGTCCACACCGTTGCTTACTCTGAAACGCATGGTGAAGAAGATGATTGACGAAGAAGACCGCACCAAACCCCTGACCGACGAGCACATCACCTCGATGCTGCAGACGCAGGGGATCAATGTCACCCGGCGAACTGTGGCGAAGTACCGGGAGGACATGAAAATTCCCTCCACACACCAGCGTCGCATCCGCAACTGAGAGGCGACGCTGCCGCGTGACCCGTGCGTCGCGCGAACTCTCCGAAAAGGTTTCAACTGGGAGAAACCATGAAAATCACGTATACGGGCAGACAAGTTGGACTGGCTCCAGCGCAATTGAAGAGACTGGAAGCTCGATTCGCCAAAATCGGGAAATTGCTGAGCGGCAAGCGGGAATGCGAAGCGCATGTGGTTCTCTCGCTGGAGCGCCATTTGCACCACGCCGAGGCCACCATCCGGTATTTCAATCACCAGTTGGTGGGCCTGGGATCGAGCAGCGAGCTCTTCGAGGCGATCCACGGCGCCGCCGAGAAATTGGAGAAGCAGGCGGTCAAAGCGCGAACCAAATGGCGCGATAACAAGCGTGCGCCCCGCCCGGCGCCGCGCGAGGAACCTGCCGCCCCGGTAAAGGCGGGAAAAAAGAAGGCGGAGCCCGAGCCGGAACCGGACCGCCTGATTTATCATGTGGAGAACCACAAGAAGCGCAAACCGATGACCCTGGAAGAAGCGGTGCTCGAAATGGACGGCCGCGATTACCTGGTCTATCGGGATGCCAAGACCGAGCGCATGGTGATGCTGGTTCGCCGCCGCGACGGTCACTTCGACCTGGTGGAGGCGTAGCGTCCCCTAAATGAAAAAGAAGAGCCCTGCCCCCCGGGGCCGGTCCCGCAAGCCGGCGCGTAAGCCGGAACTGGTGGTGATTACGGGCCTCAGCGGGTCGGGCAAGGGCTCCGTCCTCCGGGCTCTGGAGGATTTGGGTTTCTACTCGGTGGACAATCTGCCGGTGGACCTGATTCCCAAGTTCGCCGAACTGACCCACGAGAATCCTTCTGTCACTTCGGCCGCCCTGGTGGTGGACGTCCGCGAAGGCAAGGGGCTCAAGCGGTTCCCCGAAGTATTCGCCGGAATCAGGGACTCCGTGCGCGCCAAGCTGGTTTTCCTGGAAGCCGACGACGAGGCGATTGTGCACCGTTTCAGCGAAACCCGGCGCCCCCATCCGCTGGGCGGACAGGCGCTGGCGCGCAGCATTCGCTCGGAACGCGCGCAACTGGCGCCCATCCGCGCCATGGCCGACCTGATCATCAACACTTCGAAATTCACGGTCCACGAACTGCGCGAGTTCATCGGCGAGCGGTTCCGCGGGGAGAGCAGCGAAGCGAAGATTCTGATTTATGTCACCAGCTTCGGGTTCCGCAAGGGCATTCCGCCCGATAGCGATCTGGTTTTCGACGTTCGCTTTCTGCCCAACCCCAACTATATTCCGCGCTTCAAGAATCTGACGGGGCGGAACGCGGGAGTGGCGCGCTATATCCGGTCGTTCCCGCAGACGGTGGAGTTCATCAAGCGAATTACCGAGCTATTGACCTACCTGCTGCCGCACTACATTCGCGAAGGCAAGAGCTACCTGACGATCGCGTTCGGCTGCACCGGCGGGCAACACCGGTCGGTAATGATGGCCGACCAGATTCGTAAGAATCTCGCGGAGGCCGGGTTCAAAGTGAAGGCAAGTCACCGCGATATCGTCGCGGGGTGACGTTCACTTCATGGGTATGGGATGTCCGTTGCGGTCGACGGCGACGGGGTGGACCTCGTTAATCAGGTGAACCTTCGGCTTCGACTTAGCTTCCAGCTTTTTGATTCCGTAGAATGCCAACGCGGAAATCAGAAGCGAGATCGCGCAAAGAATCCCGATAGAAATGCGCCAGATTTTTTCGCGTTCCATGGAGATCATTGTAAACGGCTCAGGGGCTGCACACTTCACTAACGTTTGGGAATGATGGTGTGTTGACTTTGCGGCTTTGCGCCTTTGCGGGAAACAAAACAGAATCTCTCCCGCAAAGGCGCAAAGCCGCAAAGAAGAAACAGCTCTTCTCACACGCCCCAGCAGTAGTCTTCGACGGCCTTCTCGATGGAACTGTCCTTCTCGGTCAGGCGCATCAGCTCCAGCCGGATGGCGTCCACCAGGGCTTTCCAGCTGGCCTCGATCACGTTATCGGAAACGCCCACCGTGGCCCAACTTCTGCGATTGTCCGACCACTCGATCAGCACGCGCACCCGTGCGGCGGTGCCTTTGCGCGAATCGAGAACGCGCACTTTGTAGTCGGTCAGCCGCACATTGGCGATCTGCGGATATACCTTTGCGAGGCACTTCCGCAAACACTGGTGCAAGGCGTGAAACGGTCCGTTCCCCGTTGCCGTCGCGGTGTGAACTCCGTCCTGCGCCTGCAAGGTGACGGTGGCGGAAGTTTGCGCCTGAGTGGCCGGCCCGCCGGCGCGCGTGGAGACTTCGTAGCTGTCCACTTCGAAGAAGTGCAGCCCCGGATTGAGAGCCTCGCGAACCAGCAGCTCGAAGGTGCCCTCCGCCGCTTCCAGTTCGTAACCCTCGTATTCCATCTGCTTGATTCGTTCCAGCAGTTCGCGGCGGGAATCTTCGTCCAGGCGGTCGGCGAGACCGTGCTGCTTGAGCTTATACAGAATATTGCCGCGGCCCGAGAGATCGCTCACCAACACGCGCTGGCGATTGCCGACCGCTTCCGGCTTAATATGTTCGTATGTCGCGGCGTCCTTCAAAACGGCCGCCACGTGGACGCCGCCCTTGTGAGCGAAGGCGCTCCTCCCGACGAACGGCCGGTCATTCGGCATCGGCAGATTTGCCAGTTCGGCGATGAAGCGGCACACCGAAGTCAGGCCGGCGAGTTTCTCCGGTCCTACGGTGGTGTGCCCCAGCTTGAGTTCCAAATTCGTGAGCACAGATGCCAGATTGGCGTTGCCGCAGCGCTCGCCGTAGCCGTTCATGCATCCCTGCACGTGCGTGGCGCCCGCTTCCACCGCAGCGATGGAGTTCGCCACCGCCAGGTCGGAATCGTTATGCGTATGGATGCCGATCACCCCGTCGAAGCGCTTGCGCACTTCGGCCACGGCGTCTACCAGGCGGAATGTGATGGTGCCTCCGTTGGTATCGCAGAGGCAGAGCACCGACGCGCCGGCTTGCTGCGCCGCTTCCAGAGTACGCAGAGCATACTCCGGATTGGCGGCATAGCCGTCGAAGAAATGCTCGGCGTCGTAGATCACTTCCTTGCCCCGATCGACGAGGTGCTTGACGGTCTCGGAAATGAGCTTCAGGTTCTCGTCGAGCGAGATCCCCAGCGCGCGGGAGACGTGCAGATCCCACGTCTTCCCGAAAATCGAGACCGCCGGCGTGCCGGCCTCGACGAGCGCTTTCACATTGCGATCTTCCTCGACCGTATTGCGGGCGAATCGCGTCGACCCGAAGGCGGTGAGACGCGCGTGCTTCAGTTTAAGGTCGGCGGCGGCGGCGAAAAAGTCGCGGTCTTTGGGGTTGGAGCCGGGCCATCCGCCCTCGATGTAGTCGATGCCGAATTCGTCCAGTTTCTGGGTTATGAGGATTTTGTCCTCCACCGAGAAAGAGACGGATTCGCCCTGCGTGCCGTCCCGGAGAGTGGTATCGAACGTCGAGATTTTCATAACTATTTCCACCTAAAAACATTAGCCGCCGAATGAACGCCGATCAAGGACAAATGTGTTATCCGCGTTCATCTGCGTTCATCGGCGGCTAAGTTCATTACGCTACTTCTTGCGGGATTCCGACTTCCTTTTTCTTCTTGAGGAACGTCATCATTTCGCGCAACTCGCGGCCCACTTTCTCCACCGGCTGATTGCGCGCTTCCTCGCGCATCTTCAGGAAATTATGGCGCCCGCTCTTGTTCTCCGCGATCCATTGGCGCGCGAACTCGCCGGACTGAATCTCCGCCAGAATCTTCTTCATTTCGGCGCGCGTCTGCTCGTTCACCACGCGCGGACCGCGGGTGTAATCGCCGTACTCGGCGGTGTCCGAGACGGAATAGAGCATATAGCCGAGGCCGCCTTCCTGAATCAGGTCGACGATCAGCTTGAGCTCATGCAGGCATTCGAAGTAGGCGATTTCGGGAGCATATCCGGCAGCCACCAGCGTTTCGAATCCGGCGCGGATCAGCTCACTGGCGCCACCGCACAGCACGGCCTGCTCGCCGAAAAGGTCGCTCTCCGTCTCTTCGCGGAAATTCGTCTCGATCACGCCGGCCTTCAGGCATCCCAGCGCCAAAGCATACGCCAGGGCGCGCTCCAGCGCCTGGCCGGTAGCATTTTGATGGACCGCGACCAATGCCGGCACGCCCACGCCTTCGGTATACAGCTCGCGAACCCGATGGCCGGGAGCCTTGGGCGCCACCATCGACACGTCCACGCCCGGGGGCGGTGCGATCTGCTGGAAGTGGATGTTGAATCCGTGCGCGAACATGAGCGTCTTTCCAGGCGTCATATGCGGGGCGATGGATTCGTTGTACAGATCGGCCTGGATGTGATCGGCCACCAGGATGATGACGACGTCGGCCATCTTGGCCGCATCGGCGGTGGTCGCCACCTTCAGGCCGGCGGCCTCCGCCTTCGCCCACGACTTGCTGCCGGTGTAGAGTCCCACCACAACATCCACGCCGGAATCGCGCAAATTCAACGCATGCGCGTGGCCCTGGCTGCCGTACCCGATAATGGCGACCGTGCGCCCATTCAAGTAATCCAGATTGCCGTCTTTTTCGTAAAATCGTCTCGACATTTCTGCTCCAAAAAGAATTTTGAAACCGCTCCCTCTGGTCACGGCTCAGAATCGACACCGAGCCGCGACCACAGGCGGCGGTTATTCGATCACGGCCGCGGCTCGGTAATCAACTCCAGCCCGGCGCGCGTAGGCACCGGAGGCTGTAACCGCAGCTTCTTGTTCTCCAGTGCGATGGCCAGCGGGCCGGAGCGCGTCACGTCGATCTCGCCGTAGGCGCGCATCACATCCACAAATTCGTTCAGCTTTTCGGGATCGCCCGTCGCTTCGATGGCGTACCCTTCGGTAGACGAATCCACCACGCGTCCGCCAAAAATCTCCGCCTCTTTCAGAACCGCGGTCCGCGATTCCATCGGCGTCCGCACGCGCACCAGGATCAGCTCGCGGACCACCGCCGGCGATTCCGTCAGGTCCGTCGCCTGCAGCACGTTGATCAGGCGATTCATCTGCTTGATCACCTGCGGGCGCAGCGCGCCCTCCACGTCGACCACGATGGTCATCCGCGAGAGCGCCGGGTCGAGCGTGCGCGCGACCGTCAAGCTCTCAATGTTGTAGCCGCGCTGGCTGAGCAAACCGGTAACGCGCATCAGCGCTCCCGGCTTATTTTCGAGAAGAAGAGAAATTACTTGCAGCATGATGAAAGCCTCACTTGGCGGGCACCTCTACGGGTTGCGGCGGCCCGAGCACCATTTCCTGAATGGCGGCGCCGGCGGGCACCATGGGGTACACGCATTCGAACTGCGTCACCTTCACGTTCAACAGGTAGGGCCCGGGCTCGCGCACCGCTTCTTCCAGCGCGCCCGCGAGTTCCCACGGCTTGTCGATGGTCTTGCCCTTGAAACCGTACGCGCCGGCGAGTTTCTCGGCATCCGGGAAGCAATCCAGCGTGACCGCGCTCAGGCGGTTGTTGTAGAACAGTTCCTGCCACTGCCGCACCATCCCCAGATGGCCGTTATTCATGACGACGATCTTGATGGGCAGCGCATGAGTGGCGATCGTGCCCAGTTCGGGGACGGACATCTGGAAGCCGCCGTCGCCCACCAGCGCGAACACCAGCTTGTCGGGATGGGCGAACTGCGCGCCCACAGCCGCCGGGAGTCCGAAACCCATCGACCCGAGGCCGCCGGAATTGATCCATAGCCGCGGCTCGTTGAAGCGAATCAGCTGCGCCGCCCACATCTGGTGCTGGCCCACGTCGGAACAGACGATCGCGTTGCCTTGCGAGATGCGGTCGATCTCGGCCATGAGGTGCTGCGGCTTGATCTCGGTATCGGACGTCACCGCCTGCAGAGGGTGCTGCTCTTTCCATGCGCGAATCTGCTTCCACCAGGCGCGGCGCGCCGCGGTGCGAGCTTCATCGGCGGGCACCGGGTTGTCGACAATCGACTTATTCAACTTGCCGAGCACGCGCTTCACGTCGCCCACGATCGGCACTTCCGGGGTGCGAATCTTGCCCACTTCAGCCGGGTCGATATCCACGTGAATCACTTTGGCGTGCGGCGCGAAAGCCGCCAGACGGCCGGTCACGCGATCGTCGAAGCGGACACCGAGAGCGATCAGAAGGTCGCTTCCGGTCATCGCCATGTTGGCGGCATAGCTCCCATGCATGCCTGGCATGCTGATGAAGTTTGGATGGCTGGACGGCATCGTGCCCAGCCCCATCAGGGTGTTGACTACGGGGATGTCGGTCAGTTCGACGAGTTGGCGCAATTCCGCCGAGGCGTTGGCGGCGACAATGCCTCCGCCCGCGTAGATCAGCGGATGAAGCGCTTCCTGAATCATCTGCGCGGCGCGGCGGATCTGGCCGGTGTGGCCTTCGGTGAAGACCTTGTACCCTGGCAGGTGAATCGAGGTCACGGGCTGATAATGGGCTTGGCCGGTGAGCACGTCCTTCGTAACATCCACCAGCACCGGACCGGGCCGTCCGGTGGACGCAATATAAAACGCTTCGTGGACAATCTGCGCCAGGTCTTCGATCTTCTTCACCAGGAAATTGTGCTTGGTGCATGGGCGAGTCAGCCCGAAGGTGTCGGCTTCCTGGAAGGCGTCGCTGCCGATCAGCTTGCTCGACACCTGGCCGGTTATGGCGACGATGGGGATGGAGTCCATCATGGCGTCCACCAGGCCGGTGGTCAGGTTGGTGGCGCCGGGTCCCGAAGTGGCGCAGCAGACGCCCGTCTTGCCGGTGGAGCGCGCATATCCCTCGGCGGCAAATGCGGCGTTCTGTTCGTGGCGAACCAGCACGTGGCGTACGTGGTGCTCGTAAAGCGCATCGTAAAAGGGGAGTGTGACGCCGCCCGGATATCCGAACATGCAATCGACGCCCTCCCGGACCAGGCATTCCAGGAGCATCGTGGCGCCATTCATCAAAGTCGACATGAGTTGTGCCTCAATCAGAAACGGTAGATAACAAAAAAGGCCATCTGCGGGTCCGTTTCCCCCGCCGATGGCCTTGGAACTCTGTTCCGGTGGCTTCAGGCGGGGCCGGTAATAATAATGCCTACGGGAATTACTACAGCGACAGCGAGTGAGGATTGTACGGCCCGAATTGAAGACGTGTGCAGCATTGTGGAACTAAGTCTGAGTCTATACTACAAGTTTTCCAAATGCAAGTGACCAACAGTATAAATAATGTTAATGCATCGATTATTTGCTATAGGTCTTGGTGCACTCATTGCGGCTGTTGGTGACGGTAAATGTGCCGTCCGGCCGGGCGCCGATCTTGATCCATTTCCCCTCGCACTTGTCTCCACCGGTCATATTGGCGATGAACTGCTCGGGCATGTTGTGACCGGCGTCATTCTTTGCCGCGAAGTGTAGCTGCCACAGATCGAGCAGGCCGGGCGAATCGTGGATGGTCTGCCAGGCCTCCGCCGAGCCGCCGGTATCGGGGCCGTTATTCATTACCGCGACCTTGGGGGCGAGCGCCCACACCATCTGCGGCGATCCCGAGGTCTTCTTGCCGTGGTGCGTCGTCATGTAGACGTCGACCTTGCCGAGCTTGTTTGCCGGACACGCCAGGTCGTGCTCCTGATTCCAATAGAGGTCGCCCAAATCCACCAGATGGAATTGCCCGTACGTCATCCACATGCCGATGGAATGGGCGTTCTCGCCGGTGTCGACCGCGATGGACTTGTAGCTGTCACAGAGCGGGTTGGGCTGACCCGCGCCCGGCAGGGATTTGTCGATCGCCTTGCCCGCGGCCGTCACGACCACTACCTGGATGCCGTGAATCGGAATGGCATCGCCGGCCCGCACGATAAAATGCTTGCCTTTGGCGCGGGCAATCTCGTACTCGCGAAAGACTTCCTTATTGTCCTTGGCCTCCTCGAAATTCGGGCCATGATCGAGGAAATTCACGATTTTGATCTTGGCCGCGAGTTGCGTGACACCGCCGGCGTGGTCCTTATGATAGTGGGTGATCACCAGGTAATCGATCTGCCGGATCCCGGCGTCATGCGCGGCGGCGAGGATGCGATCCGCGTCGCGATTGTGGAATCCGTCGTAGCCGGTGTCGACCAGCATCGATTCGCCCGAGGGCGAAACGTACAGAGTGGATTTGCCACCCTCCACGTCGATGGCGTAAATCTGGAAATCGGCGGCCGAGGCGCAATACGCGGCGGCAAGAAACAGCGCGAGCCGGAGCTGTAATCTCATAAGAGGCAGTCTGTTGATTGTATAAAAAGCCTGCCAACGTTGGGCAGGGGAGTTCCGTCTTATGGACATGCGATTCATAGCGGTCTTATTGGCGGCAGGCGCTGCCTTCGCTCAGACAGACGCGCGTCCGGCATTCGAAGCGGCTTTCATCAAAGCGAATACCAGCGGAAGCGGTGGCAGTTCGTCCAACGGCACCAAGGGCCAGGTCGTCATGACCAACATGTCGCTGAGGCGCCTGATCGAGCGGGCATACAACGTCAAGCCATTTCAGGTGATAAGCCCCGAGTGGACGGAGGGCGTGCGCTTCGATATCACCGCCAAATACCCGGAGAACACCAAGCAGGCCGACCGTCCTGCCATGCTTCGGACGTTGCTCGAGGACCGCTTCAAGCTGGCCACCCATGGCGAGCAAAAGGAACTGCCGGGCTATGCGCTGGTGGTGGCCAAGGGAGGGTTGAAAATCAAGCCGGTCGAGCCAACTGCCGGCGGAACCGGAGTCAATAGCAACAACGGCGCGGTAACTCTAGAGGTGACGGCGATTTCCATGCCGGATGTGGCCGACATTCTGGCGCGCCAGCTGGGAGCGACCGTCGTCGATCGCACCGATGCGACGGGCAAATACAGCTTCGTACTGCACTGGACGCTCGACGATTCCAATGGCGCTCCGAGCGATGGCGGAGCCGCCGAATTCGCCGCCGTCCAGGAAGCCATCGGTACGCTCGGACTGCATTTGCAGGCGACGAAGGTGCCCGTCCAGATGGTCGTAGTCGACCATGTGGAGCGCGTGCCTACGGAGAATTAGCGGGAAACGGCGAACCAACCAGAAAGCCAATTTCTCACAGAGATCGCCTTCTTACTGCCCCTTCTTTTCCTCGATCCCCAGATCCTTTAGCACCTTCGGGTTCGACTCGTCCTGCGCCAGCAAATTGTGGCAGGCGTTGCAATCCTGCGTGATCGAGTCGCCCGACTTGGACGAATGCGAGCCGTCGTGGCAGCGGAAGCAACCGGGGAAATCCTCGTGCCCGAGGTTCATCGGATAGACGCCCCAGGTGACCTTCATATCCGGGAAGATATTGCGGTCATACACCGCCAGCACACCGTTTGCGGAGTCCGTAATCTCCTTCTGCCGCGTTGCCCAGATTGCGGGATAGCTGTCCTGGTAGAACTTCGCAAAAGCGGCGGGGATTTTCTCCGCGGCCTCTTCCCGCGAAAGGTACGGTACCTTGAGGATCTCCACTGCCTTCTTCTTGGCGAACGGCAGGGTGGACGAAATGGCGCCGTTATTCATGCCTTTGTCCACCCCGCGTTCGGGCAAATCGTAGCTGTGTGCCGGACGGTTATGGCAGTCCATGCAGTCCATGGTGCGCATGGTCAGGCCAGCGCCATTCGGCTTGGCGTCCGACGTGGCATAGTCCGTCACCTTGCCGTTGTCGTCATATTTCACCCACGGAATGTTCTGCCGCGCTTCGTCGGAGTGGCCATAGGTGATGGTCACGCCCGGACCGAGGTGCGTACCGTGGATGCCGATCCCCTTATTGCCGCCGCCGATTTTCATCAGCAGTACGGTCTTCGTCAAGGTATTGCCCTCGTCGCTCGCGTACTTTGGAATCACCTTCAGCCGGTCTTCGCCGTACTTCTGCGGCCAGTGGCATTGCTCGCAAGTCTCTCTCGCGGGGCGCAGGTTGTGGACCGGCGTCGGGATGGGTGTCGGATAAGTATGCAGCGACACCGCGAACAACTGCCGGGTCCCGGAGAGTTTGCTCTTCACGAACCAACTGGCGCCGGCGCCGATGTGGCACTTCACGCATTCCACGCGCGAATGGGGAGAATCCTGATAGGCCGTATACTCCGGCTGCATCACCGTGTGACAGGTCTGACCGCAGAAGGTGACCGACTCCATATAATTTACGGCGCCGTAGGTAAGCTGGCTGGCGATCGCCAGATTGAGGAACGTGGTGACGCCGAAGAAATAGGCCAGCTTCCGCAGCTCGAAATTGCCCCAACTCAGGGACTGAAAGTCCGCCGGATAAATGCCCGCCCGGCCCTCGCGTTTACGCTTCAACCAGATTCCCAGGGGAATCATGATCAGTCCGGCGAAGAAAGGCGCGGGCAAACCGAAAAACACCAGGATTCCGAGGTATGCGTTGGGGGTTTCTCCCCGCAAGGTAACGGGCAATAAAAACAACCAGAAGATAGTCGCGGTGGTGACGATAATCACCCCGGCCAGGCTGAGCCAGTTGTTGGATAGGTGAATCAGCGGGGACAGCCAACCCCGCCTGGGGTTCCCGGTTTTCTCAGTTGACATGTTTCAGTCAGTCTCCCACAGCGTGAGTGGTTTCGTGCTGCTCTTTCGAGTGCTCGTCCTTCTTGGAACTGTACCCAGTCAGAAAGGCGGTGTTTAGCGGATAAACATCGGGGTCGAAAATAATCGAATAGAAATGCCACACCACGATTGCCAGCGTGGCCAGCAGCGCCTCGTAGAAGTGGACCGACGTCGCCACGTCCAGCCAAACCTTCGGTAGGAACCGCAGCGCCAGATTGTTGGCCCAGAGCATCAGGCCGGTGGCGGCCATCACGATGGCGCCCCAAACCACCGCCCAGTATTCTGCCTTTTCGACGTAGCTGTGCGGGGACCGCTCCGGCGGCGAGGAACCGAGCCCCATATTGTAGGCGAAACCCGCGCTCGCCTCGCGCGCGTCCTCCAGCCTGGGAAGCATTTCCTTCCAGTGATTGCGCAGTTTCCGGCTGACGATCAGCGATACCAGATGCGTCACTGACACCGCTATGAAAACCACCGCCGCCACTCGATGAACGATACTGCGCGTTCCTTCCAGAATCAGCAGCGGCCGCGCCCACCAGGTGTCCGGGTATTTCAGGGCGAAGCCGGTCCAGACCAGTGTCATGAAAGAAATCGCCAGCAGGGCGTGCTGCACCCGCTCGAACGGCAGCATGCGCATCTCCGAGTGTCCGCTGCTCGAACCCGCAACCATCGCCGCGCGCCTTTGGATCTGCTTTTGGAATCGCAACCGGATGAGCTTACGGATCCAGTCGCCGCCCTGGTGGATCATCATGAGGCCGATGGTCACCGGGATCAGCAACAGGTAGAATTCGCGCACCCAACGCAGCAGCGCCGGCTCGGTCTTTCCTTCCGCCACATGCACCTGGCTGATCGCAAACCGCGTACCGGCGCCGGGATGGCACTGGCCGCAAGTCTTCGGGAGGTTCTTGGGATTAATCGTCGACTTGGGATCGGACGAAGGCAGGATATTATGCACGCCATGGCAACTGGCGCAATTGGCCACCGTCTGCGAGCCCTCCTTGGATGCCAGCCCATGGAAAGACGAATCGAAGCTCACCAGCCGGTCGGAAGGTAAGCCGAACCTTCGCGTCAGCCGGACATTATCGTGGCAACTCGCGCAGGTGTCGCGAATGTGCGCCGCGTTTACCGGCGAAGCTTCGTTGGTGTGTTTGATGATCTTATGTTCGCCGTGGCAGTCGGTGCACAGCGGCGCCTGCGTGATGCCATTGGCAAGCGCCTGGCCGTGAACGCTGGCGCGGTATTGCTCCACCACTTCGCCGTGGCACATACCGCAGGTATCCGGTACAGCCATGCGGAACGCTTGCGATTTGGGCGACTGCATCTCATGGGCGCTCCCGTGGCACAAGGCGCAATCCGGGGCGCTGTCGTTACCGGCCTTGCGGGCCAGCCCGTGAACGCCTTTATCGTAGTCCCCCGCCTGATCGGCATGGCAGTTGACGCATTGCGGTTTGGGGATGTTCGCCGGGTGGGGATACTTCTCGTGGGAGTCGTGACAGGTATCGCAGGTGAGGTCTTTGTGAGCGCTCTTCGCCAGCTTCTGTCCCTGATCGTGGCAGGAAGTGCACGCGGCGGCCGGCGCCGATTTGTCGGCCGCATGCAATGTGGCGCCGGCTGCTGCGAGGAATAAGCCAATAAGGGCGGAACCGAGCCGTCGGCCGATTACAGTCAGTGCCCGGTTCGTCTTCATACTATGCTCCCATGCGGCTGTTCTGGATCCAGCTCGAATACATGTAGATCCCGCCCAGCACCACGCCGTAGATCAACGTTACGACCGTGGCGATCTTGCCCCATTTGTCAATGAGGTCGAGCTTCTGGGCAACTGCTACCTGCGTGGCGCTCTTCTCGACGGATGCGCCGTCCAGGACGTGCAGATTGTCGTCTTCCTTGCTCGAAACGGACTTGCGCCATATGAAAAGCGCCAGGACCGTCAGCGCCAGGAGAACCCATAAAACCAGTAACGGAACGATGTTCATGTAATTACCTCCAGCCAATTCTCAAAGTTGAATTTCGAGCGCGGAACGGTTGATAAAACCGCCGCCTCCGGCACCCAGCCCCCCCTTGTTGAATGTCTTCCCAGTTGCCTCTTCGATGGCATCCACCACCAGCAATAAATAAGCATCCAGCGCGCAACGCACCTCTTGCCGAGTCTCGCAAGAACCGTCGGCGGCTTGTTCGGCACACACCGAGCAGACCTTGCCACGGATCGCATCGATATACTCTTGAATGTCGTCGCTTTTCACCGACTGAATGGCTTGCGCCACCTGCGGGAATAAACGGAATAGTGCGCAGCTGGAGGGCTCCTCGAGACCGCACTGGCCCTCCACGGTACGGTCGGTGCAGACATTGCAAATCCTGTTTCGGACAATCGACTCCAATTCTACTAAAGAGCGATCCATGGCAGTATCTCCTTTACGGAAATAATGCCAATGCACGCAAACGACCACGCCTAACCTATTGAATTTTCCAACGCTTTTCGCGCCGGGCTCGTTTCGGTGGGGCTATTGACGCAGATTGAGAGCCGGAGGTGGGGGTTATTTCACTGGAATCTGTTGAACTAGCGGGTTTTTCCACGCGGAGGCCTGCCGCCATGATGGCGAGCAGCACGGTACTGAGGGGATCTTCTTCGGAGACTACCGAGAGGATGCCGGCTTCCCAAGCCTGGGCGAGTTGGGGAGCCTGCGGTTCTTTGTGAGCGATCAGCACAACCCGCTCCGGATTGGACAGGGGGAGGGGCAGCCGACCGAATGCCTCTTCGTCCAGGACCATCACGCCGTGGCACGAAAAGTCCGGTTGCTCGACCGCTTCGATGTGCCAGGCGCAGCTGCGGGACAGAGCTTCCCGCACGGTACTCGCGTATTGGCCATCGGCAATCGACAACTGGACGGATTGCATCATGAACGACTCCGCGCCTCCACCTTTTCCTCGAAAACTGCTTCTTCCTCGACAACTACTTCTTTGGGGTATAGCCGTCCAAGGTCTTCTTTTCCTTGTAGTACTTGCCGGCGTCCGTCAGGTTCGCCTTCATCGCTTCCTTGTCGCTGACGGCCTTTTCGTGGCAGAAAGTGCAAGCCTTCTTGGTATTCTTGGCGTAATCGATGGTGCCATACGACGCCGTGGTGCAAAGCAGGATTCCACCTGCCAAAATCAAGGCGGGCAGAATCGTCTTTAAGTTCAGAAAGGACATAAGCCTCCGATTTTGAAGCAAGCAATTGCCTCTCCAAGCTGTTATCTTGAGCCGTGCTAGCGAATTGAGCCCCGGACTCCCCGCAAAATGGGGGGGCGGCACCCCCCGGAAAAGACGCACATTGGGCGAATTGCCCCAAATGGGCCCTTGCTATACTGAGGATCAAGCTCCAGATGTCTAAGCTCAGCCCAGGGTGGCAGAAGACCAGCGTGTTGGAATCGGTGTTTGACCAGCTCTCCGACGCTCTGCTGTTATACGACCCCGAATTCCGCATTACCGGCGTTAACCGGTCCGCCGAAAAGCTCTTCGGCATGTCTTCCGAAGACATGCTCGGCAAACACTGCCAGGAGATCTTCAATTGTTCGGTTTGCGAGCCCGGCTGCGGCATGTTGGTGGGGCTGAATCAACCATTCGGTGCGCCGCAGTCCACCGTCCGCCTGCGCATGGAAAACGGCATGGAACGTCTCGTCGTGATGCGCACCACGCAGATGTTCGATGGGGATGGCCAACTCTCCGGCGTAGTAGCCACCATTAAAGACGTCACCGAAGAATCGGCCCCGCAGAAGCGCGAAGTCATCGCCGAGTCCGTGCCCATGCGCGACGTGCTGAATTTCGTGCGCCGCGTGGCATCGAGCGAGGCCACCACCATCCTGCTCGAGGGTGAGAACGGCACCGGTAAGGACCTGGTAGCCAAGACCTTGCACTACCAAAGCACGCGCCAGGCCGAGCCTTTTATCGCCATCAACTGCGCCGCCATTCCCGATTCGCTGCTGGAAAGCGAGCTTTTCGGGTACGAGAAGGGCGCTTTCACCGACGCCCGCGCCCAGAAACGCGGCATTTTCGAGTTGGCCGACAAGGGTACGCTGTTCCTCGACGAAGTCGGCGAAATTCCGCTGATGCTGCAAGCCAAACTGCTCCGCGTGCTGGAAGAGCAGAGCTTCCGCCGCTTGGGCGGCCTCAAGGATATCCAACTCGACCTCCGCGTGATTGCCGCCACCAATAAGAACCTGCGCGAGGCGGTAAAAGAGGGTGCTTTCCGGCAAGACCTCTACTTCCGCCTCAATGTAATCCAGATTTTGATCCCGCCGCTGCGTGACCGCGCGGAGGATATCGTTCCCCTGACGCGCTTCTTCATCGAACACTACAATCGCAAATTCAAGCGCAATATCGAGGGAGTAAGCGATTCCGCCGCCAAACTGCTGATGTATCACGATTGGCCGGGCAACGTGCGCGAACTGCGCAATGCCATCGAGCGGGCCATGATCCTGGAGGAATCTTCCCTCATCACCTCGGCCAGTCTGCCCATCGCCATTTCCCGCCCCGACGGCGACGCTCCCCACGAAATGGCGGAAGCTGCAGCCGCCATGCCCGTCGATGGCATGTCGCTCGAAGACAACGAACGAAGTCTTCTGGTGCGCGCCCTCGAGAAGACCAACGGCAATCAGACGCAAGCCGCCCGCCTGCTGCGAGTCACCCGCGATACCCTGCGCTACAAGATGAAAAAATTCAATCTGCGGTAGTGCGCCGCGGCGTGGCGCAGAGCTTCAGTCTGCTGGGTGGAGACTCCGAACTCTTCGTGGCGGCGGGCGAGTTTCACTCGCCTTGGCAAGCTAAAGCAAAGCTAAAGCATGCCCCACATCGGGACGCAGAGTAGCCTCTTTGTGGGACATGCTTTATAGCTTGTCCTGGGCGGGCTACCAACCTAAAGGGCTGACGTGGCTCAAGTCATTTTCCCCACCAGCCGCAAACTGCGGGGCGACATCAGGAGTTCCGAGACTTCTCGACCCGCCCCCGAGACGTGGCCTCAGAAACCAAGAACCCCGGCAGGAGTGCCGGCGCTGCGGACTGAAGTATAGCTCGTGGCATCCAGCTTGACCTCCGCTTTACCGCCAGTCACCGGAATCCGCGCGCCTTCCTCCATGCCGCGAGTGCTATCGGTGACCCACACGCGCAACTCTTTCACGTTGGAGGGCAGACCCGTAATAGTCGCCTGGCGCGCGGCACCGTTGTTGACGATGTGGACGGCATAGATTCCCGCGGCGATGTTGCCGAAGGCAGCGCACGTGAGGTTCGGACCGTTGCAGGCCACGGGTAGCGCGAACGATCGCTCCGGTGTCGACGCCAGTTGCTTGAAATTCCAGAAGCGGCGGGTTGGGCGAAGCGGTCCGTTATCGCCGAATGCTCCGCCGCCGGCGAGAAGCGAGTAGTCCGACGTCAATTGCCATTGCAGGATCGACCGCGGCTGGGCGAGCGCCAGAATCCGCAAATAAAGATTGATCTCGTAGAGCGCGAATTGCTGCTCGGCGAAAACCTGCGGATAGCGGTAGGCCGCCGCGTCGGTGCTGCCCTCCGCCACGATCAGCGGCACGTTGAGTTGCCGCGCGGCGGCGGACCACATCGCCAGAATCTGGTCGGTGCAGCCGCGCCAGGAATGGAAATCGACCGCGGCGATGTATTTGGCCGCTTCCGGATCGTGCAGCGCAGGCTGAATGAAGGCGACCGGGTTCGCGTCCGACGTGTCGCCCAGCGCCAACTTGGTAGCCAAGCCACGGGAAGCGAAGTACGGTCCGAAGGTCTTGATCATGTCGGCATGTTCCTGCGGAGTCTGGCGGACGTCGATTCCGAGATCCGATTCGTTGAAGGTGAACATGGCCGCTTCCACGCCGAATTTCTCTTTCAGGAAAACCAGGTAATCCGCGATCGACCTTTCGATCCGGTCCATCTTCGCCGGATTGAGCGGATTTCCGCGGGTGCCCTCAGGCCGATCCGGTAGGATGGCCCACTGCGGCGGAAACCAGGCGCTGACGATGACCGGCATGCCTTTTTCGCCAAGCCGCCGAGCCATTTCCATGGCCGCTTGGACGCGCGGATCCAAAGTGCCGGCCCGAGCTGCAGCGAGAGGATCGCCATTTTCATCCGGTTGCCAGGCGCGCCACGGCATCTCCACGCGTCCCCATGCCACGCGCAGATTCTGCAAGTTGTAATCGATGATTCCGGGATCCACCTTGGCATTCTGCAGGCGGAAATTGCCGCCCATGCCATCGAAGAGTTGACCCGGATGTGAAGCGTCAAGCGCGACGGTAACGGGATTGCGATCGATCTCGCCCGCCACCTTTACCGTGAAGCTCATATGAGCCTTCTGGCCGGCCGCCGGCTTACCCGGGAGAACCGCAATCGTAACGCGGGAATCCTTGCGGATGGTCACCTCGGCCGGCGCGTCGAAGCCGATTTCGAGCTCGTTCCGGCCCGAGGTGTAATGCACGCTGTTCACTGTCTTGGAGCCGGGCGCCAGCACCGCGGAAAACTGCGGCAGATCGAGACACCAGTACGCGCCACCTATCTTGGATTCCTTGGGCGAGTCGAACTGCACGTCGACCTTTGCGGCGCCCGTGCCAGTTTCTTCCACTACTTCCTTGCCGTTGAGCGCCCACTCCTTGCCGCGCATCCCGACCGTGACGGTTTCGATTTTCCCGCTGCGTGAGTAGCTGTTGGTCTGCCTTTCCCTGCCGGTGGTGAAGACACTTCCGTCGGGCTGCACCACACACATGCTGCTGTTGAGTTCAAACAGGTGTCCGTCGACGCGGATACCGTTGAGATTGCCCCAAGCCATGGTTTCCGGTTGGCCGTAAACCGGGCCAATGCAACTTGCGAGGAGTCCCACGCAAATCGCCGCAAACATTTCTTTCCGCGCGCGCGCGAATGAACGACGTTTCAATTCTTGTCACCCTTTCAGGCGGTAAGCTGCGATGTGCACTGCGGACACCGCTTGGCCGGAATCGGTATGGGCATCGCGCAGAATGGGCAATCTTTGGTGGTCGGCGCGGCTGGTGCAGGTGGCGGCGGCGCTTTTTGCAGCTTGCTGGCCATCCGCACCACCAAGAATACCACCGCGGCGACGATCAGGAAATTAACCACCGTGTTCAGGAAGTTCCCATACGCAATCACCGGGGCGCTGACCTTCCTCGCGGCGTCAAGGGTGGCATAGGTCTGCCCGTCCAAGCTGACAAAAAGATCCTTGAAGTTGATGTGCCCGAGGATCATCCCGATCGGCGGCATGATCACATCGCTGACCATCGAGGTGACGATAGCGCCGAACGCCCCGCCGATGATCACGGCAACGGCGAGGTCGAGCACGTTGCCCTTCATGATGAACGCTCTGAAGTCTTTCCACATGTGTGTTGTCCGTTGGGCCATTGTACCGCTGAATTCCGGGAGATTCCGCCCAGAGGCTCCGCACTATCACACCAAAGTGATACATCGAACCGTTTGGGTACTGTTGCTGGCGGCGGCAGCCTTCGCCCAGGCGCCGGCCGACCCGGCTTACGAACCCCTCGACAAAGCGTATGCCGCACTCCGCGTGCGTGCGTATGACGATGCCATCTCCCTTTTTCAGAAAGCCATCGACTTGGTTCCCAAGCGCGCGGCCATCCGCAAAGACCTCGGCTACACCTATATAAAGGTTGGCGAGAACGAACTGGCGCGCGAACAGTTCCGCACCGCCATGGAACTCGACCCCACCGATAACCAAGTGGCCATGGAATTCGCTTTCCTGGCCTATGAGACCAAGCAGCAGGCCGAAGCGCGGCGCGTGTTCGACCGAATTCGCAAGTTGGGCGGGCCCACTGCCGCCACCGCCGAACAGGCATTTCAGAACATCGACGCGCCCCTCGCCTCCGGGATCGAGCGATGGACGAACGCCATCGCCATGGGCAGCGATAATTTCAGCGCGCATTTCGAGCTCGCGACCCTGGCCGAACAGCGCGATGAGTTAGCGCTTGCCGCCGAACATTTCGAGAAGGCATGGCGCATTTTGCCGGATCGCCGATCGGTGCTGGTGGACCTGGGCCGCGTATGGAAAGCCATGGATCGCACCGAGGAAGCTACCGCCGCTTTATTGGCGGCATCTCGCGGGGGCGAACCGCGAGCCGCCGAAATGGCGCGGGAGCTTTTGCCCGATCGCTATCCTTATGTCCCGGAGTTCCAGGCCGCGCTCAAGATCGACTCAGCTAATGTGGAACTACGCCGCGAGCTGGCTTACCTGCTGCTGCGTATGGACCGGCAGTCCGCGGCCGAGGAGCAGTTCGAGGTCCTGGTAAAAGAAGCGCCGGATGATTTGCTGGCCGCCACCCAGCTGGGATTTCTGCTTTACGCCCGCGGCGAACACGATGCGGCCCAGCCGTTGTTCGACCGCGTCCTGGCAAGCGACGACGAGGAGTTGGCCAATCGTGTGCGCGCCGTTTTGCGCCTTCCGCAAAAGCTCCACGCCCGGGCCGAATCGGAGGCGCCGGCCGCGCCCGACGCCAAAGTGATGGCCGAGCGCAGCATGCAGGCGGGCTATATGAAGGACGCGCTGAAATATCTGCAAATCGCCCACGAGTCCGACCCTGGCGATTTCGACGTGATGCTCAAGCTGGGGTGGACCCTTAATGTTTTGCATGACGATCGCCAGGCGATGCGCTGGTTCGATCTGGCGCGCCGCAGTCCCGACCCGCAATTGTCGGCCGAAGGTACGAAGGCGTGGCGCAATTTGCACGAATCGAACCAGCTCTTCCGCACGACCGTTTGGTTTTATCCGATGTATTCCACGCGCTGGAAGGACGTCTTCGCCTACGGGCAGGTCAAGACGGAGCTCCGCAAGAACCGGTGGGTGCAGCCGTACGTGTCCGTACGCTTCATCGGCGATACGCGTGTGACGATTGGGGATTACTCACCCGAAACGCTGTCGGAGAGTTCCTTCATCGTCGCGGGAGGTGTGCGAACCCTCCTGTGGCATGGCGTGACGGGGTGGTTCGAAGCGGGGTCGGCCATGAGCTACGTCACCGGCCACATGCTGCCCGATTATCGAGGCGGATTTTCGGGCCAGTGGCGGAAAATGCCGGAATCGACGGGCTGGTTCGCCGATACCAGCGCGGACGGCCTGTATATAAGCCGCTTCGATAAAGACTGCCTCTTGTACGACCAATCGCGGGCCGGCTACGTGGCTTCGCCGCACGTCCAGCTTTATTGGAACGGCAATTTCACTCTCGATTTAAAGGGCGAGGGGTGGGCCAATTTCGCGGAGACCGGCCCGGGTGTTCGCGTCTCCAGTGCGCTGCTGCCGAAGTCCATGTGGATCAGTGCCAATGTGCTGCGCGGGATTTACCTGGTCGCGGGCCACGCGACATTTAACGATATTCGGCTGGGAGTTTGGTATGCGTTTACGAGTCGCTAGTCTCTTGCTACTGTCCGTTAGCGCCGCTCATGCCGCCGCGCTCCCCTACTTCTCGATACTTTCCGACGACGCCGGCCCATGGCCCGACATACTCTCTTCCATCGGACTCGAGCGCCAACCGGCATCCAAGGCGCATATCTTCGTGGCACGCGCCGGCGCTCCGGCATCTGCCGAATGGACAGCTCGCGTCGAGCAGGGCGCCATCCTGATTCTCGAAGGCGAATCGTCGCTGGCCGAAATGTTCGGCTTCAAACGCACCAAAGATAGCGTCCGCGTCGCGAGCCTGGCCGACACTCACAATCCCAGGCTGCCCATCGTATGGGAAAAGAGCATAGAGTTGCCGGTATTCAGTGTCCCGGAAGGCGCCCAAGTCTTCGCCCGCGAGCGTTGGAATAACGTTCCGCTTTCTGCCGGAGCTCGACGCGGCGCGGGTGCCGTACTCTGGATCGCGGTCCCTCCGGGCGAACGCGGCTATGAGCGGTTTCCCTACCTCCTGGCCGCCCTCTGCGATCTTGGCCTCGATCCGCCGTTCCGGTCCTCGCGCCTGTGGGCGTTTTTCGATTCCGCATATCGTTCGCGCGTCGACCTCGATTACTTCGCCGCGCGCTGGCGCCGCTCCGGGATCTCGGCGCTGCAGGTGGCGGCCTGGCATTTCTACGATTCCGACCCGGAAAGCGACGCGTATTTGAAGAAGCTCATCGACGCGTGCCATCGCGAGGGTATCCAGGTCTACGCCTGGCTCGAGATGCCTCACGTAAGCGAAAAGTTTTGGGCCGACCACCCTGAGTGGCGTGAGAAGACCGCTCTCCTGCAAGATGCCCAACTCGATTGGCGCAAGCTCATGAACCTCACCAATCGCGACTGCTTCCGCGCCGTATCGGACGGGGTGCGGAAACTGCTCACGCGCTTCGATTGGGATGGCGTGAACGTCGCGGAGCTGTATTTCGAGTCGCTCGAAGGGACGGACAACGCTTCGCGCTTCACCCCTATGAATGACGATGTGCGCGCGCTTTTCCGCCAGCAGGCGGGATTCGACCCCATCGAGCTCTTCGGCTCCCGTAAAGACGCTGCTTCTCGCAGAGCGTTCCTCGACTTCCGCGCCGATCTCACACGCAAAATGCAGGAAGAGTGGCTCGGCGAGCTGGAGAGCATGCGCCGCGAGAAGCCGCAGCTCGATCTCGTCCTGACCCATGTCGACGATCGCTTCGACACGGGCATGCGCGACGCCATTGGCGCCGATGCGGCGCGCGTACTTCCGTTGCTCAGCTCGCATAGCTTCACCTTCCTCATCGAAGATCCGGCGACGGTCTGGAATTTGGGCGCACAACGCTACCAGGGGATCGCCGAACGGTATCGGCCTCTCACGCCGCATACCGAGAAGCTGGCCATCGATCTCAATATCGTCGACCGCTACCAAAACGTTTACCCCACCAAGCAGCAGACCGGAACCGAGCTGTTTCAACTGGTGCATCAGGCTGCCGGCAATTTTCAGCGCGTGGCGCTTTACTTCGAAAACTCTCTGCTGGCGCCGGATTTGAACCTTCTGCCCTCCACCGCGGCGAAGGTCTCACGCATCGAAAGGGTTGGTTCCAAGACCGTGGTCGAGTCGGCAAACGGAGTCGGGTTGCCTTGGCAGGGAGGCGCGATAGTAGACGATCTACCCTGGCCGGCCGCCGATGGTGAGACGCTGTGGCTGCCGCCCGGAGCGCACGCGGTGGAAGCAGCAAAGGAGACACCCGGACTGCGCATCGTACGCCTCAATGCGGAGTTGCACGGCGCGCGCCGGCGAGGCGCGAACTGTGTAGAATTCTCTTATGAATCGCAGGCGCGGGCGATCGCGGTGTTCGATCGGCGGCCGTTGAAGATGTCGTTGGACGGCGTCGATGAACCTTTGGATCTGGCCGGCCCGAATACGATTCTGTTACCGCGGGGACAACACGTCGTGACAATCACGAGCGAGTGAGCTAGGATGGCGAATGGCTCATGACAGATGTCGCGTTACAAGCCGCGCCGGAGATCCCGGATAAGCTCTACTTCAAAATCGGTGAAGTGAGCGAGTTGCTGGGGGTCGAGCCCTACGTGTTGCGCTATTGGGAGACGGAGTTTACGGTGCTGTCGCCCAAGAAGTCCGGCACGGGACATCGGTTGTACCGCCGCAAAGATGTGGAGCTGCTGCTCCGGATCAAGCACCTTCTGCGCGATAAGCGTTTCACGATCGAAGGCGCGCGTCAGAGTTTGCAGGCTGAAGCGAAGGCGCCCAAGCCGCGCGCGGTCAAGCCTCGAGAGGCGCAACAGGAATTGTTTGCCACGGACCCGTTACCTGAAATACGCCGAGAGCTCGCCGATATCCTAAAATTGCTGAAATAGGATTGATGATGCCCCTGCAGTTCACCACGTCATATCTCGACGATTCTCTCGATCTGTTCCGCTACTACAAGAAGCTCGCCGAGCGCGCCATGGCGCAGGTCACGGACGAGCAGCTGTTCGTCGAACTCGAGGACGGCGGGAACTCAATCGCCATTACTATCAAGCACATGGCCGGTAATATGCGCTCCCGCTGGGTGGATTTCCTGACCACGGATGGCGAGAAGCCCGACCGCAATCGCGATAGCGAATTTGTCGATCCGCCCGCCACTCGCGAAGCGCTGATGCGGCTATGGGAAGAGAGCTGGGGCTACGTTTTCCATGCGCTCGAACCATTGGCGGACTCCGATCTCGACCGGACTGTGACCATTCGAGGCGAAGCGCATTCCGTAATGCAGGCCATCAATCGTCAGGTAGCCCACTATGCGATGCATATCGGGCAGATCGTCATGCTGGCGAAGCATTTCGCGCATGATCGATGGCAGTCCCTCACTATTCCGCGGAATCGCTCGGCGGAATTTAATCGGAAAGTGGCGGCGGGGGAAAGCAGTCAGCGGTAAGTCTGAAGACGACCAGACTCCTGGGTTACGGCGCGGAAGACCCTCCTTGTGACGCCGGGCGTTACGGATGTTGCCGCGGCGCGCTCAGTGCTTCGACCCTGAGGGTTCAGTGATGGATTGGGATACGCGGCGTTGAGCCGCAATTTGCGTGACTTGTGCAGCGACCAAGACCCGTCGAGGGTTAGTTAGGATGGGTGAGCGGAAGGCGCGCCGAGGTCCGAACTGCCAATCGCTGGTGACCAGCAACCGGTGTTCAGGCGAGGATTCCAGGAGGGACGAAAGCATGCAATGGATCGCGTCTAAGAACTCCGGGCGGAATTCCAGAAATCTTGAGCGTGGCGCGGAACGTGCCGGATCGCTTAGAAGTTCGTCGGCAAAAAAGATTCGTCCCGGCCGTTGAGCTTTCAGATCCGGGTTCCCGAGGTGGTAGATGCATCCCTGCAGGTCCGAAAAATCTTTCTGAAACAGCGGTTTCGGAATGCGGGCGACTTGAGCTCCGCGCTGCTCTCGACGGCGAACGGCAGGTCATTGAAATCGATTGGGGCAAGCTGACCAATGCAGACAATCTCAATCGGCGGCAGAGGAGGCTTTTCCTTTATTACTCATTGGGGAAGCTCGTCTTCGGCACTCCAGAATTGATCGTTCGCACAGAGAGCGTCCGACCAATGCAGCCGCGTCGGAGTCCATGCCCGCGACGGACTGGTCGAAGCCTCGCTACTTCGTGTCTCCCACGATCACATCGTAGATGCGGTCCAGATCTTCGGAGGAATAATACTCGATTTCGATCTTCCCGCCCTTTTTCGCCTTTTCGAGAATGCGAACGCGCGTCCCGAGCGCGCGTTCCATCTCCTGGATAGCGGACTTCACGTTGGGATCGACCTGCACTTCGTCGACATGCTTCGGCTGCCGGTCGGCCATCATTTTCTGTGTCGTGCGCTCCGTCTGGCGGACCGACCAGCCCTGGGCAACGGCCTTTTCGGCAACCTCTCGCTGCAGAGCCACCGTGGGAAGAGGCAGGAGGCAGCGCGCATGGCCCGCGGAGAGACGCCGCTCGGCCACGAGCTGTTGAAGATCCTCGGGGAGTTGCAGGAGTCGCAGGAAATTCGCGATCGTGCTGCGATCTTTGCCGGTCCTCAGGCCAATTTGCTCCGGGCTCAGCTGAAGTTCATCTCCCAGCCGGGCAAAGGCGTGGGCTGTTTCGATAGGATTGAGATCTTCCCGCTGGATGTTTTCGATCAAGGAGATTTCCAGCAGACGGTCGTCTGGTATATCGCGGATTACGACCGGTAAGTCTCGTATTTCCGCCAGCTTGGCGGCGCGCCAACGGCGCTCGCCGGCGACTAATTGGTAACGGTCTCCCATCCGCCGGACTACCAGCGGTTGAACGATACCGTTGGTTCGGATCGATTGCGCCAGCTCCGCGAGTCGCTCACTTTGGAAGAGCCGACGGGGCTGTAGGGGGTTGGGATCGATCAAGTCTACCGGCAGCGTCTGTGGAGCGTCGTTTGTTTGGGCAGGCGGCGGTACCGCCGCAACCGGGGGGCGAGTGGGCAGCAATGCCCCCAGGCCTTTACCGAGTGCCCTGCGCGGATTGTCGGGTCTGTTCATGGTCCAGAATTTCTTTCGCCAGTTTGATGTAGCTTTCCGCGCCCCTCGAACGGGGATCGTAACTGAGAATCGTTTTGCCGAAGCTGGGAGCCTCGGCAAGGCGGACGCTCCTGGGAATGATCGTATTGAAAACCTTGTCCCCGAAGAAATCGGTTAGGTCATTGGCAACCTGGCGGGTCAGATTGGTTCGGTCATCGTACATCGTGAGCAATATTCCCTCGACTTCCAGGTCGTGCTGGAACGAGTTTTTGATGCGATCGATCGTGTCCATCAGTTCCGAAATCCCCTCAAGTGCGAAGAACTCGCACTGAATCGGGACTAATACCGCATCGGCCGCAATAAGCGCATTGAGCGTGAGGAGATCGAGTGCAGGTGGGCAATCGATCAGGATGAAGCGATATTGGTCTCGGATGGTTTGAATTCGGTCGCGGAGCCGGAACTCGCGGCTCTCGGCATCGACCAATTCCAGGTTGGCGCCAATGAGGTTCTTGTCCGCGGAAATGACGTAGAGACCCTCGAACTCCGTCGGCACAACGGCTGCTTCCGCCGGCGTATCGCCCAGCAGGACGTTGTACAAACTCGGCTTCGTAGGGTCTTTGGTTATACCTAAACCTGTCGTGGCGTTGCCCTGAGGATCCGAATCAATCACCAGGACTCGGAAGTCATTGGCGGCTAAGGCAGCTGCAAGATTAATGGCCGTGGTGGTTTTCCCTACCCCGCCTTTTTGGTTTGCGATCGCGAAGACTCGGCTCAAGCGGCCATACTAGCATGGTTCCTCTTTAAGGTGGAACCGCCTTACTGTTTCACGTGAAACAAAGATTCAGGTTCGACCTCATAGCTGTTTCACGTGAAACAGCTTAGGCTCCGGCTTCTGGGCTTTTGGTAAGCTCATGCCGTCTGGCTTCTGGTGAGCTTATGCCGCGGGGCTCGCAATTGTCTGCCCCGTCCACAAAAACCGCTGATTTCCCCAAGGCAGTGCCACTGGAGCCTCCCATTCGAAGCCCAGCCCTTCAGGCGGACCTTCGCCCCCGGTCAAAAGATCGGCATTCGGAGCGAGTCTCTTTAGGAACGAAGCCAAATCGACATAGCTGACCGCCCGCGAGATTACCCAATCGAATCTCTCATCGACATCTTCCGCCCGTTTCGCCAAAACCCGAACATTGAGGAGAGCCCGGGACGCCTCGCGCAGAAACACAGCCTTCCGCTGATGCGACTCTATCAATGTCACGGAGCAATCAGGCCGCAGCACCGCCACAGGAAAGCCCGGAAACCCCGCGCCAGACCCCACGTCCGCAATCCGCAGCGCGCCCGCCGGCAACCGCGACCCAAGAAACAACGACTCGCAGTAGTGCCGCTCGATCGCTTCCTCTCGATTCCGAATCGACGTCAGATTGAGCTTCTGATTCCAGCGCATCAACAACTCCAGATGCGCCCCCAACGCCGCCTCCTGCTCGGCGGTCAGACTGAAATCAACAAACACGTCCCACACTCAGATAGCAGTCCAGAATGGCGACCGCGGCGGGCGTCACTCCCGGAATTCGCCCCGCCTGGCCCAGTGTCCCCGGTCGAACCCGGGACAGCTTGTCCTGGATCTCACGCGAAAGGCCTGGAATGCCCGCGAATTGGAAGTCATCGGGAATTGCCCGCCGCTCAGCATTTTTCAACCGCACCATCTGGCGTTCCTGCTGGGCGATGTACCCGCTATATTTAATCTCCGTCTCCACCGTCACGAGTAGACCGCGCGCCGGCTCTTCGCCCAAAACCTCGCGGACCCAGCTTGCCAACTCCCCAATCGACACTTCCGGCCGCTTCAGCCGCTGCGCATTGCGATGGGTTTCCAGCACCCTCATCAGCCGATCCATCTGCGCCTGCTTATGCTTGAAAGCCTCCCACCGTACGTCCGTCACCAGCCCCACGCGCCGACCGATGGGCGTCAATCGCGAATCGGCGTTATCGATCCGCAGGTGCAGCCGAAACTCCGCCCTCGAAGTAAACATGCGGTACGGCTCGTCGGCGCCCTTTGTGATCAGATCATCAATCAGAATCCCGGTATATCCTTCACTCCGGCCGATCGCCACTTCTTCCTTGCCGCCGAGCTTGCACGCCGCGTTGATCCCCGCGATCAGCCCCTGGCACCCCGCCTCTTCGTAGCCGGAAGTCCCGTTGATCTGCCCCGCGAGATACAACCCCTCGATCGACTTCACGGCGAGCGTATGGTCCAGCTCCCGTGGGTCGATCGCGTCGTACTCGATGGCATACCCCGGGCGAATCATCTCCGCGTTCTCGAGCCCCGGAATCGACGCCACCACCGCCGTCTGCACGTCGATCGGCATGCTCGTCGACATGCCGTTTAAATAGACCTCATGCGTGTCGAGTCCCTCAGGCTCCAGGAAAATCTGGTGACGCAATTTATCGGGGAACTTGACGATCTTGTCCTCGATCGAAGGACAATACCGCGGCCCGATTCCCTCGATCTGTCCGCTATACAGCGGCGACCGTGGAATGGCCTCACGCAAAATGCGCGCCGTCTCTTCCGTGGTATACCCAATGTGGCACTGGATCTGCGACCGCGTAATCTTGTCGGTAAGAAACGAAAACGGCGTCGGCTCGGCGTCGCCAGGCTGAGGTTCGAATCGCGTCCAGTCGATGCTGCGGCCATCGAGCCGCGGTGGCGTGCCAGTCTTCAGGCGCATCCAAGGCAGCCCGAGGGTCCGCAGTTGATCGCCCAGCAGTTGCGATGGCGCCTCGCCGTTCCGTCCGCAACTGTACCGATTCTCGCCGACGTGCGCCAGGCCGTTCAAAAACGTCCCAGTCGTCACAATCACCGCGCCGGCATCGATCCTCCGGCCGTCGCGCAAATGCACGCCCGTCACGCGCCGCCCATCCAGGGCCAGCGATGCCACCTCCGCCTGCTTGATTCGCAGGTTCGGTTCCTTCTCCAGCACCTCCCGCATGTGCACGCGGTACATCCGTTTGTCCATCTGCGCGCGCGGAGACCATACCGCCGGACCGCGACTGGTATTCAGCAGCCGGAATTGGATCCCCACGGCATCGGCCACTTCGCCCATCAGCCCGCCCAACGCGTCGATCTCGCGCACCAGGTGTCCCTTTGCAATACCCCCGATCGCCGGATTGCACGACATCTGCGCGATCAGATCCAGGTTCATCGTCACCATGGCCGTACGCAAACCCATACGCGCGCTCGCCCGCGCAGCCTCGCAGCCCGCGTGACCCGCCCCGATGACAACAACGTCGTACCTCTCTTGCATTGTTATGATTGTAGCGAAATGAAAATCCTGGTCCTCGGCGGCGGTGGAAGAGAGCACGCGTTGTGCTGGAAGTTGGCGCAGTCGCGCGGCGTCGAGGTGTTCGCCTCGCCCGGAAATCCCGGCATCGCTCAGATCGGCACATGCCTGCCAACCACGTCTTCCTACCTGGCGCTAGCCGAAGAAATTGCGGCGGACTTGACGGTCGTCGGACCGGAAGCGCCGCTCGTGGCCGGAGTGGTCGACGAATTCCGCGCTCGCGGAAAGAAGATCGTCGGGCCGAATCGGGCCGCCGCGCAACTCGAAGGCAGCAAAATTTTCGCAAAGCACTTTTTTATACAAACTGGCATCCCGACCGCCGGCTACGTCACCGTCGATAACCCCGAAGACGCCCGCCGAGCCATCGATCGTTTCAGCTTTCCCGTGGTCCTGAAAGCCGACGGCCTCGCCGCCGGCAAAGGAGTCGTCATCGCACACGACCAGGCCGAAGCCGAAGCCGCTCTCGCCACTCTCACCGGCCGTCTGGTAGTCGAAGAATTCCTGCGCGGCGACGAGGTCAGCTTCATCGCGCTCTGCGACGGACGCAACGTCGTCCCGCTCGCGCCCACGCAGGACCATAAAGCTGTGTTCGATGGCGATACCGGACCGAATACCGGCGGCATGGGCGCGTACTGCGATTCCACCATCCTCACCGACGCGCAGACACAATTTGTGCTCGACCGCGTCATCCATCCGACCGTCAAAGCTACAGGGTTCACCGGTTTTCTATACGCCGGGTTGATGATGACCGACGCCGGGCCCAAAGTTCTCGAGTTCAACGTCCGTCTCGGCGACCCCGAAACTCAGCCGCTCATGAAGCGAATGGCGTCGGACTTCGTGCCCGCCCTGATGGCCGCCGCCACCTGCGAACTCGCCGGCGTCACATTTGACTGGCATTCAGACCCCAGCGTATGCGTCGTGCTCGCCTCCGGCGGATATCCAGGCTCATTCCCAACGGGCAAACCGATCCACGGCATTACGGACGCCGAAGCTACCGGCGCCGCCGTCTTCCACGCGGGTACGAGGCTCGATCCCACCGGGCTCGTCACCTCCGGCGGGCGCGTCCTGGGAGTGACCGCCAGCGGAGCGACGCTAGCATCGGCCATCGACAATGCCTACCGCGGAGTGGACAAGATCTCCTTCGACGGCATGCATTATCGCACCGATATCGGGCGCAAAGGGCTGCGACGTCCTACTCCTCCGGCAGCATCCGCGTAAGCCGCTTGGGGCCCAGCAAACGATAGCTCGTCGTGACCAACTCGGCCACCTCAGTCCAATCTACCTTGCCGCGGTCCAGTCGCAACGCCACCCAGCCGCTGGAAGCGAGATACGCCGGCCGGTAAAATCGCGAGGGGTTGGCCTGCACCAGCGCGTCGTTATCGCCTGGCAGAACCTTGCACGTGACACCTACGATACCGTCGCCGTGATGATCGTTCAGAAAATAGGCGAACTTCTTCTTGCCCACCAGAAACGCGGCGTGCGGACCTTTGACCTCCCGCGTCACCTCCGGAAGCGCCAGGCAAATCGCCGTCAGCCGCGCCAGCCTGGGATCTTCCGCCGCCATTATCCCTTCAGCGCCTCCGGCTTCCGATCCACCGCTTTCGGACTCCACGCGCCCGGCACGAAAAAGTCCTGCCAGACCAGCTTGCACTCTTCCACCATCTGCAACCCGTATTCGCAGCGCAGCAGATCCGACGGTCCGGTATTGTTCGTACCGAACGAAAACTTGCAGCCCTCCGCCTTCCCCATCTTGATAACCGCCGCGCTGGGCAGCTTATAGCGACTATTGATCTCGATTGCCACGCCGCCCCGCTTCGCCGCGGCCACCACTTTCTTTATGCGCTCCTCGGTCCACAGCTTGTCGTAATCCTTGGCGATCGCTGCGGGAAGGAAAGTCGGATTGGCGTAGATGTCGATCGGCTCGCGCTCCAGAATTGCCACGGTGCGATTCACCAGGAGGTCCATGAATTCCTGCGCATCGGGAATCGGCCCGACCTCATCCGGCAGCCACAGCCGCCGGCGCAAGCCGTTGTCGTCGCTCCACGTCATCGAGTCGGTAAACACATAATCGAAACCCGCCACCGAACTGCGCGACACGATCTGCGTCCATTCGCGCCCCTCGCCCTGCATGGCCACAAACATGGGCTGGCCCTGCATGCTCTCCAGGTACTGCCGAACGCCGGCATCGCTATCTACCGGAAAGCCTTTGCCGCAATTGATCGCGATCCCGTACTCAATGCCGTCGCGCCGCGATTTCGCCAGCGCCTGTTCCAGCGTCAACCCCTCCTTCAGATGAACGTGATAATCCACCATCGGCACATTGTGCCGCCCGATATTGATGATCCGGCGGAAAGTCTCGTCGACAACCGGCGCCGGCCCGCCCGGTGTCGGCGCGTCGTCCGGCAGCGGGCGAACGCGAACGCTGCGAAAGAAGGCATGCGAGCCGTCGTTGTGGCATTGCAGCGCGAATGTTCCGCGATCGAGGAAGCGCTCGCGCTCGCCGCCCTCGGGAATCACCGCGGGAGTCGGCTCGATGTAGTCGACCACGAGCATCCCGTTGAGCCGGACCTGCACGCTTTTGCCGCGGACCGCGACGTGAATCTTGAACCACTGGTCGTCGGCGATGAATTGCTTGTAGACATTGCGCAACCCGTACAACGACCCCGTCTTCTTGCGCTCCAGATAGCCACCCTCGCCGCCGGCGGTATTGGCGATCTGCACCTCGAAGCCCTTCTGCGGAAAGTTGCTCTCCTGGTACCGCGTATGGAAGTACACCCCCGAGTTGCAGCCCGGCCGCGCCATCGCGTCCACTTCCAGCTCGAAATTGCGGAAGTCGGCGCCGTGCACGGGACCGTCATAGAAGAGGTGCGACCGCGGCCCATCCGCCGCGAGCTGGCCGTTCACCACTTTCCACGAACCCTTGTTCTCGCTCGGCCGCCAGCCTTCGAGGCTGTGCCCGTCGAACAGTTCGATCCACCCCTCATCCGCCGCTGCCGCGGACACCGCTGTCACCGCAAGCGAACCGACGAACGCCCGGCGAGTCAGATCCAGTTTCATATGGTCCAGTGCCAGTATAATAACTATCAAGTGGGGACGTAGCTCAGTTGGATAGAGCGGCCGCCTCCTAAGCGACAGGTCGGCAGTTCGAATCTGCCCGTCCCTACCACTTCTTCAGCTTTCCACTTTCGCGCGAGCGAGCAGATTATTCACGCCAAGACGCGCCGCCCAGCTTCCCATGTAGGTCCAATCCATGTCGGGCGTGGCGCGAATCACTTTCAAAACATCGGTCCACTGCCGCTCCGATACCTCACCGCCAGCCTTGTACTGTTGCAATTTCGCCAGCACGATGTCCTCCGCCGAAACCACCGGATACTCGACGCCGCCAGCCAGAGCCGCGACGTGCAACCTTGTGGCCCGCTCCAGTTGAGCAGTACAAAAATCGTCTTTGGCGGGGAACACGTCCACCTTCTGGCTGAAGGGAATGTAAATCAGATTGAAGGCTCGCCCCGCGGCGATCGCATCGCGCATCTGATCGGCATCGGCGTACCAATCTCTCCCCAGAGCGTCAACCAACTGGCCGGCTTGCAGAGGGGAAATTCGGGCCAACACGTCGATGTCCTCGGTAGCGCGATAACTCCCCCGGGCGGACGATGCCACGGAACCCACCACGGCATACGGGATCGCGAGCCGTTCCAAAGCTGCGGCAAGAAGCTCAAAAGTTCTGGCAAGACGGAGCATCGTCGGGAAGTTCATTCCCGTAGACCTTTCGGAATAATTCCTCGCCCAGACTCTGGCGGGCATATCGCAGAAAAATCTCCCGCCCGCTGGTATGCGGATACCGTTCGCGAAGGCCCGCCTCCGCAAATTGACGGATGATCTCAGACCATTCGAATGCCAGTTGCATCTTCTCCGCGGGCGGCATCTTCCGTTGAAGCGCCGTCAGAACTTCCCACGCCTCGGGTGATGTGTCCGCGGGCCGCATCTTTTTATTATGATCCCGCGCCGCAGGATCCTTTCCACTCGATCCACTACCAGGCTGCTCGTCATCGCCCTGCTAAAGTGGAGTTATGAGCGAGGGGTACAACGCGCTGATCGAGGGCACTGCCTGGCTGGATCTCGACTCGCGGGGACGCATCCTGGCGCGCGGCCGCGACCGCGCCCGCCTGCTCCACAACATCACCAGCAACGAAGTCAAAAAGATGAACCTGGGCGACACTTGCTACGCCTTCCTGCTCAACCCGCAGGGGCGCATCCAGGCCGACCTCCATCTGCTCTGCCTGGCCGATCATTTTCTCATCGATACCGACCCCGGCCTGCACGAAAAGGTCCAGCAGCATATCCGCCGCTACATCATCGCCGATCAGGTGGAGCTGGAAGACGTCAGCGAGCAAACTTCGTCGATCGGCGTCGAAGGTCCAACGGCCGAAAAGCTCACGCTGGCGGCTGGCGATTCCACCATCGCTCCGTTTACGGTCACGGGGCAGCCGGGGTATCGAATCTACTGCTCGAAGGACACTAAAGCGGCGCTCATCGCCCAACTCGAATCGCTCGGCGCGAAACAAGCTACCGAAGAAGACGCCCGCGTGGTCCGCATCGAAAACGGCAAACCTCTATACGGGGAAGACATCCGCGACACCACCTTGCCGCAGGAAACCCAGCAGATGCAGGCCATCAGTTTCAATAAGGGCTGTTACCTGGGCCAGGAAATCGTGGAGCGAATCCGCGCACAGGGACGGGTCAATAAGAAATTGGAACGGTTGGAGCTCGAATACACCCAGCCGCCGGCAACCGGTACCAAACTCCAGGTGAACGGGCGGGAAGCCGAGATCACCTCATCGGTATATTCGCCGCACCTCGGCAAAGTAGTCGCCCTGGCGTACGTGCGGACAGCGTAAGGGACGAAAAGAGATCTCCCGCAAAGGCGCAAAGCCGCAAAGCCGCAAAGGAAAAACCCCCGAAAACACGAGGTTGTCCGCGTTCTCCCACGTGTGCCATAAAACCCTATTTCAGTCTGTTTTCTTTGCGTCTTTGCGCCTTTGCGGGAGAAAAATCAGCCTCCCCTCAGGCTGTCCAACAAATCGTCGGGCACATGCAGATTCCCGCCGTATCCGGTGCCCAATTTCACCCCCGGTTTGACGTCCCCGTGGAAATCCGACCCGCCTGTCACCAACATTTCGTACTTCTTGGCGAGCGCCAGGTACATCCCGGTATGCCCAGCATCGTGGTCGCTGTGGTACGCCTCGATGGCGTTCATGCCGGCGTCGCGGAGTTCCGGCATCAGCGCCGGGACATCGCCATTCACGCGAATGGGGTGGGCCAGCGATGCGATCCCGCCAGCCTCGCGAATGTGTTCCACGCTCTCCGCGAATTGCGGCTCGCGGCGGAAGACATAGCCTTTCGCCGACTCGTCGAGATACTCGTCGAATGCTTCCCGGAAGCCGCGCACGTATCCTTTTTCCACCATGATCTGCGCGAAATGCGGCCGTCCCGTCATGCCGCGGCCGCGTGCCTCCGCCTCTTCGATAGTGATGTCGAACCCGAGTTCGCGCAACCGCTCGGCCAGCCGCACGTTGCGTTCCCGCCGCGCAGCCTGCAGCTCCAGGACCCATTGGCGAAACCCGGTGAGTCCGTTGGAGCCGAAAAAATAGCCCAGCAAATGGACCGAATGACCGTGCAACTTCGTGGAGAGCTCGATGCCGCACACCAACCCGAGACCGGCGGAACCTGCGGTATCGAGAGCCTGGTCGTAGCCCGCGAAAGTATCGTGGTCGGTAATTCCCAGGGTCGTCACACCGGCGCGCACCGCTTCTTCCACCAGTTGCTCGGGAGAGCAACTGCCGTCAGATTGGTTGGTGTGCGAGTGGAGATCGATCAAACGAAATGAGACCTAAGCGTTCCAGTGTAGCCCATATCAGGCCGGCACTTTGCTCGGGCGTTTCCCGGGCCGACCGGATGGTTACTTCGGGAGCGAGCGGCGGCTCGTAGGGATCGGAAACTCCCGTGAATTGTGCAATCTCGCCCGCCAGCGCCTTGCGGTACAAACCCTTCACGTCGCGCTCCGCCAGCACTTCCAGAGGGCACTCCGCGTACACTTCCACAAAATCGGCGATCCGTTGGCGCAACTCCTCGCGCACCGCGCGATAGGGAGAAATCGCCGCCGCAATCGCGATTACGCCGTTGCGCGCCAAAAGCTCGCACACGAAACCGATGCGGCGGATATTCTCATCGCGGTCTTCCTTGCTGAAGCCCAGACCCTTCGAGAGGTGCTCGCGCACTTCGTCGCCGTCCAGCAGTTCCACCTTTGCCCCTTGCGCGCGCAACCGCTCCGCCACCAGCCTCGAGACGGTGCTCTTGCCGGCGCCGGAAAGACCGGTGAACCAGATCACGCAGCCCTTATGCATCGCGCTCCACTGTGCCATTCGCGGCGAAATGGATACCGCACTCCTTGCGAGTCTCTTCTTCCCACCACCACCGCCCGGCGCGCTCGTCCTCGCCCGCCTCTACGGCGCGCGTACACGGCGCGCAGCCGATGCTGGTGTACCCACGCAAGTATAAAGGATGCACGGGCACGCCGTGATCCTGAATGTACCGGTCTACCTGTTCCGCATTCCAGTCCGCCAGCGGGGAGATGCGGATCCGGCCATCGACCTCTTCCGCTTTGCGCACCGCGGCGCGCGTCTGCGACTGTTCGCGGCGCAGCCCGCTAGCCCAAGCCTTAAACTCCCGCAACTTCCGCTGGAGAGGCCGCACCTTGCGCACCTCGCAGCACAACGCACGCAGATCCCGGCTCCGATAGAAGAGCTCCAACCCGTGCGCCGAGACCATCGCTTCCACATCCTCTTGTATAGGAGTGACGACCTCGACGGAAATTCCGTAGCGCTCCCGCACTGTCTCCATCATTCGATGCGTCTCGTCCGGCAATCGCCCAGTATCCAAAGTGAAGACGCGGCATTTTCCGGGACCGGACCGGCAAGCCAGATCGACAATTACCATGCCCTCTTTTTGGAAGCTGGTGGCAATCGCAAACTCGCTGGCATAGGTCTCGATGGCCCAGGAGACCAACTCGCCAGCCGTAAGATTCTCGAGTTCGAGAGATAGTCCCAATCTCTATTGAGATTATCATGAAGACGTACTGAACCGCCCGATGGCTCGCCAGTCGCGCTCCTGGCGCGTGGTATGTTGTCTGAACGGGGAGGGGAAGTGCGCGCACTATTGTGGGGCGGAATCCTGCCGGTTCTACTGGCCGCGGCGAGCGTGTCCACGGCATTCGCGCAAAATGCTCCGTTCACATTCGAGGGCTTCGCCGATAGCACCATTCTGACGAACCAGTATGCAGGCGCGGTCTTCACTAATGCCATCGTCCTCACCGCCGGCATCACGCTCAACGAGTTCGAATTCCCTCCGCACGGCGGAACTAATGTGGCTTCCGATAACGGCGGGCCGATGAGCATCGTCTTTTCCTCGGGGATAAACAGCTTTAGCGGCTACTTCACTTACGGCGTAGCGCTCACCGTGCAAGCCTTCGATTCCTCCAACCACCTGCTTACCTCTCTCGCCTCGGCGTTCTCGAATAATGAGGCGCTCTCGGGAGTTTCCGGCAGCCATCCGAAGGAACTCCTGCAACTGAGTTCCGCCACCAGCATCTCCAAGATCGTGATCGCAGGCTCGGCGCTGGGTGCGTCCTTCGCAATGGATGACGTCACGGCGATCACGCCATGCGACGTCAATCAAGACGGCTATACCAACGTCACAGACGTACAGGCCGTTGTGAACCAATCTTTGGGCGCCAAGGCCGCCACTGCCAATCTGACCGGGAGCGCGGTGGTCAATGTCGTGGATGTCCAGATCGTCATTAATGCAGTCCTGGGCTCAGGCTGCACGGTGCAATGAAGAGGGACCATGTACGCGCAATATACAGGGAAGGCGATTTTGACTTTTCTAGCGGGGGTTATCTACGCCCATGCCACTTCGGCCAC
>Ga0182013_10001175_pt1 | contig 36034 bp, 32 predicted proteins | sample 612S2MmetaG_FD_120487 | JGI IMG/M metagenome (GOLD analysis project Ga0182013, IMG submission 120487) | Permafrost microbial communities from Stordalen Mire, Sweden - 612S2M metaG | ecosystem: Environmental > Terrestrial > Soil > Wetlands > Permafrost | place: Sweden: Stordalen | collected... | reverse complement strand
CGCGCTCGATCGGCAACCCATCCGACGCGCGCGCTAACATGAGTTCAATCGCTAAACGAAAGGAAAACCCCGCTTCGCCTACCCTTCGCTTCCTTCAGGCTCATCTTTCGATTGGAAAAGACTGGTGGGAGCTTAACGGGAATTCAGACTTGGACGGCTTGCATGAGGGCCGGTCGCCATTTCAATGGTTCACTGGGCCGGCTTGCAAGAGATTTCCTTCTGCGCATTCGATGGGTACAATGTCGGCATGAATCAATCGGCGGAATCTGTGGCGCATGCTTTTGTGCGGGCAATCAACCGGCAGAATGTTGAGGGGCTTGTCACTTTGATGGCCCCCGAGCACCGGTTTGTGGATTCGCTCGGCAATGTAGTCGAGGGGCGCGAGAAGATGAGGGCAGCGTGGGCCGGCTACTTCAGGATGGTTCCGGACTACTCGATTGCCGTGGAAGAGAGCTTTTGCGACGGACCTGTCGTATTGATGGTCGGTGTGGCCGAGGGGACCTACGCGCCTGCCGGGGAGTTGAGGCAGGAAAACCGATGGAGGACTCCAATCGCTCTGAGAGCGCATGTGGAGGACGGCTTGGTAGCGGAATGGCGGGTATATGCAGACAACGAGCCGATGCGGGACCGGACGCGGAAGAACGGATAACTGAGCGGCCTGAGAATAAGATTCAACTTGGATAAGTGACCGGGCCAGGGTTCGGGCGAAGTTAGCAGACAATCGAGCAAAAACAGCTAGCCCCACTTATCGCTAAGTGGGGCTAGAAGAATCCTGGATTAAAACACGTCCCGAGTTGCTGGCCCCCGCACTTTGCGGTTGCACCGGTCGCAGATTACTCCGCGCTCGACACTTGGCATTCTCTGCTTCACTCGGATTGCTCCGCGCTCCACATCGTCCGCCCCGTGCTGGTCACCGATTTGACTCGGCGCCCAACCCTTGCGCTCCGCGCCGTTCGCGGATTTCTCCGCTCTCGCCACGTTGCGCTCGTGCTGGCCACGGATCACCCCGTGCTACGGATCGCTCCGTAGTTCAGCACTTGGAACTCCGCACCGCTCACGGATCGCTCCGTACTCGACACTTGGTGCTCCTCGCCAGTCACGGATTGCTCCGCTCTTGACGCCTTGCACCCTGTACCGGTCCCGGATTGCTCCGTGCCCGGTACTTGGCTCTCGGTGCCGGTCTACGGATTTCTCCGTACTCTGACACTTTGCGCCCCGCGTGCCGCTCACGGATCGCTCCGTGCTCAGCACTTTGAGTTCCGCCCCGGCCATGGATTGCTCCATGTTCGACACTTGGCGATTCGTTCCGACCACGGATATCTCCGTGCTCTTCACTCTCCGCCCTGTGCTGGTCACGGATGCCTCCGCGCTCAACACTTAGGAGCTTCGCATCAGGCTCGTAGTACTCCGCTCCCGACACTTATCGCTCCGCCCCGCACATAGATTGCTCTGTGTGCGACACTTGGCTTTTATGTTCCGTCTGCGGATTGCTCCGCACTCTTCACTTAGTGCCCGTGTTAGTCGCGGATTACTCCGTAACTAACATTCGATGCTCCGCGCTGGGACCTTCTGGTAAGCCTTACTCATCGTCACGAGTGAAGATGTTCAGGTCTACCTAGCAACCCGGAATGAAGATAACTATGCTCTTAGTGGAAGCGCCCTGTCAACACGGTTTTTACGTAAATTTCTGTGCAAAACTAACCACTTTGGTGGAAATCTTTTTGGTCGTGAAGAACGTCGATTTTAGGGCTTTCCAAGAATAAATGCACCACGTCCGGTGCATCTTTGGCACTCACCGGAAGCCGTGCGAGTGGCCGCACCGAGGAGCGTGAGGTTGAAGGTGGCATGGGAGACTATTGCGGGCCATAGCGACCCCGAAGGCGAGCGGCAGATGCTAAAGACCGGTCCTACTCATGCCATGAAAAAGACGGCCAGGGCGGCCGACGCGAGACGGGAATGAAAACCTCCGGCATCGCGCCATAGGCCGTGCAGACAAAGATACATGAGCCCGAAGAACATGGAAGCTGTGGTTACGCCGAGCTCGGTCAAACGGCGCTTGGATGACGGTAACTGTGGCTTCTCTTGTGACAACCTACAAGGGTGAATTGCAAAGGTCAAATGCAGCGAGGCGGCCCACCCTCCCACAAGGGATGGACCGCCTGCCTGCATTCCGGCCATGGAATGGTGAACGCCGGAAATCCTTTAAATTGGTCTCAACTTACGCTGGCTTTCGTCCGCGCGTTGCTCGCGATTCGAGGTTCAAAGCGTTCGTTTGAAGAGTGGCGTGGCGACCAGCAGCGTGCCAAACCCGAAGACAAACAGAAAAAGCAGATCGTATTGAATGGCTACGAATCCACCGTCTTTCAAGAGGACAGCTTTGAAGCCGTGAACGCAGTAAGTGAATGGGTCAATGACGGAAAGGGCGCGGAGCCAGGTTGGGAATGCGTCGATGGGGTACATGGCGCCGGAGGGGTAAAACAAGAGCAGGTTGAGGACGCCGAACATCGCGCGTGGAACAAGGGGATCGTCGACGCGGACCATCATGAGAAACATCATGCCGTTGAATGCGATGGAAGTGGCGACGATCAGGCACAGGAGTTCGAGGTCGGCCTCGGGATGGAAGATGACTCCAAGTCCGGCCATCAGCGAGCCGATTACCGTGAGACTGATTCCGGCAAGCACAGCTTTGATTGCTCCGGCCATGTTGAGTCCGAAAACCAACTCGAGACGAGTGATTGGAGTTACTAGATAGCCTTCGTGGACACCGCGCGCTTTGTCGTCGATGTATAACATGCCGCCGCCTATCATGACGGAGATATACATGGCGAGCGCCACGCAGGCGGGAAGCAGAAACTTCATGTAATTGACGTAGGGATAGAGCTCCACGATTTCGAGGGCAATGGCGTTGGCCAGGCGAGGCTGAATGACTGGTGTAGTTAGGGCGGTCACGAGCGACTGCATCTCGCCTTCCACCGAGGCAGAGGTAAACAGGTCGGAGTTATCGACGACCAGGCCGAGTTGCGGCGCATCCTGCGAGAACACGCGGCGGGAATACTGGGCGGGAATAATCACGGCGCCGTCGATTTTTCCAGTGCGGACGTCTTCGCGGGCCTGCAATTCGTTTTTGTATTCGATAGTGGTGAAAGTCTTGATGTTGACGGCAATGGCGTCGAAGCCTTCGCGCAGTTTTACAGCCTCCGGGCCGTGATCGTAGTCGACGATGGCCACGTGTGCGCCGACGATCTTGCCGCCGAAGGCGTTGCCCATGATGAGCAACTGCAGAATCGGCATCATCAGAGACATGATCATGAGAGTGGGCGAGCGGAAGAACTTGCGCATCTCGCGCTCGACAATGGCAAACATTCTATTCATGGCTGCATCCCTGGCCTGGGCGGCATGGTAAAGGCTGGGGGCTTGACCTGCTCGTCGCGAAGCTGGCGGCCAGTGTAGTGGACGAAAACATCGTCGAGGGTGGTGTTCTGCACGCTGAGCGAAGTGAGTGTTTCGCCCAGGGAGGCAGCTAACTCGACTAACTGCATGGTGGTCCTGGAGCCGGAGGAAGTTAGCACGCGATAGAAGCCTGCGCTTTCAGCCTGCACGCTGGTAACTCCGTCAAGACCTTCGAGGCGCGCCCGCCACTCGGGAGTTTCGCGATCGAAATGGACTTCGACGACGTTGGCTCCGGGAACGCTCCGCTTGAGTTCCTGCGGGGTGCCGAGTGCGACAAGCGTGCCATGATCGACAATGGCGATACGGTCGCAAAGCTTGTCCGCCTCCTCCATGTAATGGGTGGTAAGGAGCATGGTGAGGTGGCGCGTGGTGCGCAGCTTGTCGAGCATCTCCCAAACGGCGATGCGGGAGACTGGATCGAGGCCGGTGGTGGGCTCGTCCAGAAAGAAGATCTGAGGATTGTGGACCAGGCCTCGGGCGATTTCAACGCGCCGGCGCATTCCTCCAGAGAGCGTCTTGACTTGCGCTCCGCGCCACTTGACCAGGTCCACGGCCTGGAGGACATCGTTAATGTTTTTTATGCGTTCGGCCTTGGGAACGCTGTAGAGCTTTGCATAAATGTTGAGGTTCTCTTCGACCGTGAGGTCGGGGTCGCTGGTCAAAGCCTGGGGAATTACGCCGATCATGCCGCGGACAGCATCGGGGTCTTTGGCGACATCGTGGCCGGCGATGGAGGCCTTGCCGGAGGTAATCGGCACAAGCGTCGTCATCATGCGGATCAGCGTGCTTTTACCGGCGCCGTTGGGACCGAGGAGGCCGAAGATTTCGCCATCGGCAACGGAAAAGCTGACGCCTTTCACAGCTTCAAAGGCGCCGTACTTCTTAACGATGTTCTCCACCTGAATCGCAGCCGTGGGCTGTTTTGTGTTTTGGTTGAGGTCTTCGGCTGGGGCGGTCATTGCTTCACCAGCTTGTTTTTGGGGATATAAACTTCGGCGGTCATGCCTGGAACAAACCGCTCAGACGGGTTATCGATGAGCAGCTTCAACTGGATGGTCTTGATGTCGCGCTTGCGGCTGCTGACGTCGCGCTGGGTTGCGAAGTCGGCCTCGGCAGCCTTGTTGATGACCTTGCCCTGCAGAGCCGCGCCTGAGGGCATCACAACACGGAGCGAATCGCCAAGCTGCACAGCATCGGCCTGGGTCTCAGGCAGCGGAGCGTACACCCAGGTCTCGGTCAAATCCATGATGGTGACGATGGTTGCACCCGCGGCCACCACTTCTCCCTGCCGAGCCGCGCGCACATTGACCTTGCCGCTCACCGGAGCGAAGACCTGCGAATAGCCGACTTCGACTTTTGCCTGCTCAGCAAGGGCACGGGCATTTTCGACTTCGCCACGAGTGGAGTCGACCGTGCGCGCAGCGACATTGGTGAGCATTTCATGAGCGCGGGCCTGACGAAGCGAGGCTTCGGCGGCGGCAACATTTTCCCGGGCCGCATCCACGGCGGCTTTTGAGGCTTGCAGGCTGGTAGCTGCTTCGTCCTTGGCTTGCTGGCTCATGATTCCCTGCTGGGCCAGTGCGACGGTGCGGCTGGTGTCGGCCTTCTGGTGGTCGTAGTTTGCCTCGGCCTGGGCCAGCGAAGCTTTTGCGGCACTGAGCTGCGCTTCGGCGTTCACGGCGGCGCTGCCAGTCTCACCGCGAGTCTGGCGCTCGGTTTCAACGGTCTCGCCAAGCTTGAACGACTGGCTGCTGGCAGTAGCTTCCGCGGCCTTGCGCGCAGCCTGCAGGTCATCGCTCTCGATGATGGCGATAAGCTGCCCGGCCTTGACGTCCTGGCCTTCGTCTACGGTAAGTGTCTGAATGCGGCCAGGGATTTTGGCACTGACGAGCACTTCGTTGGCGTCAACGGTGCCTATCAGCTGCAAATCGCCGGTAGGGCGAACCGTGACGAAATACCAGATCAGGGAGCCGATAGTAAGCAGGCCCAGGATTAGAAAAACTCGGTTACGTGCGTTCACTTGGTCCTCACTCCGTCTGAAATCTTTACCTTCGCTTCATTTCCCGAGGTTCGAGAGTCCGATAATCCCCCGAAACCGAGTATGCCACAATTTGTTAATCATGGTTAACTTATTATCTTAATATTAATTATTTGAAGGTCTCCTGCAGATGAATGGGCATTGAGCGATAGGCTCAAGGACCCAGCCGTGAGCAGGCCTAGAACTCGGAAAAATCTGGCTATTGTCTTCATTTTGGCCTCACTTCATAGGTCGTAGATGGAGCAAGGTTTATTGTGAAACTCTCGATTTTCTCCGTGTGCGATTGATCGGTAGGCAAATCGATGTGCCGCGGCATGGGCGTATCGGCTAATACGCGTGTAGCCACCTCGGTTCCGTGCGCGCGGTCCATGAAGATGGCCTGGCCAAGGAACTCGGCAGAGGCCTTGCGGCGGAATTCGAGCGCGCTCCGCTCCAGCGGGTCTGCCCCAGCGATCAACCGCATCATTGGCGCGGACAGAAAATAGAACACATTGGCGCCCAATGCGGAATAAGTTACCTGCGAACTTTCTACCGGAATCAACTCGCCGGACCGAATTCCCTCCTCCGCCACGGCCAGCATCCTGTCGCCCAGCGGTTTGAATAGCTTCTCGACCAGCGAATTAGCGGCGTTCGACTCGCCTTTGCGGAGGCGGATCATCTCCTGCTGCATCAGGTTCTGGAAGACGGGTTGGGAGTAGATGCGGTCAAAATGGTTCAAAGCCGAGCGGAGCAGTCGTTCACCCGCTGAACAGTCGAGGTTGAGCACAGACATGCCTGTGGCAGCCATGCGTCCGGCAACGGCTTCGAGGGCTGCGGCGTAGAGTGCGTCCTTGCTGCGGAAGTAATAGTAGATGAGCGCCTTGTTGACGGATGCCGCTTCGGCAATCCGCTCGGTGCGGGCGCCGGCCAGACCGTTGGCGCTGAATTCGCGTGTGGCGGCGTCAAGAATGCGGGCGCGGGTTTGGTCGGCGCGGTCGGCGTTCGATCGGGTTGGGGTTGAGTCTGCCATAAATTAACTAACTAGTTAGTAAATTAGCTGAAAAACGAACCTAATGCAAGACCAGCCTCACTGTCTTTTACTTATCTTGATAACTACTTCTGAATCAATAGATTACGATTGCGTCAGGCGGGGGCACCTGACAAGTAACAGCCGGACGGGCCTTCAGACCGCCGATTCTCAAGCGAAAAAGCTGATAGGGCGAGGCTCACCGGTATCACCGGCTTTTTCAGTCTTCTCCTCGTCGGACGCGAGTTCGAAGCTGTCCACTTCCTCTTCGGAAGAATCGTCTTCGGAGCCGCCTGCGGACTTTCCGTTGCTGGGCGAGTATGTCTCGTCCCCGGTTCTTGCCGAGTTTTCAACCCGCTCCATAGGCAGAACATCGAGGCCTGCCTGGACCGTGCGGGTCTGAGACAGCGGAATGAGGTTGGTAATTGGCGCGATTCCCATGTTCCCTCCTGCCGGCAAAGCTTCCCATAATCAGGTGTATCGGCAAACCAGGAAAGAACTTTAACTTCTCTGACAAACCTGTCTGCGAATGGGACATTTTACCCATCGAACATTGCGCATTCCTTATACTCGCCCCCGAAATGGAGCCCTTTTTACCCACACCGACTTGTTAGACTGGGAGCATGGTAGATGAAGTGGAATTCCGCAAAGCGGCGGAAACTGCACTGGACGCGCTCCTGCAGCACCTGATTGGGCGCGAGGAAGAAGATGACTCCGGCTTTGAGGTCGATGGTGGACAAGGCGGACTGCTCAACGTCCTCTTTGAGGTTCCGGCGGGCAAGTTTGTGATCACTCCAAACGCGTCGGTGCAACAGATCTGGATTTCGGCGCTTTCGACCAGCTTCAAACTGGATTGGGATGCGGGAGTTGGGGCCTTTGTGCTGCCACGGACTGGTGAGCAACTGACGCCGCTGGTGGATCGGCTGATCGCAGAGCACCTGAAGAGCTAAGCCGGCGTGCGGCAGACTTACCGCAGAACATCCATCAGGGCTGAAGCCCACGTTTCTTTTCACTTTTTTGCGGCACGGCTGAAGCCATACCCTTTCAAAGCGATGGCCTTTTCACCAAACGCAAAGGGTTCCGGCGAAGATGCCGGAACCCTTTGCATGTCTTCTGTTTACTGGAGGGCGTAAACGGTCTTGAGTACCTTGTCCGCTACCACCTTTGGAAGTGGAGCGTAGGAAAGACTGGCGGCCTCGCCTTCGCCCGAGGTGATGATCCAGCTCAACAGGTCCTTGATCACCTTGCTTTTGGCGGCATCGGTGGGATTGAGAGGAATGAGCAACCAGGTGAAGCTCGAAATGGGGTAGGCGTTGGCGCCGGGTGCGTTGGTGATGGAAACGCGGTAGTCGGCAGGCATCTGCTTGACGCTGGCCGCGGCCTCGGTAACGCCTTCGATCGAGGCTCTCTCCCAGTTGCCGGCGGCGTTTCTGACCTCGCCGTATGTGATCTTGTTTTGCAGGGCGTAGATGAGCTCAACGTAGCCGATGGCCCCAGGCAACTGGCGGACAAGTCCGGCAACTCCGGCATTCTGCGCTCCAGAGACGCCTGCCGGCCAGCTCACGGCGGTTCCCTTGCCGGGGCCATTGGCCCATTCCGGGCTGATCTTGCTCAGGTAATCAGTGAAAATATAGGTAGTGCCGCTGCCGTCTGCGCGATGCACGACAATGATCTTCTGATCGGGCAGTTTGACTCCGGGATTATCCTTGGCGATGCGGGGGTCGTTCCAGTTGTCAATGCTTTTCAGGTAGATGCCGGCAATGACTTCGGGGCTGAATTTGATATCGCTGACGCCGGGAACGTTGAAGATGGGAACAACAGCGCCAAGCACGGTAGGAATGTGGATCAGTTTGACCTTGGAAGCGGCCAGTTGATCGTCCGACATCGGTCCGTCTGATGCGCCGAAGTCGACCAGGCCTGCCGTAACCTGGCGAATTCCGCCGCCAGAGCCGATGGACTGATAGTTGATCTGGACGCCGGGGTGCGCCGCGCTGTATTCACTAAACCATTTGGAATAAATCGGATAAGGAAAGCTCGCTCCCGCTCCCGTTAACTTCTGGGCGTGAGCCGCGGTCATCGCGAAAACCAACAAACCAAGAACAACAAGCGTCTTTTTCACTGAAATCTCCCTTGCAGATAGAATGCCGCATCCCATTGTCTACTGTGAATGTTACGGGGATTTGAATGCGGGCCAGTTTCGCATTTTGGCCTGGGGTATCGAGGTTGTTGTCTCCGACCCGGAACAGGGAATTCGCAGTTTCGCAGATTCACGTGAAAAGACGGGCAGCACCCGGAGCTTTTACGGTACTTCAGTACAGTATGGACCCAGTACCACCAGGCCGGCGGGAGGGGGCTATGTAGCAGATTTCTCGCTTCGGATGCATTTTACGGAAATGAATATTAATCTTGCTCCGGCGAGCGGCTACGGGTGGGCACCCATGCAGATGTGGAGGAGAAACGCCCCCCGCAGGGGCTAAAGCCCACGTTGCTTTTGTGGCGTTTGCGGCATGACTGAAGTCATGCCCTGTTACAGAGCCTTAGAGCATCTACCCTTGCCTGAACAAGGTTGATATTCATCTTTCCGAATTCGTGGATTCCCAGGTCTGAAACACGAGACCTGGGGCACACGGCCCTGATGCCGGATCAGCGGTCGGTCTGGGTGCGCCACTTTTCGGCGAGGGGCTTGTCGGCGAGAGCCTTGACGTAGACTCCGCCAACTACGGAGCGGGCCTGGAAGCCAATCTGCTTGCCGGTTTTGGTGTCGTACCAGTCGGTCAGAGGAACGCGGGAGGGACCCTGGTCGATCCAGCCGCCGATGGGGGCAAGGATGGCGTCGAACTGGTCTGGAGCTTCGGGCTGGGGCTTCTCGGCCAGCGTGGCTGTCCACACCGACCAGTCGAGCTTGGTGTAGTCGGCGCGGTTGTCGAGGGGCAGGCCAAACTGGTTCAAGTGCTTGAGGTAGAAGGCCAGCTCAGTCTGGCGAACCTGTGGCGGAAACAGCTTCAGGTCGAGTATCTGATCCCAAACGAGGTTGTATTTCTGGCTCCAGGTTCCGGGCTTATCAAAGGCTAGTTTGTAGTGGTCTCCGTCCAGGGCCATGGTTTGCCATTTTGCGGCCATGTCTGCGGCCAAGCGCGCGTATTCGCCTGCAACTTCGGGCTTGCCCACTCCGCGCGCCAATACGGCGTAGGCTGACAAAGCTTCAATGGCCTTGATGGAGAGATTTGAGTTGTGGGCCAGGTGGCCGGCAAAATCATCGGTGGAAAGCTGGTTGGAGGGATCGAGGCCCTTTTCGCGCAGGTACTCGCCCCATTTCGTGAACTGGGGCCAATAGGTGCGGGCAAAGTCAAAGTTGCCCAGCTCGCGCTCCATGGCCGCGACAAGGATGAGCAGATTGCCGCTTTCTTCGACCGGCATCTGGTCGTCTTCAGTCAGTTCGCCGCCGCCGTAGACCTGTCCGTTGGCCAGCGGATAGGTGCCGAGATCGTGCGGCGCGAAGGGCCATTTCCAGCGCGGTAAGGCAGCGTATTCAAGCACCGGCTTTAGCTGCGCCTGCAGCAGAGCGGGATTGAAGAAGAGGTAGAAAGGCGCGGAGGGGTAAAGCACATCGACGGTAGAAATACAGCCGTTGGAGAAGTTTTCCTTGGGAAACAACAGCGGGGTGCCGTCGGCATCGGCTGCGAAGCCGTGTGCGGCCAGAGTCTGCCGGTAGGCGAGGGTAGCGAGTTGGGCGTAGGCCTTGCCGCCCGTCTTTTCGAGATCGGCCGTCAGTTCACGGTCGAATGCGATTCCGCGCCGATCGAGAGTTGAGAATTGGTCTTCAGCCTCGGACAGCATCTGCTGCACGGTGAGGCCGTTGCGCTGCCAGTAAGGCCGGAGTTTGCGGCCCAAATACTCGATTGCATAGTCCTCGGTGTAGGCGAACAATACATGGCGGCTGACAGGCTGGCTGTTTAGTTTTCCGAAGGGCAACAGAACAGCCAGGTCCGCAGCGCCCTCGCGCGGCATGCGCGGCATGTCCATGTCGTCGGATGGTGGAAGCGAGCCTGTTTTCGCGAAACTTTCCAAGGCGTTCTGCGACAGGGCAAACTGCGCGCCGGCATTGTCGGGCGCCGCGAGGTGGAAGTAGCCCCAATCGATGCGCAGATCGTCTCCAGGCCGGTTCAAAACGCGCTGATCCTGCGAGCCGACATTCAAGACGGTGAGCCCCTGAGCACGAGAACGACCCCAGGTAACAGCCTCATCGGGACTATTCACCGCGATTACCGGGTCCACGTCAATCAGGACATAAAGCTCGTGATCGCCCTCGCCGGTTGCGCTGATGCTGAGATAAGTAACGGGCCGCGAAAGCACATCGAGATCCTTGGGAAAAGCGGGCGTAAAGAAGCTGACGGTGAGGGTGACCTGTCCAGCCTGAAACCGATAGATAGTGTGCGTGGGAGTGACCTGCAAGCTTGTCTGCTCCATTGCCGGCAATTCGCGCGGGGCTTCGCCCATGAAGCGCCAGGTCTTGCCGTCGATGCGCGCCAGGCCGTAGATGGGCTGCGGGCGGCCGGTCCAGTGCTTGGTGTTCTCGTCGGTGAGCTTGTCCGCCATGGACCAGACGCTGAAGTACGGGTTGTGTGCGATGAGTGGCACAGCGGGAGGGCGCTGCTGGGCGGTAGCGTTAAGTACAAAGAGTGAAGCCAAAATGGACAAACCGAGCGCAACAAGGTTCTTGGGAGACGTTTTCACTTTTCGCACACTTTCTTAGCAATGGAATTCAGACGATTCACCCGCGTCGGTGAGTTTTCCAGACATATGGGTTGGAAAGGCAAACATTCCCTTGGCGGCTAAAGCCGAATCCGGTTAGGTTCGCGTTCGACACGGCTGAACAGGCTGCAGAAAAACTCCGGGTTTCGGGTGAAGTTCGGTCCGTCCCTACGGGACGGAGGTCCATTGTTCAACGCCGACCCAGGACTGCGCTGCGCTTGTCCTGGGCTATTTTCGCTTTCTCCCTCCGGGAGAATGGGTGCCGGCTGTTTCATCCATCGGGGTCGGCGAACCCGGGGGACGACTGTTACAAAGCCCTCGAAAGTCCCCGTTTAAATCGAGGTTCTCCGGAACCTGTGAAGCCGTGCCCTTTCAAAGCAGCTACGCGGTCGGAAATTCCCTACGCGATCGCCGGAGCTATTTTCTCACCCGCGGCCTTGTGTACGAGAGGGAGGGTAAAGTGAAATTGAGCGCCGGAGCCTAATTCGCTCTCAACCCAGACGCGGCCGCCGTGGGCATGGACGATGTGCTTGACGATGGCCAGGCCGAGGCCGGTACCGCCCGACTCGCGGGAGCGGGCCTTGTCGACGCGATAGAAACGCTCGAAGATGCGATCGATGTGCTCAGAAGCGATGCCGGGGCCGAAGTCCTGAACGGTGAACTGCACCTCCGCTTCGAGAGGCCGCGCGCCGACGCAGATTCGCTTGCCCCCCCGGCCGTACTTCAGGGCATTCTCGATGAGGTTGCCGAAGACCTGGTTCATGGCGTCGGGGTCGGCCAGCACCAGCGTGTCGGGCGCGCCGGAAGATTCGAGATCGACCTCGGAGTCGACCACAATGCCGCCGAGAGAATCAATTGCGTCCTGTACCAGGGCAGAGGCGCGCGTGGGCAGCAGCGTTAGCTTGTAGTCGGGGCTCTCGACACTGGCAAGAGCCAGCAGGTCCTCGGTAAGCCGATTCATCCGCGTCGCGTTCTTGTGGATGATGCCGAGAAATTCGCGCGTGGTTTCGGCGTTGGGGCGGGGCTCTTCGACCAGGGTTTCAACGTAGCCTTGGATGGAGGTAAGCGGCGTCCTGAGCTCGTGGCTGACGTTGGCAATGAAGTCGCGGCGGGATTTTTCCGCGGCCTCGATGCGCGTGACGTCGTGGAGCACAACGAGGGCGCCTCCGGAGGGCAATGGAGCTGCGTTGATCTCAAACGTACGGCCTGGGGCAAGTGAATTGGCGCGGCCAAATCGGACCTCGCGGTTGTCGAGAGCAGCCCGTACGCAGGCCAGCACGTCTGGGTCGCGCACGAAGTGAACCAGGGGACGGCCGGCATGCAGCTGGGTTCCGGCGATGCGACGCATCACAGCGTTTGACCAGCGGACACATCCTTCAGGAGTAATGGCCACGACCGCTTCCTGCATGGAGTCGAGCATGGTGGCCAGTTCCTGGCGGCGGCTTTCGATCTCGGCAAAGTTCTGGCCGAGGCGCTCAGCGGTCTGGTTGAGCGCGCCCTCCATGGCGGAGAGCTCATCGTGGCCGTCCAGAGTCAGGCGGGCGTTCAGATCGCCCTCCGCGATGCGGCGTGCGAAGTCAACCACGCGCTGGACGCGTTCGGTGATGCTGCGGGCGGCCCAGGCGGCAACAAGCAGTGCCAGCGCAAGCGCAATGAGCCCGGCCCACAGAGCGTCATGAGCCATGAGGCGGAAGGTCACACCGGCGCTGCTCACCACCATTCCGCGAAAGACGAACTCCATGACCGCGGTCTGGAAGACCAGCAGCAGGACAAAAAGTCCGAGCAGCTTGGTGAAGACTTTCGGGGTCAATACGACGCTCCCGCCCGGCGTATTCCGGCGTGGTTCCGGCTTGCGCCAGCCTTGTTAGTCGACTTTGGGTAGCTCGAAGCGATAGCCGGCGCCGCGCACGGTTTTAAGGTAGCGCGGATTCTCCGCATCGACCTCGATTTTCTCACGGATGCGGCGCACATAGACGTCGACGGAGCGGGGGGTCACGAAGCGGGCATCGCCCCAGACCGCATCGAGAAGGTGGTCGCGGCTGAAGACCCTGCCAGGGTGGCGGGCCAGGTAGTCGAGCAGGCGGAACTCGGTTGCGGTGGTGGTGGTGAGTTCGCCGCGCACCTTCAACTGCATGGCGTTGGCGTCGACGATGACTTCCTCAAAGCTGATGATAGAGGGTGTTGTGGGCCGCTCAAAGCGGCGAAGCACGGCCTTGACGCGCGCCACCAGTTCGCGCGTGGCGAAGGGCTTGGTGATGTAATCGTCCGCGCCTAACTCGAGGCCCAGCACGCGGTCGTTTTCGCCGGCACGGGCGGTGAGAAAAATGATGGGAATCGTGGAGAGCGCGGCATTCGCGCGCAGGCGCCGGCAGACATCCAGGCCGTCTCCGCCGGGAACCATGATGTCCAGCAGAAACAAGGCCGGCGGTTGGCGCTCGGCGTCCGGAATCAGGTTGGTTGGGGTATGAAACAGGCGTGCCGCAAAGCCCGCGGCCTCCAGGTGATGTTGCACAAGGCGCGCAATATCGGTGTCGTCTTCCAAAACAAATACGGTCTGGCTCAAACGGTCTGCCCTCGCCCGGCGGCCGTTTGCCTGCATGTTGCTTTGGCCGCACAGAACCATTAATAGAGTAATGCAGGCGGACGAACAGATTGCAAACGTTGTGTGAATTTGCCACCTGCGGTGGGGCAGACGGCGCTTTCGCGCCAAAGGGGCTCAAGTCTTCCATCCTTACGTCATTGAAGAGCGGGGACGGAAGGCTCGGCGCTCGCCGCTTCGGTTTGCCGCTTTCTTTTATCGGCCTTGCGCTTCCTCACTTCGTTCACCGCTACCAGAATCAGCGCCGTAAACGTGACTACCAGCAGAGCGATCGCGGTAGAGCCGTGCAATTGTTCGATCTGGCCGTCGACGTCGTCTCCCACGTCCTGATAGAGCAGGGCAAGGCCCACAAACACGAAGAAAAGATGGGCGCAGAAGACGCGCAGCGATGCTTTGCCGAGGGTGAGGAGGGGTTCAATCGAGATGAGCCGGACAAGAACCGGCCGCATCCAGTAAACAACGACCGTGAAAGTGACAAGATTGATGACGCGAAGCCACCCAAGCTGCCATTTGTCGAGCTGAATCCCGAGGGCCGGTTGGGTCAGGTAAGGGCCGAGCCAGCCGTGACGGATGCCGATAAAGAACATGCACGCAACGGCGGAAACTGCCACAGCCCATCTGGGGACCTTGCTCAAAGGCACGCCGCCCAAAGCCGAGCGGGCGCCTATCCAAAGGCCGACCACCCAGACGGCCTGCCAGGCAAACAGGTTGAAGGCGCCAGTCTCTTGCAAGGGAATGGGCAGGCGCGTGAGAGAAACGATCCAGTTATGCACCACGTCGCGCAATCCGAATTGTGCCAGCAACCAGATCAGGGCGCTGACAACGAGGATCTTTCTCCAGCCATAACGCGCCGCCGCAGCCAGCAGCAATGGCGAGAAGAAGAGGAACGTGACATACATCGGGAGAATGTCAAGCAGCGGCGGGCAATACAGCAGCAACGCCGAGCCGACAATCGCAACCACGGGATGCGCGAGATAAAAATTAAGCAGATGGTTCAGAGCCGCCTTGTGCGTGTGCACGGCGAAGGCCGCGGCAATCGTGAACAGGAAGGTCAGCATCAGCAGGTGATATGCGTAGATCTGGAGCGACCGCTTCCATAGCTTGCCCCGCACTCCGGACGCATTGTCGATGGAGTCCCGCATATAGATACGGCCAACGAGGAGCGCCGAAACAAAGACGAAACCCTCCGCCGCGGAGACGTAGCCGATGGGCTGATTGGTGAAGTCGCTGAAGCGGGTGGGAAGATGCGTCAGCGTCATCCAGACCAGGAAGAGGCCGCGCAAGGCATCGAGTTCAGGGCGGCGTTCGAGACGGGGAAGCTTCATTGAATTATGCGCCTTCGACCAATCGAGGAGCGAGCAGAGGTTACCTGTTTAGAAGCATTCCCGGCTCCCCGGTTGTCTGACTGCCGATTCAAAGCCCTGGCGGCGGAATGAGCAAAGTCCGTCAAAAAATAGAAGCAAAGGAAATGCTGGGAGTTGCCAGCTACTTGGCAGCTCTCAGGATCTTACTTTGTCACGAGATGAAAGGCATCTCGCCTGCGTCCTGCTCTGCGTACGGCCTATGGATTACGCTGAATGCACGGGCCGGAATGATCTTATTGAGACGGCCGCATGGAGGTTAGCGTGACCTGGTTGATCGTGCTGGCGGGAGTGGTGGTGGGGATGGTCTCCGGCGTGGTGGGCATTGGCGGCGGCATCCTGTTTGTGCCCGCGCTGATTTGGCTGCTGCACATGGACCAGCACAAAGCACAAGGAACTTCGCTGGGCGCCCTCCTGGCGCCGGTGGGAATCCTGGCATTCTGGGAATACTACCGCAAGGGCAACGCGGATATACGCGTTGCGGCGTTGCTGGCGGCCGGCTTTCTGGTCGGCGCTTACTTCGGAGCGGCGGGCGCGCAACACATTCCTGAGGTATGGCTAAGGCGAGTCTTTGCGTTGACGCTGATCGGCGTAGGCGGACGCCTGCTGTTCATGCGGTGATTCGAATGCGTGCCTTCAGGCAATGGCCACGAAGCGCAGCCGCACATAATCGGCAATCCAGTCCCCTTCCTCGTCGCGTAACGCGGGTTCGAGCAGCGTTGCGGTCTCCTCGACAACAGTTTCACGCAGCGTCTCTGGCAGGCCTTCAATGACTCCCGCGCGGAAGGTGCGCAGCCAGGCTTTCATACCGCCTTCCGCCAGCCGAGTCGGTCGCGGAATGAGCGCGATCTGCTGCACACGGAACCTGCGGCTCTGAAGGCGTCGCGTGTATGCCTCCGGAGTCGGATAGTAATTGACCCCATCTTCGCGATCGGCATAGCCGTGGCGGGCCAGCACAGCCATCAGCGCAACGCGAATCGCCGCAATATTGCCGTGGCCGCCCATCTCCGCAACAAAGCGTCCGCCGGGCTTGAGCACGCGGTGGACCTCGGCCATCATGGCGTCCTGATCGCGAACCCAATGCAGAGCGGCGTTCGAGAAGACAGCGTCAAAACTTCCGTCGGCATGAGGAAGCAACTCCGCGCTCGCCTCATCCACGGTTATGCCAAGTGCCCGTGCCGCCGCAACCATCTGCGGCGAAGCATCGACGCCCAGCACACAAGCGCCGGCAGCGGCGATGCGCTTGGTGAGTTGGCCGTCGCCGCAACCCAGATCGAGGATCTTCTCCCCAGGCTGAGCGGCCAGCAATTCCAGCACTCCACCGGCAAGTTCATGGACAAAAGCGCCGTTCTGGCCATAGGCTTGCGCGTTCCAGGTTTGCGTCACGAGTCACCTCCAGCTTCAGTGTCATCAAAGCTGACCCATAAGGCAAAGTTATTCTTTTTGTATTGTCGATAAGGAATATTTATCGAATGGAGTCCATTCTCAAACGCGCGTTTCCAACTCTAAATCGATTGCACAGGCACCAGAGTCAAGTCGTCGACCAAGCCCACTTCCTTCTGCACGAAGGGCTCACCGTAGCGAACGCCGGCAAGCAGCCCATAGTGGCGCGCCTCTGCAAAGGTTCGCTCGCGAATCTCTTCTTCCGGCACAAATAGCGCGCTGCCGGTGGGTTGATTGGCGTACTGGGATTTGTAGGCCATCAACGACTGGTGGCGCTGTTCGATGAACGGAGCGATATCGACGATGAAGCTTGGCCGCACATCGGCATAGAGGCTGGCATAGACAATCTTGAAGGGACGATGCGGTGCGGAGCCCGTTTCCACCTTGGCCAGCCCAGAGAGAAAACAGGCGTCGTAGCCGAGCGTTCCGGTCATGGCGTGGTCCGGATGTCGCGCCTCCCAATAGGGGAGAATGACCACGCGCGGGCGCAGAAGACGCAGAGCGCGCACAATCTCGATGCGGTTTTCAAGTGTATTTTCGATCGCGCCGTCCGGCAGATCGAGAGCCTGCCGCCACGCGACGCCGAGAATGCGAGCTGCTTCAGAGGCTTCGCGGGCGCGGTCCTCAGCAGTGCCGCGCGTTCCCGCTTCTCCTTGCGTGAGGTCGAGGATGGCGGTGCGCAGACCGCGCGAGGCCATGCGCAGAAGGGTTCCCCCGCAGGTCTGTTCCACATCGTCGCGATGCGCGGCGATGGCCAGAACGTCAATGGAGGCCAACTCGGTCATCGGGAATCCACACTGGTAAGAGGACTATGAGGATTTGCGGTTTCCCGCCCTTGCGACAAAAAAAAGTCGCAAGAACGGGGCACGGTGCTTTTGTGCGGAATCTAGCTTCGCTCTTAATAAACGGTGTTGTTCGCGTCGGTGGTGGCATCCATGTACACCAGATCATATGCCGTGCCCGTAACGGTGACGTACTGGTTGTCGAGGGCAATGCCATCCGTGGTGGAGTAGATGTACACCTGTCCACCCTGGGCGGCGTAAATCTTGTTCAAGCCGGTAACGGCAGCGATGCCAGTGGCATCGCCCAAATAAGGTTCGAGCAAGGTAACCGCGCCGGTGGAGGTGTTGAACATGGTGAGACAGCCATAAGGAAGCCCAGTGGCGGCACGAACGCCGTTGTTGCACTTGGTCATGGCGATCCACAAGGTGTTGTTGTCGGCCTCGATCATGCGGCTGGCGGCGCCGGGGGCTCCATCGCTGATGGCAACGGGGCTGGATGCGGTGTTGTTGCTGAGATTGACCACGGTAAGATTGCCGGCAAAAAGTGTCTGACCGCTCACCTGCTGTCCCTGTTGACCCACGACGTACATGGTTGAGGAATCAACCAGTGCATTGCTGGCGCCACCGGGGATTGCCAGCGTGGAACTGGCCAGCGTGGCATTCGTAGGCAGTGATCCCGATCCCTGACCGACCAGGAAGATCATCGGAGCCACAGGCAAAGTAGAAACCGACGCCGTGGAGCCGCCGCACTCGGGTCCGCAGTTGAGGATATAGGCGGTTCCGCCATCCGTTGAAAACACAGCCTTCACAGGGCGGTCGAATACCAGGGGCGCGCCGTAATTGTTTCCGGTCGAATCCACAAGATCGGGGCTCTGGGCCTGGAAGAGGCACCAACCGGGTGCATTTTGCGGTTCGCAATCCACCGCGGCTTTGGGCCATGTGGCAGGACCGCCGGAGTAGTTGGTGGTTTGCGCCGAGGAGAGCTTGACGGGGTAGTAAGCGTAGTTGGAGTTCTGAACGAAGGCTATGGCCATGGAGCCGCCGGGGTTGACGCTTACGCGATAGACGCCGGGCAGGCTCAGCGGATAGCTGCTGCCGGCGACATGATCGGCGACAGTAAGCACGTGGCTGTTCTGGCTGGCGGCAAACACGTAGCTCTGATTACGCGTCATGAAGATGCTGGAAGACAGTCCGTTGGTGCCTGAAGTGGCTCCTGAGGTGCTCTCTTTTGCATAGCTTGCCGGGGTCAGGGTGCCGTCGCCGGCTCCGTAAACTACACCCAACTGCTCTTCCGGCATGTTCTGGATGCTGATGGGCAGCGCGCCGGAATAGCCGGAAATACTGAAGCCTGCGGGCTTGCCGCCATATCCGCTGCGGATGTCATAGTAGGCATCCACGAACACCAGCGCACCCTTGGAGAAAGCGCTGGGGTTCTGGATCGCGATCATGACGCGGTTGGTCAAGCCGCTGGGGGGCAGGTTTCGGCCCGCAAAATAGGTGGTGCCACCACAACCAGCCAGCGCGGCTGAAACGACCAACGCCGCTGCGGCGCTCATCCAAAGACTTCTCTTGTTCAAAATCCCTTACCTCGACGAAGAAAGCGGAACGAGCCGCCGCGTGAACGAATTGATAGTGGTTGCCGGTCGATGAGACGGAGCGCAAGAGGCTCTGAGATCGAAATGAGCTGAGGCCCGGAACCGGTTTCTAACCAACTTATGACTACCGAAGTATAACAAAGCGCCCCTGTACCATGACGCGGCCGGCCCCGGTGCCTTAGCATGAGTAGGCAATGACTCAATTCGCCGACATCTTCGCCAGCCGCCCAGTACTTGCCGACGGCGCCATGGGAACCGTGCTCTACGCCCGTGGCATCTTCATCAGCCGCTGCTACGACGAACTGAATCTCTCCGATCCCGGCCTGATCCTGTCCATCCACGAGGAGTACCTGCAGGCAGGCGCGGAGATTCTTGAAACCAACACCTTCGGCGCGAACAGCTTCCGATTGGCGCGGCATGGCCTGGCCGGAAAAGTGGCGGAGATCAATGCGGCGGGGGTGCGGTTGGCTCGTCAGGCCGTTGCGCATCTGAAGGAGAAGCAGGCGGGCGAGGCCTGGGTGGCCGGTTCCGTGGGTCCGCTCGGTATTCGACTGGAACCGCTTGGCAAGGTCGGCCTCGACGAAGCGCGAGCGGCCTTTGCCGAGCAGATCGGCGCCTTGGCCGGGGCCGGTGTCGACCTGCTGATTATCGAGACCATGCCGGCACTGAATGAAGCCAGGGAAGCGATCGCAGCGGCACGCGAGATGGCGCCCGACCTGCCCCTGCTGGTGATGGTGACTGTGGACGACGAGAGCAACTGCCTTGACGGCTCGTCGCCCGAGCAGGCGGCGGCACGGCTGACGGAGTGGGGCGCTAGCGCGATCGGCGTAAACTGCTCGACTGGCCCGGCAACGGTTCTCACAGCGATTGAAGCCATGCTCAAGGCCACCACACTGCCGCTTGCCGCCATGCCCAATGCCGGAATGCCTCGAGCCGTCGAGGGGCGAAACATCTACCTCTGCTCCCCCGAGTATATGGCCAGCTTTGCACGCAAGGCCATCGCCGCCGGGGCCCAGGTTGTTGGCGGCTGCTGCGGCACCACACCCAACCATATTCGCGCCATGCGGTCGGCCATGCGTGCCATTGATGCCATGGCGCGCGTAGAGAGCCCTGGAACCGCACCTGAACTGACAACGGAGACACCGCCGGCTCCGCTGGGTGCGCGCTCGCGGATCGGCTCCCTCATCGAGAATGGCGCCTTTGTCACACTGGTCGAGATTGTGTCGCCCAAGGGCGTCGACTGCGTCAAGGAGATTGAAGGCGCGCGCATGCTGGCCGGACTGGGCGTGCATGCCATCAATGTACCCGACTCGCCGCGGGCCTCGGCACGCATGAGCGCACAGAGCCTGTGCATCCAGATTCAGCAGCACACCGGGATTGAGACGGTTCTCCATTACACCTGCCGCGATCGCAACATTCTCTCCATCCAGTCCGATCTGCTGGGGGCCTCGTCCATTGGCCTGCACAACGTTCTCTGCATCACCGGCGACCCGCCCAAGCTAGGCAACTACCCCGACGCCACCGCAGTGTTTGACGTAGATGCCATCGGTCTGGTCAACATCGTCCGCCGGTTAAACCACGGCCTCGACATTGGAGCCAACGCCATCGGGGCCAGCACCAACTTCACCATCGGTGTCGGCGCCAACCCCGGCGTGCCGGACATTGAAAACGAACTGCGCCGCTTCAAGTACAAAGTCGAGGCTGGCGCGGAGTACGCCATCACCCAGCCGGTTTTCGACCTGCGCCTGCTGGAGATTTTCCTGGAGCGCATCAAGGATTTCCGCATTCCTGTGATCGCCGGCATCTGGCCGCTGACCAGTCTGAGGAATGCCGAGTTCATGAAGAACGATCTGCGCGTCTCCATGCCCGAGGAGATTCTGCTGCGCATGGCCCAGGCTGAAACGCCAGAAGCGGCCCGCAGAGAAGGCGTCCTGATTGCCCAAGAGATGCTTGAGGCGGTGCGGCCGTTTGTGCAGGGCGTGCAGGTCAGTGCGCCGTTTGGCCGCTACGCCGTGGCTGCCGAAGTGATCGCCAGCGTGCTGCCGCAACGTGAATCCAGTTTGACGGAGTAATCGCAATGCCCTCGTTTGAAGAGTCGCTCAAGAAGCTGGAATCCATCGTCGATCAACTGGAGAAGGGCGATCTCGCCCTGGAGGAGTCTCTCAAGCTGTTCGAACAGGGCGTCGGGCTGTCGGCCGCCTGCAAAAAGGAACTCGACGACGCTGAGGGCAAGGTCCAGATGCTGGTGAAGCAGCGCGACGGCTCCATGAAGGCGGAGCCTTTTTTGACCGAGAAGCAGGGATAAAACAGGGAACAGGGATCAGTCCTAAGCTGTTAGCTGTCAGCTTTCAGCTCTCAGTTGGCGACGGAGGGAATCCCGAAAAGTAGCCTCCGAATCAAAGGTTTCCGGACCCCACAAGCACTCATTGAGTCTTCTAATAATTAGCTCATTCTAATGGCCCACCGATTGCTAGGAATTGAGTGCAGCTCATCCCCAGGCGTCGTGGATGTGTGCTGCTTGCCCGCAAAGGAGCGCCCGTTGCCGTCCAGTCCCATGATTGCCGCGAGTCCGCGGCTTCGCGCCGCATACGCTGAAAGTTTCCGGTGTATCGGCTCGGCCTGTGAGGACACCTGCTGCCAAGGCTTTACCGTGCCGGTCGAGCAGGCGACATGGGAGAAGTATCAAGCCCTTCCACCCAGCCCGCTGCAGATCCTGGTGCAAGCGAGCGTGGCGCGCGCGGCTGACAGCGCGGGTTCGCCGATTAGCTCTGCGGCAATTGTGCCCCCATTCGCCACCATCCGCATGAACGGCGCGAACCAGTGTTCGCTGCTCACCAAGGATCGGCTTTGCCGCATTCAGGCCGAACTGGGGAAGAGCCTTCTGTCGCACACCTGCGCGACCTATCCACGCATTGTCCATTCGATGGAAGGCGTGAAAGAGGCAGCGCTCACGCTCTCCTGTCCTGAAGCTGCGCGCCACGTGTTGCTGAATCCGAACCTGATGGGCAGAGCGGGACGGTCCGAGAGGCTATTGGCTGGGACCGCATCTCAGACCAGTCTGGCTGGATTCAAAGTCGAGGTTAAGGCCCCGGCCAATCATCCCATACCTGCGAGCGAAACAGTTTCTTCCGCGTCCGGTGAAACGGCAATTGCACTGCCAGCCAATTTCTGGGAAATCCGCGAAGTTGTCCTCAACCTGGTGCGCACACGGACTTACCCGCTCTGGCAGCGTCTTTTCCTGTTAGGCGTGTTTTGCACGCGGCTCGATTCGATTGCCCGCGGCGATCTCCAGCGGACCGTGCCCGAATTCATCGCGGACTTTGAGTCGACCGTAGCCACTGGGACGTTGCGGCCTGGGATGGAGAATCTGCCCATGAACACCTCGTCCCAGCTCGATGTGGTGCTGCGACTGGCGGGAATGATGCTGCACAAGTCGAACGTGCGGCCTCGCTTTGTGGAGTGCATTGGAGCCTTCACCAAGGGCATCGGCAATGGTCCGGGCGCGACGCTGGAAAGCCTCACGGCCCAGTACGCGGGGTCGCACGACCGTTTCTACGCTCCCTTCTTCGACCGCCATCCGCACATCATGGAGAACTTTCTCATCAACACCATCGTCCGCTGCCAGTTCCCGTTTGGAAAAGAGGGAATGCGGCTCGGTGTACAGCCGGCGATGGAGCGTGAGTTCGCCTTGCTGACAGCACAGTTCGCGCTCATGCGCGGATTGCTGATCGGCACTGCCGGACACTACGGCAAATCGTTCTCCGCAGCGCACATTGTGCATACCGTGCAGGCCGCAACCAAGCACTTCGAGCATCATCCGGAGTTTCTTACCATGGCCCACGCACTGCTGGTGGAATCCCGCATGGACGGCATCTCGGGATTGGCAATTCTGCTCAGGAACGCAGGAACGGGTCGCCCTGAGACGGGTCGAGGAGTGGGCGAAGCCAGGCCAGCATCGGAGGCGGTATACGCTCCAGGGCCGCAAGATGGAAGATCGGCTTGGGCGGATGGCCCGGCAGGCATAGGCCGTCCTGAATCACTTCATCGACGCTCGAAAGTGCCACCATCGCATCGGCATGTCCGACCGCCGCAATAAACGAGGGCTTGCGCTCGGGCAGCGGCAGTTCACGCTTGGGGCCGGCATGAATCATGAGGCAGACGTTGGGCCGCACGTGATGGACGACGCTGTTGGACTCGAAGATAAGGTTTGTGCCGCGTCCGAAGTTGGGCCAAAGCTCATCGAGCACCCCAGGAAGATCGGGCTCCGAAGCCTGATCGCGGACGGGTGCAGTGGCCAGGAACGCGCGTTTGGCGCCGGCCGCAAGGTAGCGGGCGGTGTCCGTCTCATCCCCTGGATGTGTCTCTTCCCAAATGGGCGTGGGGTAGCCGTGTTCGTGCGTGGTGATCTTGACGGCCGTCCAGCGGAACTCAGGAAGCGCGGCAATCAGGCCGCAGACCAGAGTCGTCTTGCCTGCGCCCCGCGTGCTGCCGCCTACGACAATGATGGCCATCTTGCGCCGCTTCTCCTTGCACCTCAGACCTAATGCACTTCTTTTCGGATTTCGCCGACTCGACGAGCGCGGATTATTGTGTCAGGTGCGCCAAAAATGCCCCGTGCCCCGTCCTTGCGATTTTTCCTATCGCATGGGCGGGAAACCTCAACGCTAAATGAGCCTTGCTTATAGCGATGTTTTTTATTCACGCTCACTCGCTTTGCGCGAACGTTTCGCCAGTCGCCCCAGAATCGCAATCTCCCTTAACACCTGCGGCAGTGGCCGCGCCGGCGTTCCCCACAGCACCGTTCCGGGACGCAGCCCCTCGTTGGTCACAGTCTTGCCGCTCAGCACGCCGGCCTGCCCGCCAAGAATCACGCCGGGACCCACATGCGCGTGGTCGCCAATGCCCACCTGTCCAGCAATCACCGCCCCCTTGCCCACCGTGCTGGAACCGGAGATGCCCGTTCCCATAACGAGGATCACGTCTTCGCCGATGTCGCAGTTGTGGCCGATGTGGACGAGATTGTCGATCTTCGTGCCACGGCGAACGCGGGTTTCGCCCAGCGCCCCGCGGTCGATGGTGGAATTTGCACCGATCTCCACGTCGTCTTCAATCGCCAGCGTCCCCTGCTGCGGAAACTGCGTGTATGCGCCCGTCGTCGAATCGCGCACATAGCCAAACCCATCGGCACCCAGCACTGCACCAGCGTGGACAACCACACGATTGCCGAGAGTCGTTCCGGGATAGAGCACTGCACGAGGGTAGATTTGGCAGTCCTTGCCAATGGCGACGACATTGCCAATGATGACGCCCGCACGAATGTTTGAGCGTGCTCCGATATATACGTCCTCTCCTACGACGGCCATTGGGCCGATGGTCACGCCCTCACCTAGTGAGGCTGACCGCGAGACAACGGCGGTGGGGTGGACCCCTTTGCAGGACCTGGGTGGGTTGAGCAGTCTGGCGGCGAGGGAGAACCAGAGGCGAGGCTGCTTTGCCTCGACAACGCTCAAGGACTCTGGGGCCGAAGCAACCGCCCCTGGGAACACAACGATGGCTCCTGCACCGCTTGAAGCTGCTTCAGGGACAGAGGGTGCAGAGTCGGCAAAAACGAGACTCGAGTGATCGGCCTGCGCGTACGAACTCACATGCTCAATCTCGAGTTGTCGTGATCCTTGGACCAAATCTCCGCCCAGCACTTCGATTAGTTCGCCCAGCGTCATTCGTTTCCCCCCTGGATTTCAATTTCGTTGTGGCCAATTCCCTCAGGGGCTAAAGCCCAGCTCTATTTTCAGCTTTTTGCGGCACGACTGAAGTCGTGCCCTGGTACAAAGCGCTCGAACATCCTGAAGGTGAGTTCTTCGCAACCTGTGACTTCGTGTCATTTCAAAGTTCACCCAATTCGATGTATTCCTAGTAGAGCCCCGGCTCCCCCGCCGGCCGTGTCTTCCAACGCCGGTGAATCCACAGCCACTGGTCAGGATAGCGCCTGATCCACGCTTCTGTTGCAGCGACGCATTGCTGTGTGGCAGCCAGAATATCGGCGTCGTTGTCGCCGCTATGAGTGAAGACAAGTTCAGGGCCGAAGTGGAGGACATATTTTCGCTCGGTGGGCTCCCAGAGCATGAACCCAGGCAACACCGCCGCTCCTGTCTTCAGCGCCACACGGGCCAGGCCTGAAGCCGTACAAGCCTGCCGCCCAAAAAACTCCACAAACACCCCTTGCGGCGGAGTCATATTCGTGTCCATCAAAATACCGACGGCCTCACCGGTGCGCATGGCCGTGAGCAGGCCGCGCGCGAAGTCGTCCTTATGCAGCACGCGGTTGCCGTGCATACAGCGGATGTTGTTCACAAAGTCGTCGAGACGGCGATTGTCGAGGCGGCGAATGACCATACCCATGGGATGGCCCATCAGCGAGTGGTAAAAGCTGGAAAGCTCCCACGCACCCATGTGGCCGGTGACTACAAGTACGCCTTTGCCGCGAGCCTGCGCGGCAAGGTAGTCGTTGAGGCCCTCGGTGCGGATCCAATTGCGCGTGTTGGCTGCGGTATAGCGGGACATGCGGCAGAACTCGACCAGTTGCCAGCCAAGATGCCGGTACACCCCACGCAACACCGCTGCTCTTTTTTCGGACAGGATTTCAGGGAAAGCCAACGCGAGATTGCGCTCACCCACGCGGCGCAGCCTGCCGAGCGACCAGTAAACAACGAAAGCGAGAGCGCTGGCCCAGAGACGCGCCGGCCCCCGAGGCATCCACCCCAGCGGTCGCGCCACGGCCAGCACTAGCCAATACTCGAGATTTTCCCGCATGGTGGAAGGCAAACACCAGTTTAGACTGCCGGCGCGGGGTTCGGAGACGAACGCTGCCGCAGAAAGCAAACGAGGGACAGCAATCGCTTGCCGCCCCTTGTTGAATGCCTGGTTGCTCTGCTTCTAGTACTACGACCGTTTGGATACTACCAATCCAAACGGTCGTAGTACTAGAAGCAGGCTCCCGCAGCCCGACTGCGCAACACTGCGATGTTATCGACTTGCGCCGATGACAACAGCCGGTGCGGATTCCGCAGGGAATCTCGTCAATGTCCAACACGGAATTGAGTAAGGTAGCTGAAGAGGTCGAATACCTTCAGGAGCCACAGAACCACGGCAATCACCACGACGGCGTTGAGGAGTCCCTTGATCGTTCCCTGCATGGGGATGAAACGGTTGACCAGCCATAGCAGTACGCCAACGACGGCCAATGTTAGAACAACAGTGACAAGCGGCATGGTGACTTCTCCAATCGACTCATTGAATGGGCGGATTATCCGCCCTTTCTCTTGATGATTCTTTCAACTTGGCGAGGAGATCGCTGTTCTGATTTGCTCACGCCTGAAAGCGTCGGATGGAGTCCATTTCTTTGATGGCTGTATTGATTGCCAAGGGCAGAGGCAACTGCTAATTCGTCGTCGGCGTCACGGCGGAATGTTGAGGCTGACTGCGCGGAATCCAGGCCAGGTCGCCGCTCAGAACGTAGATCCCGAGAGCCGCGGACATAAGGACTGCGCTAACCCAGAAGCGCCAGTCACGATGCATTCTCTTCCAGTAGGGGCCAGGGTCCGGCTCACCGCGATCGCTGGTTGTGCCTTCCCGGTTATGCTTGCTCCCCGTCATTTTCTCTCCTTCGCTCGGATTTGTGTTATTGCTTTTGATTGACTTCGGAACTTGCCTGGGCCGATTGACTGCCTGCTGTTTTCGATGCGCTGGCCGGGATCGCTGCCTGATCAGGCGGGATGGCGGTTCCAGGCGGGAAGATGAGAATCTGGATGGAGCCCCAATCGGCGTCCAGATTCGCGCCGGCCTGCTTGCCCTTGCCCAGAGTCTTGAGCAGGTCATCGTCGAATCCAAAGTTATCCGCCAGATACTCGCGCACCACCATGGCTCTTGCTTCGGTGAGTTCAAGGTCCTTCTGGTTATCGCCTTCCATGCCTGTGGAAACCACCACAACTGCAACCCCGAATTGATTTTGAGCAAGGTACTCGCCGGTGGCTTTGAGGGACTTCTGATTTCTCAGCTTGGCCGAATCGCGGCTATCGAAAAGTTCCTTTGCCGTGAACGTAAACGTCTTCAGGGCCGAGCCCTGTGGGAGCGCGCCAATCCTGTTTGCGGTAAGGCTGGCAGAGTCTAAGTATCCGCGCTTCTTGAAGTAGCCGCTCAACAGGAAATTGTGTTTCAGAGCCTCCATGTTCTCCTGAAAGTCCGTGACCCCGGTTTCAGCCTGGAGCATTGTGGAATGCAATGTGTTTGTGCTCTGCGCCAGGTTGTTGTAAAGCTCCTTGTCATTGACCAGAGCACCTACAGTACCTTGACCTGAATCGATCTTGGCGCTTACCGAGTTCAGATGCGCGGTGGCCAGCGTTGCGTTCTGAATTGCTTGCTGGCTGCTGTCCAGAATGGCGCTCGTCTTTTTTAGCAGCTCTGACATTTCTAGCGGTGGGATGCTGGCGAGGGTATCGCCATTGCGCACGTCGGCTTGGCCGGCAGATCCAAACGAGATCGCGAGGTACTGGTTTCCCAGCAGCCCTTCGGTTTCGATTGAGGCTTGGGAATCCTGCTTGATAATCTCGTGTGTTGCGCGGTCTAGCTCCATGACAATCGTCACTTTGTCACCCGGCTTGTGTGGCAATTCAATGCTCTTCACCGTTCCACTCGTCACTCCGCCCACCAGCACGTTGGCTCCGGCAGACAGGCCAGCCACATTATCAAACTGCGCCTTAAGTTGATAGGTGGAACTGAAAAGATACTGCTTGCTGCCGACGATGAAGACTCCGGCAGCCAACAGCGCCAGTGTCAAAACGATAAATGCGCCCAGCCTTGCCACTCTCGACATATGCCCTCCTACGACAGCTTTAGGAATTCTTTTACAAACGGAATGTTGCTTTCTTGCAATTCTTCGAAAGTACCTTCGATAACTACCTTGCCCTTATCGAGCAACGCCAGGCGATTGGCAATTGTTTTGGCACTGTGAAGATCGTGTGTGACGACTATGGATGCCATCTGATGTTCCCTTTGAAGCTTGAGCACCAGGTCGTCGATCTCTCCTGAACTAATGGGGTCGAGACCGGCAGTAGGCTCATCGAGCAGCAGTATTTCCGGATTGAGCGCCAATGCACGTGCAAGGCCGGCGCGCTTCTGCATCCCTCCGGAGATATCGGAGGGCATCTTGTCCTTGGCGCCCACCAAACCTACCTCGGTCAGTAACTGATCGACGCGATCGCACCGGTCCGATTTGGACAGATCGTGCCGATGGTGTACGAGGGGGAAAGCCACGTTCTCCCCGATGGTGAGCGAGTCGTAGAGCGCCGCGTGTTGAAAGAGGAATCCCATCTTCTTTCGGACTTCTCCGAGTTGATCCAGGGAGAGACCGGCAATGCTTTGGCCGAGGATGGAAACGGAGCCCTCGTCCGGGACTTCGAGACCGACCATGATCCGTAACATCACGCTCTTGCCTGTTCCGCTGCGTCCAAGCACGGCAAGTGTCTCTCCGCGGTTCACGCGGAGGCTAACGCCATTGAGGACCTTTTGGCGTCCAAAACTCTTGTTCAGGTTTTCGACAAGAACAGCGGGGTTAGCGGCGTCTTGCTCCGGCTTGTCTTGCCGCATCGCGATGTTATCGACTGTTGCCATGTTTGTCTCAGTGCACCTGAATCGCAGTTATGGAAAAAGAACAAGAATGAGCTTGACGAGCACAACATCGGCCAGTATCACGAAGAGCGATGAAATGACTACAGAGTTAGTAGCCGAACGGCCCACACCCGCGGCTCCTCCCCGCGTGCGCATTCCCTGAAAACAGGCGATGAGTCCGATAATCAAACCAAACACAGCCGTCTTGAATGTTGGCGGCAGGAAGTATCTGAGAGCCGAGCCGGAAAATCCGGCATTAACAAACTGATGGAACGAAATCGGCTGAGAAAGTGTTTGTGTTATCCATCCTGTGACGATGCCGCATGCATCCGCTGCGACGGTGAGCAATGGAAGCATCAGGATGCATGCAACAATTCGAGTAGCCGCAAGCAGCTTGTACGGGTTGACCGCGGATGTCTCCATGGCGTCAATCTGCTCCGTCACCTTCATTGACGCAAGCTCGGCGCCAATGCCCGCGCCCACTCGCCCGCTTACGACAAGACCAGTGATGATCGGGCCCATCTCCTGGATGACTGAGTAAACAATGGCGGAAGGAAGGAGCGATGTAGCCCCAAATCGAGCCATGCTGAAGCGAACTTCCATCGACATGACAGCACCGACGGCGCCTCCGGCCAAAGCTACTAGCGGCAGAGACTTCGAGCCAACGTCGTCGAGTTGTCGAATCAATTCGCGTCCTTCGAACGGGAGCGTGACCGCAGCTTTGAGAACGTTCCAGGAGAAGATTCCCAACTCGCCGAACCACTCGAAGAAACTGCCGATCAAGCCCGCAGAGGGATCGCCGTCTGCGGGCAATGGGATGGACTTAGGCTCCGGCTGCGGGGGCCGGATCGTTGCCGCAGTTGTGAATCCAATGTCGCTCAATGATTTGGTCCGGGGTCTAGCGCACCGTGCGTATTGTTTAGATGCATTCGAGAAAGCAAAGAGTGGGGGCCACTATACAGAAACTCGAGGGCGATGTTTCCTCCTGCATAGGTCAGCAGGCTATAGTTGCCAATGCGGAACGCATCTTTCGCACCGAAGCGGTCGGGATACCAGCCGTAAACCGCGGTCATCGAGCCTGCGTATGGCGCGACCAGTGCGGGGATAGAAAAGACGACATGGCCGTCCGCGCCGTGGCGAGCCGTCAAAGTGGAGAAGATGGCATGTCCAAGGCGCGGGACCACGCCCCGGCACGCGCAGCGATAGTACAAAGTATCTTCGCGAAGGGCTTCAGCGAGTGCATAACGTGTTGTGGTCCCTACAGCGGCAATTCCGAAGTCGGACCCGAATCGCTTTCCATATCCCTCCATACCTTGATTCCATTCCGGAGGCGAGTTTGTGAATTGGTTCACTCCGGCGGCGACCGCCGAGCCCACGATAGGATAAGGACCGAATGCATCGAAGGCAAAATTGCTGAGCTGCGTTTTCTGGGTGGGGCGTACATAAGCCTGGTGAGGCAATATGGGGCTTGTCACGGTTGTGTTGGGGGATGGATCGGGCGCAAAGGGCAGAGATTGCGATTGCGCCGGCGTGCTTGGAAATCCGGCAACAGCGAAGAGCGCGAGCAGCAGAATCACGTTTGGAATATTCATCTCACGCGTCTCCTTGGATCGATCTGGAATTGTGCCTAATTGCAAAAGAGCAAGCCGAATGTTAGCCGCCGTCCGACCGGTATCGGATTGCCAGGAACATGCGCTCTCCTCCAATCGAACCGATCCGTTGAGGCAATCGAGCTTTTGCAAATGACAGTCGCCGCGTGGAAGCGGTCTCCTATTCAGCCTGTCAGAGTGAGGGGGAAAAGGATGGTCAGTTTTGCTCGTTACGTTCGGTACTCAAGCCGATGAGTTGCTGGCGAAAGCTGTCCATCTTGACCAGTTTTCGGCGCCAAAGCGCAATAGTCAGTCCTTTCCGGGGATCGGCGGTGTAGCGGAGGCGAACATCCCCTTCCCAACCGCTCTGCGAATGATGCCTCCTTACCGAGCGACCTTCCTGCACTGGCAGTGATCCCTCCTCTGTCCGCGGCTACGGGCGCTTCCATTCTGAGAATCTAACTCCTTGCCTTCGCCGTGGCTGTCCGGTGCGCGCACTTCTGCGCCCGGGTCATTATTATCCTGGCATCCGTTCCGGTCTTTGCGCTCACCGGGATGGAAGGCAAGATGTTCCATCCCCTGGCGTTCACTAAAACGTTGCGATGGTGGGTTCCACGATAGTGGCCATAACGCTGGTCCCGGTTCTATGCACCTTTCTTATTCGCGGTAAATTGCACAGCGAGGAAGAGAACCCGGTGATGCGTGTGCTTCGAGCGATCTATAAATCGGCGCTGAGTTGGGCGCTTCGTCCCAAGGTGATCACGCTGGGTTCCGCATTCGCGCTGTTTTGTGCCGCCACATACACTGCAACCACCATCGGTTCCGAATTCATGAAGCCGCTGGCCGCACCGGTTCCTGGAGGTATGGTCAGCTCGCTCATCCACGTACTGATCGTGCCCCCTCTGATCTCTACATGGCTGCGGGAACGGGAAATTCAGCGCGGCGGGGCTTTTGGGAACGGGTGAGGACACGGTGCACACAGGCGGTGCGAGGGGGCGCAAAACCATGCCGATTTTAGAGTCTCCTCATGCGGCCCTTACGGGATTCGATTAAAGATCGAACAACATGGACTAAAAGATAGAATCTTGGCTGATTTTCCGCTGTGAAAATCAGCGCGAGGAATAGTGTGTTTCATAAGTTGTATTGCTTTGGAGCTTATTAACTCACTGCAAAACCCTTGCGATTCCTTTATGTCGCTAGGCGTAAAAAACTGAGAGGGGGGGAGCGGAAGTTACCAGCTACTCCTTAGTGAGAACCAACGCTTCTTAACCCGGCGACTTAAGGCGCCGAGGAGAATGGATACTTATGAAGAGTAACTTCAGGACGGCCATCATTCTGGCAGCAGCAATATCCGGCTCCGCTGCGCAACTCATCTGCCAAGCTCAAAACGCACGTTCAACCCAGGACAAGAATGCGGCGCCTCAGCCGGCGCCAGTTCCGGGCACGGTACAACAAGCAATAGTTGAATACCCGGCAGTGGAAGGGCCGGAAACCGGTCCCGCGAAGACAGTAAGCGACTCCGCCGCTTCAGCCACAACCTCTTCCGCGTCTGCAGCAGATCCAGCCGCCGCCACGCCTGAATCCAGCACGAACTTGGCGACGCCAGCTTCTGTATCGGTCCCCCTGAAGAGCGAGGCGGCCATCAAAGAACTGGCTGAAATGAAGAAGCAGTTCGCGCTGATGGAAGGAGAAATGCGGGCGCGGATCGCGAAGCTGGAATCTCAGCTTGGCGAAGCCAGCGACGCAACCGCTGCAGATAAGGACGCCAACGCGTTGCGTTCCGCGGAAACAAGCGACACAAACGGTTCGATGGCGGTAGGTCAGGCAGCGGCAGTGCCAGCACCGGCCGCGACTCCGGCGCCCCCGGAACTCGATGCCCAGGTTACCAAGAAGGGCGAGCCATTCCCTGGCGACTGGACCTGGCTCAACAGCAATGGTCATGCGGTCGACAGCCCGATGAGCACCAAGTACTTCACGCCGGAGTTCCGAGCCGACGCGAACTACATTCTGGATTACAACCATCCTCACGACGACAGCATGGGCGGCGCGACAGAGAGCTTCCGTTCCGACGAGTGGCAGCTTGAACAGATCAGTGTAGGCGGCGACATTCGCATCAACAATGTGCGCGGCCGCATTCTCACCATGAACGGTTTATTCGCGACCACCACTCCACGCAATGACGCCAGCCCTAGCCGTGGCCAATGGGATCTGGCGGGCGCTTACAAATACGTTTCCGAGGCATGGGGCGGATATCACTGGGATGTGGCTCACGGCCTCAACGTGGATGCTGGCATCTTCGTCTCTTACATCGGACTCTTCAGCTACTATAACTTCGATAACTGGACTTATCAGCCTTCGTTCGTCTCTTCGAATACACCGTGGTTTTTCAACGGCCTGAGGGTCCAGTATTTCCCAACGGCTAAGCTGAAGATAGAGCCGTGGATCATCAACGGCTGGCAATCGTATGCTCGCGCCAACGGCAAGCCTGGATTGGGCGGACAGATTCTGTGGCGGCCGACGCCCTACCTGGACTTTGTGTGGAATAACTACGGACTTGGTGAAGACGCTGTAGGTTTCCCCGGCCGGTCGCGCGTACATGCGGACTATAGCGCACAGGTCAAGTTTTACGACAAGCCAAAAAACTTCATTGACAAGGCGGCATTTACAATTACCGGCGATGCCGGTTGCGAATATGGCGGCGGACCTGCGAGCGGTCCCTACGATCGGCACGGTTTCTCCCCGGAGATGGGATCGACTTCGACCTATACAGGCGGCGTACACTGCCACAGCAGCAAGGATGGTATGCCCAAGCAGTCATTTATCGGCTGGATGGCATACCAGCGCATGTGGTTCAAGAAGGACCTCTATGCTATAACTCTCGGTGGCGGCCAGATGAATAACCCAGGCCGTTATCTTACCCTGCTTCCTCCCATCAATGGAGCGACAGCGTTTAGCGGAACTCCGTACTTTACAGAGAATGGCGGCGATCGGTCTCAGATGCACGATGGCACGATCACCTTTGACTACATGCCAAGCCAGTTCATCACCTTCACTTTAGAACAGGGGTATCGCTACTCCGACGTTCCTTATTGGAGCGGTCGCGGCGGCATCACGCCTCCGGGGGGCAACAACGGCTCGCCTTCACAGTATGCATGCGCCAGCGGAGCTGCTTCAGGTTATGGCTATGGCACGCCACTGAGTACAGTGAACCAGGCCTGCGGCGGAAGTTCGACTGGAACCGCAGCTATCTGGTGGCCTGACCTTCGCACCAATCAGACCAACACCACTTTGGCGATCAAGGTCCGCTTCTAATCGCCTGGTGCCTCTGGCCGCGAGCTGTGAAGAAGTCCACGCCCGTGAACTGAATGAGCAGCGCCGGAGACTCCATCCTCTCCGGCGCTGCTTCAGGACATCGATACATGCGACGCTGCAGTGGTCACCTTGCCGCCTTATTGGCGGGGATGAGTCGTCGTGTCAGTCAGCGATCCGGAAGAACAACAGGGTGCAGGAAATCACATGAAGAGCAATGCATTTGGTATATTTTTGATGCCGATCGTTCTGGCCGCGTTTCTTTCCACCAGCGGTTGCAAGAACGATAAGGTGAATGCGGATGCTGAGGCGCCGCCCGCGGCAAAAGTGATTTCCGGAGTGGACGTCTCCTTTTTCGCGGTCGAGCATCCGGAGCGGTATCCGATCGTAACAGCGACCGAATACCAAGCCCCGTCGCAATTGTTCGTGACCGGCACTATAATCCCGGACATCGCGCGAACCGTTCCGGTGATTTCGCTTGCCTCCGGTCGTATTGTGGACATCCGCGCTCGCCTCGGCGACACAGTAAAGAAGGGCCAGACCTTGCTGCGTGTTCGCAGCGACGACATTTCGGGAGGCTTCGACGCCTACCGGAAGGCCATCTCCGATGAGCTTCTTGCGCGCAAGCAATTGGATCGAGCGAAGGTGTTGTACGAGCACGGGGCCATAGCGCTGGGCGACCTGGAGGTCGCTCAAGACACAGAGGACGACGCCAAGACCACGCTCGATACCGCCTCTGAACATCTTCACCTGCTCGGCAGCGATCCCGATAATCCGAAGGGAATTGTCGATATTCTCGCCCCGGTTTCCGGCGTGATCACCGACCAGCAAGTGACGAACGGGGCGGCTGTGCAGGCCTACTCTACGCCGAATCCATTCACCATTTCGGACCTATCCTCCGTGTGGATCGTCTGTGACGTTTACGAAAGCGACATGGCCAATGTGCGCGTCGGGCAACCGGCCGACATCAAGCTGAACGCCTATCCGGACAAAGTTCTCAAGGGCACGATCAGCAACATCGGCTCGATTCTCGATCCGAATATCCGCACGGCGAAGGTCCGTATCGAGTTGGCCAATCCAGGCGGGACGATGCGGCCGGGAATGTACGGCACTGCTACCTTGTTCGGCAAGGAGAAGCGGAACTACACGGCTGTCCCGGCGTCCGCGATCGTACATCTGCACGACCGCGATTGGGTCTTCATCCCCGCTCAAGAGAAGTTCAAGCGGATTCAGGTCGTCAGTGGCGAACAGTTGCCGAACAATATGCAGGAGATTCTATCCGGGTTGCAGCCGGGCCAGCAGGTCGTGACAAACGCGATCAATCTCCAAAATGTAATCGACAATGAATAGCGCTCAACTTCGAGGCCTGAGGAAGAATTCATGATTCGCAATCTCGTAGATTTTGCTCTCAATAACCGGTACGTGGTGCTGGCGATTGGGGTGCTATTGCTCGTCTGGGGGGCGGTGTCGTTTCACAATATGCCAGTCGAGGTCTATCCGGACATCGCCGATAATTACGTGACCATCATCAGCCAGTGGTCTGGGCGTTCCGCCGAAGAAATGGAACAGCAAGTTTCGGTTCCCGTCGAAATTCAGATGTTTGGAATTCCGCATCTTACGACGGTGCGGTCGGAATCGATTTTTGGTCTTTCCCTGGTTACGTTGATCTTCGACGATCAATCGGTCAACGATTGGAACCGCCAGAAAGTGCTCGAAAGGCTCACGCAGGTCAATATGCCGGCGGGGGTGCTGCCTCAAATCGGTACGGACTGGAGCCCCACCGGCCAGATTTATTGGTACACGATCCGAAGCACGAATCCGGCGTACGACCTGATGAATTTGAGGAGCATCGAAGACTGGACTCTGTACAAGGAATTCAGGAAAGTTCCGAACGTCGTGGACGTGAGCGACTTCGGCGGAACCGCGCGCGAATACCAGGTGCGCATCGATCCGAATAAGCTCATCTCCTACGGCTTGAGCATCAGCCAGGTGGAGAACCAGTTAGCCATCAACAACGTGAACGCCGGCGGCAGCTTTGTCGAAGAGGGCTTGCAGCAACTGAACGTCCGCGCGCTGGGACTTTTCCGCAGTGTGCAGGACATCGAGAACACCGTGCTGACGACTTCGAATGGGGCTCCAGTTCGCGTAAAGGACATCGCGGTCGTCGACTGGGGCCCGAGAATTCGGCTGGGGCACATGGCCAGAGCCGATCATCGTCCGGACGGCGTGATTGTCGATGAGCCAGACGTCATCCAGGGCGGCGTGCTGATGCGCAAGGGGGCCGAGGAAGGCCCTACGCTCGAAGGGATTCACGAGAAGGTTGACGAGCTCAACAATCACATCCTGCCGGAGGGTGTAAAGGTCATTCCCATGCTCGACCGCAGCGATCTGCTTCATTACACGTTGCACACGGTGCTGCATAACCTCGGCGAGGGGATGATCCTCGT
>Ga0182013_10001173_pt1 | contig 36050 bp, 33 predicted proteins | sample 612S2MmetaG_FD_120487 | JGI IMG/M metagenome (GOLD analysis project Ga0182013, IMG submission 120487) | Permafrost microbial communities from Stordalen Mire, Sweden - 612S2M metaG | ecosystem: Environmental > Terrestrial > Soil > Wetlands > Permafrost | place: Sweden: Stordalen | collected... | reverse complement strand
CAGGGAGGCGGCCAGTCGCAGGTGGAGCGCATGACGGCCTCCGGCCGCGTGAGCATTGACTCTCAGGGCCGGCGCGGCACCGGTCAGCAGCTGGTCTACACCGGGTCTACGGGCGAATACGTGCTGACTGGAACCGCAGCCGTGCCACCGAAGCTGACCGATCCGGCGAGGGGAACCGTCACCGGCGAGGCTTTGATTTTCCATAGCGGCGATGATAGCGTCAGTATCGAAGGCGGCGGGCGCGAGACCACAACCGAGACGACCGCCCCGGCACCGCACTCGAAGAGCGGCAGAATCGAGCCAAAGAGATAGATGGAAACACTATTCGCCGAGGGAATCGGCAAGAGCTACAAGGGACGTCAGGTTGTCAGGGGAGTGAACCTGAAGATTTCCCGCGGCGAAGTGGTAGGGTTACTGGGCCCCAACGGAGCCGGCAAGACCACCAGCTTTTACATGATTGTGGGGCTGGTGCAGCCTGAGACCGGCCGGGTGATGGTCGACGACACCGACATCACGCGCCTGCCCATGTACCTGCGCGCGCGCAACTTCGGCATCAGCTATCTTCCCCAGGAGCCGTCGGTATTTCGCAAGCTCACGGTGGAGGAGAACATTCTGGCGGTGCTGGAGGCGCAGCCGCTGGGCAACCGGGAGCGCCGCACGCGCTCCGACCGGCTGATCAACCAGCTCAATCTAGGCCACATCCGAACCACGCGCGGCTATGCACTGTCGGGCGGCGAGCGGCGCCGCGTGGAGATCGCCCGTGCTCTCTGCATCCAGCCCAATTTCATCCTGCTCGACGAGCCCTTCAGCGGCATCGATCCCATTGCGGTGCTAGAGTTACAGAAGATAATCTTTGATCTGAAGGCCGGTGGAATCGGCGTCCTGATCACCGATCACAACGTGCGCGAAACACTCAGCGTGACGGATCGGGCATACATTATTGCCGAGGGCAAGATCTTTCGTTCGGGAACACCCCACGAATTGGGGAATGACATGGAAGTCAGACGCGTCTATCTTGGCGAGGGATTCTCGCTCAGTTGAAAACGCGATCTGCCGGGTGCGGCAATTGCCTTCCATTTGGGCAAGAAGTTTACAGGATCGATGAAACTTGTCAACGCGGGCAGCTGGAAGCTGATTCCAGAAGAGGTTCTCCCCGGGACCCGCTGCCCAAACCGGAACGGCAAACTTGGAGTGTGGTTTTTTAGACTTCGCGGGTTTTCCCACACGATAAACTCAGATTGGGTACCAACAGGGAACGAGTTCCTTTTATGGCGCTGCTGCAACCGAGGCTGAACTTAAAAGTCACGCAACGCCAGGTCCTCACTCCGGGCCTGATGCAGATGGTGAGTGTGCTGGCCCTGAACAAGCTCGAACTGAAGGAGATGATCGATGCCGAGATGGTGGAAAACCCCGTCCTGGAAGAGATAGACGAATCGGTTCCGATGCTGGATGATGTCGCCGCCCGGGAAGAACTCCTGGAACGGAGCGTTGAAGAGGCGGCAGCCCCCCCCAAGGATGTGTTCAGCGAGATCGACTTTGGATCGTACTTCCAGGATTATCTTGATCCCGGGTTTCGCACGCAACGCGAGTATGAAGAGAACGAGAAGCCTTCGTTTGAACACTTTCTCTCTCAGCCTACGAGCCTGTCCGATCACCTGGCGTGGCAACTGGGAGCTGTAAGCGTCGACGCCGGCACGCGCGATGCAGCCGAGCTGGTGATCGGTAACCTTGATGAAGATGGATACCTGGCGGCAAGCGAGGAGGAACTGGCCGAGTCCTATGAGCGATATTCGGTCGGTGCGCCCACGCAAAGCGGCCATGATGCACAGACCAACGGACATTCGCCCGAGCTCGCCCCGGCGGCGACGGAAGACTCACCGGCGCTTCAGGCGGTTCGCAGCGGCATTGAGCTGGTGCAGAGCTTTGACCCGGCGGGGGTAGGGGCGCGCGACCTGCGCGAGTGCCTGCTTTTACAGGTCGCGGCTCAGCAGCGCGAGTTCGACCACGTCTACGCCAGGCGCTCCGTGAATCCGGATGAAGACCCGCATGGCAGCTTTCGCGCCGAGGCCGATGCAAAGCTCGAAGAGCGGCGCCGCGGCATGGAAGTGGGCGCGCTCATTATCGCCGAGCACCTTCACCTGCTGCAGAAGCGCGACGTGAAGGACCTGGCCCGCGCCCTCCAGGTCAGCATTGAAGAAGCTCATGCCGGCGTGGAGTATATCCGCACCCTCGATCCCCGGCCCGGCAGGCTCTACAACCGCGAGCAGACCCGGCTCATCGAGCCCGATGTGGTCTTCGTCAAGTCCGGCGCCGAGTGGACCGTCTCGATGAACGAAGAGGATCTTCCCAGCCTGCGGCTGAGCCGCCGCTACCGTCACATGCTGGCCGCGGAAAACACCGACAAGGAAGTGAAGGACTACGTAAAAGAGCGGTTCCGCTCCGCGCTGCAGCTAATGCGGAACATCGCTCAGCGGAAAAGCACCATCCTCCGCACCTGCGAGGTGATTGTACGCCGCCAGCAGGAGTTTCTCGACAAGGGCGTAGAGGCGCTGCGGCCCATGATGATCAAGGAAGTGGCCGAAGAGATCGGGGTTCACCCTTCGACCGTGAGCCGCGCCGTGGCCAACAAATATGCGCACACGCCCCAGGGCGTGCTGGAGCTGCGTTTCTTCTTCACCGAGAGCGCTAATGGACCGGAAGGCGCCGACACGCCTCTGCTGGTTCTCAAGCGCAAGGTGCGCAAGCTCATTGAAGAGGAGGACGCCCGCCATCCCTTCACCGACGATCAGCTGGCTGCCATGCTGCAATCCCAGGGCATCCAGCTCACCAGGCGCACGGTGGCCAAGTATCGCGAAGACTTGAATATCCCCTCGACGCATCAGCGCCGCAGAAGGGACTAATGACAAACACAGGTGGAGTGCAGTGGCCCGATGGCGAGCGGTTGGCGTTTGTGGTCTCCCGCCCATCGACCACCCACCCCAGCGACGAAGATCTGTCGCCGGGGACAACGGGAGGCTCGCTGGATGGGGCACGGTTTCATCTCCCGTGGGTTGGCTTCGCCGGTGGGATAGTAGAGCGCGATATGCTGTTGGGGGGGTTGGCTCATGCAGGCAGTTGTGCTTTACGGCGAGCGCGATCTAAGGGTTGAGCCGTTTCAGACTCCGGAACTTGAATCCGGCATGGTGCTGCTGCGCAGCCGGCTGGTGGGCATCTGCGGCTCCGATCTGCACTACTACGAACACGGGTACTGCGCTGCCTTTGTCCCCGACCGCCCCTTCGTGCTGGGCCATGAAGTGATGGCGGAAGTGGCCGCTGCTGCCGGCGATGTCGATCGAGTTCGGGCTGGCCAGCGCGTAGCCGTCAACCCGGCTCGCAACTGCGGCTTTTGCGAGTACTGCAAAGCCGGCCGCATCAATCTCTGCTGTAAAACGGTCATGCTTGGCAGCGCCAGCACCACTCCGCCGACCGACGGCGCCCTGGCCGAATTCGTGGTGGTGCGCGCCGATCAGTGCCATGTTCTGCCCGAAGGACTGGATGAGAGGCTGGGCGCGATGATCGAGCCATTCGCAGTCGCGCTGCACGCGGTGAAGCGTGCAGGCACCGTGTCAGGCAAGCGAGTGCTGGTTACCGGCGCGGGAACGATCGGTCTGCTTGCCGGACTCACCGCGCGCGCCTTCGGGGCCGCACCGGTGGCTATCAGCGACATCGTCGCGGAGCGCCGCGCCAAGGCGCTGGAAATTGGCATCGACGCTGTTCTCGACCCCTCGGCCGTCGATTTTACCGGCCGCGCCCGCGATCTGGCCGGCGACGGGTTCGACTTTGTCCTTGAAGCCTCAGGCGCGCCGCCGGCGCTGCGCAGCGCTTTCGACCTGGTGCGCCCTGGCGGGACCATCGTGCAGATCGGCACCCTCGGCGCCGACGACATTCCGCTCCCTGCCAACAAGCTGATGAACAAGGAGATTAACCTGATCGGCTCGATGCGCTACGGCAATGTCTTCGATGAAGCTATCCGTCTGGTAGAGGCCGGCCGGGTCGATCCGCGTCCCCTCATCAATGCGGTTTTTCCGCTCGAAGAATCCGTGAAGGCCTTCGAGTTCGCCGCCGACAAGGCTAGCTCCTTCAAAGTGCTGATCCGGATATAAGACGGCTTCCGGTTACTCATCCCCGCCACGAACCGCCGGGCCTCGAGCCCCGGATCGAGGCCCTGACCCCTGCTCCTACATCGCTTCAGGGCTTTCGATTCCCAGCAGGGCCAGCGCCTTCACCAGTTCGCGCAGCGCAACGGCCGCCGTAGCGAGAAGAAACGTCTTCCGTTGCGGGTCCTGTTCGGTGAGGATGTGGTGTTTGTGATAGAAGTTGTTGAACTCCTGCGCCAGCTGAAACGCGTGCCTGGCCAGGAAAGCCGGCTCGGACGCGGCGATGCATTGATCCAGAACCAGCGAAAAACGCCCGGCCCTGAGCCATAGCGCCCAGATGTCCTCGTTCTCCTCGCCGGCGAGATACTCTTGAGCCGCGCTGGCTGGAGCGCCCTTCATGAACTCCGCTAAGACGTCTTCGCCCGTAGTGCCGCCTTTGCGGAAGATATTGCGAATGCGTACCACGGCGTATTGAATGTAGGGTCCGGTTTCGCCCTCGAAGCTCAGTGCATCCTTGAAGTCGAACGCGATGACCGAATTGCGCGTGAACTTGAGCATGAAGTAGCGCAGCGCGCCGATGGCAATCTGTCCGGCAATCGTTTGACGTTCGGCTTCATCGCGTCCTGTCTTGCGCGCTTCAACTTCGGCTCGCGTAGCGGCGATGAGCTTATCGATCAGGTCGTCGGCCTTGACGCCGAAGCCCTTGCGGCCGCTGACTTCGATATAGGCGCGCCCCATGTCTTCGGCTGAAACGTTATAGCCTAATTCGACCGCGCAGCGCGGCGTCAGCGCCACCATCTCGTAGCCGAAGTGCGTGTAATGGTCGGCTTCGGCTGTGTGCCCCATGCCTCTCAGTGCCTGTATGACGTTGGCCTGCGGGTCCGACTGGCGCGAATCGATCACGTTGTAGATGGCCGACGCGCCGCCGAAGTGCGGATGCGGCTCATCGCCCTTGACAGCCGAGATCCAGCACTCGCGGTCTGCATAAGAGAAGAACGGCTTATAGCCGAAGTCCTTTCCGAGAAGGCCGAACTTCCACAGGTGGTAGGCGATGTCCTTGCCCACGTAAGTCACCGTGCCGTTGGAGCGCACAATGACTTTTGCATCTTCGTCAGTCTCGCCGGCCGCAGCCGCTTCAGTCCCGGGGCGCGTCATTACCCAGCAGCCCTTGTTCTTGCCTTGGTTTTCGAAGTAGAGCACGCCGGTCTTCTTCAACTGCTCGAAGGCCGCGTCCCAGAACTTCAAGTGGAGAATCTCGCTCTCGCGGGGAAGGAAATCGTATTCAATGCCAAGGCGCAGCATGGTCTCGAGATGGCGGCGCAACACAGCGGTTGAAATCAGTTGGGCGATCTCGGAGGTCTCATTTCCGCCCGCTTCCAACTCGTGCAGCGTGGCGTAGCGAAGGCGCTTCCGCGCTTCATTCTCCTGGTCGGTTCCTTCGCTGTACCATTGCGAAGTCCGCGCGTAGAGATCCCAGCAGTAGTAGTCGATTGCCGCCGAAGGGCCGCTGATGGCCGCCTGATCCTGGCATGCGGCAACCAGCGCGCGGATGTCGGCGAGGGACTTGCTTTCGAGATGCTGAAATCCCACCACCACATCGGCCACCTGCACGCCGGTGTTGTCGATGTAGTTCTGCACGTCGACCTTGTACCCGGCGGCGCGCAGCAGGCGGACGAAGGTGTCTCCCAGGATCGCATTGCGCAGGTGGCCGATGTGCGCGGCCTTGTTGGGATTGATGCTTGTGTGTTCCACAAGCGCATGGCCCCTTGCGCCGTCCGCGGTTGGGCAGCCTTCGGCGAATGTAGCCAGACGAACCGCAGCTCCGCGATCGATTCTGGCGTTGATATAGCCGGCTCCGGCTACTTCGAATCCTGCAAAGCCTTCAAGACCGGCGAGCCCGGAGACAATTTCCTGCGCGATGGTTTTGGGCGCCTTGCGCAGCTTGCGCGCCAGCTCAAATGCAATCGGCGAAGAGGCCTCGCCGAAGCGAAGATCGGGCGGCGTCTCGAGAGGGATGTTCTCCAGCTCGAGATCAAATTTTTCTTTCAGAACGGCCCGAATCCGCTCGCCGAGCCTTTTTTGCAGTTCAAGGTACACGTGGTAAAAATCCTTGATTTTCAAGCTGATTTTAGCACTGCGGTGCGACTTCCTCGCGGACACGCGGCGGCGCTCACCCGATGCAAGGCGCGCGCTGAGGCCGCCGCATCGGATGCCGTAGAATGAAAAATGATCTCCGATCATGCGCGCTCGACAGACTGCGCAACCGGACCTCGCACTTCATGACCGAAGCAAATTCGAATCCCGGCCACTACTACCTCACCACGCCGATCTATTACGTGAACGCGCGGCCACACCTGGGCCACGCCTATTCCACTATCGTCTGCGACGCCATTGCTCGGCGCAAGCGCGCTCTCGGCATCGACACCTGGTTCCTCACCGGCACCGACGAACACGGGCAGAAGATCGAGCGCTCGGCTACCCTGGCCGGGTGCACGCCGCAGGAGTTCGCCACCAGGATCGCCGGGGAATTTCGTGGCCTGTGGGACCGGCTTGGCATTACTTACGACGACTTTATCCGCACCACCGAAGAGCGGCACAAGCGCGGCGTGCAGAAGCTCTTTGCCACGCTTCGCGATCGCGGCTTCATCTACAAAGGCTCTTACACCGGGCAGTATTGCGTCTCCGACGAAGCCTATGTCGATGGGCCCCCGGGTACCGTCTGCCCCGACTGCGGCCGCGTGACCGAGACGGTGAGCGAGGAGAATTATTTCTTCAAGCTCTCGGCCTTTGAACGCAAGCTGCTTGAGTTCTACGAGGCGAATCCGGGGTTCATCGGTCCCGAGTCCACGCGGCGAGAAGTGATCTCCTTCGTGCGCAGCGGGCTTAAGGATTTGTCAGTGAGCCGCACCAGTTTTTCCTGGGGCATTCCTGTTCCCGGCGACGAAAAACACATCGTGTACGTGTGGCTCGACGCGCTGGCCAACTACATGACTGCGCTTGGCTACGGCTCAGACGACGATGAAAAATTCAAGAGATTCTGGCCGGCGGACATGCACCTTATCGGCAAGGAAATCAGCCGCTTCCATTGCGTTTACTGGCCGGCGTTCCTGATGGCCGCGGGCATCCCAACCCCGCGTTCGGTGCGCGCCAATGGCTGGCTGCTCTTCGATCAGGGCAAGATGTCGAAGTCGCGCGGCAACATCGTCCGCGCCGAGACGGTTCAGGCAGTTCTGGGTGCGGATGCTCTCAGGTATTTTCTGCTGCGCGAAATTCCTTTCGGGCAGGACGGCAATTTTTCGTTCGACGCACTGGTGCAGCGCTACAACAGCGACCTGGCCAACGGCTATGGCAACCTGGTGAGCCGCGTGGTCAACATGGTGCATAAATACTTTGGCGGAGTTGTGCCCGAGAGTGGCCCGGGCACGCAAGCCGAAGAGGCGCTGCGATCCAGCGCCGAAAGAGCCATCGCCACGTTTGAGCCGGCCTTCGACGAGTTGAACTTCTCCGAAGCTCTAAAAGCTCTGTGGGCCCTGGTAGCGGAAACGGACGGCTACCTGACCGCAAACGCGCCGTGGAAGCGGCCGGAGGGCCGGTCTGAAGCGGAGCAGGCCGAGCTCCGGGCGCGCGTGCTTGCAACAGCGGCGGAGGCCATCCGCATCATAACCGCTTTGGTTTACCCCATCGTGCCCGACGCCGCTGCAAAAGTCTGGCGGCAGCTTGGCCAGGGCGAGATAGCCGACGCGGCGAAGCAGGCTTTTTTAACGAATGTCGCGTGGGGCGGAGTGAAGGCCGGAACCAAGTTCGGCGAGCCGGCGCCGCTGTTTCCCCGCGCTGAAAAGGACGCGGTAGAGCGTATGCAAAATCTTGAGGATGAGAACAACCGCACGGCCGTCGAAGCCGCCAAGGGCGAAACGGTCGCGCCAGGGCCGGCAACGGCGTCCCCTTCCGTGACCTCGACTGCCGCCGCGGAGACCGCCGAGGAACGCGCCAAAGATGTGCTCACTGCGACCACTCCCGGTCCAGGAACCACGGGTAAGACGCCGGAGACGGCGCACGTTCACGCCGTTCCAGCCGAGCTGGCCAGCAGTCGGCTCAGCACCACGCCTGTGGATGCGCCGGCTGGTGCGCCGCTGCACCCCAAGGAGCAACAGCCGGACCCTCCGGCGGCGCCAACGCAACCGGCGCAGATAGGCATTGACGATTTCGTCAAGGTGGAGTTGCGGGTGGCGCAAATTCTTGTGGCCGAGCGGGTGCCGAAAGCCGACAAGCTGCTGCGACTGGAGGTTGATCTGGGCTATGAGAAACGGCAGATCCTGGCCGGCATCGCGCAATACTACGAGCCCGAAAAGCTCATCGGCCGCAAGATTGTAATCGTAGCGAACCTGGCTCCGCGCAAGATGCGCGGCCTGGAGTCGAACGGAATGCTGCTGGCCGCCTCGCTCGAAGATGGAGCGCCGGTGCTGGCCGGATTTCTGGAGGAAGTGCCTTTAGGCGCGCGGCTGAGATGAAATTGGGAGAGGTGCTCCTGGAAGGGAACATTGAGCCAACGGGCGAGAGAAAATGTCTGGAGGGATGAACATGATGATCTCTCATCCAGTTCTTTTCGCGGCTGCAGTGGGCGGAACCGCTGGTCTTGCAGTCGCCTCAGTTCTCGTGTTCCTCTTTCTGCATGGTTCCGTGCCAGTTTCTGTGGTACTCACTCTTTGGCCCGCGTCAATTCTCGGCCTGTTCGACCTTGGCTCAGGTTCGACACCACTTGAGGCGATTAAAGTCGTCGGTACGTTTGGCGGTAATATGGCGATTTATGCCGTTGTTGCGTCGGCAGCGGTTGGAGGAGTTATTGTCGTGAAGGATTTCTTCGATCGGAAATCCTCGTTGCCCCCTTCGATCAAATGAGATGAGCCGTCGGATCTTAACAACGCTCAGAGGCCAAATTTGTTGACAGATTCCCACGCCCACCTCGACAGCGAGCGGTACGCAGACGATCGCGAAGCCATGCTTCGCCGCGCCTGGGATGCGGGCGTCGGCGCGGTGCTTTCGATCGGCATCGGTGAAGGGCCTGGCCAGATGCACCAGGCGCTTGAGGTCTGCCGCCAGTTCAACGCCAACCCCGAAAGCGGCTTGTGCATTCCGCGCCTCTACGCGAGCGCCGGCGTCTACCCCCACAACACCCCCGAAATCGACGATGCGGTCCTCGGCAAGCTCGACGGTCTCCTCGCCCAGCCGGAGGTCATCGCTTGCGGAGAGATCGGTCTCGACTACTACCACGAGGGCGCGCCGCGGGATGTGCAGCGGAGAGGACTGCTTGAGCAACTGAAGATCGCTGCGGCAAGGAAGCGGCCTATCCTAATCCATTGCCGTCCCACGGGCGATGGCGCGGCCGGGAACATGGACGCTTGGGACGATCTTTTCCTGATTCTCGACGAGCATTGGAAGGGGACAGGGCTGGGCGGCATCATGCACTGCTTCGGCGGCAGCCTGGAGCAGGCGCGGCGCTCGGTCGATCTCGGCTTTCTCATCTCCTTTGCCGGCAACCTGACCTATCCCAAGGCCCAGGGCCTGCGCGAAGCGGCCGCCCAACTCCCGCTCGAGTCGATGCTGGTTGAAACCGATGCGCCGTGGCTCGCTCCCGCTCCCAACCGGGGCAAGCGCAACGAGCCCGCCTTCGTCGCCCAGACCGCTCAATTCCTTGCCGAATTGCGCGGCATTGAACCCGAGGAAATTGCCACCGCAACCACGAAAAACTTTACTCGGCTGTTTCACCTCCCCCCCGCCATGGGAAACTAGTACTGCGTACGGCAGTGTTTTGGTTTGGTTTGAGGACAGGGGAAGACAGATGGCTCAGGAAAATTCATTCGATATCGTCAGCAAGATCGAGATTCAAGAGGTTCGCAACGCCATCGACCAGGCGCTCAAGGAGATTCGCCAGCGCTTCGACCTGAAAGATTCGCACTCGGAGATCAACCTGGTGGAAGGCGACAAGGAGATCCAACTGGCTTCGGCTGGCGAGTATAAGCTCGAAGCGGTCAAGGAGATTCTCGGCCAGAAACTGGTAAAGCGCGGCGTCTCGCTCAAGAATCTGACCTATGAGAAGGTTGAGCCGGCGGCCGGCCAGAGCGTGCGCCAGAAGATCAAGCTGCAGCAGGGCATTCCGATCGAAAAAGCGAAGGAAATTGTTCGCCTGGTCAAGGATTCTAAGAAAAAGGCCCAGGCCAGCATCCAAGGCGACACGGTGAGAATCTCCAGTAAGGATCGCGACGAGCTCCAATCCATTATTGCCCTTTTACGCGGGAAGGATCTGGGCGTGGAGCTGCAGTTCACCAACTATCGCACCAATTGATCCAGAGGGCCGGGTGCGCGTTCGGCCAAGCCTGCTGTAGAATCGGAGAACCTTGAGCACATTGACCATTGCATCGGCCAGAGAGGTCTTCGAGTTGCTGCGAGAGGACCTCGTGGCGATCGAGCAGGAGCTGGCGCGCGACGCGGCATCGAGCGTCAGCACCATCACCGAGATCGCCGAATACCTGCGCGAGGGCGGGGGCAAGCGCATTCGGCCGTCGCTGCTGCTGCTGGCCGCTCACCAGCTTGGCTACACCGGCAATGGAGCGGTTCGGCTGGGCGCGGTGGTGGAGATGGTCCATACCGCCACGCTGGTTCACGACGACATCATCGACGGCGCCGACACCCGCCGCGGCCGCCCCTCGGCCAACACCACCTGGGGCAATGAGAAGTGCGTACTGGCCGGCGACTGGCTTTACATGCAGGCCTTCAAAGTGGCTCTCGAAGAGAAGAACCTGCGGGTGCTCGACCTGCTGATCGGCCTTACCCAGCAGATGGTCGAAGGGGAACTGCTGCAGATTCAGAAGCTCGGCAAAGCCGTCTCCGAGGCCGAATATTACGACTTGATTTTCCGCAAGACGGCCTGCCTGTTTGCGGTTTCCATGCGCCTTGGGTCGGTGCTGGCGGGCGCTACCGAAGCTGAGGAGACCAGCCTGGCTACTTACGGCCGCGCAGTCGGGCTGGCGTTTCAGATCGTCGACGACGTCCTCGACCTGACGGCGACCGAAGAGGTTCTGGGCAAGCCCGTGGCCAGCGATCTGCGCGAGGGCAAAGCTACGCTTGCGGTGATTCACGGCTACGACCACGGCACTGCCGCGGACCGCAAAGCAATCCAGCGGGTTCTCGACGACCGCAGTTTCGAAAACGTAAGCCGCCAGCAGATTCAGGAGATCCTGGTCCGCAACGGTTCGGTGGAATACGCCATGGCCGCAGCCGACCGCTATGCTCGCCAGTCGCGGCAGGCACTGGCTCCTCTGCCCGACACCGACTTCAAGCGCGCCCTGCTCTGGGTTCCGGATTTCGTGGTGGCGCGGGACAAGTGAGAAAGACAGAGATCAGAGTTCAGTGTCAGTGATCAGTGATCAGTGATCAGTGGTCAGAGATCAGTGGTCAGAGATCAGAGATCAGAGATCAGTGGTCGGGGATCAGTGGATCGAGGATGGAAAAAGGGACTGCTGCGACTTCTCGCTTGAACTTTGCTATTTCAGGCTCAAGAACTTATGAGGAAAAACTCGCCATCACTTTGGACTGCGGTGGATCGGTACTTTGGCGATCTGCTCGCGCCTTCCGACCCTCAACTTGACGCCGCCGTCCAAGCCAATCGGAAGGCCAAGCTGCCGGCCATCGACGTGTCGCCGCTGCAGGGAAAGTTCCTGCATGTTATGGTGCACATCACGCAGGCGCGGCGCATTCTTGAAATTGGGACTCTGGGCGGCTACTCGACCATTTTGATGGCACGCGCTCTGCCCGCAGGCGGCCGGATCGTCACTCTCGAATTCAACCCCAAGCACGCCGATGTGGCCCGCGAGAATCTCAAGAACGCCGGGCTGTTGGATCGTGCTGAAATCCGCGTAGGCGCAGCCCTGGACAGCCTGCCTGTCCTTGCGGCCGAGGGCGCGGGGCCGTTCGACTTCATCTTCATCGACGCCGATAAGAACAACAACCCGCAGTATCTCGAGTGGGCGCTGGGGCTCTCGCGGCCTGGCACAACCATCGTGGTGGATAATGTGGTCCGCGACGGCGCGGTCATCGATGCCGACAGCGCAGACCCTGACATCCAGGGTATTCGCCGCATGACAGAGATGCTGGCCGCCGAGCCGCGGCTCAGCGCGACGGTGCTGCAGAATGTTGGTGTGAAAGGGTATGACGGATTTGCGATGGCTGTTGTGCTGAGGTGAGCGGTCAATGCAAATCGACAGGGATAATGCTTTCGGGACTATTTTTCTGCCATCAAGGCTTTCAACGCGTCTGCGTGTTGTGGCGGCAGGGACTTGCGTTGCAGCCGGTCATCGCAGACCACGTGCACTGTCTCTCCCTCGGCGAGCAGTTCATGGTTGGCTTTGCGGACGATACGATAGGCAAACTTGATCACCGAGCCGCGCAGCATGGAAGGGCGCGTCTCGATCAGAATTTCGTCATCGTAGCGAGCCGGTGAGCGGTACCGGCAGGTCGCTTCAACCACCGGCAAAATGCATTCATGCTCGGTCTCGAGCTGACTGTAGGCGAGGCCCATGGAACGCAGCAATTCAACGCGCCCGAGCTCAAACCAGACCAGGTAGTTGGCATAGTAGACAATGCCCATCTGGTCAGTCTCGGCATACCGCACGCGAACTTCGGTCGTCACCGCCATCGGGTAAACTCGCTTGAATAAGCCCAGGTCTCAAAATCGAGACCTGGGGCACCCCGCTGTCGACTGTCCGCTGCCCTCAAGGCTTCATATGCGTAAACATGGGCAGCTTGGTGACGTCGCTGACGATGATGAACACGAAAAATACCATCAGCACCACGAAGGCCGCCTGGTAGATGCGTTCCTTCACCGCCAGGTTGATGTCATGGCGCAGCAGGCTCTCGATGAGCAGAAACAGGATCATGCCGCCGTCGAAAATGGGGAAGGGAAGCAGGTTGATGATGCCGAGATTGATGCTGATCTCAGAGGCCAGCACAAACTTCGGCTGCCATCCTTTGATCTCCGCCGCATCACCCGCCATGCGGGCAATCCCCACCGGCCCCTGCAACTCGGAGATGGAAACCTTGTGCGTGAACAGGCGCTTGAGCATCTCGAGAATGAGGGTTGAATTCTCGGCGCAGAATGTCCTGGATTTGACGAGGGCGACGCCGAACGGCAGCGGCTTGGCGCGGAAAGGCATGGGTCCGACGACGAATCCGAGCTTGTAGCCGACATCAAGTTTGCGCGGGCTCGCCACCAGCGTGACAGAGGCGCCATTGCGCAGCACGGTAAGAGTAATCGGCTTGCCCTGGCCGGCCTGCATATACGCCAGCAGCGTTCCGATAAAGTGGAAGGGGTGTCCATCCACGGCCAGGATGGCATCTCCGGCGCGCAGTCCGGCCTTCTCCGCCGGCGTGCCCGGCCCCACCTGGTCCACCTTGATGGGGCTCAGCAGGATCTGCGGCAGAATCCCCTCGTCGCTGAAGTCAAAGTCGTCATTCTTGGCGGAGGCCGGAATATCCAGCGTCACGGGAACGGAATTGCCGTCCCGCGCGACCACCATCGAAACCGGCTGGCCGGCGCTGAGCTTGGAGTGCGCGTAAACCATGTCCCAGTCGGGATTGTCCACGGTGTCGAAGCGCACGATCTGATCGCCGGTCTCAAGCCCGGCTTTGGCTGCCGCCGAGCCGGGTACGACCCACTCGATGGTCGAGTTTTTTGCCTCCAGCGGTGGAACTTCGTTGATCCAGCCGAAGTAGAAAACCATCAGCGCAAAGGCCAGGATGAAGTTTGACACCGGACCGGCCAGGCCGATCAGCATCCTCTGCCAGCGTGGGTGCGAGGTGAAAGCGCCTGGATCTTCGACGGCCGGGGTGGTTACCTCGTCCGCGCCCTGGATCTCGCCCATGTTTTCGCCGGTCATTTTGACAAAGCCGCCTATCGGAAGCAGGCAGACTTTGTAGTCGGTGTCCCCGTACTTGACGCCGAACAGGCGCGGACCGAATCCAATGGAAAAGGCCTCTACGCGCACGCCAAAGAGCTTGGCGACCACGAAGTGTCCCAGTTCGTGCACCAGGACCATGATGCCGACCAGGACGATGAATGCTGCGGCTGATACCAGAAATGCATGCATAGATGTGGAGTCAATACCTCGACAGGGCGCTCTCAGCGCCCGACTTTCAGAAGATCATGCCAAAAACTCATGAGCCGTTTGACGCGCCGCCCTGTCGGCGGCGAGCACCTCCGCGATGGTAGAGGGATGCGCCTCCGGGGTAGATGCAAGCACCTTCTCAATTGTACGCGGGATTCCCATAAACGGGAGGCGCCGGTCCAGGAAGGCTTCGACAGCCACCTCGTCGGCGGCATTGAGCGCAATGCAGTGCGCTCCGCCTTTTTCGGCGGCCTCGAAAGCCAGCCGCAGGCAAGGGAAGCGCGCGAAATCGGGCTCTTCAAACTCCAGGTGCCGGAGCGCGGCCAGGTCAAAGGTGAGCGTGGAGGCAGGCCGTTCAGGAAAGGCCAGCGCATAGAGGATCGGCAGCCGCATGTCGGTCACCGAGATCTGCGCCAGGATCGACCCGTCCACATACTCCACCAGCGAGTGCACGGTCGACTGCGGGTGAACCGTTACCCGCACCTGGGCTGGCGACACATCGAACAACCGGCAGGCTTCGATGATCTCAAGTCCTTTATTCAGCATGGTTGCGGAGTCGATGGTGATCCTGCGACCCATCACCCAAGTTGGATGCTTGAGAGCCTGCTCGGGGGTGATGGACGCGAATTCGTCGAGTGGCGTCGTCCGGAACGGCCCTCCGGAAGCGGTCAGCCAGATGGTTTTCACCTCGGCGTGCGTGCCCACGCGCAGGCACTGGTGGACCGCGTTGTGTTCGCTGTCGATAGGCAGGATGGGCACTTTGTGCAGGCGCGCCGCGGCGGTGAGTATCTCGCCGGCCGCCACCATGCACTCCTTGTTGGCCAGACCTACGGGTTTACCGGCCAGGATGGCCGCGTGCGTCGCCTCAAGCCCCGCTACGCCCACAATGGCCGAAACCACAAAATCGGCATCGGGGTGCGTCGCGCAGGCTACCGTACCGGCCGTGTCGCAGACAACTTCGGTGGCGGAAACTCCCGCCTGGCGGAGCCGCAGGCCGAGCTCCCCGGCCAGTTCCTCGGTGGCCATCGAAACGATCGCAGGCCGCCAGCGGACTGCCTGCGCAAAGGCCTCGTTTACGTTGCGCCCGGCGGCCAGCGCGGTCACGCTGTACCGCTCTGGGAATTGTTCGACGATGGAAAGGGTGCTTTGGCCGATGGAGCCGGTGGAACCGAGTATAGCGAGTTTTTTCAATGGATTCTCAAGCGTCGGGAACGTACCGACACTTCCTAGTTTATCTCTCCGCGCGGGGACGCTTCTGTGTTGGCGCCGCGCGCTCTTCGACAGCTCCGTCAGCCGATGATACTGGTGCTTCAAAACCTCTGGTGAAGGACCTGCGCGTACCACAGCACGGGGGCGGCTACCAGCAGCGCATCGATGCGATCGAGGACGCCGCCGTGACCGGGAAGGAGGCTTCCCGAGTCCTTCACGCCGGCCGACCGCTTCAGCGCCGACTCCGCCAGGTCGCCTACCTGCGCGGCCACATTGACCACTACGGCCAGCAGCAGCCAATACCAGGTCTCGTCTGGATAGGAAAGCACCACCAGGTCGTGGGCCTGAAACAGCGTTGCCAGTCCCAGCAGCGCGCCGGCGGCAATCAGGCTACCCGCCACGGAGCCGGTCGCGCCCTCCCAGCTCTTGCCCGGGCTGATGGCCGGCGCCAGCTTGTGGCGGCCCCAGGCGCGGCCCACGTAGAGAGCCGTGATGTCGCCCGCCCAGACCACGCACAGCAGGAACGCCAGCAGCGAGGGCCCGTTGGTCTGCTCATGCAGCGAGGGCAGCGCCAGCAGCGTAAACCCCACATAAAACATGCAGAAGATCGAGGCCGAGGCATTGGCCATAACCCGTTCGACCGGTGCGCCAAAGGTGCAATAGACCAGCAACGCCAGGCAGAGCACACCGAAAATGGCCGGCGTCCAGTCGGGCCACTCGAAGCTGCCCAGAAACAGCGCCAGCAGCGAAACCAACACGGCAACGCGCGGCGGCTGCGCGCCGGTCTTCTGAGCCATGCCCAGGTACTCCCATCCTGCCAGCGCCGCCACTGCCGCGACCGCCAACAGGAACAGCCATTGCCATCGGGCCCCGAGAAACACCAGAACCAGGACAATGGGAACCAGAACGGCAGCGGTAAGTACACGTTTCATTCAGGGTTGAGAATACACTGCCGAGGCCCGGCTTCTCCTGCCGCCCGGCATTTCTCGCAACCGCGACTTTAAAAGGAGCATCGGTGCTTGAGCTACTGCCCGAACTAGCCGAGGTCGCTTGGAATTGACTTCTGCCCTGATTGCGGTTCTACCCGGCCGCGAGCCGGATCCGGTCCGGGTCTTCTTCCACTTCGCCGCAGTCTTCGCCGAGACCCCCATAGCGCCGCTCGCGCCGCTGAAAGTCCGCGATCGCCTCGAGCAGATGGATGCCGCGAAAATCGGGCCACAGACGCTCGGTAACAAAGATCTCGGTGTAAGCGATCTGCCACAGCAGGAAGTTGGAGATCCTCATCTCGCCGGAGGTGCGAATCAGCAGGTCCGGGTCGGGGATGTGTGCGGTGTAGAGATGGCGGTGAATGTCTTCTTCACTGATCCGCTCGGGCGGGATGTTTTTGAGCTTCATCTCGGAGGCCAGCCTGCGGAAGGCGTCCACCAGCTCCGAGCGCGCGCCATAGTTGAGGGCCAGGGTAAGCGTGGTTCCGGTGTTGCGCGAAGTTGCCTCCTGCGCCCAGCGCATCTTCTCCTGGACCTCGGGAGGAAGCTCGTGCGTACGGCCGATGTAGCGCATGCGGACGTTGTTATCCATCATGCGCTGCAGGTTGCTCTCCAGGTAGCTCTTGAGCAGGCGCATGAGGAAGTTGACTTCGGCCCGGGGGCGGCGCAGATTGTTTTCGAGTGAAAAGGCGTAGAGGGTCAGCCACGGCAGGCCGATTCTTGAAGCCGTCTCGGTCACCAGTTGCACGCTGCGCGCGCCCTGCTGGTGGCCCAGGAAACGCTTCAGCGAGCGGTGACCGGCCCAGCGACCGTTTCCGTCCATGATGATCGCCACGTGTTCCGGCAGCCGCTCGGGCTTCAGCGTGTCGTAGACAGCCCGCTCCTCGCGGGTCAGCTCATCAATGCGTAGCGTGCTGGATGGAAACAAGAGACCTGCCTCAAAAATGCGATTGCGGTTCCCACACGGACGATCGCGTTGCAGTCCGGGCTGGAAGCTGGCAAGAGTGCAGGCTTGCCTTCGAAGTGAGGAGCAGCATGAAGCCCGGCGTGGTGGCGCTCCGGCCGCCGAAGCCGGAACGTGACAACTTCGACCCTAGCATAAGCGCCCGAGCGCTGCAATCGCACCTCCGTCAAGAGGCACACACACGCTCCTGCGCGCGCCCTGCCGGGCTCCTCCCGGAGCGCGGCGACCTGAGGCGGGCAGACTTCAGGCGGTCTGCCGTGGGCTTTAAGCGCTTCGCCGGTGGCCGCTGGCCGCGTCCCGCACCGCGCCGTAAATCAGCGTCCGATGCAGTGAATCCAACTGCGGAAGCAGCGAGGCGATCTCGGCCAGGAACGAGTCGCTGAGGATGGCGGCCACTTCTTCCTCGCGCCGGCTCCGGCCGTCGCGCACCAGTTGGCTCACGTCCACGCCAAGAGCCATGGCCAGCCTTTCCAGGGACCCGAGCGTGGGAATCGCTTTGCCGTTCTCGATCTTTGAGATGTATGTCCGGGGAACTTGCATCCGCCCGGCGAGCTGCCGCTGGCTGAGGTGCCGTGCCCGGCGAATATCGCGCACCTGGCCCGCCACCTGCAACCCCGCCTCGGTGCAGCTCTCGACGGGTTGCGAGGTGACCAGCTGCGGCGCCAGATGGACCGGCTCTTCGATATCCAAAGCCTTGTGGCACTTTCTGCACAGCGAATTGCTGGTTCTATACTGCATGAGCCGGCAGTGCTCGCATCGCACCACTTCGCGCGTTTCCACGCTGACTGGAATGGTTGCCATGGGTCGGTTGCGGATCGCCAGAGCAGGCTGTCCGGGGTGCTTTTTTGCACCGCGACTGATGTAACTTTGGGGGAGATGAACCATAATTGTCAAGTAGAAACTTAGGGTCAAACCCAAGTTTCACCCATCATACCCCGAAAAACCCGAAGTAACACGAACCAAATTGATCAACTGTGGAGAAAAATAAAAGATGAGCTCCTTCTATTCCCCTTACGGCCGCGATGAGGCATGGCAACTGCTGACCGAGTGGACCGCCGGCGAAAGTCTGCGCAAGCACGCGCTGGCGGTCGAAGCGTGTGTGGTCGCCTGCGGCGAGGCCGAAGCCGACCGGCTCGGCCTGGCCGGAGAGCAGCGAGCCGAGTTGCTCAATCTCTACTCCACCACCGCTTTGCTGCACGATTTCGACTACGAGCGGCATCCGACCGCCGACGAGCATCCGTTCGTCGGGGTGCGCGAACTCGAGCGGCTGGGCTGGCCCGAGACCCTGCGCACCGCCATTCTGGGCCACGCGCAATACTCCGGGGTGCCCCGCTCGACGCATCTGGCCAAAGCGCTTTTTGCGTGCGACGAGCTGGCCGGTTTCCTGACCGCGTGCGCGCTGGTCAAGCCGACGCGGTCGATCGCCGAGGTGGAAGTGGCCGGCGTGCGCAGGAAGATGAAAGACAAGCCATTTGCGAAAGGCGTGAACCGGCAGGACGTGATCCAGGGTGCGGCGGAGCTGGGCGTCGATCTGGATGGGCATATTGCATTTTGCATCGAGGCCATGAAGGGACGGAAAGAAGTGCTGGGGCTGTGAAAGGCGGGGACTGAGAAACTAAGGGACTAGGGACTGAGGGACTAAGGGACTAGTACTACAGTTGTATTTCGCTGAATTACGGGGAAATCGGTAAAGATCCGGGCCTGAAGGCCGCGTATTCTGACCTCATTTTCAGGGGGTTAAAACCCCCTGCTCCCTCCGCAAAACGCTATCTGCAACTGGTAGTACTAGGGACTAAGGGACTAGGGATTAGGGAGTGAGGGATTGAGGGACGAACTCGATGAGCATGATGGGAATCAGTTTAGCTTCTGTCCGCAATCGGTGATTTGGATCACCGGCCAGGGCCGGCATTTTTGCGGTACGATAGCAGTTCCGACGTGGGAGACTTTTGAAGGCTTCCGCTTAAGGAGAATCCGATGCGCCTTTTCAAAAGCATATTTACCGAATCCAGCAATGGCGTAAAGACCATCACCATGGACCGGCCGGAGAAGCGCAACGCGCTCACCCCGGAGCTGATTGAAGAGCTTGTCATCGCCCTGCACGAGGCCGAGACCTGCGATTGTGGCGTGGTCATTCTCACCGGGGCGGGCCAGGCCTTTTGCTCCGGTCTCGACGTGGAACACCTGGTTACATGCGCCTGTTGCCCGCCGGAAGTGAACCGCCGCGACTCGGAGCGCATGGCCCACGTTCTGCGCACGCTGTACGAATTTCCCAAGCCGGTGATCGCCGCCGTCAACGGGCCGGCCATTGCGGGTGGCATGTGCCTGGCCACCATTCCTGACTTCACCCTGGCCACGCCGGAGTCGAAGTTCGGCTACAACGAAGTTCGCGTGGGCTACGTGCCGGCCATCGAGGCCTCGTTTCTGCTGCGCCAGGTAGGCGAAAAGCGCACCCGTGAACTGCTGCTGACCGGCCGGCTGCTCAAGGCCCAGGAGGCGCTGCAGTTGGGCCTGGTGACCCAGATCGTCGCCGGCCCCGAACTGATGCTTTCAGCCCACGCCCTGGCCCAGGGGCTGCTGCTCAACAGCCCGCAATCGATGCAATGCATCAAGAGCCTGCTGGCCAAGCACGCCGCGCGCCGTCTGGATGAAGAGATCGAGGACGCCATTGCCGCCAACGCGCATCAGCGCTCGACTGAGGACTTCATGGAAGGCATTCAGGCCTTCAAGGAACACCGCCGCGCGAACTGGCCCAGCCGGCACGCGCGCGTGTAGCGCCGGGCAATTGCCGGACGCGGGGTCTCGACCGTCGCCTCATGGATGAAGTTGCGAGGGTAAAAGCAAAACGGGATTCGCCCCGGAAGCGGAAAGAAGCAGCGGGCGAATCCCAATTTTGATTTTGGGAATACAAAGTTTTCCAGCTAGAACTGGGCGGTGCCGCCGTCGACGTAAAGCTCGATGCCGTTGACAAAGCTGGAATCGCTGGAGGCGAGGAAGAGCGCGACGGTCGCGATCTCTTCGGGGCGGCCCAATTCGCGGCGTGGAATCTGGGATTTGAAGAACTCCCTGGTGTCGGCTCCCAGCGGTTCCATAATTGCCGTGTCAATGGGGCCGGGGCTGAGGATGTTCACGCGGATTCCGCGCTCCTTGAGCTCCAGGAGCCAGGTGCGGGCAAAGGAGCGAACCGCGGCCTTGCTGGCGCTGTAGACGCCAAACGCCGGATAACCCTTGATGCTGGCAATGGAGCCATTGAGAATGATAGAGCCGTTGTCGTTGAAAAGCGGAAGCGCCTTCTGCACGGTGAAGAGCGTGCCGCGGACGTTGAGATCGAAGGTCGTGTCGAAGTGTTCTTCAGTTACTTCTTCAAGCTTTGCAAATTCACCGCGTCCGGCGCTGGCGAAGAGGATGTCGATCTTTCCTTTTTCGCGCTTGACCGTTTCATAGAGCCGGTCGAGGTCGGCGAGGTTTGAGGCGTCGCCCTGGACGCCGGTGACGTTTTTGCCGATGAGTCTTACGGCTTCATCGAGCTTTTCCTGGCGACGCCCGGTGATGAAGACGTACGCTCCTTCTTCGACGAACAGCTTGGCTGTGGCGAGCGCCATGCCGGAGGTGGCGGCGGTGATGACGGCTACTTTGCCTTTGAGTTTGCTCATATTTTGATCCCTTTACTGTTGAGTGATGGAAGGTATTCGAGCTGCCATGCCGGCTGCCCAGGCCTGTTTCTGTTGAGTAGATGGAGTGTGGCCGGGTAGAGATTCAATAGTTCCGAATTAACGAACTATTGAACCATTGACGCGGAGCGCATACTCTTAAGGATGTGCGCCCCCTGTTCCATCCATCGCTTGAGGAGATTACGGTAGAAGGAATTCTGCATGCCTTGTCTGACCCGGTGCGGGTGGCGATCTTCGCGGATATTGTGCGCCAGGAGTGCTCGCAAACCTGCTCGATGTTTCTGACCGTGAGCGACAGGGCGATTCCGAAGTCCACTCTGTCGCAGCACTTCAGGGCGCTGAGAGAGGCGGGTCTGATCCGCGGCGAGCGCCACGGCGTGGAGATGCACAACATTTCGCGTTACGCGGAGATCGAGAAACGCTTCCCCGGGTTGCTGCGTGCGATCGTCAATGCCCATGGCATCCAATTGAAGGATGCAGCTCAAGCAAAGAAAATTTCCGCGAAGAGATCGCTTCGGCGGATAGCCAAGAACAGGTAAGGAGCCGCGCCAACTACTGAGCTGTGAATCAGTAAAGTCGGTTCGGGCAGTGTCCGGCTTTCGGACCCCGATCGTCCCCACGGGCAAACTCAACCGCTTTATAATTGCGTGGATTCGGAGGTCGATGATGAGCAAGTTGGCAAGCATTACGGAAACTGTCGGCAATACACCGGTAGTAAGGATCAACCGCCTGGCGCCCCGGGACGTGAACTTGTATGTGAAGGTGGAGGCGTTTAACCCGCTGGGGTCGGTCAAGGACCGGCTCGCCCTGGGAGTCATTGAAGAGGCAGAGCGGACCGGAAAGCTGAAGCCGGGGCAGACCGTGATCGAGGCGACCAGCGGAAATACCGGCATCGGGCTTGCCATGGTATGCGCGGCAAAGGGCTACCCGCTGGTGGTGACCATGGCGGAGACCTTCAGCATCGAGCGGCGCAAGCTGATGCGGTTCCTAGGCGCCAAGGTGATCATCACGCCGGCGGCGGCGCGGGCGGTGGGAATGGTTAAAAAAACCATTGAACTGGCCGAGAAACACGGATGGTATTACACGCGGCAGTTTGAAAACGAAGCGAATGCAGACATGCACTCGCGCACCACGGCCCAGGAGATCCTGCAGGATTTCAAGGGCGACCGGCTGGACTACTGGGTGACGGGATTCGGCACCGGGGGCACGCTGAAGGGCGTGGCGCGTGTGCTGGCAAAAGAGCGGCCGGAGACGAAGATTATCGTATGCGAGCCGGACGAAGCGCCGATGCTTTCGAGCGGGATCGAGCAGGAGCGTAACGCCGACGGATCGGCAAGCGCTCCACACCCGAGTTGGAAGCCGCATCCGATGCAGGGCTGGAGTCCGGATTTCGTGGCAAAGCTGACCGGCGATGCGGTGTCATCGAAGGCGATCAGCCAGATTCTGCGAATCACAAACGCAGACGCCATGCGCCGCAGCAAGGAACTGGCAAAGAAAGAAGGGATTTTTGTCGGCATCACGTCTGGCGGCACCTTCGCCGGGGCGCTGCAGGTGGCGGGGCAGGCGCCGAAGGGCGCGAATATTCTCTGCATGCTGCCGGATACGGGCGAACGTTACCTGAGCACTCCACTGTTTGCCGATGTATCGCCGGACATGAATGAGGAGGAGTGGGAGATTGCGCGTTCTACACCCGGATGCATTCTCGAACAAACAAAGTAGGGGCGGCTCGATGGATGGCGCACAGGTTGTTTCACACCTCACAGTTTCATCTGCCGTGGGTTGGCTTCGGTGGCGGGAGTCTAGAACGGAATCAGGCTCACTCCGGCGGCTGATGCGCCCTTAGCCGGGCCACGATCTCCTCAGCCGCCTTGCGGGCTTCGTCTTCGCGGTCCGGCGGAAAGCTGATAGCCCCCACCCGCGCATGGCCGCCGCCGCCATATCGCTCGCACACCTGCGCCAGGTTCACCATCTTCTCCGGGTCCGCCTTGGTCCAGGGATTCGATCCCACTGCGACCTTGGTTCTGAAGCTCGATTTCGATAGACCGATGGAGTAAGTCGCGTTCGGATAAAGGTAGTAGGGAATGAACTTGTTGAACCCTTCCAGGGGATGGTCGGTGATGTCGAAGTAGATGGTTCCGTCGCGCTCATCGGCACGGCTGCGAATCAGGTCGAGCGCCTGTTTGTGCCGCTCGAGCAGCGGCGGCAGCAGCGGCGCGACAAAGGGCTGCGCCAGCACCTCGCTCAGCGACATCTCGGTGAGCAGCGGAATCAGCCGGGGAATAAACTCCTTGTCCTGCGTTGACTCGATGATCAGGGTCAGCTTCATGGCCGGCGCGGCCATCTCGACGGCCGACTCGGGGCTCTCGTACTTTGCCCCATCTACAATATCCGCCCAGTGAATGAGGTCGGCGACCGGGGCAATGTCGAATCCGAAGCGGGTTGAAGCAATGTGCGCCAGGAAGCCGGTGCAGGAGGTGTACGCGGGATCGAAGAACTTGCGCCCGCCGCACTCGGGGTCGCGCTTGCAGGCCAGGAAGCTCTGGTGATCCTGCTCGGTAAGAAAAGCGGACTGGTGATGATCGAACCACCAGGTGATGCGGGGCGAGCTGGAGTACTTGAAATCGACAATGGCGTTCTGGTCGCCGGTAAAGTCGCTCTCGTCAAACAGCGCGCCGGCTCTATGCACAAGGCCCTGATACTCATAGCTGGCGCCCTGGGCGATCCGCTCGCGATGGAACCGCGTAAACAACGAGGCTGAGCAAGCTCCGTCAAAGCATTTGTCGTGATAAAAGACGCGAACCCGCAAAACCTTGAGTCCTCCTCGGGCTGAAATCCAAAGAAACCGGAACTGTTAAGCATCAAGGGGATCGCTGATTGTGTCAAGCGCGGAAGAGACATTGCGCCGCCCGTAGAAGGAAAATAGCGCCCTGGCGCAAGCTGCGTTTTGCCGCCGTGCCCGTGGTCACTGCCGGTCGAGGGGGGCGATCATTTAGGCTCAAGTGAATCGCCCCCGATGGCCACCGACGCAGCTCATGCCCGTTATCCGCTCACCCAGGGCGTCAACCCCTGGCTGGTGACGGTGTCGGTCATGCTGCCCACGTTCATGGAGGTGCTTGACACCGCCATCGCCTCGGTGGCGCTGCCCTATATCGCGGGATCGCTCTCCGCCTCCAACTCCGAGGCCACCTGGGTATTGACCAGCTACCTGGTGGCCAATGCGGTCATCCTGCCGGCCTCAAACTGGTTTGCCCGGCGCTTTGGCCGCAAGCGGTTTCTGCTCACCTGCGTCATCATTTTCACCGTGGCGTCGTTCTTCTGCGGCGCGGCGCCATCGCTGGCCGTCATTCTGCTTGCGCGCGTGATGCAAGGCGCGGGCGGCGGCGCGCTGCAGCCGCTCTCGCAATCCATTCTGCTGGAGAGTTTCCCGGTCAACAAGCGATCGATGGCCATGGCCGCCTATGGCCTGGGCATCGTGGTCGCCCCGGTGCTCGGGCCCACGCTGGGCGGATGGCTCACGGATACCTTCAGCTGGCGCTACGCGTTTTACATCAACATTCCCGTGGGACTTCTGGCGGTATTCATGATCAGCCGCTTCGTCCACGACCCGCCGTACATCAAGAACGCCAAGGTCGGCGCCTTTGACAACCTGGGCTTCGGGCTGCTGATCGTCTGGACCGGCTGCCTGCAGGTGGTTCTGGACAAGGGCCAGGAAGACGACTGGTTTGGCGCGATCTGGGTGCGCTGGGCGGTCGCGGCGCTGATCATCGCGCTGGTCGGCTGGGTCTGGCGGTCGTGGGCCCACCCCAAAGGCCTGGTCGATCTCCACATCCTCAAAAACCGCAACTTCCGCACCGGCTGCTTCATGATCGCCATGCTGGGCATGTGCATTTACATCACGATCGCGATCTTGCCGCTCTACTACCAGGAGATTCTGGGCTACACCGCCTTTACCGCCGGACTGGTTGTGGGGCCGCGCGGAATCGGCTCGTTCATCGGCTCGCCGATTATCGGATTTCTTGGCTCGCGCATCGATAACCGCAAGCTGCTGACTGCGGGCTTTATTGGATTCGGCATCTGCTCGTTTATCTTTGGCTCCGTCGATCTGGGCATCGGCCCTTACACCTTGTTGATTCCGATCACCGTCACCGGCTTTGCGCTGAGCTTCGTGTTTGTGCCGCTGGCCACTATGACCACCTCGACCATCTCGCGCAACGAGATGGGCAACGCCACCGGCTTGTTCAACATGCTGCGCAACATCGGCGGATCGATCGGCATCGCCATGGCCACCACGGCCCTCATCCGCCGCTCGGCTGCCCACCAGACTTACCTGGCCGCGCACCTTACGCCATCGACCGCAGAGCTACAGCAGAAGTCTGCCGCTATGGCCATGTACCTTGGGCACCGGATAGGCCCGGCACAGGCTCGGGCTGGCTCGTTCGGGCTGATGTACGGCATGCTCCAGCAGCAATCGGCGCTGCTTTCCTATATCGACGTCTTCCGCTGGACCGCTTTGCTGGCCTTCTTCTGCGCCGCATGCGTCTGGCTCTTCAAGAAACCGCCGAAGAATGCGGCTCCGCCACCCGGGGCGCACTGAAACGCCGGGGGCGCACTGAAAATGGTTGCGTAGCCGCTCTACTTCGGAAGCAAGTTGAGTTTCCGCAGCCCATCCAGAGCTTATCTCCGCTCGCTCAACGTTCTTTGCGTGTGCCCCGCACAAAGGCAACCGTAGGCGCTTTCAGCGCCTCAAAGCACAAGAGCGAGCCGGGGCCACCTCTGGGTGGACGGCGCGTTCATCTTTAAGGCAGGGGAGCTGGGTTTTCGCGATTTCCCTCGCTTGCCGGTGGTGAAGGAGAATCGCACTGTCAACCGCCGGACCCTGCCTGTTCGTCCTTTCACATCAACCCGCGATATATATCTATGAGGTAATTTATGTCCCTGCCTTCTAAAGAAATACAGCAATCCGAGACAGCGCTGGAGTCGGTCATCGACCGCCTCATCGACAGCCAGCAAGCTTTCCAGCACATTGGCCAGGAGCTTAAGGACGAATCGCTGAAGCACTACTTTCTGGCGGAATCCTTGCGCCGCGCCGAGTTTCGCGGGGAGATCGAATCGGTGCTTCACCTGGAAGGAGTGCACGACATCAAGGAATCGGGAACCGCCGCCGGGAAAGTGCATCGAGCCTGGGCCGATATTAAATCCAGACTTGGCGGAGGCGATTCCAGCCTGCTCTCGGCAGCCGCAGAAGGCGATGATGAGACCGTCGAAGCGTACGAGAAGGCGATGGACAGTTTTCTTCCGCTCCCGATCCGCCAGCTGCTCACCAGCCAGTCAGCCCACATCCAGACGTCCCGCGATTATGTAAGAGCCGCACGCGATCGCACAAGCTCGTCCTAAGCCATCGGCAAAAAGCGCCCTTGCGACTCGTCGTACTGCTCAATGCGGCCGCTCAAAATGTCGTAGTACCAGCCGTGAACGGTTAGCCGGCCTCCCATGACCGCTCGCGCAACCGAGGCTTGTTCCCTCAGGTTTTTCAATTGCGCCACCACGTTGCCGCGAATCAGGGAGGCTAGTTCCGCATGTTCGCCGTCAGCTGGATCAAGCGGCTGACGGTGAACGAACGCTGCTTCCACATTCCTGAGCCAGCGATGGGCCTTGGGCAGCTTTTTCAGTTCAACAGGCTGGAGTGCCGCTTTGAGCGCGCCGCAGTCGGAGTGTCCGCAGAGAATGGCGCTTTTGACCTTCAGCACCTCTACCGCGTATTCAATGGTCGCCGTGCATCCATCCACATCATGCGTGGAAACCGGCACTATGTTTCCGGCGTTACGCGCGATGAACAGGTCTCCCGGCCCGGTTCCGAGCATCAGGTCAGGCACCACGCGCGAGTCCGAACAGGTGATAAACAGCCACTCCGGCGCCTGCCGGTCTGCCAGCAGCCGGTATTGGCTCCTTTTCGCTGGAAACACCTCTTTAAGAAACCGCCTGTGCCCCTCGATCAACCGGTCCATCGTTTGCTCCCTTTCGCGACGCGTCAGATCAGCTCGTCAGGATCAGGCTAAACGATCATCCCTCCTCGGCTGTGGGAGGGACTGAGGGACTAGGGGACTGAGCGACTAAGGGACTAGGGGCCTGGGGCTCGGGGTAATGCCGCTTCGCCCCGCTTCCGGTAAACTTGTTCTTGACCTATGTTTGATAACCTCACCGACAAACTTCAGCGCGTCTTCAAGAACCTTCGTGGGCAAGGCACGCTCAGTGAAGAGAACATTACCGAGGCATTGAGCGCGATTCGCGTGGCCCTGCTCGAAGCCGACGTCAACCTCAGCGTGGTGCGCGACCTGCTTGAAAAGATTCGCGTCAAGGCGGTTGGGAGCGAAGTGCTCACGGCTCTCTCGCCTTCCGAGCAGGTGATCAAGATCGTTCGCGACGAGCTGATTGAGATGCTCGGCAAAGATACGGCGCGGTTCAAGTTTGCCTCGCAGCCGCCCACGGTCATTCTGATGGCCGGGCTGCAGGGCTCGGGCAAGACCACCACCAGCGGCAAGCTGGCGGCGTGGCTGAAAAAAGGCGGACATCGGCCCATGCTGGTTTCAGTGGACGTGTATCGTCCCGCTGCGCGCGAACAGCTCAAGGTGGTGGCGAAGTCGATCGACGCCAAGCTCTACGAAGGCGACCTGAAGGGCGAGAAGCCCGGTTCGGCGCTGGTGGAGCGGCTGGCCAAGGAGGCGCGCCGCGAAGCTGTCATCATGGGCTGCGACACGCTGATTGTGGACACCGCCGGACGGCTGGCTATCGATGAAGAGCTGATGTCGGAGATGGAGCGGCTGAAGAAGCTGTTGAATCCGCAGGAGATTCTGTTCATCGCCGACGCCATGACCGGCCAGGACGCGGTTAACTCCTCGCTTGCCTTCCACCAGCGCCTTTCGCTCACCGGCGTGGTGCTCACCAAGATGGACGGCGACTCGCGCGGCGGCGCGGCGCTTTCGATTCGACATGTGACCGGCCAGCCGATCAAGTTTATCGGCGTGGGCGAAAAGCCGGATGCCTTCGAGCCCTTCCATCCCGACCGCATCGTGGGGCGCATCCTCGGCATGGGCGACATGCTCTCGCTGATCGAAAAGGCCGAATCGACGCTCGACCGCAAAAAGAGCGAGGAGCTGGCGAAGAAAGCTCTTCTCGGCGACGGCTTCTCACTTGAAGACTTCCGCGACCAGTTACGCCAGATCAAAAAGCTCGGGTCGATGGAGTCGATCCTGAAGATGATGCCGTCGGTGGGCCCCTTCGCGGGGCTGCAGCAGGCCTCGAAGAATGTGGACGAGAAGCAGTTTGTGCGCCTTGAAGCGATCATCAACTCGATGACACCCAAGGAGCGCCGTAACCACGAGATCATCTCCGGCTCGCGGCGCAAGCGCATCGCCAAAGGCTCCGGCACCGAGGTTCAGGATGTGAACAACCTGCTTCGCCAATACGCGCAGATGGCCAAGATGTTCAAGCAGATGGGTAAAGGCGGGCTGGCCAAGAGCATGATGCGCGGCGGGCTAAGCGGCATGGGACTGGGCGGCCGGCAGAAGTTCGGGCGGTAAGGTCGCTGTAGGTTCGGGCGGCAAACAGAGCTATCGCCGGTAGTATCTTTAGGTGTTAAGGTTTGTCATCCTGAGCAAAGCGCAGCGGAGTCGAAGGATCTGCGGTTGCTTTTCGGGGAAGGGAATACGCCATGGCCGACAACGGCAGCAAAACCCGTCCGGTGCGCACCCTCACCGTTAAGAACTTCTCCGTCATTAAGGAAGCCAAGCTCGAACTCGGCAAAATCACAGTGCTCATTGGCCCGCAAGCGAGCGGGAAGAGCCTGCTGTGCAAATTGGCGTATTTTCTCGGCGGGGAAATCCTGGACATAGCCGTCGACTCATTGTTGGACCGATACTCATGGGACGACTTTCTGAAAACAGTCGGCAGGGAGTTCAAGAGCAGATTCCTGACGGCTGGGTGGCTCAAAATCAGCACCAAAGCCGCTTATACGTCGCTGCGGTATTCCGTGACCCTTGACGGCTTCGGAGATCCGCTAAACCCCGAGATTCGATTTTCATTTAGCAATGATCTCAGGGGTCTTTACAGCCAGATTGGAGATAATCCGTCGAAACAATTGCCGACAGCAAACCGATCTCGCAACGAACTTAAGGAAGACTTGCGGGCTGAGGTGGCTTTCTTAAAGGACTTCAAACACAGGCAATCTGACACCTACATTCCGGCCGGAAGGGCGCTTTTTACGGGAGCAAGCAAGTCCATTGTTGCGCTCCAGAATCCGGATATAGACCAGTTAACCCGGCAGTTTGCTGGATTGATCGCATGGGATTCGAGGTGGAAAATCGGATACCTTACGACCGGGAGAAATGTCCTCCAAGATGTCCAAAAGGAAATGTATCGCATCGCCGACGGTACGGTTGTTGTAGTCGACGGAGCGCCACGCTTCCTATCCCGCCGAGGCCATCATCTTCCATTCTCCGCCGTATCGTCCGGCACACTTGAGTTGCTCCCGCTGTTTAACATTGTGGATCAATTAGCCTGCTCCCAGGAGGACATGTTCGCGCGAACGCCGGCGATAAGACCAGGTCAAGTAGGCGAAACTATCTTTCACAGTCCATGTGTTTTCTTAGAAGAGCCCGAAGCAAACATTTTCCCGAGCACACAGTACGACTTGGTGAAGTTGTTTGCTTGGCTCGCCGTTGATCCAGTCCTGGATTTCGATTGGGTCATCACTACCCACAGTCCCTACGTGCTATCGGGTTTTAACAACCTGATCCTTGCCGGCCAGTTGGGACAGGATAAGCGGCTGAAGAAGAAGCTCAAAATCGACGAACGATTCTGGGTTGAGCCTGGGACCTTCAAGGCTTACAGCATCCACGATGGGAAACTTGAATCTATTCTTTCCGATTCAGGTTTAATCGACGGCGAGTATCTTGACGGCGTCTCTGAGGGGATTGGGAACGAGTTCAACGAGATGCTGAGGCTCGAATATGGCAAGAAGAAAGCGTCGTAAATTGCTCGCGTCCTCGGCAGACCGCCAGTGCATCGAATTTACGAGTAGGACCAGCCTCCATATCAGCGAAGAAGGCATCGGTGCGACGTTCCGCAATCCGCGCCGCAAGGAACTGCGCAAGGTCACATACGACAAGTGCTATTTTCAGGCATTGAAGGGCGGTCGCGCGGATTACATTGTTGGTTACGATCGCAAAATCGACGTGATCATCGAACTGAAAGGATCGGATCTGAGGCATGCGCAGGACCAGGTGTCTGAGACCCTTGAGCGCTGGAGGACAGATACGATTCACTTTGAGACGATCGTCTGTCTTATAGTTTTCGGACACACTTACCCGCGAATGACCTCCAGGATCGGTTCAATGGAGCGAGATTTTCTCGAAAGGAACAACGCCCTCCTTTGGATCCGAGCGAGCGCCGCGGAAAGATTCAGCTTCAGGAAGCTCGCAGGTAAGTAGAGTAGGTATGTGATGACCGCCCTCCAGGACCAACTCGACGAGATCACTTCCAACACGCGGCACCTGGTGCAGGCGGAGCGGCTGGCGGTGGGCGAGCGGGCGGTTGCTGAGCTGTTCCAGACCGGCATCGAAGAGCGGATTCTGCCCGTGGGAGCGATGGCGCCCGAGTTTGTGTTGAACGACGCCACCGGCCGCGAGGTGCGCTCGGCGGATATGCTGGCGCTGGGGCCCATGGTGGTCAAGTTCTTCCGCGGACGCTGGTGCCCCTATTGCGCGACCGAACTCGAGGCCTGGCGCGATCTTTACGGCCAGCTTCGCGAGCGCGGCGGCTTGATGGTCGCCATCGGCCCGCAGACCGAGCGGCAAAGCGATTTCATGGCCGGCCAGCACGGGTTGCCGTTCCCGGTGCTCAGCGACCCAGGGTGCCTGGTGGCTGAACAGTTCGGCCTGGTCTACACCGTTCCCCAGTATCACCGCGAGTACTATCGTTCCATCCTGGTCAATATTCCCTTCGTCAACGGGGATCAGAGCTGGAAGCTTCCCCTGCCGGCTACCTATGTGATCGGCCGCGATGGGCGAGTGGTTTTCGCGGAGGCTCATGCCGACTTCCGGGTGCGGCCGGAGCCGGAAGAGGCCTTTGCGGCCGCATTCGCGCCGAGCGCCCGGTAGCACCCCGTCTGCCTGCCTTGCAATCCAGCCTCACGAAGCTCGAATGAATCCCCCGGCGGCTTCGAATAGAGGAAGACTGGGCATTCTTTTTGCAGACACTGGCCCGAAAATGCATCTACTTTATGGGAAATGCATCAAAGAAGTTGACAGTATGTGACTCAATCTGGCATCCTTCAAGAGTCAGAATTCTCAAGAGGCAGGAAACTAAACATGGCAAAGATTATTGGAATTGACCTTGGAACCACCAATTCGTGCGTCGCCGTCCTCGAAGGCGGAGAGCCGAAAGTGATTCCAAATGAAGAGGGTGCGCGCACTACCCCCTCGATCGTCGGCTTTTCGAAGACCGGCGAACGGCTGGTGGGCCAGGTGGCCAAGCGGCAGGCCATCACCAACCCTGAAAACACGATCTTCTCGATCAAGCGGTTTATGGGCCGCCGTTACAACGAAGTGAACGACGAGATGAAGATGGTGCCATACAAGGTCGTGCAGCAGGGCGACCACGTGGCCGTTCTGGCGCAGGGCAAGGAGTACACGCCGCCCGAAATCTCGGCCATGATCCTGCAGAAGCTGAAGAAGTCGGCGGAAGCCTACCTGGGCGAGACCGTGACCGAGGCTGTGATCACTGTGCCGGCCTACTTTAACGACGCCCAGCGGCAGGCGACCAAGGATGCGGGCAAGATTGCCGGGCTGGACGTGAAGCGGATCGTGAATGAGCCGACCGCGGCAGCCTTGGCGTATGGCCTTGACAAGAAGAAGGATGAGACTATCGCCGTGTACGACTTTGGCGGCGGGACCTTCGATATTTCCATTCTGGAAGTGGGCGAAGGGGTCATCGAAGTGAAGTCGACCAATGGCGACACGCACCTGGGCGGCGACAATCTCGATCAGCGCATTGTCGACTGGCTCATCTCCGAATTCAAGCAGGAGCAGGGGCTGGATCTGGCCTCCAAGGGCAATGAAATGGCCCTGCAGCGCCTGAAGGATGCCGCGGAAAAGGCAAAGATCGAGCTGTCGACAACCATCGAGACCGAGATCAACCTGCCCTTTGTGACCGCGGACGCGACCGGCCCCAAGCACCTGGTCCGCAAGCTGACCCGCGCCAAGCTGGAGCAGCTTGTGGAAGACCTGTTGAACCGCTCGCTCGAGCCCTGCAAGAAGGCTTTGGCCGACGCGGGAATTACCACCAGCCAGATCCAGGAAGTGGTTCTGGTGGGCGGGCAGACGCGCATGCCGAAGATCCAGGAGATTGTGAAGGCGATGTTCGGGCGCGAGCCGCATCGCGGCGTCAATCCTGACGAAGTGGTGGCGATCGGCGCGGCTGTGCAGGCGGGCGTACTGGCCGGCGAAGTGAAGGACCTGCTTCTGCTGGACGTGACGCCGTTGACGCTGGCGATTGAGACCCTGGGCGGCGTGGCTACCCCGATGATCCCGCGCAACACAACCATTCCGACCAAGAAGACGGAGACGTTTTCGACGGCGGCCGATTCGCAGACCGAGGTTGAGGTGCACGTGCTGCAGGGCGAGCGGCCCATGGCAGGGCAGAACCGGACGCTGGGCAAGTTCAAGCTGGCCGGCATTCCTCCGGCGCCGCGTGGAGTTCCGCAGATCGAAGTCACTTTCGACATCGACGCCAACGGCATTCTGAACGTGACGGCGAAGGACAACGCGACCGGCAAGGACACGCGCATCACCATCACGTCGAGCTCGGGTCTGAGCAAGGACGAGATCGAGAAGATGGCCAAGGAGGCCGAAGCGCATGCCTCCGAGGACAAGGAGAAGCGCGAGGAAATCGACGCGCGCAACTCGCTCGACGGGCTGGTCTACAACATCGACAAGATGTTGAAGGAAAGCGGCGAAAAGGTGCAGGCCGCCGACAAGACCGAAGTGGAATCTGCCCTGGCCGAAGCCAAGAAGACGCTCACGGGAACGCCGTCCTCGGCGGAGCTGAAGGCCGCGCACGAAAAGCTGACGCATGCCAGCCACAAGCTGGCCGAGGTGCTCTATAAGGCAAACGCGGCGGCGGGTGAAACTCCCACTCCGCCTGCCGAGCCGGTCACAGCCAAGAAGGACGAAGGCGTGATCGACGCGGAGTATGTGGACGTGGAGCCGAAGAAGTAAGCACCTGCGGTGGGCAGCCCGGCGCTTCGCGCCGAAAGGCCAAGGGGTGGGCGACGGTTTCGTTGCTCACCCCTTTTTCATTCGCGCACACAACGGCAGAGAAATGAATCTAACCATGTTGTGACTCGGGATTCGACGCTCCGGCTTTCTCCTACGATTGAAACTGTGCCACATCCCGTCATTCAACCGCCGGCGCAACAGCCAGCGCGCCGCGTCGGTTCGTGGCTGATCCCATTGCGCTTCTGGCACCTGGCCAGCCTCGACGCACCGACGGTTGCGGTGGTCTGGTCGCTGAGCTTTGCCTGGGCTGCCGGGGTGCGGCTGCCGCTTTGGATTCCAGTGTTGCAGGCGCTGGTGGTGTGGGCGGTCTACATCGGCGACCGGGTTCTGGATACGCGGGCAGCGTTGCGGGGTGCGCGACCGGAACGCCTTCGCGAGCGGCACCACTTCCACTGGCGTCACCGGCGGGTCTTTGTTCCACTTGCTGCGGCGTCCGCGGGAGCTGCCTTGTGGATAACGCTTGAATGGATGCCTGCAGCGGTGCGGGAGCGTACTTCAGTGCTGGCTGCCGCCTCTCTGGCTTATCTTGCTCGCGTTCACACGGGACAGCGGTTGCGTCCGTTCGTGGCGCGGATCTTCACCAAGGAGCTGCTGGTAGGCGTCCTGTTCACCGGCGGCTGCGCCTTGCCGGCGGCGGGCATGCTTTGGGCGATGCCGCGCGCGTCTTTTGCTCGTCTTGTCGGTCCGGCGGCCCTTTTTGCGGTGCTGGCCTGGCTCAACTGTCACGCCATCGACCATTGGGAGTCGGGCGCGAATCATTTCGGCCGATCGCCTGTCTCGCTTGCGGGTCTATCGATCGGCGCTGCCGGGATGATGATTGCGTTGCTTCTCTGGGCGGCATTCCCCCATTCGGCTCTGCTGTTAGCCGCTGGCGGAGTGAGCGCGCTGTTGCTTGCGTTCCTCGATCGCCGACGCAGACGGATCAGCCCTGTGGATTTGCGCGCGTCTGCGGACCTTGTGCTGCTTACGCCCGCGCTTCTGATCCCGCTGGAGTGGCTGACCCGATGAGGGAAGAGGCCGCCCTTGAACCCGAAGTCATTCGGCGCGGGGCTGTTGCCGCGACGCCGGACTTCGACGGCGTGGCCCGCGTATACCGGTGGCTAGAGTGCGCCGCATTCGGTCCCTGGCTTTGGTGGTGCCGCTGCGCCTTTCTTGCTGAGTTGGCCGATTGCCGTCACGCCCTGGTCATGGGGGACGGCGACGGTCGCTTTACTGCCCGCCTGCTGGCCATCAATCCTCGAGTCCGAATTCATGCCGTCGACGCCAGCGTAGAGATGCTGCGATTGCTCGTACGCCGCGCCGGGAGGGATGCGGCGCGCATGCGCGTCGACCTCGCGGACGTTCGACGCTGGCATCCGGCAGCGCAGCGTATTGATTTGATCGTCACGCACTTTTTCCTAGATTGCCTGACGACTGCCGAGGTCGCGGATTTGGCGAGTAAGCTCCGCGGTTGTGTGACCCCTGGCTCGCTCTGGGTTGTTTCAGAGTTTGCCGTGCCGGAGAATTGGTTTGGTGGGTTAGTGGCCGGTCCAATTGTCGGCGCGCTCTATCGGGCGTTCGGACTGCTCACCGGCCTTAAAGTCCGCCAATTGCCGGACCATGCCGCCGCCCTCGGCATGGCGGGCTTCACGCTTCTCAAGCGCCGGCCGTGGCTCAAGGGTCTGCTGGTGAGCGAGCTCTGGACTGCCGGAACGAATTGAGACCAGGCGCGGACTGCAAATTGTTACATCCGTGTTAATATCAAGGATTGCAGCTTGGGCCTGCCACCAGGGTTTCCCGCCAGCTCATCCATTATGATTCTCTATCTCATGCGCCACGCCAATGCCGGACTTTCCAGGGGAAACCCTGTCCTTGATGCCAAGCGAGGCCTCATCAAAGAGGGAAAGGCGCAGTGCATGCTGATGGCCCAGGTGCTAGGTGCGCTCAAGGCACAGGTGGACACGATCGTCTCAAGTCCGCTGAAGCGGGCCATGCAGACAGCGCAATTTGTGGGAACGGAGCTGGGCTTCGACGGCAAGGTTGAAGTGAGCAAGGCCCTGGCCCTCGACGCGAATTACAGCGACTTCCAGGACCTGCTTGCCAAATACACTTCGCGCGAAGGTGTTCTGGTTGTAGGCCACAATCCCAACCTGTTCCAGTTTCTGGGCCGGCTGATTACCGGCAACGGGGGCGCCGCCATCAGGATGCGGAAGGGCTCGATCGCCCGCGTGGATATGGACAACCATCCGCCGCGGCTGCAGTGGCTGATTGACCCGCGCTCGGCGCGCGCACTTTACGCCAGCGTGACGAAGAGCTCGCGCCCGAAGACCTCGCGGAAGTAGCCGGCTTCTTTGCGCAGCGACCACAGCTCGAGTTCAGCGCCGGTGCGGCCGGGCTCGATCTCCAGGTAGATGCGCTTGGGATAGGTTTTCACGTAAACCCGCAGCACATCCGATGCGCGATCCTGGTTGAGCGCGACGGCGAGCCGCAACAGCACGACCGCGCGGTGCACATGATTGTGTTCGTCAGCAGGGATGTTGCGCAGGGCGCGATCGCCGGGCTGGGGACGGCTCTTGCCGAGGTAGCGGGCAATCGCTGAAACCACGGTGCGCTGCAGTT
>Ga0182013_10001172_pt1 | contig 36050 bp, 35 predicted proteins | sample 612S2MmetaG_FD_120487 | JGI IMG/M metagenome (GOLD analysis project Ga0182013, IMG submission 120487) | Permafrost microbial communities from Stordalen Mire, Sweden - 612S2M metaG | ecosystem: Environmental > Terrestrial > Soil > Wetlands > Permafrost | place: Sweden: Stordalen | collected... | reverse complement strand
CGTTGGGCCCGATGATCCCGTGGATCGATCCTTCGCGCACGCCCAGCGAGACGTCGCGTACGGCGGTGAAACCGGCGAAGACTCGCGACAGCCCGCGCGTTTCCAGGATCATCGTAGCCGCCTGTTCCGCGAGCATGACATCGACCCTGCGCGACCGCTGGACGAGGCTGCAAGATTTTTACCGGCACCGGCCAACGTCCCTGACGGAATCGCGCTGTGCTGAAAGGCCTTTTATGAACGTTGCCGCTCGCTGGCCGGCCGCTGCGCTGGCCTTCGCTCTCATCACCCTCTCCGCGCCGCGGGCCCCCGTCGCGGCGCAATCCGACACGGTCAAGATCGCCGTCATCACCGACATGAGCGGCGTGTACGCAGCCCTCTCCGGGAAGGGCGCGGTGACCGCGACACAGCTCGCCGTCGACGACTTCGGCGGCTCCGTTTTGGGCAAGAAAATCGAAGTCACCGCCATCGATCATCGGAATAATCCAACCGACGCTGCAACCAAAGCCCGGGAATTCTTCGACAACGGCGGAGATCTCGCGCTCGATCTCACCAATTCCGGCACGGCGCTTGCCGTTTCGGGGGTCGGCAAGGAGAAGCACAAACTCGTCATCGTGACCGGCGGCGGATCTTCGGCGCTCACCGGGGCGAACTGCGACAAGTACACCTATCATTACGCGTACGATACGTACGCGCTCGCGCATTCGACCGGGGCGAACATCGCGGCGCAAAAGAACGGCAAGACGTGGTATGCGATCTATCCGACCTACGCGTTCGGCACGCAGATGCTGGCCGACTTCGGCGACGCGGTGAAGTCGCAAGGCGGCAGCATCGTCAAAGCCGACGGCGCGCCGCTGGGAACCACCGACTTTTCATCGTACGTGTTGGCGGCGAAAAACGCCAAGCCGCAAGTCTTGGGAATCTTCAGCGCGGGCGCGGACATGGTCAATACCGCCAAAGCCGCCGCGCAATTCGGCTTGAACAAAGACATGAAAATCGCGATCGGCCTGCTGTTTCTCGCCGACGTCGACGCCTTACCCGACGTGTTCACGGGTTCGCGCATCACGACGTCCTGGTATTGGGACGAAGACGCCGCATCGCGCGCCTGGGCCGACAAATGGACCAAGGCCTACGGCGGCGGTATCCGCCCGACCGACGTCCAAGCCTCGGACTACTCGGCGACCATCCAGTACCTCAATGCCATTAAGGCGACCGGCGGCACCGATCCCGACAAGATCGTCAGCTACCTCGACGGGCGCAAATTCAACGACTTCTACGTGCACAACGGCCAATGGCGCGCGCGCGATCATAGCGTCGTGCACGATATGTACGTGGTCGACATTCTGCCCAAAGACAAGCTCAAAGCGCCGCACGCCTGGTTCAACATCGTCGAGACCATCCCGCCGAATCGGGCCTTTCGACCGGAGTCGCAGTCGGTCTGCACAAAGGACTGGTAGGCGCGGTCCGGCGTCCGTATGGACCCCGCCTACTACGGCACGCAGTTTTTCAACGGGCTCGTGCAAGGCGGATTCTACGCCTTGCTCGCGCTCGGCCTCAGCGTGATCTTCGGGCTCTTGCGCGTGGTCAATTTCGCGCACGGCGCGATGTACATGCTGGGCGCCTTTGTGGCCTACTACGGCGGCCAGCTCTTCGGGCTGCCGTTTCTCGCCGCGCTGTTTGTTGCTCCGCTGCTCGTCGGTGCGTTCGGCATTCTCCTCGAGCGCCTGCTGCTGCGCCGCTTGTACCGGCTCGATCCGCTCTACAACTTGTTGTTGACCTTCGCGCTCGTGCTGGTCATCGAAGACGTGATGCGGCTCTTCGCGGGTTCGCTCGGCTCGCCGTATAGCGCGCCGGACTGGCTCTCGGGAGCGACCAATCTCGGATTCACCGTCTATCCCACCTACCGGCTCTTCGTGGTCGCCGTCTCGCTCCTGATTTGCTTCGCGGTGTGGTTCGTTACGGAGCGCACGCCGCTGGGGGCCCGGCTGCGCGCGGCGACGGAAAATCCGGCGATCGCCCGGGCCCTCGGCATCGACGTAGATTTGCTCGTCACGGTAACGTTCGGCGCCGGCGTCGGCCTCGCGGCATTGGCCGGCGTGCTCGCGGCTCCCAACACCAACGTCGTTCCCGATATGGGCGACGCGATCATCATCACGACGTTCGCGATCGTCGTGATCGGCGGAATGGGCTCGATTCTGGGCTCGGTCATCACCGGTTTCATCATCGGCGTGATCACCGCGATCGGCGCGGTGTACTATCCGCCGATCTCGACGACACTGCCGTTCATCTTGATGGCCGTCGTGCTGCTCTTCCGTCCCGCCGGGCTCTTCGGAAAGTCCGAGGGCGCGAAGTGACGGGAGCGCTGCGCGGCGCACGCGGACGACGCGTCGCGCTCGTCGCGCTGTTTGCCGGCATCGTCCTGCCGTTCGTGCCCGGCGTGTATACGGTGTTCGCGACGAATTTGGCCTGCTACGCGCTCTTCGCGGTCGCCTTCGACTTGCTGCTGGGATTCACCGGACTGCTATCGTTCGGTCACGCGATGTTCTGGGGCGGCGCGGCATACGCGACGGCCATCGCGGTGGTGAACGCCCATTTGTCGCCGCTGCTGGGCGTCGCCGCGGGGACGATCTACGCCGGGCTGGCGGCGCTCGTGGTCGGCGCGCTCTCGATCCGCAGCGCGGGCATCTATTTCGCGATGATCACGCTGGCGCTGGCCCAGCTTCAGTATTTCGTGGTCTTTCAATGGCACGATCTCACCGGCGGCGAGAACGGCCTGCAATTCAGCTCGCGCGGAACCTTGGCCGGGCTGAGTCTGGAAAATGACCGCATCTTCTATTTCGTCGTGCTCGCGATCGTCGCGCTGTGCTTTGCTTTCGCGCTGCGGGTGGTCGGTTCGCCGTTCGGTTTGGTCCTCACCGCGATGCGCGACAACGAACCACGGGCACGTTCGATCGGCTACGATACGGCGCGCTTCAAGCTCATCGCATTCGTGATGTCGGGCGCGATGTCGGGCCTCGCCGGCGCGCTATTCGCGCTGAACAACCGGCTCGTCGGCCTCGACGTCGTCGATTGGCATACATCGGGGAAAGTCGTCATGATGACGATCCTCGGCGGCATCGGCACGCTGTACGGCGCGATCGCCGGCGCCGGGCTGTTCGAGTCGCTCGAGTATTTCGTCTCGAAAACCGCGATCGGCGACAAGACGAACATCGTGATGGGGACGATCTTCGCAATCGTCATTCTGACCGCACGGCGGGGCATCGTCGGCGAACTCCTCGCAACCCGAACCCCACCAGCGCCGGTTCCGGAAGCCGAACCCGCCCCGCTCGAAGCCGTCTAACAGGGTTCGGCTGCGCCGAGCCGCGTGGCGTTAACCTCGGTCCGCTTCCCGATCGTCTAGCAGTCCGGGCGGGAGATCCACGACGATGCATTTCCGGGCGACGTCGATGGATTGGATGAAGGCCGCCACTAGCGGCACTAACGCGCGGGCGGTGCCGACGACGAGCATGTCTTGCGACGGAAAGTGCTCGACGGCCACGACATCGCCCAGCCGGGCGCCGTCGCTGTCGACGATCGCACAGCCGACGAGGTCGGCGTCGAGATATTCGCCCGGCGAGAGCACCACGTCGCGCCGATCGAGCGCCAGCGTCGCACCGACGAGCGTCTCGGCGGCACGTGGGTCGTCGAAGCCGTCGAACGCCGCCAGCGGCCGGCCTTTGTGCAGGCGCGCGCTGCGCACGCGAAGGTCCCGCTCGACGCCGTCGGCTAGCCGAACCCGAACGACCGACCCGGGCCGCAGCGCGTCCGCGCCCAGCCGCGTCGCATCGACCTTGCATTCCCCGCGCAGACCGAAGACGCCGACGATGCGTCCGGCATTGAGGTCACTCGACGTCGTCGGCAGGCTCTTCGCTGGGCGGGACGTGCTCGCGATCCGACTCTTCTTCCACGTCGTCTTGGTCGACGTCGACGATGTCCACGATCACGCGGCCTTCGGCGCTCGCCCGAACCAGCGTCCGCAGCGCCTGCGCGACGCGGCCGCCACGCCCGATGACCTTGCCCAGATCGTCGGGATCGACCTCGAGCTCGATGATCGGACCGCGGTCGCCCTCGCTCTGCCGAACGACGACGTTGTCCGGGTTGGTGACGAGCTTCTTGGCCATAAACTCCAGCAGCCCCGCCGCCCGCGCCTGCGAGGCGATCGGATCGGCCGGCTGGCGCGACGTCCGTTCGCGCGGCACGAACCGTTCGCCGCCGGCAGCGCCGCTGTTGCGCCGCGGACGCGCAGGCCGTTCGTCCTCCGGCTCGATCTCATCGATGATCGTCTCGCCGGTGGCAATCTTGCGCGCACCAAGCGTCGAGCGGCGCTCGTCCTCTTGCGGGGCCTCGTCGCCGAACAGGCCAAACTCGTCGTCGAAAGCCGACACGAGACTACTCGGACTTCTCCGACTTAGGCCGGCGCTTGGTCTGGGGCACAAACCCGCGCTCGACAATACCCAACTCGGCAAACAACCGCCGGACCGGATCGGAAGGCTGAGCCCCCTTGGCAATCCACTCCTTGGCCTTGTCCGAATTCACGACCACGGTCTTGGGCTCAGTCCGCGGATTGTAATGACCCAAAATTTCAATAAACCGCCCATCCCGAGGCGACCGAGCATCACTAACGATAAACCGATACGTCGGCTGTTTCTTCGCGCCCATCCGACGCAACCGTATACGAACCATAACCTTACTCTCTATCTAGCCAGCCCACAAAAACGTGGCACCAAAAGTGTAAATCTTCACCACTGCACTCGCTCGCCAACCCCACGCCGGAGTACAGCGACGGCCAAGCGCACCTGCGGTCCACCGACCCGCACCCCCCACGTTTGGTGGAGGTCGCCGACCCGAGGCCTGATGCTTGGGGCGGGGTATGGGCCGGTGGCCGGGGCTCGAACAAATTCGCGGAGCCCGGAGGGCGGGAGCGAATTTTTCGGCAGTAGCGATTTCCGGGTGTACCGAGCGAAGCCGAGGACACCCATATGGATGGGAAATCGCGGGCGTCCCGGCCACCGGTCCATACCCCGCCCCAAGCCCGCCACCGACCCGTTCATTTCCCCAAACCCGGCATCTTCAGCCCGCGCAACCCACGCCCACCACCAAGCTGCTTCATCATCTGCCGCGAAGCCTCAAACTGCTTCACCAACCGATTGACATCCGCAACCTGCGTCCCGCTCCCAGCGGCAATCCGCTTCCGCCGCGATCCATTGAGAATTTCCGGACGCGACCGCTCGCGCCGAGTCATGGAACAGATGATCGCCTCGACCTTCTTGACGTCCCGCTCGTCGATATCCACATTCGGCAACGCCTTCGACAAGCCCGGAATCATCTTCATGATGTCGTTCATCGACCCCATTTTCCGAACCTGACGCAACTGGTCGAGAAAATCGTCGAGTGTGAACTCCGACTTGCGCAGTTTTTGCGCGATGTCTTTGGCTTGCTGCTCGGTGTAAACGGCCTGCGTTTTCTCGATGAGCGTGAGCACGTCGCCCATGCCCAAAATGCGCTTCGCCAGCCGGTCCGGGTAGAACGGTTCGAGCGCACTGAGCTTCTCGCCGACGCCGACGAACTTGATCGGCGCGCCGGTGATCTTGTGAATCGACAGCGCCGCGCCGCCGCGCGAATCGCCGTCCATCTTGGTCAGGATGACGCCCGTGATTCCCAGCCGGTCGTTGAAGACCTTGGCTACGTTGGTCGCTTCCTGTCCCGTCATCGAATCGGCGACGAACAGAATCTCGATCGGACGCACCGCGGCTTTGATGTTGTCGAGCTCAGTCATCAGCGCGTCGTCGATTTGCAGCCGGCCGGCGGTGTCGATGATGACGGTCGGGATGCCCAGGCGCTTCGCCTCGGCGACGCCGTCGCTTGCGATCTTCACCGGATCGCCCTGGCCGGCCGCGTAGACCGGCAAGTCGATCTGTTTGCCCAGCGTCTGCAACTGCGCGATGGCGGCCGGCCGGTAAACGTCGGCCGCGACGAGCAGCGTGCGCCGACCCTGTTCCTTGAGCCGCAGCGCGAGCTTCCCCGCGTGCGTCGTCTTGCCCGAACCCTGCAAGCCGACGAGCATGTAGATCGTCGGCGGCGCATCGCTATACGTGAGCCGGGCCTGCGCGCCGCCCATGAGTTCGACGAGTTCGTCGTGAACGATCTTGATGACGGTTTGCGCGGGCGTCAGCGACGCGGCGACGTCGGCGCCCGTCGCCTTTTCCTTGATCGCGTTGACGAACTCTTTGGCGACCTTGAGCGACACGTCGGCTTCGAGCAGCGCGATGCGAACTTCACGCAAGACTTCAGCTACGTCCGTCTCGGAGAGACGGCCGCGGTTGGACATGCGGCTGAAGATCGCGCCGAGGCGCTCGCTCAGGGCCTCGAGCATCGTCCTAGGAGCGTGCCGGCTCTGCCGACACGTGACGACGGACGGCGGCTTGGGCGAAGCCCAAACGCGAAGAATTCGTCGAGCGAAGCCGAGGCGAATTCACTAAGCTTTTTCCGCCGTGGCGTCGATCTTCGCGACGGCATCGCCGACGGTCTTGATCTTCTCGGCTTCTTCGTCGGGGATATCGATGTTGAACTCGGTCTCGAAGGCCATCACGAGTTCGACCTGATCGAGCGAGTCGGCACCCAAGTCGTCGGTAATCGACGCTTCAAGGGTAACCTCGGACTCTTCAACGCCGAGTTGTTCGACGATGATTTTCTTGACTTTTTCGAAGGTATCAGCGGCCATGACTATTGGTTTTTCTCCTGAAGCATCACATCAAAAATCCGCCGTCGACCACAATCGTTTGACCGGTGACGTAACGGGCGGCATCGGAGCAGAGGAACGAGACGACGCCTGCGACATCGTCCGGCGTACCCGGACGGCCCAGAGCGATCCCTTGAAGATAGTGGGCACGGGCGGCCTCCGGCATCTCGGCGGTCATCGCCGTTTCAATGAGACCGGGGGCAACGGCGTTGACTCTTACGTTCCTTGAACCTATCTCCTTCGCGAGAGATTTCGTCAGACCAAGCAATGCGGCTTTGGTGGCGCTATACGCGCTCTGCCCGGGGTTGCCGGCCACGCCGACGATGCTCGAAACGAACACGATCGCCCCGCTGCGCTGCTTGACCATCGGCCGCGTCACGGCGGCCGCGAGATAGAAAGCCGACTTGAGGTTGGCGTCGATGAGCCGGTCCAGATCGCCGGATTTGAAACGCAGGATGAGCCCGTCGACCGACTGACCGGCGTTGGCGACCGCGATATCGACCCGGCCCAGTTCCTTCGCGACGCGCGCGACGGCCTCGCTCGTCGCCTTCTCGTCGGCGGCGTCGACGACATAGGGGATGGCTCGAACGCCGGCGCGCACCGCGACGCACGCGGCGACCGTTTCTTCGAGCGCCGCGCCGTCGCGGCCCAATAAGGCGACATCGGCACCGTTTTTGCTCAAGTCGACAGCGATCGCCCGGCCGATGCCGCGGCTGGCCCCCGTGACGATCGCAACCTTCCCGGCGAACATCAGGTACCGGCCGGAACGAGCATGGCGCGCAGCTTTTCGACGCCGGCAACGTCTTTGACGCTCAAGGCGCGCGGCGCGCCGTCGATCCGCTTCATCATCGGTGCGAGCACGGGACTAGCACCGAATTCGACGATGAGATCGAGTCCCATGGCGATCATCGCAACCGCGGTGTCGTGCCAGCGGACCTCGTCGGTAACCGAGCGTTCAAGATGATCCCGGATCGTCATGACGTCGGTATAGGGGGCGGCGTCGACGTTCGAGATGACCGTGAAGCGCGGCATGACGATCGCGGCATCGCGAACGAAACGAGAGAATGCCACGCGGGCCGGTTCCATGAGCGCCGAGTGCCAAGCACCGGCGACGTTGAGCGGCACGACGCGCTTGGCGCCCGCGGCGAGCGCCGCGTCGCCGGCGGCGCGGACCGCGGGCGCATCGCCGCTGATCACGATCTGACCCGGAGCATTGAAGTTCGCCAGCTGCACGCGGCCCCCACCGGCGGCGACCGTCGCGGCGGCAACCTCGCGCAGCGCCTCCGGCTCGAGGCCCAGAACGGCGGACATGGCGCCGGCGGACTCGTCGGCGGCGCGGTGCATGGCCAGCCCACGTTCGTTCACCAACGACAGGGCCCCCTCGAACGACAGCGCGCCGGCAATCTCGAGGCTGCAAAACTCGCCGAAAGAATGGCCTGCGGAAACGACGGGATCGAGCACGTCGCCGACGGCTGCCCGAATCGCGACGTTGGTGACGAAAATTGCCGGCTGGGCGTAGCGCGTCTCGCGCAGGGTCGCCTCCGGACCGTTGGCGCACATGGCGTGCAGGTCGTAACCGACGACGTGCTTGGCGATGCGAAAACATTCGGCCGCCGCCGGGTACGCTTGGGCGACTTGCGCGCCCATCCCGACGACCTGCGAGCCCTGCCCGGGAAAAACGACCCCGACCCGCATGCCTACGCCCGGCCGTTGAACGGCGGCACGCCGCTCCAGCGCCAAGCGATCGCACCCCACGAGAGCCCGGCCCCGAACGCGACGAACATCATGACGTCGCCGTCTTTCATCAGGGCGTTCTCGTAGGCTTCCGACAACGCGATCGGGATCGAGGCTGCCGAGGTATTGCCGTACCGCCGAATGTTGATGCAGACTCTCGCCGGCGGGATTCCCAACTGTTTGGCGGCCGCGTCGATGATCCGTTTGTTGGCTTGGTGCGGGATGAGCAAGGCGATATCCGCGACGTCGAGCTCCGCTTGATCGAGCACGACGTGCGCCGATTCCACCATTTTCGTGACCGCAAACTTGAACGTTTCGCGGCCTTGCATTTTGATGAAGGCCGAACGATCGCCAAGGACGTCGCCATCGAACGGCCGGCGCGAGCCCCCCGCGGGTAAATACAAGACCTCAGGCCGGCTGCCGTCCGTGCCGAAGTCGCCGCCCAAAAAGCTGTCCTCTTCCGCCCGCTCGACGATCACGGCGCCGGCCCCATCACCGAACAAGATCGCCGTCGAACGATCGGTGTAGTCGGTAATCTTGGAGAGCGTATCGGCGCCAATGATCATCGCGCGCTTGTGCACGCCGGACCGGATCAGGGCTGAGACGACGCTGAGGCCGTAGACAAAGCCGCTGCAGCCGATCTCCATATCGAAGGCGGCCTTGTCGCGCGCGCCCAGCCCGGATGCGACGATGGCCGACGTAGCCGGGAACGGGTAATCCGGAGTAACGGTCGCAACGACGTAGCAATCGATCTCGCTGGCGTCCAGACCGGCGCGTTTGAGCGCGACCCGCGCGGCAGCGATCGCCAAATCGCTCACGGCCTGAGCGGGCGCGGCCAGGCGCCGTTGCTGGATGCCCGTCCGCGTGGTGATCCACTCGTCGCTCGTATCGAGCATGCGTTCAAGATCCGCGTTCGAGAGGACTCGTTCGGGAACGTAGTGCCCGACGCCCGAAATGCGGACGCCGTACGCTTGAAGAGGAATGTCGTTAGTCTCCCGCTGCGCCGCCGGGCGCATCCCCGGGAGCCGTCGGGCGACGCGCGTTATCCGTGGCTGTGCCCGGCGTGATCTTCTTTCGGCACGGCCACCGCCCGGCCGTCATACGTGCCGCAGGTAGGACACACGAAATGCGGCAGCTTTGCCTGATGGCACTGCGGGCACTCGATCGTCGTCACCGGCTCGAGTTTCCAGTTCGCTGCACGGCGGCTGCGCGTCTTCGAGCGCGGGGTCTTCCATTTAGGGTTCGCCATTTTCGCCTTCCATCTCAGGGCAGCGGCAGTCACCGCCCACATTTTTACTTTGTCCGCACAGCGCACACAAACCGCGACAGTCGTCTTTGCAGACCAGCCCGAACGGAAGCGCCGCCGTTACGAGCTGCCGAACGAGATCCCCGATGTCCAGATCGGTCCCGCTCAACACATTATTGTCCGCAAAGGGATCGCTTGACCCGCTAGGCGGGTCGAAACGCTCGTCGACATCGACATGAATCGGGACGCTTACGTCGTCCAGACACCGGTCGCACGCGCCGGCGACCTCGACATCGATCGTGCCGGCGGCGCGGACGCCCTTCTCCTCGCGCCGCAACAGGAGCGACAAGCGCGCCGGCTGCGGAAACGTGAGCGACCCGAACGCCGGGATCACGACCGAATCGTCAAGCGATATCGGCCGTCCTGCGTGCAGTAACGAACCGATGTCGATGACCAACGAAGAACCCATACCACAGAACGAGGCCCCCCGCGAGGAGAGACCCCATGCAAACTGGACTATTGTAGGGCGCCGTCCCAGCCTTGTCAACGCGGCCCGTCGTCGCAGATGACGGGCATGAATCTCCTCAGCCTCGCTTTAGGCGGCCTGGCGGCCGGCTCGCCAGATTCGCCCCTCAGTAGTTCCGCGGTCTCGGCGGCTACCTCCCTGTTTTCGGGGCAGTCGCCGGTCACCGCGCTCCTCTCCAACGCGTCGGGTCGAGACAGCGGCATGTCCGGGTTGCTCGACCTCTCCTCGACGATGAATGCTCTGCAGCAAGCCGCCGCAGCACAGGGCGCCGGCAGTTCCGCGGCGTCGGGTACTCCGGCTGTGGACCTCCCGCCGCTCCCGCAGATGCCCGCCCCGGCAAAGCCGCCGGACGTACCGACTGACGACCACGGGCAAAGCAACATCGTCTTTTCCGACGCGGACGGCGACGGCACGCTCATCCATTAGGAAACCCCCGGCTTGGCGGCTGTCCGCATGGGCTGAGCACGCCCGGCACACCAATCTCTTGTGAGGAAAACGACGTGAATTTGGGTTCAGTCCTGACCGGTGCGGTCCAGGGATTTCTTATGACGGGCAATCCGATCGGCGCCGGCGTGGGTGCGGTAGCCGGGGCCCTCGGCGGGTCGACGACGGGTGGAACGAGCACGGCGCTCAGCGCAGCAGGCAACTCAGCGCTGGCAACCGGCGAAAATGCCTATCTCGCCGCCAACGAGCAACTGCAGCTTCAGCAACTGGCATTCCAGTACTCCGAGCAGCAGCAGGCCGATTCCTTCGACAACGTCACGTCCGAAAAATCGGAGATCATGCGCGAATCCAACGAACTGCGCAACGTTGCGATGGAGCAACGCAAGGCCGACAACGAGATCACCAAAGAGTTCATTAAGTCGATCGCGTGATCGCCGCGCCGATCCGCCTCACCACGCCGTCGCGAACCTCCTCCGCGACGGCCGGAGCGCCGCCCGCAGCGACGGACGCCGGTCCGGTCGAAGTCCCCGGCGATATCGACGCGCGAATCGCCGCCTTGATCGCGCGCGCGACGACGCCCGAGGACGAAGCCCTCGAACGCCAACGCGAAGAGTTCGACCTCGTCACGCGCATCCGGGCCGAAGCCGACCGGGAGGTCAACGCCCTGCGCGACATGGCGATGGAACAGATGAAGCACGAGGATGAGCTGCTCAAGAAGTGGATCGCGCTCATCTGATAACGGACTCGGGCTTCGCCCGAGTCCGTGGCCTTACGGGCCAAGCCGCCGTAGCGTTCGGCCGTTCGCGCCCGGCCGCGCTTCGCGTTTGAGGTTTCGCCGCAAACCGCCCTTCGTGTTTGGGCTTCGCCCAAGCCGCCCGTCTCCGGCGATCGCCGGATGCTCCTCGGGCCACACGACTGCGCCGCGCGGATGCCCCGTCCCAAACCGTTGACAAGAGATGCCCGCCTCTCTAACATAAAGCGCGCTCGCGGTAAAACGCAAGGCGCGGGCCATTAGCTCAGTTGGTTAGAGCGCATGCTTGATAAGCATGAGGTCCCTGGTTCGAGACCAGGATGGCCCACCAGAAGACCGCGTGCCGCGGACGTCCTGGTTCCGCAGCTCCCGTAAGGCGCGGATTCGCCGGAGTCGGCTTCGGGCGGCTCTGGGCGCGTTTGCGGTCCTCGTCGAGCCTCGAAGTCGCCGCTCACCCGAGTCTTGCTTGCGCCGCCTGGCAGCGGCCACCGATCGTGCTCGATTCGATACGAGGACTTCACGCGCAACGTGAAGCCGCCGGCGTCTCACAAACCCGCGATCGAGTCATCACAGCGGTCGGCGAATGCCAACCCTCAGGCAGCTTACTTGCCATTGACAAAGCAAGCGAAATCGTGTCGCGCACGAACAATCAACATGCGGCCACCCCCGACGCTCTTGACGATCGAGCGAAGCACTTGGGCGGTTAGCGACTATTCCCGGTTACGCTGTTTGGCGCGTAACGAGGCTCAAGCGCTCTGGTTGCCGGCCTCGCTTTTTCGCAATAGGACAGACAACTCAATTGCAATAGGCACAACAGTGCCATAATTGCTTACGCTTATGACATTACCAAAGTTTCCCGTTAAGGCTTCCAAACCCAGTGGATGCGCTTCGCGCAATCCTTCGCGTTTGGGCTTCGCCCAAGCTGCCCGTCGTCGTTTGTCCGACAAGTCGGACAAACTCCTAGGCGATGCCGCGCATCGCCTTCCAGATCGCAAAAAGCGGGGAGTTCGGACCCGGGTTAAGTTCTTCAAGCACCTCGGCCGCAACTTCCTGATCGATTTCATCAAGCTTTTTGAGCTCGGCATTTGCCATCGCCATGGTATTGCGGAAATCGTCACCTTTTGCCGTCCCTAGGTGCTTTTGTAACTCGACAATGCGTGCCGAAACAGCCTTCGTGCGCTCCTCACGTATCGGCCCTTCCTCGCGCCGATACGCCTTCACGAACTCTTCCAACGCCGCAATCGACAAGCCCACCCTTGTCGCCGAAGCGTCGGGGACGGGTTTGCGCGCCTGGCGTCGAGTCGTTGTCCCGCTGCCCCGCGGTGCGCGGTTCGGTATCGGCTCGAGCAAGTCTTTGGGAACGAGAAGCTTGACCGTGCCGGGTTTGCCGAAACGGCCCGGCGTCTGACCTTGGCGTTGCGCGACGTTCTTCTTTTTGTCCGTTAACTCCGAAAGCTTCGATTCCAGCATGTCCTTCGTGACCGGAACCGGCTTTTTGTTTGCTTCGGCTGCAAAGAGCTTCATGGCAAGATCATAGGCCGTTTGAGTGACTTTGATTTTGCTCGGTGCCTGCCCGTTGTTCACTGCCATAGAAACAATCTCCAAGTAGAGCCTCGCTCAAACAAGAGGTTCACGCGTGATGCGTGGTTGCAGTTCTTTTTCCTTGAGGATTACCCCAAACTTCTCCGTTTCAATAACGTAGCCGTGCATAGCCTTCCTGCCGTCGTCCGTTAAGACCTCACGAGTCTAACCACAAAGCCATAAACCGGCAGTTCCGCACCCTGACCATTTTCCGTCGGTTCTTTCTCATCGCCCAAAACCGCCAAAGCAGTTTACCGAGCCTGACCGGCTTTCGCCCAACGACGATGGGCGGCCACACACGTTTTCAGCATACACCACTATAGACGCAAATCGTGTTGACACGGTTCGCATGGCGCCAATCCACTTCGGTCCAAGGTTGCAGCACTACTCCGTACGGTAAACACCATTTTTTATGTCCTTGCCGCGGCTGCGGGAAACACTTTCCATTATACGTCGGCCTGAAGACAATGGGATTGGAGGTTCTCATTACGTGATATCGAGCACGCGAACGAGAAACGCGTATCGGTCTGCAACTTCCTCAATGACCTTCGCTGTCGGTTTGCCGGCGCCGTGACCGGCCTTGGACTCGATTCGGATCAGCACCGGAGCATCTCCGGACTGAACCTCCTGCAGCCGCGCGGCGAACTTGAAGCTATGGCCGGGAAAGACGCGATCGTCATGGTCGGCCGTGGTAACGAGTGTCGGCGGATACGCCACGCCGGCGCGCAGATTATGCAACGGCGAATAAGCAAAAAGCCATTCGAATTGTTCCGGGTCGTCGGATGAACCGTAATCAGACGTCCAGGCCCAGCCGATGGTGAATTTCTGGAAGCGAAGCATATCCAGGACGCCGACGGCCGGCAGGGCAGCCCCGAACAGCTCCGGCTCCTGGATCATCACCGCGCCCACGAGCAACCCACCGTTGCTCCCGCCCATTATAGCCAATTTTTCGGGCCGCGTATACCTATTTTTGATGAGGTACCGCGCTGCGGCGATGAAGTCGTCGAAAACGTTCTGCTTGCGGTCTTTGGTACCGGCGAGATGCCACTCTTCGCCGTACTCGCCCCCGCCGCGCAGGTTGGCCACGGCATAGATGCCCCCCATTTCGAGCCAAACCAGCGTCGCCGGCGAGAACGCCGGCGTGAGCGAGATGTCGAAACCACCGTATCCGTAAAGCAACGCTGGCGCCGAACCGTCCAGCACCACATCGCGCCGGTACGTTGCAATCATCGGTATGCGCGTCCCATCCTTGCTCGTGTAGAACACTTGCTCGCTTGTGTAGAGGTCGGGATCGAAATCGACGGCCGGCCGGAAGACCGTGGCCGTCGCGTGCGTCGAGAAGTCGTAACGGTAGACCGTCGCCGGGGCCGTATAACTGGTGAAACTAAAATAGGCCTCCGAATCGGCGCGTTTGCCCTGAAAGCCGCCGGCGGTTCCAAGTCCCGGCAGCGGTATCTCGCCGAGCTCTTGGCCGGCGAGATCGTACAGCCGAATGATCGAATGCGCATCGTGAAGGTGATGCGCGACGAACCGGTCGCCGAACATCGCCACGCTGTCGAGTTCGTCCGTCGACTGACCGACGATCTCGCGGAGTTTGCGTTCGGCGAGATCGATCGAAACGACGCGACCGCGCGGTGCGTCGCGCGTCGTTTGGAAATAAAAGCGATCTGAGTCGTTGCCCAAGAATTCGTACTTTCCGTCGGCGTCGGGCAACAGCTCCACCACCCCGCTGCCGGCGGCCAAATCTTGGACGAACACGCGATTGCGCGGCTCGGTTCCCTCCGTTACGTAGATGACGAGCCAACGCCCATCTTCCGAGACGACCGGAGCGATGTTCCACTCCTTGTGGTCGGGGCGCTCGTACACGAGCACGTCCTCGGCTTGAGCCGTTCCCAATCGATGGAAGTAGAGTTTATGGAAGTAGTTCGCGGTTTTGAAGAGCGCGTCCGCCGGCTCGTCGTACCGACTGTAGAAAAAGCCGCTTCCATCCGCACGCCAAGCGGCGCCCGAGAATTTGCCCCATTGCAGGCAATCCGCGAGGTCGGCACCGCTTTCAACGTCCCGAACGTGCCATTCGAGCCAGTCGGAGCCTGAGTGCGAGATCGCGTACGCGGCCCGCTCTCCGTCGTGACTAAAAGCAATGGCGGACAGCGCGACCGTGCCGTCGATCGAAAAGAGGTTCGGGTCGATGAGAACACGCGCCGGACCGTCCAGCGTCGCGGCGACATACAGGACGGATTGGTTCTGCAGTCCGGAGTTTTTATAAAAGACGTAGTGCCGACCTTCGCGTGAAGGCGGGGAAAAACGCTCGTAGTCCCAAACGTGCTCGAGCCGTTCGCGAATCGCTGCGCGGCGCGGCACGGCGGCCAGGAATCGTTCGGTCAAATCGTTCTGCGCCGCAATCCATGCACTGGTCTGCGGCGAGTCGATGTCTTCAAGCCAGCGAAATGGATCTGCTACCTGACGGCCGTGGTAGTCGTCGACGACATCGGAATGCGGCGCCGGTGGGTAGTTGCGTGAACCGCGAAACGTCATTGGCCGACGCTTCTGCGAGCGAGGCGGCTGCTCCGGTACGCTCGCAAGCAAGCTCCGGCGTCCCAAGCGGCCGCCTTTCCGCACGTCGCACGGCCGCCGGATGGCACGTCGGCTGCCCCCTCGGGGTGGATTTTCGTTCGGACACGCCGAACGCGGGCGGGGCGGGGACGTAGCTCAGTTGGTAGAGCGCCTGCTTTGCAAGCAGGATGTCAGGAGTTCGAATCTCCTCGTCTCCACTTCGCACCCGCCGATCCGCTTGCGGAAGACGCCGGCCCGGCGAGTCGCGCGGCGAGCTGCCGCGCTTGGGATCGAGCGCTATGGCGCGCCGGCCGACAAAGGGCGCAAAGTCATCATTGGGAATGACCAACGGCGCCATTTTCGCACCTCACGATGCAATAGAACTATCCTATTCGCTAACGTGTGCGCGCGGCCGCACACACGTCGCGCGAATCGTCCGTTCGATCGAAGCTCGTTCGCTCACCCGAACGACACCAACGGCCGCGTCGTCGCGACCGTCCGTGCCGGCCGTTTCCCAAGAACTTCGCCTCGCTCGCGCCCCCACGTCCGGGACAATCACCTCACATCCAACATCGCTCCGCTCGAAAGGCGGTGGTTTTGTGACAGCTCAGATTCTCAACGTCGTCATCGTGTTGATCGCGATGTATATCGCGCTGTCCATCACGTGCTCGTTTCTGCAAGAGCAGCTCGCCGCGCTGCTCAAACTGCGTCCGAAGACGTTGGCCGAGGGTATCGCCCAACTCGTCTCCCACGACGCAGACATGCTCCAAAAGCTCACGACCCATCCGCTGATCGCAGATACCGCCGCCGATAGCGCAAACAACACCAAGCCGACGTTTCCGTCCTATATCGATGCCCGCGGCTTCAGCGTCGCGTTCTGGCAGAGCATCGCGGCGATCGCGAATCCGGCCACAGCCGCGCCGGTCGGCAAAGCCGTCGCGGATTCCAGAGCGCTCGTCGGAACGCTCTATTCGAGCGTGAACGCTTGGAATCCCCAAACGCCGTCGGCGCAGCGAATCAAGCAGTCCGCCGTCGCACTCTTGACCTCAGCCGAAGGCGACTACAATGCGCTGCTGAGCGTAACAGACGCTTGGTTCAACGCGAAAATGGACCGCGTGACCGGTTGGTATAAGCGCAACGCGCAATACCTCATGATCTGCATCGCGTTCGCGCTTGCGTTCGGAAGCGGCGTCGATTCGATCGCGCTCGGACGTCAACTCTTCGCGGCTCCGGCGCTCAGCGAGGCGACGGCCGCCTCAATTTCCGGCGCGGTCAACCGGTTCAAGAACGACCCGGACGGCGGGGTCGCAAGCGTCTCGAAGATCATCACCGACATGCAAAGTCAGCAAGGGCTGCACATCTCGCGCTGGTCGCCGGCATCCAAGCTCGACCTACAGGGGATTTTCGGACTGCTCATTACGGCCATCGCCATATCGTTGGGCTCGCCGTTCTGGTTCGACGTGCTCAAATGCATCGTGAACGTCAGAATGGCCGGGGCAAAACCCGACAGCAGCCCGGGCCCGCAATCGAACTCACCCAAGCCTGCTTCCGACTATTTGGGAACCGTCCGCGTCACGGATAACGGAGCGGGCACACCGGTCGGTTGACGGCAACGGCCGACGCCCGCGGGCCGAGCCGTCGCGTCAGTGCGTCGAACGCCGGCGGCACAGCGCCCGCCACGCCCGCGGGAAGTGCTTCCGCGCCGACGATTGCGCCGGCGGCAGCCGGTCCTTGAAGGCAATATTTCAGCCACCGCCGCCGTTGCATGGGCTGAAAGTCCCGCGCGGCGCGAGCGCATTGTGGTACGCTAATTTAACGATAGTTTCGTGACGCCCACGTCGGCGGAACGCATCGCGTGGGGCCTCCTGCCGGCGCCTTCATGCGCGCCGTCGCGCTTTTCTTCAGGACAACGATGATTCATCATGCAGCTATTGAACGCGGTCACCGATCCGGCTGAAGATCAAGCCGAAACCGAGCAAGACTTCCTCAACGAGCAGGAAGTACTCGAAAAAGCCGACTATCGCGTGGCGGACAAACCGTGCGACCTCATCATGAAAGGCGGCGTCACCAGCGGCATCGTCTATCCGAAAGCGATCTGCAAACTGGCGCGCCGATTCTACTTTCACAATATCGGCGGCACCTCCGCCGGGGCCATCGCCGCTGCGCTCGCAGCAGCCGCCGAACGAAGCCGGCGCGGCAACGATTGCGCGCAGAACGGCTTCAATCTGCTGGCACTGCTGCCGGACTGGCTCGGCAACGGAAGCAACCTCGTCGACCTGTTCCAACCCTCAACGAAAACACGGCCGCTGTTTCGCGTCCTGCTCGGTGCGATCGGAAATAAGACCTTGCCCACGCGCAGCGCGCATATTATCGGCAACTTGATCGCCGCGTACCCGTTGACGGCGGTGGCGGCGGTCGCGGCCGTCGCGGCTCTCTCGCTGCCGATTCTTACGCACCTTGGAGCCACCCCGCTGGGACTTTATGCGGCGATCCCCGCGCTCGTCATGGCGACGTCGACGATGATCCTCACGTTGGCGATCCGGTTCTTCTTCGCGTTGCGAACCGACATCCCGGACAATGCGTACGGAATGTGCACCGGGAACGACGATTCGCTCGAGTTCGATGACGGCGGCAGTCGCGCCAAGCCCGGCATAAACAGGATAAAGCCGTTGACGGTGTGGTTGAACGAGAAGCTAAGCGAATACGCGGGAGTGCAACACGTCCTAACGTTCGCCGACTTGTGGAACGCACACTGGCCCCCCGGCGAATCCCGGCCCAACAAGCCGATTGTCGGCATCCCTTTGCTCGACGAAGATGCGCAACGTGCGAACCGCTCGATCAATCTCGAGATGGTGACGACGAATCTCACCGTCGGCCGCCCGCACACGCTGCCGTTCAGCGACCTCGAAAGCAACGTTTACTATTACCAACCCGACGAATGGAAGCGATTCTTCCCCCGCGCCGTGCTCGACGCATTGGCTGACGGCTCGGAGCGCTGCGTGGCGTCGGGGCTCGCGCCGCAGACGTACACCTATGCCGACGGCACGATGCAAACCGTCGTCCCACTTCCGGCGGCTGCCGATCTGCCCGTAATCGTGGCGGCGCGGATGAGCCTTTCGTTTCCAATCCTCTTTAGTGCCATCCCGCTGTATGCCGTCGATCGGCAGCGAGCCAAGACGCCTGATGCGCCGGTGGCAAAACACTGGTTTTCCGACGGCGGCCTGTCGAGTAATTTGCCGCTGCACTTCTTTGACCGGCCGCTGACGCGCTGGCCGACGTTGGCCCTCAATTTGCGCGGCGAAGTAGCCCAGCCAAAAACGAAAGATCCGTGCCGGGTTGCGATGGCGACGGATTTCCCGTCCGACACCAACGACCTGATGGAAACCGGCGGCGCGCGCATCACCAAGTTCTTGTTGAGCATTTTCGACACGCTGCAAAACTGGACGGACAACACGCAGCTCATGATGCCGGGCTACCGTGAACGGGTCGTCGAGGTTCAATTGGGTCCCAAACAAGGCGGTCTCAATCTGAACATGGACCCTGAAACCCGCGAGGCGCTCACACAGCGCGGAGCCCAGGCCGGAGTAGTCCTGCTTCGACACTACGGAGGTCCGAAGACCAGAGTCGCTCCGCTCTGGAAGCATCATCGCTGGGTCCGCCTCTTCAGCACGATGTCCGTGAGCGAGATGTGGCTTCGTCATTTCGAACTCGGCTACGACTCGCCGGTCAAGCCCGATGAGTCCTATGACGACCTCGCGGCCGATCCGCCGGATGCATGCCGCTACAATTGGCAAACCCCGTCCCAAGGCCGGTGGGTTCGCGAATTAGCGAAAAAGCTGGCCGCACTTGGAGCAGAAGCAAAGCTGCAACCGCCCCAGGATTGCGCCGCGAATGGGCCGCCTGAGCCGGGTCCCGAGCTTCGCACGCGTCCCCGGACCTAACGGTCACCCATCCGCGCAACGGTCAGGCCGCGAGTCACAGCGGCAACGTAGCGCCGGTGCTGCTCGAGCGCGACGGCGCCCCGCAGCGAACGCCATTCTAGGTCCGGTACGTTGGCCGAATCCGGGCCGTCGATCGCGTACGACAGCGAATCGGCCTTCCCCGGATTTTTCTCCATCGGCACGTCGCTCACCAATCCGGCGTAAAGTGAAGCGATCGGCTGGCGTGCAAACGCGTCGACGATCGGCGTCGCTGCGGCGTCGTAGACGTTGAGCGGGTCGACGCCGAACAACAATTCGACGGTGCGCAAGATCGAGGTCTGACTGTAGTGCGTGTGGCTGACGAATCCGCGCCGCACGTACGGTCCGACGGCAAAGGCCGGCATGCGATGCGAATCGACGTGGTCACCCGTGCCCTGCGCGTCGTCGCAGGTGACGAAAACCACGGTATCACGCCATTCAGGCCGCCGCGAGAGTCCGGCCACGATCATTCCGAGCGCAGCGTCATTGGATGCTACGTACGAGGCGGGGGTGTAGAACCCGGCTTTGGTTCCGGCAGTATGATCGGTCGGCAGTGTGAGGTACGAGTACCGCGCGAGTCCGTGCGCGTGCACGTCGTCCAGAAACAGGCGCGCGCGATCGGTGTCGAGGACGCCGAAATCGATGTGATCGCCCGGATAGAGCCGATCGGCGTGCGCGGCGAGACCCGGCGCGATTCGGCCGTCCGGCTGCATCGTCAGCTGTTCGCCGAAGACACGGAATGAAATGTTCTTGCGCGCCAAGGCGTCGATGAGCTCGCCGCGCGGTCCGAAAATTCCGCTGACGTTCATCCGCGGTCCCTTCGGCAAATCGGCCAGGTCCGTAAACCAATCGAAATCCATGTCGGCGGCCGACACTGCGGCTTCGCCGGCGATCGGATACGGCCAGATCGACGTCGGCACGCGCGCGTCGATATCGGGCGACGGGTCGTCGTGCGTATGCGCATTGCGCGTGTGATAGTCGTTCGCCATGCCTTGCGTGGTCCACGCGTGACCGTAGATGCTCGCTTCGCCATCGGTCATGAAGTTGTCGAAGAGCGTGAACCGCCGCGCGAGTTCGTGCGCGTTGGGCGTGTAACGGGGACCGTACAGCTCGAGCATCGGATCGCCGTTCGCGCGCGGCTCGCTGCCGAATTCCTCATCAAAGTGCTTGTTCTCGCGGACGACGAAGACGACGTGCTTGATCGGCGGCAGTGCGGCGCGCGCCGGGACCGCCGCCATGAAGCGGTCGTTGCGTGCAACTCGCGCCGACCAGGACGGGAGGAGGTTGGGCTCGACCGTGAGGTGCTGCACCAGTCCGGTGTACGTACCGTCCCATTCGCCGGCCGGATCCGGTTGCGTTCCCAGCCCCTGTGCGTTCGCGATCCACAGTTGCGGTTTGATCCGGTCGTCTTTTTTCCCGACCGTCGGGCGACCGATGAAGGCGACGTCGGTCGGATACCAGGCGGTGGGGATGCGCCCGCGAAGGCGGCCGGACGCGACGTCGACGACGGCCACGTCGTTGAAGCCGGACTCCGCGACGAACAGCGTGCTTCGATCGTCGGAGAGTGCCATGCCGGCCGGGGTCTGGCCGGGTGGCGCGTTCGGGCGCAAAGCAAGATCGAAACGACGTACGACGGCGAGTGACGCGGCGTCGATCGCGACGACGTCGTGGCCGTCCGCGTTGGCGACGAACGCACGGTTCTCGTCGATGAGCAGCTGCGTGGGATGCGGACCGGTGACGATCTCGACCGCGTCGCTTGCGCCGTCACGCCAAGCCTCGACCCGATCGCTGTTGTAGAGTGTCGCGATGAGCGTTGTCCCCAAGAAGCCGACGCGATAGGGCTGACCGTTGACGGGATGGCGCGCCAGCACGCCCCCGGTCTGATTGTCGAATACGACGATTTCCTGTTTCGCCGTGCGCGCGATCGCGACGCGATGCGTGAGGGAATCCTCGGCGACGCCGTTGATCAAGCCGATGTCGACTTGCAGGTCGATCTGCTTTGCAAAGACGGGTGAAGCTTTCGACGCGATCGGGTCGTAGGTGTAGCGCGCGAGGGTTCCGCTGTAGCCGCGGGTGACAAAAAGCCCGTCGCTCGTCCACGCCAGCCCGCTCGCCGACGGCAGGGCGAGCCGCTCGCGCAAGGTCGACGTCGCGGTTGACAGGACGTCGACGGCGCCGCCGTCTTGCGCCAACACGGCCAGCCATTTGCCGTCGGGAGACAAGGCCTCCGCCGAGGCGAAGCCTTCGACCGGAACGGTGAACCCGACCGGATCGATCGTGCGGCCATCCGGAATCACCGTCGCGGCGCCGCCCGCACCGACGGCGCTCAATGCCAAAACAAAGACGGCAAAAGCCGCCCGCGCGCGTAATCTCTTCACACCCCAACGCTAAGCGGCGTAGGTAAACGTTTCATTAAGGCCGCACATCAAGGGCGCGCCGCTCGCGGCGCGTTTCCATGAGACGTGCGCACGACGATATCGCCCCGCAAGACGAGTCGCCGCCGTCGACCTTAAATTTTCCGTAAGGCAGCGGTTTTCGCCGCCCGTGATACGAACACCGCCATGGCGATGCGCTTGAAGCTTCGTCGAGCTATGCATTTCGCGCACGGCCTCCGCCCCTGTGCAGCATTGCTCGTGGTGTTCGCGGCATCGATCGCCGCTCTTGCGGCACACATCGCGATCGACGTGCTCGGCGACGTTTTGTTGGCCCACGACACGTACGACGACGTCGCGCATCAGTCTCGAGCGGTCATCTCGTGCACCGCGCTCGCCGTCGTCGCCGGCGCCGCTCTGCGTTTGCTGCTCGCGGCACTCGACGGCGTTCGCACGGTTCCGCATCGCCGCTCGCCCCTCAACGTCGTCGACCCGCGCTCGCTGGGCATGTTCGTGCTCCTCGTCGTCGCGGCATCGCTCGTGTTGCTCGCCGGGATGGAAATGGCCGACCTCGCGATCGCGGGGCAATCGTTCGATGATTGTGCCGACTTGCTGGGCGGATCGATCTGGCTGGGCGCGGGCGTCACGTTGCCGATCGCGCTTAGCGCCGCGTATTTGGTCGGGCGCATCGCGCGCTGGGCCACCGTCGTTGAGGTATTCGCGATCGCGCTCGTCAGCGCGTGGTTCATGCGGCGCGAGCGGCGAACGCCGGCCGCACGCGTCGGATCGCGCCGCACGCTGCGCTCCTTCGCGCGCCTGCCCGCACTGGCACGCAGCACTCCTCGACGCGGACCTCCTCCCTTCCTCACGACCGCTGCATTACCGCACTTTTCGGCTCGCTGAGGCTTTCCCGATGAAACCTTTCCGCTGCCCGGCGCGACACGCGCCGGCGCTCTTGCTCGCGTGCGCTTTCGTCGCAACCCCCGCCGTCGCACAAACGCTCCCTTTGCCGACGGAGATCGACGGCCGCGTCGTCGATACCCAGACCGGCCTCGCACTCGCCGGCGCTTCGATCTCCGTTGTCGGCGGTCCAGTCGGAGGACCGGTCTCGTTCGTGACGGACAGCCGCGGAACGTTCCGCATCGTCGGTTTGCCGCCGGGCACCTATGCGCTGCGCATTGCGCACGTGGGCTATCAGCCGTCCGATGCCGACAACATCACCGTCACCAACGGCGCGGCCGCAAACGTCACGCTGTCGCTCCAAGCCGCTCCTGGCGCGACGCGGCTCACGACGATCGGCCGAAGTTCGACGACCCTCGGCGGCGCGCTTCAAAAGGCGGCAACGAGTTATCGGTCGCTCGCGCCCGAAGCGCTCATCGAAAGCGGTGTCTATCGCGCCGGCGACGCGCTGCGCGGATTACCGAGTCTCAACAACGGCATCACCGGCGACACCGCGGCGCTCGGCGACGATCTACAGCTCGATTTTCGCGGGATCGGAACGCTCGAAACACTCGCGACGCTCGACGGTCACCCCATCGGTTACGGAGTGCCCGGGGGCTACAACTATCAGCTCTCACCGGTTGCCGGGTTGCGCAACATCAACGTCATCTACGGTTCCGCCAGCAATCTTGCCGGCTACAGCGCGATCGGCGGAACCGTCGATTTCCAGACCCTCGAGCCGACCCCCGACGAGCGCATCACGCTGTCTCAAGGTTACGGAACCTACAGCAAAGCGTCGACCCAACTGCAGGCGACAGGATCGGTCGGGAGGCTCGGCTATGCGTTCGCGTACGGTGTCGGGTCACTCGACGGTCCGCTCAAGAACGACTATCAATACCAACCCGGCGCGGCGTTCGACCAGTCCGCGGTCGTGCCGGGAGCCAACGCCGCGGTCCGCGATTTGGGTGTCTACAAAGATGACAGCCTCGCGGTATCGCGCAGCGGTCTAGCGAAACTGCGCTACGCGCTCAACGACACGAGCAATCTGACCTTCACGTCGGTCGTCAGCTCGTACTGGAACGACAAAACAGGCAACGGCGACGGTGACTATACGCCGTATGCCTTAGCGCTCGCGCAAGGCGAGGGAAATCTGGCGGGCTACTCGCCCGCGACGTTTGCCAAGCTCGGCCTTGCCGCATGTCCGGCCGGGACGTTCGTGGCGACGAACGCGAACGGTCAGCCCAACGGCTTCGGGCCGCCGCCCAAAGGCTCTGCTCCCGGCACGCTCGGACCGCTCGACGGCGGCATCACCTGCCAAACACCGCAGCAATATGCCGCATTCAACACCGGCTATGCCGGCGCCGGAACGGCGTGGCAAGCATTCAATTTCGGTGACTATCACCTCGGCTTCAGTTCCACACCGCGAAATCAGATCGTTCGGGCCGACGTCTTCACCAATCGCTATCTCGATACGATCAGCCGGCAATACGCATTGCCGTTCATCAGCGAACCCGGCGACTCGAGCCAGGCGTTTTACGCCCGCGACAACGTGGCCGAGACCGGAGCGACGGTCAGCGACACCTTTCGGGGGCGGGATAACGATTTCGGCCTGGGCTACAGCTATCTCAACACCGCCTACGACTTGAGCTTCGCGACGCCTTCGGGCGGTTCGGCCGGAACGCCGATCGTCAACGAATCAGGCTTCGTTCTGCACGATATTTACCACCCGCAGAGCGGACCGCTGACGGCCTATCTCGACGGCAGCCTAAAGCGCTCGACGGCGACGAACACCTGGAACGCCGACCCCCGCGCCTCGCTCGTGTACTCCGCCTCCAACCACGACGTCGCACGGTTCTCGGTCGGCGCGACGACCACCCAACCGTCGGGCGATGAGCTCGATCAGCCGTTCGTTCCGTCCCCGCCGGGCGGTGCGGGGGGCGGCGCCGGGATCAATTGCGTGTCCAACTCGATCGGCACCGCCCCGTCGTCGGTCCTCAAGCCCGAACGCGGCGTCGACACCGAACTCGCTTACGGCCACCGCTTTCGCGACGACTCGCAAGTGCAGCTTACCCTCTACAACGTCAACATTTACGACAAACTGTTCTCGACGACGATACCGCTGAGCCAATCCGGCACCGGGTTCATCGATCCCGTCTATCTCGCTCAGGCGACGGCGGCAATCGCCAAGAGCTGTCCGAACGCAGCGGCAACCTTGGCGGTCACCGGCACGTTCAACGTCGGGCAGGAACGCTCGCGCGGCGCAATGCTCGGCGGACGCCAGCGCTTGGCCCGCAACACGTTCATCGATTACGATTGGACGCTCGACTCGACCGCGCTCGTCTCGGCCCCAGTCCAGCTGCTACAGGCGAACGTCACGTTGATCCCCGGCGCTCAGCTCGCGCATCTGCCGCTGCATACCTTCGTCGGCGGACTCGATCAGGTCGTCGGTCATGCTCTCGACCTGCGCTATACCATTCACACGTTCTCCGCCGGCAACACCAAATCGCTGCCGGCCTACAACTACAGCGACCTTCGCGCGAGCGTCCCGCTCGGGCGCGGCTTGGTCTCGGTGACCGTCTCGAACCTCTTCAATCAATGGGCCAACATTCAAGGCCTGCGCGGCGAGGGCGTGCCCCTCGCACTCAACGCCTACGCGACCGCAGCGAATTACGCGCCGCTGGTCGGAAACGCGGCGACCGAACAGTTCGGGTTGCCCTACCGCACCATCTTCTTCAACTACGCCCTCTTCACGCGCTGAAAAAAGGGAGAACGCATTGATGCCAAACCTCTTGCGCGCAGCGGCTGACGCCGCCGCGCTGGGCTTATTTGCGATGGCCCGGCGCCGCTCGTCTGGAATGCGGATCTCGTTCATTCCCGCGCGCAGTTCACCGTGTCGCACATGGTCCTCTCGAAAGTGTGTGGCCACGTTCCGATCCGGATTCTCGAACTCCAATCGAACGGCGCGAACGTGCTGCCCCAACACATCGACGCCGTGCTGGACGTGGCGCACGAAGACACCGACAACCGCGACCGGGACGCTGACCTTCGTTCCGCAACGTAATTCGACGTTGCCCGCTATCGGACGATGTCGTTCCACTCGACGCGAATCGTTCCGCGCGGAGTCGACGACGCCGACGTGACCGGCGAGATCACGATCAAGAGCGTGACCAAAGCGGTGACGTTTCCGATCCACGTCGTCGGCCGCATCCCGGATCCCGCGGGAACACGGGTCGGCTTTACCGGCCAGCTGCACGTGGACCGGCGGGATTTCGGCATCGACGACAGCCGCTTGACATCCGCGGGTGTGTTGCTCGTCGGTTATGACATCGCCATCGGGCTGACGGTCGAAGCGACGACGCCCGGGCGCGCCTTTTTCGGCAGCGCCGCGACGTCCAAAGACTAATGAAAGAAGGCGTGTTCCGGCTGGAATTCAGGCGTTATTTGCCGTCGCCGTCGGCATCACCGGCATCGTAGTCTTTCGACTCAATCGCGGCTGCCGAAGCCTGCGGCAGCGAACCTTTCCCCGTTATGCCGTACGCAAGAATCGCGTTATAGTAATGCGGGTCGACATGGTCGGGTTTTGAGAAATCCAGTCCGGCGGTGGCCTTGGCCCACCAGGCCCCATCGTGCAGCGGCTTGACGGAGGCCGTTCTCGCGGCGCTGGTTTTACACGCCGGCACCAGGCTCGGTGCGGCTTGCGTGCACAGGATACCCGGAATGGTTGGATTGTAAGCGGTCATCGTCGGCCGCGTCGTGAACGCATCGGCAATCGGCTGTGCATTGGCGTCGTTGAAGCCCAGGTGGTTCACGCCGAGCAGATCCTCAACCGTGCGCAGTGCCGACGTCGTGAAGTAGGTGGTGTGGACGACGGCTTGCGATTTGGTCCATGGTGAGATGATGTGGATGATCGACCGGTGCGCTTCGACGTGGTCTTGCCCGTCCTGCGGATCGTCTTCGATCATGATGATCGCCGTCGAGCCCCAATCCTTCGAGTGTGAGACCTTTTCGACGAGCTTGCCGATCGCATAGTCGTGGTCGGCCAGCTCGAGCTCAGGCGTCGTCAAACCGTTCTGCACGGAATACGCGGCGCCCAGGCTCCCGGTATGGTCGTGGGGGATGGTCATGACTTCCAGCGCCGGCAACGTGTTGCCGGCCTCGAAAGCGTCGAACTCGCGGGACCACTCTTCGATCCGGAAAATATCGGGATACGACTGATCGAAGGCCCGGTAGTACGGATCGGTGACCTTCTGGATCGACGGCGTGCTCGGAGACGACTGGGGATAGTTGGGATACGGATGACGGACTTCCACCGGGTTAAGCGGTGACGTCGTCCCATAATAGGTCAGATCGATTTGCCAACCGTAGTTGCGGACGGAATTGGGGCCGTAGCGGCGCAGAACGCTCTCCCAGATGTAGCCGCCGACCGTGGTCGGCTTCAGATCGTCTGCACCTTCGGTGGCTGACGGATCTTTGCTGCCCGGCAGGATCGTCGAACTGCCGGTCCGATCGAGAATTCCGGTGATGCGGGTGTTGAAGATCGACGAACCGCCGGTGGCCGGCAAGCCGAGATTGATGTTGCTGACGACACCCTGCCAGTCGTACGTGAAGCCCAAAGTTCCGTTGCCGTAGTCGACGGGCTGGGTCTTCTCGACGTAGTCGTTCGTGTGGCCCTGCATGCACCAGTTCCAACCGACGCCGCTGGTCTCGCTCGAATCGTAAAAGTTGTCGAGCGTTACATACTTTGCCGCGAGCGCATGCAAATTCGGCGTGATCTTCTGGTTGAAGAATGTCAGGCTGGGATCGCCGTTCGAGCCGTTGTTCAAATCGCCCAGAACCTGATCGAACGTGCGGTTCTCGTTGACGATATAGATAACGTGCTTGATCTTCGACTGCAGGAACTGCATGATCAGGGGTTCGCGATTTTCGTTATTGAAGTTGTTGTTGAGGTCGACGTAATTGCTCAGCCAGGACAGCGTCCCATAGTCCGGCGTTGGAATCGAAAGCAAACCGGACTTCTCGAGCTCCCACGTATATTCGTCGCGGTGCGTCGGGTTGGTCATCGCTCCGCTTACGGTGTTCCACGCGTAGTAGAGATTGCCGGGGTTTGGGCCCGCGGTCGACTTTTCGTTCGTAACGAAGAGGTGCTTTCCGTCGTTGCTGACCGAAACCGACGTCGGCAGCCAGCCCGTTGGTATGCGCCCGATCAAGGCATAATTGTGGAGATCCACGACGGCGACGGAATTCCAGCCGCCGAGCGTCACGTAGAGACGCTGACCGTCCGCGCTGATCGCAACCGAATTCGGCGTCGCGCCTTTATACGGGTCTCCGGGATGACCGACCTTGATTGCGCCCGCATACGTGTCGCTCACGGTATCGATGACGGCGACGGAATCGTCGTTTCCGCATGCGACGTAGAGATACCGTTGCGCCGGATCGAGCACCGATTTGCCGGCACCCGACGGAACGGGAATCACCTTGGAAACGCCGAGTCCGGAAATCACGACGACCTGGTCGTCACGCATGCTCGTGACATAGGCCTTCTGATAGGAGCCACTCGTCGCATCGCTTTTCACTGAAACCCAAAAGGGAAACTCGCCGACGGCGAACGCTTGGTTGGTCGTGCCGGGCGGCGTGAAGACGATCTCTTTGGTGACCTTGCGGGTAGTCGTGTCGACGATCGACGCCGACGCATTGAACCAGTTGGCGGCCACCAAGGTCTTGCCGTCGCGGCTGAGGCCGAATCCGGCGACCGCGGCCGAGGTGAGCAACCCCAGATACGGACTCGGATTGGTGCTTCCCACCGTCGCAAGCGCCGCCTTGCCGATCGGGGTCGTGCTTAGAATGCCGCCCTTGTAGGCCGTCGGCACCGGCAGCGAATCGCCCGGATTGTGACCGAGGACGATGAAGGGCGCGTCGGTCACGTAGCCGGTCGCCGTGTTCTTATAGATCGCGATGCGGTCGTCGATACCGCCCGAGACGTAGAAGCGATTTCCGGCCGGATCCCAAGCGATGCCGTTGTAGGTGTCGGGCAACTCGATCATCTGTCGTTTGAGCGCGACACCGGTCGAGACGTCGTACACGAAGACGAATTCGGTTTGATTTCCGCCGTTGCCCAGTCCCGACGACTGCGCCGGGGCCGGCATGCCCGTCAGCGGGTTGATCGCCGGAAATTCAATCGCGTCAACGGCTGACGGGTAGAGCCCATTGCTCCCATTGAGCGTTGCTTGCGAGGGCGTCGGGTAATTTGCTTGCCGGCTGATACCGGTGTTGAACCCGCTCGTGAGCACGAGCAGCGTCGTGCCGTCCGGACTCAGCGCGGTCGACATCGCGCTGTCGGCATCGGCATTGCCGTCGGGGCGGATCCCGGTGGACAGCCGCTGATAACGTGATCCCGGCGAGAGCGTCGGCGTGACGATCTGGCCGGTGGGAAGCAACGCCGTGCCTCCATTAGGGTCTCCGCCTACGGCCAAAGGCCGAACCGACGCTGCTGAGGCGAGTGATGTCGTGGCGGCGAAAATCGCAAAGATAGCACCGCCAATAAAGCGCTGTGATCGGAAAAAAATCGCCTTCTCCCCTGCTGTGACGAGTAGCTTGGGTTACAGCGTAGTGTCGTAATATTAAGATTCGGTTAGCAGGCGAAAAGTGCGATGACGAATCGGTACGGAAGCCCGCCGACTGCAGGAGCTGTTTGAACGTTACGCGGTTCGCCGCGTGTTCGCCCGTCGCGATGGCGATCGGCGCGACCGCACGCGCGACCGCGCCCGATCGTGAACGCGAAGCCGTGGCCGGCGGGGCCGCCGGGATCGTCGGTGCGCAAAATGACGTAGGCTGCCGAATAATCCGGATCCGGATTCACGGCGTCCGAACCGTCGCGATCGCGCGACGTCGGGAAGCGGATGTCGTACGTCTCAAGCGAGGTGAATCGTGCGCTCAAAGGCCGCCCTCCGGATCGACGGTGCCGGTCCCGACGACGCGCTCGGGCTGCACGCCGACGCGAGGATTGTCTTCGTCCGGTGCGGAGTCCTCGCCCCGCACCAGGACTCGTCGGCCGACGACCGGAATGCTTCGCGGTCGTCGGGGGCATAGCTCAGTTGGTAGAGCATCTGCATGGCATGCAGAGGGTCAGGAGTTCGAGTCTCCTTGTCTCCACATTCCTAAAAGCCCGTGGTTACGGGCTTTTTTCTTTGCCGCCAAGTACTTCGGGCGCTCGCCCAGCGCGGCACTACTGCCCATGGCTGCGGCAGCGGGCGCTGATGAGTACCGGCAAACGGCGACCCTCGGGCGATGGCGCGATCTGCTTCCATAAGAAGTCGGGTCTCTGGGCCGCGCAGCTCGAGCTGCCCCGCGGGATTGACGACAAGCGCGGTACGATTTACGCCGCCTCCCAGACCCAACTCCGGCGAGATGTTGCCGACCTCCGAGCGCGCCCGCTCAAAGGCGGGGCAGTGTCTCAGGAAAACGTAGCTCCCCGATCGGTTCGCCGGCAGGCGAAACGACGACTTCAACGTTGCGACCCAGGTGGCGCAGTACCGCGATGAGCCGGTCCGTGGAGAATCCCGAACCCGGGCCGTTGGCGGTCCGGGGAAGTCCGGGCTGTTTGTGCTCGACGAGCTCCGCGGCAGCTTCTTCGGTCGACCCGCGCCGGCGGATTTCGGCATTGATGGCGTGTGTGAGCTGCGCTTTGAGGAGCCGCTCCTCGGGATTTGGCAACCCCAGGTCGGCAAAGACGTTCGTGCCGCCGGTCCGGACCAATTCGCCCTCAACGATCTCGGTTTCCGTGCTCGATCCTCGCAAGACGCAGGCAGCGTTCGATGAGCTCGAGCTCGTTCTGGCGGGCGGCAATCCCAGGTTTGGACTTGTTCTCAAACGCGTGGAGCGCATGAAACATGGTACCCTACCGGAGTCGCTAAGCTCAGATTATCGCTCAGGACCTCGTGACGTCGTGGTTATACGTACCGCCGTCGGAAGCCGTCATTGGATGGCTGATCGGGTGCCTCTCAAAATATTCGAGGCAGCGGCGAAGGTCGGCGATGAGCAGCTCGGCCATGTGCCGGCTCAGACCATGGCGTACGAGGATGCGCATAACCACGACGTCGCTTATATCCGGAACCATCGCGTACGCGGCAACTTGCCAGCCGCGGGCGCGCAGGTGAGCGGATATGTCAAAGAGGGAATAGCCGACGCGCGCGTCCGCACGCGTCGTCCAGGAAACCGCCGGGATGCCGAAACGACTGTCGCCGTCGAAATAGATCTCAAACGGCCCCATCGCCGCAATCTCGCCGGCGAGATAGCGTGCCGTTTCGTAGCACGCTTCGTGGATGAGCCGGTAGCCTTCCTTGCCTAAGCGTAGCATCAAATAGTACTGGCAGATGATCTGACCGCCCGGCCGCGAGAAATTAAGCGCAAACGTCGGCATGTCGCCGCCGAGATAGTTGACGCGAAACACTAGCTCTTCGGGTAAATCGTGCGATTCGCGCCAGAGCACCCAGCCCACGCCCAGCGGCGCCAGCCCGTACTTGTGGCCCGAGGTGTTGATCGAGTTGACGCGCGGAATGCGAAAATCACAAGCCAGTTCCGGGTGGACGAACGGCGCGATGAATCCGCCCGAAGCCGCGTCAACGTGGATTGGAACGTCCAGCCCCGTCTCGCCTTGGAGTTTGTCGAGCGCCGCGGCAATCTCGGCGACCGGCTCGTACTGACAGGTGAACGTTACGCCCAGGGTCGGGACGACGCCGATCGTGTTCTCATCGACGCGTTTGAGCACCTCGTCGGGCGTCAGTCCCAAGCGATCTCGCGCGAGCGGAACTTCTCGTAGCTCAACATCGAAGTAGCGCGCGAATTTATGCCAACAGACTTGCACGGGACCGGTGATGAGATTTGGGCGTTCGGTGTTCCGGTTTGCCCTCGCCTGTCGGTCGCGCCAGCGCCATTTCATCGCCAGACCACCAAGCATCGCGGCTTCACTCGAGCCCGTCGTCGAACAGCCGATCGTCGCGGCCGCCGACGGTGCGCTCCAAAGATCAGCCAGCATATGCACGCAGTAGTTTTCGATGTCCGCCGTCGCCGGATACTCGTCTTTGTCGATCATGTTTTTGTCGATACTGAGATCCATCAATTTGTGGATCTCGTCATCAAACCACGTCTGGCAGAACGTCGCCAGATTCTGCCGCGCGTTACCATCGAGCATCAGCTCGTCGTATACGAGGTGGAAGGCGACATCCGGACGCAAACTTTCCTTCGGCATCCGATCTTTCGGCAACGAGACGTGCATCGCGCGCGTCGCATACGTATCGGCACTCGATCGGTCGTGGATGTGTCTTTTTCGATGCAGCGGCATGGCTCGTTCAGACTACGTGCTGCGTTGGGAACACACCTCCGCATTAAGCACGGCTAAGCACGACATCGCATGTCCCAGAATCGCCGCATCTCATGCGAGGATACGACGCCGCGCATTCGAGCGCAGCACGAAAACTTCCAACGCGCTCATCTTGGGCTGCCGGACGCTTTATGCAAGCTTAATGTTCCGGACATAGACTGATTCCGGAGGGACCACATGTCGGCGCGCCGATTTGACCGTAGCGACATCATGCAGCGCTACGAGCGTATGACTGCCGTTCCCATGGTCGTGATCTCGTTGGTCTTCGTCGGGCTTCTCCTCTACCCGATCGCCGCTCCGACGTCCGCCGCCGTGGATGCCGACCTTCGCGCGATCAACTGGATACTGTGGGCAGTCTTCGCGGTAGACTATGTCGTGCGTTTTGCACTTGCATCTTCCAAGCAAACGTTCGTGAGAAACAACCTGATCGACCTTGCGGTGGTCGTGCTTCCGCTGCTCGCGCCGCTGCGTGTGTTCAGCGGGCTCCGCGCCCTGCGGATCCTCCGCGCTGTGACGGTCCTTTCCGTTGTTGCGAAGACGCAGCGCACATCCAAGAAGGTCGTCAACCCGCAAAGCGTCGGCACGACCATTCTCATCGTGTTCGTGGTCATTGCCGTGGGCGCGGGCCTAGAGCTCCAGTTCGAGCGCGGCGCGGCGGGCGCGAACATCACTTCGTTCGCCGACTCACTGTGGTGGGCGGTCAGCACCGTTACGACCGTCGGCTATGGGGACAAATATCCGGTGACGATGGAAGGCCGAGCCTTCGCCGCGCTGCTCATGTTTGTCGGCATCGGCACGGCTTCACTCATCGCCGCAGGCTTGACGACGTTCTTCGTCGGGCTCGAGGCGCAACACGACACGAAGGCGATTCTCGAACGCTTGGAAGCGATCGAACGGGCCTTGACGCTGCGCCCGGAGCAGCCGAAATAAGCGCACCTATCTGCCGACCTGGCTTGACCAAACCCGGCGAGCCGGACCAAACGGGGTTCTGCTAATTGGCGTGCCCGCGCGGTTCCGGCTCCGGAGGACTCTTGTCGGGCTGGGAGCAGCTTTCGCCGAGAGGCTTACGCGCGATGGCTGCTGTCAATTTCGGTCTCCGATGAGATCTTTGTGGTCCCCGATGAGACTTTACACCGTCATTGAGACAACCTTGCGCCAGAAGAAGCCAGGCGCACAACCTTACCCGACCCCTCGCATGGACGCGACCCGCCGGTCCCGTCATTGATTGGAGCAAGACGATAGTCGGCGCCAAGACGGCGACGATGCATTATCACTACGCGTTCACCGCGAGCGGCTTCACCAACGATCCCGCCAAGGGCGATCGTGCCGGTCATGCGAGGCTGCTGCAGCGCGTGCCGCAGTCAGCTGACCGGACGCGCTGGAGCGTCAAGGATGAATCCATTGCCGTCGACGGCAGCGGCCAAGAGACAACGACAATCGATTACAGCATCCAAACGAAGGATGACGCCGGAAAGATGATCAGCGATACGTTCGCAATCATGATCACCAACCCGCTTCCCTCAAAAGAGCGGTCGCGCAACGAATGGCTAAAGCAGCAGATCGGCACCGAAAAGGCCGCGTTGTTTTCGTGGACGTTCACGCTCCCCGGCTTGCCGCCGAGCGGGACGGCAGACGATGCCACGCTAACTTGCGACGGCGAGCGGACGATAATACGCATCGAGCGCGAACTGAAAGACCCCGCTGGCTCCTACCAGCACCCGTCCCGCGAGGATCCGACGCGTTACGGTGCCTACAAACCGATGTGAGCCGCTCCTTTGTCCGCATCGCGCACATGTGGTCGCGAAGTCCAGGTGGTTATTCGGTGCGGCCGGCCGCGCGGCTTCGGGACTGCACGTTCAGCGGACGTCTCACGCTACGTCGCGCTCCACGATTCGGCAGAGTCCGATTCGTGAAGAAGCGGCCTCGGCGGCGCTTCTTGCCAGCCGCCCGGCCTCAGGCTACTCGCGCTCGAGCAGTTCCCGCGCTCGACGAACGATCGCCGCCGGATCGAGATGTGACCAGGCTCGCAGCGCAAGTGCAATCTTCGCGGGCCCCGACTCCGCGATGTGTTCAAGCGTGTGGATGCCGGCATCCGCGAGCGCACGAACGTGCTCGATTTCGATGCCTAGCAATCGCGCCAGTGTCTGATGAGCGTCGTTCATCACCGCGGGCTGAGCATCATCATCTTCCGCTTGCAGCACGCCGTACCGCTCGTCTGGCAGCATTCCCCGCGCCACTCCTTGCTGCTCGTCCGTCGCGCGCATATTGCGATCGCTCCCAGATTGGTCGGTGAATTCGCTTTCTTCACGCATGGCAGCGTCGAAGGGCAGACCGCAAGCTTTGCAGGCCGTTTCCCAAGAGGAGTTGCCGGCCTTGCAGCGTTGACAGACGATCATGACACACACATCTCCTACTGAATCTCACCGCAATCACGCGGCTCGTGGACGATTGTCGGATTGTTCGAGGTCACGGGACGGTGCCCGACCGCCGGCGAGGCGTACCTTTGTTCCAACGCCGTAGACCCAAGCACTCTGCAGGCCGCGTCGTCTCGGCGGCTCCAAGCATGGAAAACATCGAATCCGTTTGCTTCGCGGAGCGCGAGCCGGTAGACGCTGTCGGCATCGCTGCGGAACATATTGCGACGAACTCATCGGAGCATTCGCCCTCGCGACGAAGCGCGTCGAAATCTGATGGCCCGTAACCTTGCAGCCTCGCAGCAACGATCTGCCGTGCGTTCCCCGGTCGCAACACTGGTTCCGGCTTCGAGCTCGATTGGCGAACGCTCCGCAAGGATGGTCGAAAGCTCGCGGTGTCGCACGCGCGAGCGCTGCTTTGCTATCAGCGTAGCGAGTCTCCTCCGTTCGCCGGAACAATCCAGAATTCTTCGGAATCGCCAATCGCTGTTCGGTCCGTTCGGAACGGGAGTGAATCCGATCCAGCGCAACCTCCACCATTGGCGGCGGACACGTAGTGAACTCCGTCAGGAGTTTGTATCGCAATGTCATCGCCCACTGGCACGAGCGTAAAATACTCGTCTTTGTCTGCATGGGTCGCGTCGACGTGCAATGGCGAACTTTGGGCCGACACGGCCATCGTCTCGTTGCTCACATTTGTGACTGCACTAACATACTGGCCGCCTGCGGTGCGTATCGCATACTGCTGGTCACCGCGGGATATCAGCGTGAATTTCTGCCAAGGTCCAATAGAGACCGCGCCGGTGTCCAACGCGATCGTTCCAGGCCCACAAGTGGTCTCTGAAACACCGCCTCCGCCGTTCACGGCGGTTACAAAATGCGTATTTGAGATTTGGATGAAGACACGAACTGACGATTGCAGCCTCGTTGGGCTCGGAGAATTTCCTGTGGGAGATAGTGTTGTTTGCTGCGGTGTTGGCTGAACACCCAACGAGAGGACACGCACGAGACTCGCGACGCGTACGTCCTTGCGTTCTTCAGAGTAAGATATCGCAACCCTGGCTCCCGGCGGAATCTCGCGCAACTTTATGGGCCGATTCCCGTCAGCTGTTACGGCTACGACATCGGCCGTTGGCGGCACCTCAAAGGGCACCCCACCGATATCGATCGTATGCGCCGAAACCCACAGAACTTTACTTTCCTGTACACGTACTGGTAACGGTGGCAACGGCGACGGTGAGAGCGACGCAGATGGCGACGGAGATGGAGAGGGCGATGGTGACGGAGAGGGCGACGCCGACGGAGAGGGCGACGCCGACGGAGAGGACGACGCCGACGGAGAGGGCGACGGTGACGGAGAGGACGACGCCGACGGAGAGG
>Ga0182013_10001171_pt1 | contig 36071 bp, 25 predicted proteins | sample 612S2MmetaG_FD_120487 | JGI IMG/M metagenome (GOLD analysis project Ga0182013, IMG submission 120487) | Permafrost microbial communities from Stordalen Mire, Sweden - 612S2M metaG | ecosystem: Environmental > Terrestrial > Soil > Wetlands > Permafrost | place: Sweden: Stordalen | collected... | reverse complement strand
GCCTGATAGAAGATGCCCTGGGCCGTCGACTTCTTGCCGCCCCACATCATCGAGTTGACAAACTTGGTGACCAGCGTGGACCCGTAAACTGGGTCCGGCGCCACTTCCCGCTTCGCAATGTGCCCTTTTCTTGGCATAATCCTCAGAATCCTCGCGCTTTCGCGCTTCAACCGCTACCCAAGTCCGGGTCCAGATGCCACGCCCCGGAACCTTGCTGCCAGTTTTCAGTTGTCAGTTGCCAGATTCGAGACGGTTTTGAATTCACGACCGCCCTGACACCTGACCACTCTTCTTACTTCTTTCCCTTAGCCGGAGCCGCGCCGCCCTTGGCGCGCTTGGTTCCGTACTTCGACCGGCTCTGCTTGCGGTCGGCCACGCCCACTGAATCGAGCGTGCCGCGCACCACGTGATAGCGCACACCGGGCAGATCCTTCACGCGGCCGCCGCGGATGAGCACAATCGAGTGCTCCTGCAGGTTGTGGCCAATGCCGGGAATATAGGTGGTGACCTCAATCCCGTTCGTCAGCCGCACGCGGGCTACCTTGCGCAGGGCCGAGTTCGGCTTCTTGGGCGTCTGCGTGTACACGCGGGTGCAAACGCCGCGCCGCTGCGGCGAGGCCTGCAGGGCCGGTGATGCCGTCTTGTACCGCGGGGCGGTGCGCCCCTTGCGAACCAACTGATTGAATGTAGGCAAACTGAAACTCCTTACCCCGTCAAAAAACCTGCCAGGCAAAATCCTGGCTAACTCAAGCTCATCAGCCGCGCGCAGCCCCATAAGGCTTTTCCGTAGCGAAGCGCCGTCAATCTCTGGCGCGCACGCGCACGAAAGCCCAATTTTGCTGCTTCGCGTCTGCCCTCGTTCCAATCTCAGACGAGAACCAGGACGGTGGCCGGGCGTTTCCCCGCCTCAAGCGGGTAAAGCCAACTCCGTTTCGCCGGTTCCGGCCCGCATAGCCCTTCAAGGTGAAGAACGCGCGGACTCCGATGCGATTTGTCCCTGCCCTTTGCAAGAAAAGAGCGACTCAGGGAACCTGTCTGGCCGGTTGAGTACACCTGACCTTAGGGATCAGCCCGCCAACTTCAGTCTGGCCGGGCCACCCGTACGCTTTCGCCGTTAGGACACACGAACGACTGCGTTCTTGCCGAACTTTCTAACCATAGCAAGAAATCGGGGCGAGGTCAACGACTTCCCCTGCCTCCAGGGAAATTTCCCAGTTTTATTCAAGCAGATGTGGTTTTGAACCACACGAACAGCCATTTTCTCCGACTCGCCACCCATTTTCTCCAACTCGCCCGGCGCGAACGGGACTGAAGTGCAGTGTGAACAAAATTGGGCTGCCTCGTTCACCCGCCGTGCATTTGTTGCCCCGACGACAGGCAATCCGCGGCCGGGCGGACGCAACCCCGGAGGCTGGCAGGAGCCCATAGTCAGACGACGCGCGGCTGGAGTTCCACTCGGCTTCGGCCTGTTGTCGCATTCCGGCTTTGACGCCGTCGACCCAATCGCTTCCCGCCCGGCTGGCTCCGGCTTACTGCTGCGCGGAAGAGCAAGAGGCAGCATAGAAGCTCAGCGCCGCGTCGCCCTGCTCGAGCAGGCGGATGCGTTCGAGCGCGCCGTAGCGGTCTTCGAGGCGCTGCTTTCGACGATGCTCGGCGATGACCACGGCGTCCACGGCCAGCAGACCCGCGGCGGAGCCGCCCAGCAGGCCCAGCGTGGCCGCATATTCCTCGGCCGCGTCATAAGGCGGATCGAGAAAGAGCACTTCGTGCGGTCCTAGAAAAGTTGCTTCGTGGCGTTCTCGATTTTCATGAGGTTCTTGCTTTGAAGTTGCGGCGGCGTGGCGCAGAAAGGCTCCTACGGCGCTGGCGTGGATGCGGAATCCCGCCCTCAGCCCCAGCCTTTCCAGGTTGCCTCGCAAAATTTTCAGCGCCGCCGGAGCCCGCTCGACAAACTCCACCCTGGCCGCCCCGCGGCTGAGCGCCTCGAGGCCCACCGCGCCCGAGCCGGCATATAAATCCAGAAAGGCCGCGCCCGCCGTCCGGGCGGCGAGCACATTGAAGAGGGTTTCGCGCAGCCGGTCGCTGGTGGGCCGGGTGGCAAGGCCTGCGGGAGCTTCCAGCCTTCGGGAACGGAACGATCCGGCAATGATGCGCACGCTGACCAGCATAACCCACAGCACATCGGAGGGGCTGACCCTCTACAATCGAAATGTATGCGAGGCTGGTCAATTCCGTTGGGCCGTTGGATGGGCGTCGAAATGCGCGTCCACGTCTTTTTCCCGCTTTTAGCGGTCGTTTGCCTGGGGCTTAGCGGCTCGGATGGCGTGATGCGCGGCCTGGGGCTGTTTCTGGCGCTGGTGGCGGCGGTGGTGGTGCGGGAGACGGCGCGGCTGCTGGTGGCCGCCTGGCTGACATTAAGGCTGCGCGCTATTCTGCTGCTGCCGATCGGAGGGCTCTTCGCCTACGCCGATCCGGAGAGCCAGGAAAACTCGACCCAGGGCGGCGGGCAGTTCGCCATTGCGCTGGCCGGCCCGGTGGCGAACCTGTTAACGGCGCTGGTGCTGGCCGCGGCATTCATGGGCGCGGGCGGCGACGGCCTCAAGCTGTTTGACCCGCCGCTGGTTTCCTCCGCCTGGCTGCTGCGCAGCATGGTGTGGATGCAGGTGGGCTTGGGCGTGCTGCATCTGCTGCCGGCCTACCCGCTGGATGGCGGACGGCTACTGAGAGGCAGCTTTGCCCGCAAGCACGGTTTCGCTCCCGCCGGCCGCATGGCCGCCGGACTGGGCCAGGTGCTAGCGCTGGCCGTCATGGTGAGCGGTATGCTGCTGCACGATTACTGGCCGATCATCGCCGGCTTTCTCATCATGATCGGGGCGCAGATCGAGGACCAGGGCGTCTTCTTCCAATCGGTGGTGGATACCGTGCACATGCGCGAAGTGATGCTCACCGATTTCGCCACCCTCTCGCCTTCCGACACCTTGGCCGATGCACTGGTGCGCTGCGTCCACTCGCTTCAAGAGGACTTCCCTGTGGTGCGCGGACCGCAACTGGTGGGCATTATCAGCCGCCAGCGCATTCTGGACGCGCTGCACACGGACGGCAACGGCTACGTGCAGGCGGCCATGTCCAAGGCCTTCCAGGTGGCGCGGCCTGAGGACACGCTGGGCGCCGCCATCCGCCACATCCAGGCCGGCCGCGGACTCTCGCTGATTCCGGTTGCCGACAGCGGACGCATCGTCGGCATTGTCAGCGTCCAGAACCTGATGAGTTCCATGTCGCTATTGGCCGAGCAGCGCCGCATCGAACGCGAATAAGCCCGCGAGCAGACCCGCTAGGAAGCCCCCCAGGGAACCGGAGACTGACCGACCGTGCCCACGTCCGCCAACCAGGAAACGCCGCAATCCGCCTCTGAAAACGCCCTGGCGCCCGGCCTTTACCTGGTCGCCACGCCCATCGGCAACCTGGGCGACATTACGCTGCGCGCCTTGGAGGTGCTCCGTCGCGTGGACCGCATCGCCTGCGAGGACACCCGCCAGACGCAGAAGCTGCTCAACCACTTTGAAATCACTACCCCCACCGTGAGCTGCCATCAGCACAACGAGCACCAGCGCGCGAGTGAATTGATCGGGGCGCTCAAGGCCGGCGGCCGCATCGCCGTCGTCTCGGATGCCGGGATGCCCGGCATCAGCGACCCCGGAGGCTGGCTTACGGCCGAGGCCATTGCCGCCGGCCTGCCGGTGATTCCCATTCCCGGCGCCAATGCGGCGCTCAGCGCGCTGGTGGCCTCCGGGCTGCCCACCGGCGAGTTTCACTTCATCGGCTTTCTGCCGGAAAAGGCCGGGGCGCGGCGCACCAGGATCGAGGCGCTGGCCGCCGAGGTGCAAAGAGCCGAAGCCCCCCGCACCCTGGTTTTTTACGAGGCTCCGCACCGCATTCTGGATACGCTGGCCGATTTGGAGGCGGTTTGGGGACCGCAGTTGCGCGTGGTCGTTGCTCGCGAACTGACCAAGATCCATGAGGAGTTTTTGCGCGCAACGGCCGCCGAGGCGCGGCGCGAGCTGGCCAGCCGCGACCGCATTCGCGGCGAGATTACCCTGCTGGTGGAGGCGCGGCCGCGGGCAGTCGGCGAAGAAGCGGGCGCACCAGTGAAGATTACCGACCGCATTGCACAGATCCAGGCCGAGAGCGGAATCGACGAAAAGGAAGCCCTCAAACGGCTGGCGCGCGAGCTGGGCCAATCCAAGAGTGAGATTTACCGCGAGCTGCAACGCGGGCGGGCGCGGCGGCGATAGCCCGCCTCCGCCGAATCTTGACTCCCGCCCCGGCGCTCGACCAATTACACTTTGCCAATTACACTTTGGAGGAATGATTCGTTCCAACCCATTTGCGTCCCATCCCGACCTGAGCCCCCAGTTGGGCCTCAGCTTTGAAGAGCCGCGCCGCGCGCGCCGCATCTGGCCAGTGCGCGAACTGGTCGGCCAAGTCCGCGAGCTGGTCGAGCAGGAGTGGGGCGACGTCTGGGTCGAGGGCGAAATCTCGAACTTCCGCCCCGCGCCCTCCGGCCACATTTATTTCACATTAAAGGACGCCGACGCTCAGCTCCCCATCGTCCTCTTCCGCCGCCAGGCCATGCTCCTGCGCTTCCGTCCCGAGGACGGCCTGCACGTGCTGGTGCGCGGCCGGGTCAGCGTCTACGAGCAGCGCGGCCAGATGCAACTGGTGGCCGAAACCATGGAGCCAGTGGGCGCGGGCTCGCTGCAACTGGCCTTTGAACAGTTGAAGGCGCGGCTCAAGGCCGAGGGTCTCTTCGAGGCCGAACGCAAGCGGCCTCTGCCGGCCTTTCCGCGCACCGTGGGCATCGTCACCTCGCCCACCGGCGCCGTCATCCGCGATTTTCTGAACATCGTCGCCCGCCGCCACTCCGGCCTGAGCGTTCTGCTCTGCCCGGTCAGCGTGCAGGGCGATTCAGCGCCCGCCGAGATCGAAGCAGCACTCGACGAACTGAACTCCTCCGGCCTCGTGGACGTGATCGTCCTCGCCCGCGGCGGCGGCTCGCTCGAAGACCTGGCGGCCTTCAACAACGAGCAGGTGGCCCGCGCCATTGCCTCGAGCCGCCTCCCCGTCGTCTCCGCGGTCGGCCACGAGACCGACTTCACCATCGCCGATTTTGTCGCCGACCTGCGCGCCCCCACCCCTTCGGCCGCCGCCGAACTGATCACCGAGGCGCAGCACAAGATCGCCGAGCACCTGGCCACGCACGCGCATCGCCTCGAGCGCGCCGCCCGCTTCCAACTGCTGCAAGCCCGTCAGCGGCTGACGCGGCTTCCGGTCAGCCGCGCCGAGGGGCGCATGAGCACGCTGCTGCACCGGCTGGCGCAACGCCTGGACGATCTCGGCTTCCGCCTGGAAACGGCTCTGAATGGCCGGCTGCGGCAAAGCCAGCTTGAGGTTGCGGAGCTGACGGCCGCCGTTCTGCGCCACGATCCCCGCCAGAATCTTGCCCAGGCGCGCGAGCAGCTCGCCCTTTGCCGCACCCGGCTCGACCGGACGCTGGAACGGCTGCTGCACGCCTCCACGTCCCGCCTGAGCGCCCTTGACGCGCGGCTGCACTCGCTCTCCCCCCTCGCTGTTCTCGATCGTGGCTACGCGCTGGTGCTCGACGCGGCAGGCGGGCTGGTGCGGTCGGCCACTCAGGTTGCGCCCGGCGATAAAGTGGTCACGCGCCTCTCAGATGGAGCCTTCATCAGCCGCGTGGAATCGGCCGCGCCCCATACCAAGGGAGTCTCCAAGTGAGGCCGCGTTTTGAAGGGTACGGGCTTCAGCCCGTACATTGACTCAACAGAATCGAATGGGCTTTAGCCCCTGAGGAAATGCGAGTTTCCCAACGAACGGCTCGGAGATTTCCAGGAAAATGAGAGTATGACCTTGGCAAACGCACGCAAACTCTTCGGCACCGACGGCATTCGCGCCGTCGCGGGCGAATATCCGCTCGACGCAACCACAATCTTTGCCTGCGGGCTGGCCCTCGGCCAAACACTGCGCAAGAAAACTGCCGACCCCAGGGTGATTTTGGGCCGCGACACGCGTGAATCGAGCCCCTGGATAGCCGCCACGCTCGCCGCCGGCCTCGTTGCAGCCGGAACCCGCGTGGAAAGCGCGGGCGTCATACCCACTCCGGCCGTAGCCTTCCTCGCGCGCACGCATGGATTCCAGGCTGGCGTGGTGATTTCGGCCTCGCACAATCCCTGGCAGGACAATGGCATCAAGCTCTTCGGCGGCGACGGATTCAAGCTGCCCGACGCGGTCGAGCTGGCCATGGAAGAGGAGATTCTGTATCACGCCGCCAGGCTTGCCGCGCCCGATCCGGCCTCCCTGCCCCTGGTCGAGGACAACGCGGGCTTGCGCCAGGATTACATTCAGTTCCTCGTCGACGCCGTCCCCGGCCTGCGTCTGAACGGCCTGCGCATCGTGGCCGACTGCGCCAACGGAGCGGCGGCAGCCGTTGCGCCGGAGCTTTTTCGCCGCCTGAGCGCGCCTGAAGCCAGTACGGTCGAATTGCTGAACACCGCTCCCAGCGGCCGCAACATCAACCTCGATTGCGGCGCGCTGCACCCGGAGTTTGTCGCGGCTGAAGTCTGCGCGCGCGGAGCGAACCTGGGCCTCACCTTCGACGGCGACGCCGACCGCTGCATGCTGGCCGGCACGCGCGGCAACGTCATCAACGGCGACGCGATTCTGCTGGTCGCCGCGCGCGACCTGAAGGCTCGCGGCCTGCTCACCGGAGATCTGGTCGTGGCCACCACCATGTCGAACATGGGCCTGGAAGCGGCGCTCAAGCGCAGCGGAATTCGCTTGCTGCGCGCCCCGGTCGGCGACCGCTACGTCCTCGAAGAGATGCAGAAGACGAACGCCGCGCTGGGCGGCGAGCAGTCGGGCCACATCCTGCTGCCCCACCTGGCCACCACCGGCGACGGGCTGCTCACAGCCCTTGTCGTTTTGGATTTGATTGCCCGCTCCGGCAAAAGCATCGACGAGCTGACCGCCGACCTGAAGGTCTTCCCGCAGGTCATCGTCAATGTGAAAGTGCGCGAGAAGAAGCCGCTCGCCTCGATTCCCTCCGTGGCCGCGACGATTCGCGCCGCCGAAGCGGAGTTGCAGGATTCAGGGCGCGTGGTCGTCCGCTACAGCGGCACCGAGGCCCTGGCCCGCGTGATGATCGAGGCCGAAAGCGAGGAGGCAATGCACCGGCTCGCCGCCGCCATTGCCGCCGCCATCCGCGCGGAGCTGGGAATATAGTTCAACAGAGTAAAAACATCTGGGTACCCCACCCCTTCGACTCCGCTCAGGGCAGGCTCTCGCCGCGTTCTACGCACTCAAAAGGTCTATATTAATTCTGAAAATGCGCTACAAATCCCGCCAGTTCGGCCCGAAGCGCAGGTCGGAGACCAGTGGGACGTTGAGCTTGACGACGCCTTCCATCTCCGCGCGGACCAGCTTTTCTATCTCGGCCTTCTCGCTGGCGGGCACCTCGAAGAGCAGCTCGTCGTGAACCTGCAAGACCATGCGGGTTTTGAGCTTTCGCTCCGTGAGTTTGCGGTCGATCGAGATCATGGCCAGCTTGATGAGGTCGGCGGCGGTGCCTTGCAGCGGCGTGTTGATGGCCGTGCGCTCGGCAAAGCCGCGCTGGTTGGGATTACGGCTCTCGAGGTCGGGAATGGGGCGGATGCGGCCGAAAAGAGTGCGCGCACTGCCGGTCTTTCTGGTTTCTTCGAGGGTTTTCTCTATAAATTTCTGCACGCCCACGTAGCGCGCGAAGTAGCGGTCGATGTAGGCGCGCGCTTGCGGCTGCGGAATGCCCAGCTGCGCGGCCAGTCCAAAGGGCGAAATGCCGTAGACGATGCCAAAATTGACGGCCTTGGCGCGGTTGCGCGTCTCCTTGTCCATTTCCCCGGCCGGCACGCCGAAAACCTCGCTGGCCGTGAGGGTGTGAATGTCCTCGTTGTTCCGGTAGGCTTGAACCAGTAGCGGATCGGCGGAAAAGTGGGCCAGCAGGCGCAGCTCGATCTGCGAATAGTCGGCCGAAAGTAGCTCGGTGCCCGGCGCGGCTATAAAAGCGGCGCGAATCTCCCGGCCCAGCTCGGTGCGGATGGGAATGTTCTGCAAATTCGGATTGACCGACGAGAGCCTTCCGGTGGCCACGGCCGCGGCGTTGAAGGTAGTGTGAACGCGCGAGTTGCCGTCGGCCAAAAGCGGCAGCGCGTCGATGTAAGTCGATTTGAGCTTCGACAAATGGCGGAATTCGAGCACTAGGCGCGGAACTTCGTGCTCTTCGGCAAGCTGATCGAGCACCCCCTGCGCGGTGGAAACGGCCCGTCCCTTGCCGCGGCTCGCGGGCGCGGGCAGCCCCAGATGAGTGAAGAGCACCTCGCCAAGCTGCTTGGGCGAGTTGATGTTGAAGCGGCGGCCGGCCAGCGCGAAGATGCGCTCTCCGACGCGCTCCAGCTCGACGGCGAAGCGCTTCGAGAGCCCCTTGAGAACGCCCAGGTCAATGCGCACTCCGGCCTGCTCCATGCGGAAGAGCACGGGGACGAGCGGCAGGTCGATCTCCTCGTAAACGCGCTCGACTCCGGCCTTTTTCGCCTCGGCCTTCAACGCTGGCGTCAGCGCGCGAATCGCCGCCGCGCCAGCCGCCAGCGTCGAGGGCGCGGGCTGCGAGTGGCGCGCGGCCACGTCGGCCAGCAGTTGCGTGGCGTGCGTGGGGTTCAGCGCGTAGGAGAGCAGCATGGTGTCGTCTACTGCGCCGCGCAACGTCACGCCTTGCGCGGTGAGCAGGTGCAGCGCCGACTTCCAGTCGTGGGTCTGCTTGGCGACGACCGCCTCTTCCAGCAGCGCGCGGACCTTCGCGGTCAGCGAAAATTGCAAAGCAATTGCCGGGTCTGCGCAGACTCCAATCTCGAAGCTGGCCTGCTTTTCGGCAGCTTCAGCCGCATCGAGCAGCGAGAGCGACTGCTGTGGTTCGTCTTCGGCCTCTTCCGGCACAGGCCCGGCGGCCGCAAGCGCAAAGGCAAAGCCCAGCTGGCGCGCGGCTACATAAAACGCGGCGGCCTGCTCTTCCGTTGGCTCTTCGATCAGTTCGACCACGGGCGCGGACGCGGAGGGCTCCAGCTCCTTGAGCATCGAGGTGAATTCCAGCTCGGTGAACAGCTCACGGCAGGCTTCCAGGTCGGCGGGCTCCGTCCGCATCGCGGCCAGATCCAGCTCCAGCGGAACGTGAGAGTCGATGGTGGCCAGTTCCTTCGATAAGAGGACGGCCTCCCGATTCTGTTCGAGCGACTCGCGATAGCTTTTGCGCTTGACCTCGCTAGTGTGCTCGAGCACCGCCTCGACCGAGCCGAATTCCCGGATCAAATCCACGCTGCCCTTGTCGCCAATGCCCGGCGCGCCGGGAATATTATCGATCGCGTCGCCGCGCAGCGCCATCACATCGATCACCTTCTCCGGCGGGACTCCCAGGACTTCTACGACCTTGGCGGGATCGAGAATCAGGTTGTCCTTCTGCGGGTTCAGCATCTTCACCGTGGGCGTGACCAACTGCATCATGTCCTTGTCGCCACTGACGATGAAGACCTCGTGCTCGCGCTCGGCGGCCTCGCGGGCCAGGGTGCCGATCACGTCGTCGGCCTCGAAGCCCTCGGCCTCGAGGATGGGAATGCGCAGGGCTTCCAGGGCGCGGCGGATGTAGGGAATCTGGCGGCGCAGATTCTCGGGCATCGAGGCACGATTGGCCTTGTAGCCCCCGTAATCGGCATCTTCAAAGCTCTGCGTCTTGGCGTTCCACTTGCGTAGCGTGGTCAGCTCGCGCGCCCGCCCGTCGCGGAAGACCTCGCCGCTGACGTCGAAGACGGCGGCAAAGTAGCGCGGATCGAAGTCCTGGCGCAGTTTTTTGATCATGTTCACAAAGACAAAAACGGCCGCCGTGGGCAGCCCCGCGCGAGTCGTCATGGGGCGCGCGCGCTGCATCGCGTGGTAGGCGCGAAAGATGAAGCTCATTGTATCGAGCAGGAAGACGGGCGGCTTGGCTTGATCGGGCACGTTACAGAGTTTAACAGGGGCAAGAAAGAGCCGTAGCTGGCGCAGGCTCCAGAAGCAGTACGGCGGTGGCCAAGCGGGCATTACGGTCAGTTCATCAATACTTCACTCATTCTTAAATTCCACTCATTCAAGACCGGTCCACTGAAGGAATGCCTTCCGTTGCCGAAAAGGCTATTAGCAGACATTTTCCCGGCCACGCGCGATGCGTTATTCGCGCTGGGGAGCTACCGGTAAGGCTGTCTCTGACCGGATGAATTCTGTCAGCTCGAACGGCTGAATGCGGCCAACTCGAACCGGTGGAATGCCGCCAGCTTGAAGAGATTGTCTGGACGAAAGGAGGACGTCGATGTTGCTGGATAAAAAGCTGGGAAACAAAACGCCTGCACCATCCTGGGCCTACCTCCGCCTTCCGCCCTTTCCTCAAGTTGCTCTTCAGTTGCTGCAAATGGCCAACAATGAGAACGTGCAACTGCACCAGTTGAGCAATCTGATCTCGTCCGATCCGGCTTTTGCCAGCGAAGTTCTCACCATCGCCAACTCGCTTTTGTATGCTCCGCGCTTTCCCGCCAGCAGCGTTCTGCAGGCCATCGCGGTGCTGGGCGCCAACAACCTCCAAGGCCTGTGCCTTACGGTGGGCGTGCGCGCCTTCATGGGCAAGACGCTGAAGCAGCCCGCCATGCGGGCCATCTGGCGCCATAACCTGGCCTGCGCGCTGATCGCCGATCAACTGGCTTCGGTGGGTTTCATGGACAGGGACATTGCCTACACCTCGGGCGTCATGCACGACATCGGAAGGCTGGCGCTGGCCGTCATCCGCCCCAAGGAGTACAGCCTGCTGCTGGGATCTCACAGCGGCCCTCCAGCGAGCATCCTCGAAGCCGAGCGGGAGATCTTCGGCTGGGACCATTGTGAGGCCGGCCGGCAACTGATCATCGACTGGAAGCTGCCCGCCGAATTCGAGGCCATCGTTGCGGAGCACCATACGCCACGGCAGAAGGACGGCTCCTGGAACATGGCCGATCTGATCAACGTAAGTTGCCGCATGGCCGACACGGCCGGCTTTCCGGCCTTTCCCGGCTGCGAAGCTACGCCGTTTCCCGATCTGCTCGAGGAGTTGCCCGCGCGCGAGCGCCGGCTTTTTCATACCGAAATTGAGCCCCTGACTCAGGAAATCGCCCGGAAGATCGACGCCGTCGAAGCGGTTTGACCAGGCCAGCCAGCTGCTATTCCCTGATCCCTGGCCCCTGATTCCTGTTCTCTGTCGTACCATAGCTTCCATGCAAGTTCTTTCCGCAGCCGAGATGCAGGCCTGCGACCGCTTGACGACCGAGCGGTTCGCGGTTCCATCGCTTGATCTGATGCGGGCGGCCTCGGCAGCAGTGGCCGCCTTTGCGCAAGAGCAGTTTCCCGCAGCCCGGCGGGTCACGGTCCTCTGCGGCCGCGGCAACAACGGCGGCGACGGCCTGATGGCGGCCCGGCTGCTGGCCCTGGCCGGCCTGGAGGTGACCACGCTGCTCCTGGGCTCCCCTGATTGCCTCGCAGGCGACGCGGCTGAGGCCTGGCGCGAATTGAATAGCCTGAAATGCGAGCCAAAAGGCGGCCGCAGCCTCGTCCACGTCATCGAATCGGCCGAAGAGCTGGCGCGGCACACGGAAGCTCTCGAAACTGATCTGATTCTGGATGCCGTCGTCGGCACCGGCTTCAAGCCGCCGCTGAAAGGGCTGGCGCTGGCGGCCCTGGAGTGGATAAAACCCGCCACCGCCCCGATTCTCGCATCCCCAGTTCTCGTCCCCCCTGTTCTCGCACCCCCGATTCTCGCAATCGACCTGCCCTCCGGCTGGCCGGCCGACGAAACCGCCGCAACCGTAGACGATCCGGTCTTCCCCGCCGACGCGGTCATCACCTTTACCGCGCCCAAGCCGGCGCACGTCTTTGGCCACCTCACCCGGCACTGGGAGCAGCCCGTCGTGGTGGCGCCAATCGGTTCGCCCGATGAGGCGATGCTCTCGACGCTGGGGTTGCACTGGGCCGGTTCGGCGCTCTCGCTCACCCAGGCGAGGCGGCCAGCAGCGGCCAACAAAGGCAGCTTCGGCCACGTGCTGGTGGTGGGCGGAACGCTGGGAACGGGGGGGGGCAAATCTGGCGCGCCGGCTCTCGCATCGATAAGTGCGCTGCGGGCCGGGGCAGGCCTGGTGACGGCGGCCGTTCCCGCCCCGGCGCTGCCGCTGGTGGCCGCCATTGCGCCGGAGTTGATGACCTGGCCCCTGGCCGCGACCGCCGAAGGCTCCATCTCGGCGGAAAATCTCTCCCCGGAGTTTCTTGCCACACTCACCGCTGGAAAAACCGTGCTGGCCATCGGCCCCGGCCTGGGCCAGGGCGCGGAGACGGCTGAATTCGTCGCCGGAGTGCTGCTGGCGACCAAAATTTCCGCCGTCCTCGACGCCGACGCGCTCAATATTCTGGCGGCCCGGCCGGCGCTGCTGGCAAAATTGAGCGAAATGGCCAAAGCAGGCCGCACATTTGTGCTCACGCCGCATCCGGGCGAGATGGCCCGGCTGACCGGCCTCACCATTGCCGAAGTGCAGGCCAACCGGCTCGATGTGGCGCGCAATTTTGCGCAACAGACCGGCTTCACGCTGGTGCTCAAGGGCGCGCGGACGCTCATCGCCCACTCCGATGGCCGCGTAGCCGTGAACACCACCGGCAATCCCGGCCTGGCCAAGGGCGGCACGGGCGATCTGCTGACCGGGATGATGGCAGGCCTCCTCGCGCAGCACCCAGAAGAGCAGGCGCGGGCAGTCGAGGCAGCGGTTTACCTGCACGGGCTGGCCGCCGATCTGGCCGTGATCGAGGCCGACGAGCACACCTTGCTGGCTACCGACAGTCTTCGTCAGTTGGCGCGCGCCTTCCGCTTTCAGGGTTTTCGCTTTCGCGCCGATGGTCCCAACCGTTATCTTTGGTTGCAGGGGCTGCCGCCAGCGGAGTCGTCGCCGGCCGCGGCCTGCCACGAGGCAGCAGAATGACCAACGCCGCACCTCCCGCTGAAGGCCGGACGCACGAATTCACCACCAGGAGCGGAGCGGGCACCATCGAAGTGGGCCGCAAGCTGGCCCGCCTGCTCAAGCCGCCGCAACTGCTGCTCCTGCGCGGCGATCTGGGCACCGGCAAGACCACGCTGGTGAAGGGCCTTGCCGAGGCTCTGGAGGCCGCCGAGGCCGACGAGGTGACCAGTCCCACATTTACCCTGCTGCACGAGTACGACGGCACGCAGGACGGCCAGCCGGTGAAGCTCTTTCACCTGGACGTGTACCGGCTGGAAGGCGAACGCCAACTGGAGACCCTCGGCCTGGACGAGCTGCTGACTCCCGACGCGCTGGTACTGGTCGAGTGGGGCGAAAAGTTCAAGAGCATCCGCAAAAAGGCCACCGGGGAGATTGCGATCAGCTCGGCGGGCGGCGATGCGCGCAAGATTACCGTCACGCTGAAGCAGTAGCGTAGCGGCGGCCACTCCCTGGAGCGTCTTCAATTCCGCTCCCGGTACAATGAAGATGTGAGCAAAAAATCCCCACCCACGGCCCCTTCCGTGGGCTTTATCTCGTTAGGCTGCCCTAAAAACCTCGTCGATTCCGAGGTGATGATGGGCTTGCTGGCGCGCGCTGGCGCCCGCCTGACCTCCCATCCCGAAGAGGCCGAAATCCTCATCGTCAACACCTGCAGCTTCATCGACACGGCCAAGCAGGAGTCGGTCGATACGATTCTGGAGATGGCCCGCTACAAAACCTCCGGCTCGGCCAAAAAGCTGATCGTCGCCGGCTGCCTGGTCGAGCGCTACCGCGACGAGATTCAGAAGAACATCCCCGAGGTGGACGCCGCCGTCGGCACCGGCGAGATCGAATCCATTCTCGAAGCGGCCGGCCTCCAAGCCGCCGCTCCTTCTGCCAGCGCGGCCTCGACCTCCTCCTTCAGCATTCTCAGCGGCCACGGCGAGGCGGACGCCCGTCCCGGCCAGGAATCTCTCTCCGGCACGCATAAAACAAATGCGGAAAAAATCCATCCGGAGGGAGGCGGGGGTTTCAACCCCCGCATAAAGCCAGCAATAGCGGCGGGGGCTTCAGCCCCGGAGATAAACTCCCGCCCCGAAGGCGAATTGCACGAGCGCCATGGCCGCTTCAGCCGCGAGGGCTGGCAGGGCGCGGCGCGCGTGCTGCCCACCTACCTCTACGACGAAACGAGCCCACGGCTCCTGACCACCCCCAAATCCTCGGCCTACATCAAGATCGCCGAGGGCTGCGACCACCCCTGCTCGTTCTGCGTCATTCCCAACCTGCGCGGCAAATTCCGGTCTCGTAGATTTGATTCGGTGGTCGCCGAGGCGCGGCAGTTGGTCGCCCAGGGCGTCTGCGAGATCACCCTCATCGGCCAGGACACCACCTGCTACGGCGAAGACCTCGGCCTGAAGGACGGCCTGGCGCAACTGCTCGACGCCCTGGCCCGCATCGACGGCCTCCGCTGGCTGCGCTTTCTCTACGCCTACCCCAACCGCGTCACGGGCAAGCTTCTGGAGACCATCGCCCGCCACGAGAACATCTGCAACTACCTTGACCTGCCCTTGCAGCACGCGGCCCCTTCGGTTTTAAAACGCATGAAACGCGGCGGCAGCGCGGAGATCTTCCTCAAAACCCTGGAAAAAGCCCGCTCCATCATCCCCGGCCTCGCCCTGCGCACCGCCTTCATCACCGGCTTCCCCGGCGAGTCGCCGCACGACTTCGAGATTTTGGAAGAGTTCGTGAAAGAAGCCAAATTCGACTGGCTGGGCGTCTTTTCCTACTCCGACGAAGAGGGCTCCGGTGCGTTTCTGCTGGATGGAAAGCTGCCCAAGCGCACCAGCGAAGCCCGCCGGCGCAAGCTGATGAAGCTCCAGCAATCGATCTCCAAGCGGGCCAAGCAGCAATGGGTGGGCCGCGAGCTGCTCCTCTTGGCCGAGGGCGAAAGCGATGAGACGCCGCTCCTCTGGGAGGGCCGCACCCAGTTCCACGCCCCGGAGATCGACGGCAAGGTCTACATCAACGACTTCGGCGAGCTGGCCAGCCTCGAACCCGGCCGCTTCTACAAAGCCGAAATCACCGAGGCCCACGAGTACGACGTCGTGGCCCGCATCGTCTCCAAACCGCTGTAAAACCGCTGTAAAGTGGAATAAACCCATGGCTCCCAAGAAAAAATCCGTAAAACTGCTTCGCTGCCCCACCTGCGGAATGCTGGTCCGGCCCGCGGACGAGGACTTTCCCTTCTGCTCCGACCGCTGCCGCAAGATCGACCTCGGCAAATGGGCGATGGGCGTCTACAAGATCAGCTCGCCCATCCTCGACCCTGAAGTCCTCGAAGGCCTGGGCGACTTGAGCGGCGGCCAAGGCCGCGGCGGCACCGGAGACTCCCATGACGGTTAGCCCCGCAACCGACCCCACCAATTCAGATCCCGCGCCAGTTCTGTCCGCAACAGGCCCGGCCCCCACCGCCTCCACCCGCAAAAGCCGCTGGGCCTGGACGGTGGCCACCTTCTTCGGTGCGGGTCTGGGCAAGCCCGGACCCGGCACCTGGGGCTCGGTGGCCGCCCTGCTGCTATGGGCCGCGGTGGCCTGGGGCCTGCATCCCGCGCCGCTGACGCTTCTCCTTGTGCTCTTGGCCGGCATCGCCCTGACGCTCATCTTCGGCATTCCCGCCTCCACCATCGTCGCCCGCGAAAGCGGCCTCGACGACCCCAGTTTCGTGGTCGTCGACGAGGCCGCCGGCCAGTGGATCGCCCTGATCGGCTGCCGGGCCGACTGGCATCACGCCCTCATCGCCCTGATCCTCTTTCGCCTCTTCGACATCACCAAGCCCTATCCCGTCCGTCAGTTCGAACGCCTCCCCGAGGGCTGGGGGATCGTCTGCGACGACGTGGCTGCCGGATTGTATGCTTTGGGTGTAGCATCACTGTTGTATCGTTGGGTTTAGGTCAATTCATGCCATTTGCCAACCCACAATCCGCCGCTGAACCTCCTCTTCAGCCGCTCATCGACGATCTGGATCCCGCTGCCGCACTTCCCGGAGGCGAGGTCGAGCTGAGCGGGGTGAATCTGGGGCCGGTCAATTCTGCCCTGCCCTCCGCCCTTCCCTCGGCCCTGCTCTCCGTGCAAACCTCCGCCCTGCCCTCCGTGCAAACCTCTGTGCGGCCCTCCGTGCAACCCTCTGTGCGGCCTTCTGTGCTGCCCTCCGTGCTGGTGGATGGCCTGCCAGCCCAGGTGCTGATGAGCCGCCCCTCAAGGCTCGTCTTCCGCGTTCCCGATGAGGCCATGACCGGCCTCGTCGAGGTCCGCAATTCCGTCGGCGAAAGCAATGCCGTCCCCTTGCGCGTCGCCCACCGGCTCTCCGACGGGCTGCACTCGGTCACCAACCCGGCCGTCAGCCGCTCGGGCATGATCTACGCCACCATCTCCGGCCCCAGGGGCAAGCAGACCCCGGTTTCCGTGGTGCGCATCAGCCCCGACGGTCGCGGCACCCCCCTGGTCACCGACATTCTGAACGCCACCGGCCTGGCCTTCAATCCCGGCGGCGACCTCTTCGTCACCTCGCGCGCCGAGGGCAACGTCTACCGCGTCGATGCCGCCGGCGAGTCCACGGTCTACGCCGAGGGCATGGGCGTGGCCACGGGTCTCGCCTTCGATGCCGAGGGCAACCTCTTCGTCGGCGACCGCAGCGGCACCATCTTCAAGATCAATCCCGAGCGCCAGATCTTCGTCTACGCCACGCTGGAGCCCAGTGTCGCGGCCTATCACCTGGCCGTGGGCGCCGAGGGAACGCTCTACGTCACCGGCCCCACGCTCTCCTCGAACGACGCCATCTGGGCCATCGACACCCATGGCGACGCCCGCGCCTGGTACCGCGGCCTGGGACGTCCGCAAGGCCTGGCGCTGGACCGGGAGGGCAACGTCTTCCTGGCCGCCTGCCTCCAGGGACGCCGCGGCCTGGTGCGCGTCACCCCGCAGGGCGATGCAACCCTGGTGGTGGCTGGCGCCAGCCTCGTTGGTCTGGCCTTTTCCCCGCTCGGGACTACCATTCTCGCCACTGGCGATGCCGTTTATGATGTGGACCTGGGAGTCGAAGGACTGAATCTGTTTTAGTTGTTGGCCACTCGGGGCTCCTGGAGCATCTTCACTGGTAGTGTTACGTTATGGGTGCCCCATCCTCGCCGCGTTCTTGTTTTTGCGGCTAGGGTGGGATCGAACGACAACTGCTGCCAAGCCTCGCTTGTCATCCTGAGCGAAGCGAAGTCGAAGGACTTGCTGTTTGTTTTTGCGGCAAGAAGCGTGACCGCATGAATCTGTAATGGCCGGAATGTAGCGCCGGTCTCTAGACCGGCTGTTGTGTGGGCGTTCACGCCCGCACTTGTCCGGGCGTAATTACCAAATCAAACAGTCCAAACACTAGAAGCTAAAAGCTAAGAGCTGAAAGCCAGGAACTGCCTTTATGAAAGCCGAGATCATCGCTGTCGGTTCTGAAATGCTCACCCCGTTTCGCCAGGATACCAACTCGCTTTATCTCACCGAAAAGCTCAATGAAATCGGCGTCACCGTGGCCTTCAAGACCATCGTCGGCGACCGCCGGAAGGACCTCGTCGACACCATCCGCTTTGCCCTGGGCCGCACTGACATTGTGGCGATCATGGGCGGTCTTGGCCCCACCGAGGACGACCTCACCCGCGAGGCCGTGGCCGAGGCCCTCTCGCTGAACCTCAGCCGCGATGCCGCCCTGCTGGCCACTCTCAAGGCCCGCGCCGTAGCCTGGCACCGGGCCATGCCCTCCAACTTCGTCAAGCAGGCCGACGTCATCGAGAGCGCCACCATCCTGCCGAATTTGAACGGCAGCGCCCCCGGCCAGTGGCTCGACACCACCTTCGCTGGCCACCGCAAGCTAGTCTTTCTCGTCCCCGGCCCGCCCAGCGAGTGCCGACCGCTCTTTGACGCCGAGTGCCTGCCCCGCCTGCGCGCCATCCTGCCGGTGCGCCACATCGCCACGCGCACCCTCCACGCGGCCATGATCCTGGAAGCCGAGGCCGATTCGCTCCTCGCTCCCGTTTACACCACCTATACCGACTTGGAAACCACCATCCTGGCCAAACCCGGCGAGATTCAGCTCACCCTGCTCTGCGCGAAACCGGACCTCGAAACCGCCCAGCAGCGCGTCGACGAACTGGCCGGCCGCCTTGAAGAGATTCTCGAAGACTGGCTCTACTCCTCCTCGGACGAATCGGGCCATTCCGAGTCTCTGGAGCAGATCGTCCTCTACTATCTCGGCCTGCGCAACGCCACCCTCGCCGTGGCCGAAAGCTGCACCGGAGGGATGATCGCCGAGCGCGTCACGAGAGTCCCCGGCAGCTCACGCTCTTTTCTGGGCGGCGCCGTCGTCTATTCAAATGAATTGAAGACCGCCTTCGCAGGCGTTCCACCGGAGCTGATCGCCCGGCACGGCGCCGTCTCCCGGGAGGTGGCCGAGGCCTTGGCCGCGGGCATTCGCCGCCGCGCCGGCTCAACCTTCGGACTGGGCGTAACCGGCATCGCCGGCCCCGCCGGCGGCAGCGAAGCCAAACCCGTTGGCCTGGTCTACATCGCCATCTCCGACGCCCAGAAGACCGAGTCCATCGAGCGCGTCTTCCCCGGCGACCGCGAGCGCATCCGCCTGCTGGCTACGCAGCAGGCCCTCGACCTGATTCGCCGCAGGCTGCGGTAGAGCACTTTCAGAACTCGTACCGTGACCGCATGATTCCGGAGCGACTGGGATGTAGCGTATATAGCGCATGTAGCGCCGGCCTCCAGGCCGGCTGTAGCGCGGGCGTCCACGCCCGCGCTTGTCATTCTGAGCGAAGTCGAAGAAGCTGCTTCTTGATCCCTTGCGGCTAGGGTGGGAGAGCACAAACCACGCCTTATAGAGCATTTTCTCTTTTACTGTAGACTTTTGTGCCCCATCCATTACCGCGTTTTTTGCGGAAATGGGTGGGATACCATTGAATTTTCGGTCTACAGCATTTCGGAAAATGCTCTAGAAACCCTGAAAATGCTGGCGTGGCAGTCAAGCCCGGCGCAGCGGCTTTTGTATGTGCATGGGCACCACCTGCACGGTGACGTCACGAATCTCGGCGAGGAAGCGGTTGATGACCGAGCCGCGCAAAAAAATCTCCCACCGCGAACGGACCGATTGGCCAAAAACCACGTGGGAAATGCTCTCCTGCTGGGCAAAGCGGATCAGCGCGTCGGCCACGTGACGGTCCGAGAGGATGATCACTTGCGCGCCCAGATCGCGGGCCATGCGCTCGTACTCTTCGAGGCGATGGAAGGCCTCGGGGTCGCCGTGGCCCTTGTCCTCGTCGGGACGGCGGACGTAGACGGCGTACCAATTGGTGGCCAGGCGGCCGGCGATGCGGGCGCCTATGCGCAAAAGCCGCTCGGTGCCGGGACGGGTGCTCAGGCAGACCATCACCTTCTCGGGAATCGGCGCCTGCTCCAAACCCTGGACGCGGCGATACTCGGAGGCCTGGTTGCCCACCTGCTCGGCGGTGGTGCGCAACGACAACTCGCGCAGCATATTAAGATTGCCCTTACGGAAAAAGTTGGCCAGCGACTGCTCGACCTTTTCGGGAGCGTAAATCTTCCCCTGGCGCAGGCGTGTGCGCAGTTCTTCCACGGTCACGTCCACGTTCACCACTTCGTTGGCGCGCTTGAGGAAGTTATCCGGGACGGTTTCGCGAATAATCGTGTTGGCCGAGCGGTTGACCGCGTCGTTGAGCGTTTCCAGGTGCTGAATATTGACCGCGGCCATCACGTTGATGCCCGCGTCCAGCAGCTCCAGCACGTCCTCGTAGCGCTTGCGGTTCTTGCTGCCGGGGACGTTGGTGTGGGCAAGTTCGTCCACGATGACCGTATGCGGATGGCGGGCCAGAATGGCGTCCACGTCCATCTCTTTCAGATGGACCCCGCGGTAGGGAATTACACGCTGCGGCACCACCTCCAGATCGCGAATCTGGTCCTCTGTTTCCTTGCGGCCATGAGGCTCCACCAAGCCGATCACCACATCCAGGCCCTGCTGGTGCTTCATCAGGTAGGCATCGTTGAGCATATGGTAGGTCTTGCCCACCCCCGGCGCCGCCCCGATGTAGACGCGGAGCTTGGCGGGTTCTTGCTGGCGTTCCAGTTTGATCTCTGCCATGGCTCAGCCCACCTCGATTGGATGGCGAACTTCCTTGAGGGGCGCCACCGGCAGCGTGAAACGGAAGGTGGTTCCATGGCCCAGGCGGCTTTCCACCGCAATCTGGCCGCCCAGCGACTCGACCAGCCGGCGAACCAGCGCCAGGCCGAGGCCGGAGCCCTTCTCGGAGAATGCGCTGAAACGGTCAAAAATCGTGCCCAGCCGCTCCGCCTCGATGCCCCGGCCAGTATCGCGCACCGTAAACTGCACAAAACTTTTGATTTCTTCGGCGGCCAGCAGGATCTCCCCCTCGGGCGGCGTATAGCGCAGCGCATTGGTCATCAGGTTGTCCAGAATGGAGCGCAGCGCCCGCCGGTCAGCCAGCACAAAGGCCATATCGGCGTAGGCCTTGACGTCAACCCGGATGTGCTTCTCGGCCGCATCCTCGCAGAAGCGGTCGCGGACCTCGTTCAGCGCCTGCATGGGGCGCAGTCGCTCCAGCGTGAACTCGCGGCGGCCGGCGTCCAGTTCGGCCACCTCGATCAGGTCGCCCATCAGGTCGTCCAGCTTCTCCGACTCGTGGCTGGCCGAGGCCACCAGTTCCGCCTGCAAGGGGCGCAACTCTCCGCCAAAGCCCTGGCCGAGCGCATAAAGCCCGCGGCGCAACTGCAAAAGCGGGTCGCGCAGCTTGCGGCTGGCCACGCTGATGAACTGTGTCTTGAAGCGGTCGGTGTCCTGCAGCGTGGTCACGTCTTCCAGGGTGGTCACCGTACCCAGCAGCCGTCCCTCGGCGTCGCGCATGGGGGTGGTGCGTAGCCGGTAGCTGCGCTCCCGCTTGCCGATACGCATCGGCAGCAGGGCCGCATCGTCCTCGGCGGCCACGGCCTTCTGCATTGAAACAGCGTCGCGGATGGCGCTCAGAATCTTGTCGCCGCCGGGAGTATTCACCAGCGCCATGCGGTCGGTGGCGGCTTCGCCCAGCAGTTCGACCGCCGCCTGGTTCACCTTGAGCAGTTGCCCCTTGGCGTCGGTTACGATAATGGGCTCGAAGATGGACTGTAGCACGGCGTCGGAGAGTTGGAACTCCATCTGCCGCCGGCCGGCCGCGGAATCGCTCAACTCGCGCAAGCGCACCGCGATCCGGTTCAACTCGCCGGCGATGGCGCCGAAACCGTCGCGGCTGCTCCACTCCACGCGGTGTTCCAGGTTTCCCTGGGCGATTCTGCGTGCGTCGCGCGCCAATAGATGAATGGGCCGCAGCACAAAGTAAACGGTTCCCGCCTCAACCAGCACCGCGGCCGCCACCAGCACCCATGCGAACCTCAGCTGCCCGGCCGCCGCCAGAGCATGGTGCGCCCGCATCACCAGCCACGCCATCAGGCAGGCGGCCAGCGTGCAGCCGAGAATCAATCGCTGGGAAAGGTTCAGCATAGCCCGGTCTCCGTGCGGAACAGGGGTCAGAGGACAGGGATCAGGGAACAGGACTCTGCATCCTGGCCACCAACCGCCAATCACTATCCGCTAATATTCAAAGCTAACATAAAGGAGGAGTTCGATTGTACCGCCGGAGCCTGGGCCGGATCAGCGCATCCCGCGGAGTCTGGCAACGCCAGAGATAGACTGATCCCTGCCCCCTGCTTCTATGGTATCCGGCAGACAGCTAGACTGCCGTTGTGCCAATCGCAGGCCAGTCCCACCGGCTGAGGATACGAGACCACCACCCAGTTCACGCCAAATTCCGTCTTCAGCCGCTCGAAGTCCGCAATCTGAAAGTGGGTCCAACCTTCCTGGGCCTCCACCTGTTGTTTCCAGGCCGGACCCAGCTCGGGAACCTTGGTCACCACCGAGGTGTCCTTGACTGCATCGGCCAATTGGCTTCGCTCGGCCAGGGCGCGAAAGCCATGGTAATCCTCGCCTGGCGCTTCCATGTACTTCGGGCCGACCGCGAAGTAGGCGTCTTCGGGAGTGTTGTGCTTGATCCAATCGAAGGTCTGCAGCCAGGGGTTGGCGGTTTGCATGGAGGGAAGCTCAAGGTGCTCGCTTCCCGGGAAGAGCTGCCGTTGCGCCAGAAGCATTCCGCCATTGGCCAGCAGCAGGAAGAGCGCCCAGCGCCAGGGCCGCGCCTTCAAAACGTATCTTCCCAGGTACGCACCGCCCACCAAGGCCATGAAAACATAGATCAGATGCAGGAAGCGCATCGGCTCCAAGGTGCTGAGACCGATCGGCGACATCGGGGCCAGAATGATCATCGCCACCGCCAGTTGGAAAGCTCCATAGACGAAGATCGCCATCGCGAATTGAGCCAGCCTGGTTTCGCCGCGTTTCCGCGCCACGCGGCAGACCAGCCAGAACAGCATCAGGGGCGCAATCGCTCCCAGCCACTCGTACCACTCCCACTGGTAGACGAGGAACCAGTGCCGGCTGTGCAATGCCTCCAGCCAGGTTGGTGAAGCGGGACCAAATACCCATCCGAAGGGAATGAGCGCCAGTACCGGAGTAGCTCCGACTTCACGCGGAACCAGGCGCGTGCGCAAAGCGCGAAGTTGCACATACAGAGGTTCATAGGTCGTCAGCGTCAGTGCGCAGCAAAAAGAGATGCCCAGGATCCCCATTAGCGGGTGCAGCACGAACCCAATAATAGCCAGCGGTATCGCCTGCCAGCGCTTCCCGGCCATGATCCGGGAGGCGCCAAACAGGACCAGCGCCGTTGCCAGAGCGCGCGGGTGCAGGTATTGGTCCACAATGAACAGCGCCGTGCCGGCCACCGGTAGTGTGAACATGGCCGCCACCATGGCCAGCCCCGCCCATCGCGCCGTGGCTTCCTCAAAGAGCTGACAGACAATGCTCCAGCAGGCCCAGAGAATCAGGATGATCGAGAGCGCCTGCCAAAGCAGCTCCGACCAGGCCAAGGGGATGCCGGTGCCCTGCACGAAGTGCGCCATCCAAGTGTCGAATGTGCTGGTGCGCATTTGCAACTGGAAGAAGGCCGCATCGTGGGGAAAGAGAGCGGGGTTCAAATCCGCTTTGACCGCGGTCAGATAAATCCCGTCATCTTCGGCCCCTGGATGATAGCCCATCACCAGAAATCCCATCGCTGAAAACAGCAGAATGGGCAGCAATGCGGATAAAAAACGCTTATGTCTCAAGTGAGAACCTCGTTGATCGTCGTTCTTGCCAGCAACACTTGCAGTCTGCATATGCTCGTGAGATTTCGGTCAGGAGTACTTCTTTCTGGCAGGGCCAACTTGCTGGTTATGGCGAATACGCCGTTCGCGCCCCCGCGCCGCTATCGGCTTGCACAAGCTTGCCGGAACTCAGCGCCGCGCTGGCCTGCGGCACATCGAAGACGTAGAGCGTGTGATTCAAAACCGTTTTTATGGGGTACTGCAAGAGCCAGCGATAGGCGTAGTGGTTCTTCAGCAGTTGACCGGAAAGATGCGTGGCGCTGACGATGACCAGCCCGGAGGGGTGTTCCTCTTCGTGCAGCAGGGTGTACCGAATGCCGTACCAGGCTGGGTCCACCTCGCCGACGTAGGACAGGTGAATGGGCTCGTTGGGATGCTCGGCCTGAAATTGACGCAGCGCCACCATCCCTTGGCCCCAATCGGTGTTGCTGTCGCTCAACAGCTTCCAGGTGTCCGCCGGTTTTACGAGCACCGTGAAATAGGAGAGATAGTCGGGTGCATAACGGGCAATGTCGGCAGCCTGCGCCAGCAATAGGATTCCCAACAGAAGTTGGGTCCAGCGCGCATTCCAGCGCCAGGTGCGCGCCCACTCCGCAAAGGACCCCGCAAAGAGCAAAAGAAAGGGGTAAACCGGCAGCATATGCCGAATGCCGATGTCGATGTGCGCCGTGACCGCAAAGGCAAAATAGACAGCCGGGAAGACGGCAAGCAGCAGCAGGTCGCGCCGGGCCGGAAACCTCCTCCACAGCACGAGGACGGCGCCGGTGACTCCTGTCAGCAGAACGATCAGCGGCCACTTCAACAGCATCGCAAGCAGAAAGTAGCTTCTGAAGCCGGTGGCCGAATATTGCCCCAGCAGAAAGCTCCGGTGCCCCTCGATATTGTGGACGACCACCTGTCCCAATCCGGTCAGCCACTCGCAAGCGGGCAGAAAGATGGTGACGGGAGTCTGCAGAGTCGGCATATCGTACTGCAACAGCTTGGTGTAGCCGGAGAAATGGATGGTCACCATTTGATCGGCGAAGACCACTTTGGAGACGTGAAAGAAATATCCTGCCCAAACCGTCAGGCAGACGATGAGAGCGGCCATGGCCGTACGTCCCCAGCGGAATCCGCGCAGGCGCTCTCCGGCTTCTCCGCGGCGAAGGAAGAAAACCATCCCCAGCGCCAGGGCAAACAGCGGCGGGCTGTTGAACTTGGCCAGCAGCATACCGCCCAGCAAGACCCCCAGAATCGCGGCCTGGGTGCGCGAAGGGTTGCGGCGGTAGCGCAACGATTGCACTGCGCAGGCGAAGATGAACAGGCAGCCCACGCCGTCGATGGTCGCCAGGGAGAAATGCGCAATCAGGTCCGGCGAAAGAACCCCAAGCGCCAGAACAAATAGAGCCGCCTGCTCGGAAAACAGCCGACGCGCCGTCCCCCACAGCAGCAACAACAGCGCCACGCCCAGCAAAACATTGACCGGACGCGCGCGGTAGAGCCACACCTCCGGCGCCGGCGCGATGGGACGGACCTGATCCTCGGTGATCCGGTAGCTTACGCCCTTGTTCAAGAGCGGAAGTGTGAAGAGCAGACGTCCCAGCGGCGGCTGGTCGTGCCAGTGCTTGAATTCGCCGAAGTGCCACGCCTCCACTCCCGCGACAATGTGCTCCGGCTCGTCGTTGGTGAACGACTGGGTGCGGATGAACCACGCGCATTGCACCAGGAAGAGCACGATCAGCAGCGGAACCAGAATCCGGCTGGCGCGATTGACAGGATCGCGCCAGGGTTGTCGCCGAGGAGCACTTTCATCCGACAGGCTTCGCGGGGGCGGTTCGCTCTGCGTGGCAAGCGAAGATTCAAACTCGACACTCGCGGCGCAAAGAGAAGATTGATTGGCCAGCCGGAAGATAGTTGTCAAAATGGGTACTCGCTCGCAGATTCCCCGAAGACCTTAACTGGCGGGATTCCGGGGTGAAGTCAGTGTTCCTTGATTATACGAAAGTTAGAGAATGGAGATGATACCCAACGAAGCAATATCGGCGAAATGCTGAGCGAAATTTGCACCTCAAACCGGTTAAACCCCATATAATCAGGCTCAGCGTGCTTCCAGCTTATGATGAATCCAACCAACTACACCTCCGCGGAGGACACGACAATGCCGGCCGGCGCGGTAACGCAGACGCGGCCAGAAGAAGAACCGGATGCCGGCTCTGGTCCCAAACTGGCGCTGACCCTTCCCACCCTGCGCGAGGCGGAAAACCTTCCCGGCCTGCTCCGCCACCTGCGTTCCGTGCTCGACCCCCTGAAAATTCCATACGAAATTCTGGTCGTCGATGACGACAGCCGCGATGGAACCGAGGAAATAGTCTCGGCCATCGCCGCCGAGGATCCGCGCGTGCGCCTGCTGGTGCGCAAAGGCGAACGCGGCCTCTCCGGGGCCATTCTCTACGGCTGGCGGCACACCGATGCCGCGATTCTTGGCGTGATGGACGCCGACCTGCAGCACCCCCCGGAGGTGCTTCCCCGTCTGATCTCTGCCATTCTAGCCGGCAACGACCTGGCCATCGGCAGCCGCTATATCGAGGGTGGCCGGCTGGGCCAGTGGAATCCGGTCCGCAAGTTCCTCTCCGCCGCCGCCGTCTGGGCTACCTGGCCCATTCAGCGGGCCGGAATGCGCGCCCGCGACCCCATGACCGGCTTCTTCCTGATCCGCCGCGAGTGCATCGAGGGCATTGAATTCCAGCCCTCCGGCTTCAAATTGCTGCTGGAGATTCTGGTCCGCGCGCGCCTCCGCTCAGTCAAAGAGGTTCCCATTTCCTTTGGCCTGCGCGCCCAGGGCGCCAGCAAGGCCAACTTCAAAGTGGGCTGGGATTACGCCAAGCTCCTGGCCGGGCTCTATGCGGAGAGATTCGGCTTCAGCCAGCGCGCCTGAGAACAAAGCCGCGGCTAGGACATTTCCCGTATTGCCCGCCGGGTGAGGCCGCCGCTGCCAATCGTATTTTTCCTGCGCCACCGCCGCGGAGTGGCTTTTCCCTCCACGCGACGCGTTTCACCCGACAGGGAAAGCTGGACGCCCGCCCGATGGTGGCGCGGTTGCGCAACCGGGAGTTTGGAGCCGTGCAAATGCAAAACAGCGTGGGGCGGGAACTTGACGTTCCACGGCGCGATCGGCGCTTTGCGCCGCCCATCTTGCGCGCCATCCAGCAATATTACCGGCCTGGCTTCACGAATCAAGACGGCACCATCTATCTGCCCAGGTGACCGGGAACACATCTATTTCCCAAGGTAACCGGGGCGCATTCTTACTTTGCTTTCACTATTTACAGAGCCTCACGGATCTTTTCCGAAGCTCGGGAACTTAGCTCCCGATGGGTCCGCTTCCGGTCCGGATAACCGGCCGGCGGCGGCGAAGCGACGCTGAACGGACTGAGGATAAATACAGAACAAATATATTGATTTCCGCCTGTAAAAAAATAATTGTCTTTCGTTATCAGGCTGTGGTAGAGTTCACCACGTTCGTCAATCTACTTGTAGCGGTTCTCTAATTGGCGCAAGCCGGGGCCACTGCACCAAGGTTGCTTCTTTCTTTCCTGAGTTCCCCGCGGCAGATATTCGCCGCCGGGGTGGAAGTTAGAGCCTCCTAGCGCCGTGCCGGCAATGTTGCATGAATTGGAAAGCCGTTCTGCCCGCCCGGAAGGCGGTCAAAGGAGCCCTGATGCCACCGAAATTCTCCAATCCTACTGCGCTAGGCCTAGCATCGTTCGCGCTAAGCCTTACTGTTCTCAGCTTTGCAAATCTTGGCTGGATGGGCGCAGCGCCAGCCATAGCCCTGGCCGTCTTTTTTGGCGGCATCGTTGAAATTGGCGTTGGCTTTGCCGAATTGTTTACCGGCAACACCTTCGCCATGACCGTCTTCGGCGCCTTCGGCGCCTTCTGGATTGTCTTCGGCGGATGCCTGTATGCCATGACCAACAGTTGGTTGCCCAAAGAGGCCTTTGCCGGGCTCCTGACCTTCTTTCCCTTCGCTTGGCTCATCATCACGCTGATCTTCCTGGTCGCCACCTTCCGCCTGGCCAAGGCGCTAGTCTGGATCTTTGTCACCTTGACGATTCTGTGGATTCTGCTGATTGCCTCGCAGGTAACCGGCAGCGCCATGCTGTTCAAGGTCTTCGGTTGGGAGAGCCTGCTCTGCGCCGCCACGGCGTGGTATCTGCTGGCCGCCATCATCATCAACGGCGCCTTCGGCAGCGAAGTGCTTCCGATCGGCGGATATGTTCCCCCGCCAGCCAAGAGGTAGCGGAAAGCTCCGCGCGAAGACGGACATTGGCTAGTACTGGCTCCTAACAGCCTGTGGCGGAATTCAAACCACGGCAAAGGCTGGGCTCCGCCGTGAAATCAAGAATGCATCCCATTGATTTCACGGCGGAGCAGGTCAGCCTTTAACTTGAAAGGCATTCAGTCGCAGGCTGTTACAGGATTTCTCAGTCCGTGTTGCACAACAAGCCTCCTGCAAGCCCCCCGCTTCAGGACTCATAACAGGCTGTCGCTTGGAAACTTGCAGCAGCCTCAGTTTGGAAGTTATCATTTGCCGCGATAATCTCCGGCAAACAGAAAAATAGATAGGCCTCTTGCATTCTATCTCCGTTTTACCCGGCTATTTTCACTCTCCCCTGTTCTCAAGATAGCCTCGCTGCTGCATAACTTAATAAGTTGCGCTGTTGCTTTCGCACCACCTCGCAAAAGTCCGCCAAGTTCCCTCCCCGGGCTCACAGCGCAATCTGGCCTGAGCCGCTCATAGCCGCCGTAGAAGTTATACCGGAGAAATTCGCCGCGCCCTTCTAGAGCATTTTCGCTTTTACTGTAGACTCCCGTGCCCCATCCATTTCCGCGTTTGTTGCGGAAATGGGTGGGATACCAATGCAATCCAGGTCTACACAATTTCCGAAAATGCTCTAACCCAATTTCCGAAAAACGAGCACCCGCGGGATTGCGGGCTCAAATAAACAGACTCGGCCGGCCGCCTTCTGTTCTACACTGGGCAGTTCCACCCGGAGCCTTTCCTTATGTCCGCTTCAGCCGTTTCCGTCCACGCGCAACGCCTGCCCTCGCCCGCGCTGCGCCGCTTTGCCTGGGTTGTGCTGGCTTATTTTATTGCCGTCATTCTATGGGGCACGCTGGTGCGCGCCACCGGCTCGGGAGCCGGATGCGGCAACCGCTGGCCGCTGTGCAACGGCACCCTCCTCCAGCACTCGGCCAGCATGAATACGCTCATCGAGTTCACCCACCGCGTCACCAGCGGCCTCTCGTTTTTCGCCGTCGTGGGTCTGCTGTCCTGGACTTTTCTGGGCACGGCCCGCGGCCACCTGGCGCGCGCCGCGGCGGTGGCCGCGGTGGCCTTCACGCTGATCGAGGCGATTCTGGGAGCCCTGCTGGTCAAGCTAGGCTTGACGGCCGACAGCCTGTCGCCCTTGCGGCCGGCCTACCTGGCGCTGCATCTGACCAACACACTGCTGCTCCTGGCCGCGCTGGCCCTGACCGCGCACCTGCTCGGCCGCCGCCAGGGCTTTCAGCGAGGCCGCGTCCGCCTGGCGGCGCCCTTGGGCGCGATAGCCGCAATCCTGGTGGTGATCGTCGTCGGCGTAACCGGTTCGCTGGCCGCCTTGGGCGACACGCTCTTCCCGGCCACATCGCTGGGCCTCGCCTTGGCTCAGGACTTCTCCCCGGCCGGCGGCTGGCTGGTGCGCTGGCGCTGGATGCATCCGGCGGTCGCATTCGTGGCCAGCATCTTCCTCGTCTGGCTGCTGGTGCGCGCGGCCCGGCGCACGGCGCACGGGGACAATGGCGTCCTCTCGGCGCTGGTGCTCTTGCTGCTGGCCGCTGTTTACCTGCTGGGCCTGCTGGACGTCGTGCTGCTGGCTCCGTTGTGGGTGCAGGTGGCGCATCTTCTCTGCGCCGATGCGCTGTGGGTCTCGCTGGTGGTGCTCACAGCCCGGCTGACGCTCGTACCTGTCGAGGCGGAGTAGCGGCGGCAGAATCGGGAATAGAAATTAACGCGTCTGTGCGCCGATCGCAACGGCTTTTTGAGCCGCGATGACCGATTCTTTCTGACCTGAAAGCACATTCCGAGCTTTTTGACTGGAACCTGGAAACTGCTGGAGGGAAAACGCGCGCAAAGCGCTACGCGCCAGGATTGAAAAAGTCCTGGAGCCCGGCGCGCTCGGCATGAGCGGCCATCGCAGCCTGAATTTCCAGCGCCAGAGCCAGCGCTTGGCGACCCTGCCGAGCGGTAACGCGCGGCGCGCGGCGCGTCCGCACCGCTTCCAGAAAGGAGAGAATCTCCAGCCGCAGCGGCTCGCCGGGCGTGACCGGCGGCTTGGCGAAGGAGAGCCCCGGCGCAGGACCGGCGGCGGTGGACGCGGCGGTAAATTTGGCCAGAAGTGCCGGATCTGCCTTGCCAGCGGCGGCAAGCTGAGCCAGAAGAGCCGGATCGGCCTTGCCAGCGGCCAGCGCCGCGACGATTTCAGGAGAAAGGCCAGCGGCAGCGGCTTTGGCCGAGACTCCAGCGGCGTCAATCCCTCCATTGAGGCCGATCACCAGCAGATCCTGGCGAGCGTAGTCGATCGAAACGTACTGGCGAGGCTCGAAGAAGCGCAGCTTGCGCACCCGTTCGGTGGAAACCCTCGATGCGGTGAAGTTGGCCACGCAGCCCGATTCGAACTCGACGCGGACGTTGGCGATGTCCACCTTGGGCGAGAGAATCGGCAGACCGACGGCACGCACCTCGCGCACCGGCGAAGCGGCAAAGGTGAGCACAATGTCCAGATCGTGAATCATCAGGTCCAGCACTACGTCCACATCCAGCGCGCGGGGCGTGAAGATGGAGAGCCGGTGGGACTCGAAGAACATCGGCCGGCGCAGTTCGGGCTCGACGGCAAGCACGGCGGGATTGAAACGCTCCAGGTGGCCGGGTTGCAGGATGCGGCCACCCTTCTCCGCGCGGCCAATCAGGTCATCGGCCTCGGCCAGCGTGGCGGCCAGAGGCTTTTCCACCAGCAGGTCCAGGCCCGCATCAAGCAACTCTGAGGCCACCGCGTGATGATGCACGGTGGGAACGGCGACCGTGGCCGCATCCAAATGAAGGTCGGCGGCCAGCAGTTCATCCACAGTGGCAAAAATGGGAATTCCGTACCGGGCCGCGGCCTCAGCGGCGCGCGCCGCGTTCGGCTCGACGGCTGCCACCAAAGCAATGCCCTGCCCGGCCATTTCCAGTTCGCGGTAGACGCGCAGGTGATTTTTGCCAAAGGCGCCGTTTCCGGCGACGGCAAGGCGCAAAATGGGCTGGCTGGCTATTGTGCGGCCCCTTCGCCAGGCTTGCCCTCTTCCGGCCCCTGGCCTTCGACGGCCTGTAGGCAGCGGTTGTAGAGCTCGAGCAACTGACTGACCTGCTCCTCGGGCTTGGGCGCGGCCGAGCCGCTGAATCCCGTCGAGGGCGCCACCGGGCGGCCCACATTGGCCGTGGCGGCCACAAACTTGAGCAGATCGAGCGCGATGTCTTCATTGCGGCGGGCGCCCAGGCCCGCGCTGGTAATGGCATCCATTCTGAAATTTCTCCACCACGATGCTAGCAGAAACCACCCCGGAGTTGGGAGCGCCGGATCCAAGACCAGGGCAATCACATGATGAATCCATTTCGTTGACCAGACTGGTCCCGATCAGTAGATCAGGCTGGTTCCGATTTATTGACCTGACTGGTTCCGATTTATTGACCTGGCTGGTTCCGATTTATGTAGCGCCGGAGGCGCGGCGGTGGTTAGCCCCGCGCTTCAGCGTGGGGAAAGCGGCCAGTCAGAGCCAGCCAGCCCCGTAGGGGCGAAGCAAACAGCAAATTTAAACCTACATATGATCGCCCCCGCCTGCGACCTTCCGAATCTTCATTGCGGCAAGGCGCCATTGGCCAAGTGGCCGCTTCCAGGTATAATGAAGATTCGGCAAGCCGCCGGAGGCGTGTGTCTTCATCTGCCCCGCTGGCCGCCGCGTTGGACAGGCTCGAAATCGAGCAAAATTTCATCGGAGTTCGAAGGCTGCCTGTCCCGGCGGCGCACGAAACACCAAAGTCTGGAGCGAAGTCATGGCACAGGTATGCGACATCTGCGGGAAAGGCCCGCAATTCGGCAACAACATCTCCCACGCCCACAACATCACCCGGCGGCGCTGGAGCGTAAATCTTCAGGCCGTCAAGGCGCTGGTCAACGGCCAAGCCAAACGAATCAGGGTCTGCACCAGCTGCATCAAGGACGGTAAGGTCGCCAAGGCCGCCAAGGCCTGAGGCCGGTGAGCGCGGCAGCCGCTGACTCCATTTCCAGCTGCGCGCGGAACCAGAATTCAGCAGCCTGATCCCAGGCGCAATTCAGGCCAAGTCTCTCAATTCAGGATTGACGCAAAACCCCGTCCCCAGCGGACGGGGTTTTGTTGTGCCCGGCACAGGAATCGTGCGGACGCGTGGCGCATCATAACAGCAGCCAGTAGAGGGGAACCAGAGTAGCTGTATCCCGGAAGCAAGTCCGCCACGTGGCTTTTTCCTCAAGGAAAAGCCACTCCACCACTCTTTGTTAGGACACGTTTACTCTGGTTCCGCTCTAGAGAGAGGGATTTTATGAGGGTTGCTGCTCGCTATCCCGGCATTCGGGTGACCGCCAATGGAAACCAGCTTGTTTCCTACCTCACCGAGACGCGCATTGCCGACGCCGGCATCTTCTATCCGATCACGCCTTCCACCGAGGGCGGCGAGCTCTTCCAGCAGGCCTACTCCGAGGGCCACCTGAACGTCTTCGGCCAGAGCACCCTCGCCATCGAGGCCGAGGGCGAGCACGCGGCCCAGGGCGGAGCCATCGCCCACTCCGTCTGCGGCAAGCGGGTGGTCAACTTCACCTCCGGCCAGGGCGTGGTCTACGGCCTCGAGCAGTACTATCACGCCCCCGGCAAAGCCTCGACGATGGTCCTCGAAGTGGGCGCGCGCGCCCTCACCAAGCAGGCTCTTAATGTGCATTGCGGCCATGACGACATCTACGCCGCGCTCGACACTGGCTGGATCATGCTCTTCGGCAAGGATGCGCAGCAGGCCGCCGACCAGGCGCTGATTCTGCGCCGCGTGACCGAATTGAGCCTGACGCCGGGCATGAACATCATGGACGGCTTCCTCACCTCGCACCTCGAACGCACCTTCTACAAGCACGAATCCGGCTTGATCCGCGAGTTTCTCGGCTCGCCGGAGGATCTCATCGACTGCCCCACCGAAGCGCAGCGCGAGCTCTTCGGCCCCACCCGCCGCCGCGTTCCCAAGATGATGGACCTGGCCAATCCGGTGATGCTCGGCCCGGTCGAAAACCAGGAACACTACATGCAGGGCGTGGTGGCGCGCAGAAACAACTTCGCCGAGCCGATTCTCGAGTTTCTGGAAGCTGCTTACGAAAAGTTTGCCGAGTTGACCGGCCGCCGCTACGGCATCATCTCCGAATACAAGACCGAAGACGCCGAAACGGTCTTCGTCTCGCTCGGCTCGGCGGCGGAGAACATCGAGGCCGCGGTCGATTACCTGCGTGAAACGCGCTCGGCCAGCGTCGGCTCGATCCACGTCAACGTCCTCCGTCCCTTTCCCGAGGCGGCACTCGTCACCGCGCTCCGCGGCAGGAAGAACGTTATTATCCTCGAGCGCACCGACGAGGCGATGGCCGGCGAAAATCCGCTGGGCCGCGATATTCGCACCGCGTTTTCGAAGGCGGTGCAAGGCGTCGCCGGTCTGCCCGCGATCACGCTCGCCGAGGTCCCTAAAATCTTCGGCGGCAGCTACGGCCTCGGCTCGCGCGACTTCCGCCCCGAGCACATCATCGGCGCCTACGAGTTCGTCACTGCGGGCCGCGCCCGCACCGATGGCAAGACGGCCGCCGACGGCGTCAACTTCTTCGTTCTCGGCGTCGATCATCCCTACGCGGTCATCGCGAACGAAACCCCGTCGCTCCTTCCCGAGGGCGCGGTGGCCGTCCGCTTCCACTCGATTGGCGGCTGGGGAGCCATCACCACCGGCAAGAACCTGGGTGCCATCATCGGCGACCTGAACGACCTGCTCTTCGAACGCGACGGCGAGCGCGACGAGCTCGGCAACCCCAAAGAAGTCATCCACGTCAGCGCCAATCCCAAGTACGGATCGGAGAAAAAGGGCGCGCCGACGGCCTATTTCATGGTCGCCGCCAAGGAGCGCATCCGCGTCAATTGCGACCTGCGCCACGTCACCGTCGTGCTCTGCTGCGACCCCAAGGCCTTCACTCACACCAACCCGCTCGACGGCATGGCCGAGGGCGGCTCGCTCGTCTGGGAATCAGACGAAGAAGGGGAAAAAGCCTGGGAGCAGCTTCCGCGCTGGGCGCGCCGGCAGATCATCGACAAGAAGATTCGCGTCTTCACGCTGCCTGGATTCTCCATCGCCCAAAAGGCCACTGACCGCCCCGATCTCGAGCTCCGCATGCAGGGCAACGCTTTTCTAGGCGCATTTTTCGCCGTCAGCGGCCTGCTCGACGGCTTCGGCATCACCCAGCAGCAGTACCGCGAGGTCGTCCACCGGCAGTACGTCAAGAAGTTCGGCAAGCTAGGCGAGGCCGTCATCCAGTCGAACATGGAGGTCATGCTCCAGGGCTACGACCAAGTCCGGGAGATCAAAACCGGCGAGCTAGCGGCGGCCGACCATTCCAGCCTGCGCGGCCAGGCTCTGCTGCCCATTCTCGAGACCATCCCCTCCGACAACTCCGGCGGTTGCGCCGGCTGCCGCGCCCACGCCGTGCCCGCCGGTCAAACCGCGCGCCCGCCGCTGGCCACCGTCGCCGGCTTCGACGCCGAGTTCCGCGCCCAGCTCGGCTACCATCAGCCCTCCACGCCCCTCACCGCCATGGGGGTGGTCGCCGCGGCCACCGGCGACACCGCCTCGAAGTACGTAGCCCGCCGCCAGACCCCGCTCTTCATCCCCGAAAACTGCACCCAGTGCATGGACTGCATCGCGGTCTGTCCGGACACGGCGCTGCCCAACACGGCGCAGGATCTCGGCACTTTGCTCCACGCCGCCGTCGCCCATTACGTCTCCGACCCCGACGACCGCGCCCATCTGATGAAGGCCCTGCCCGAAATCGAGCGCCAAGCCCGCCAGCGTATGCTCGCCGAAACCAAATCCGGCCCCGCGCTGCAAACGATTCTCCGCGAGGTCACCGACTCACTCGCCGCAACCGGCTCCAACGGCTTTTCCCCCAAGTCGAAAGAGCAATTCTTCGCCATTCTCGACAAAGTTCCCATGGCCTACCAGAAGGTGACGGCGATCTTTGCCTCGCCGGAGCGCAAAAACCCCGGCTCAGGCGGCATTTTCTCGATTTTCGTCTCCGATCTCTGCAAGGGCTGCGCGGCCTGCGTCACCGCCTGCGGCGACCACCAGGCCCTCCACATGGTCCCCGAGACCCCCGAGGTCAACTCCACCCACATGACCGGAACCGGCTTCCTCGACCTCTTGCCCGACACCTCGCAGAAGTACCTCGGCCTTTACAACGCCGCGCACCCCACCGACTCGAAGACGGCCACCTTGCGCAACATGCTCATGGTGCGCTCCAACTACGACGCCCTGGTCTCCGGCGACGGAGCCTGCGCCGGCTGCGGCGAAAAGAGCATTCTCCGTTCCATCGCCGCCGTCACCGAAGCCTACATGCGACCCGTCTTCCACGCCAAGAGCGACCGCCTGCTAGCCAAGGCCGGCGAACTCGAAAAGAAGGGCGTAGCCCGTCTCGCCGTGCTCAAGGCGCGCAGCCACGCCGAGTACGATCTCTTCCGTCAGGCCATCGCCCACCTGATTCTTGGTCTCGGCGGCGAGGACGTCTCCGACACCCGTGCCCGCATCCAGGCCTACGAGGCCCAGCATGGGCCCATCAGCGACGCCGAGTTGGTCGAGGCCCTGTCCGCAGTCCTCTTCACCGAGGCCTTCAACCACAAGAATCTGCAAGCCGTCGATGGCCGCCTCCCGAACGGGATGAGCGTGATGGCCATGGCCGCCCACACCGGCTGCAACACCGTTTACGGCTCCACGCCGCCCAACAATCCCCACCCCTACCCCTGGATGAACTCGCTCTTCCAGGACGGCGTCACCGTCGGCTGGCTCATGGGCGAGAGCTTCATCGTCGATCACGCCCGCCGCTCCGTCATCCCCGAGCGACTGGCCGACGCGCTGCTCACCCGCGATGAAAAGGTCATCGACGAAGAGCAGTACTACCACCTCAGCCACTTCACCGACGCGCTGATGACCGACCAGGAAATCGTCGAGCTGCCCAAGGTCTGGGCCGTCGGCGGCGATGGCGGCATGGGCGACATCGGCTACCAGAACGTCTCCAAGGTCGTCCTCCAGAACCGCCCCAACGTCAAGATCCTCATGCTCGACACGCAGGTCTACTCGAACACCGGCGGGCAGAACTCCGACTCGACCCCCATGCTCGGCGGCGGCGACATGAACTCCTTCGGCGCGGCCACTCAAGGCAAGAGCACCGAGAAGAAGACCGTTGCCGAGACCTTCCTGGC